>Ga0082212_10000839_pt1 | contig 45089 bp, 40 predicted proteins | sample TergutNt197P3_FD_71548 | JGI IMG/M metagenome (GOLD analysis project Ga0082212, IMG submission 71548) | Neocapritermes taracua P3 segment gut microbial communities from Petit-Saut dam, French Guiana - Nt197 P3 | ecosystem: Host-associated > Arthropoda: Insects > Digestive system > Gut ... | reverse complement strand
ATTAGAACTGGTCAATGATGATTTGGTATCCCAAGAACTGAAATAATCAAATGATATTGTTTTATCATCGCGATATATATAACCTTCTGGTCTTGTAGAATAACTATGACTATAATTTCTTTTAGGGCCATTATACCAACGCCACATTAAATCATAATACCGATATAATGTGCTTGTCTCTTCTTCTGTTTCAGTATATTTTTCTGTGTCCACTTCATCTTCTGCAGTATATTTGCCATGATTCGCATATATTTTTTTACCATTTTCTTTGTAATAATATTTATAGCCGTATACTGACTCAATGGTTCGATAAGAACGCTCTTCTGGGTAGTTTAAAGAATACTCTGACCATCCAGAATTTATACTGATGTCTTCTTCTTTATTAGCAAAACCAGCGGGCTGCTCTGATGAAAAATCTGAATAATTGCCTACAATGTCATACCAATTCCAAGATTTATCCTGATAACGATAATATGTCCTATCTTCTTTTTGTGCCTCAACAATATTTGCCCCTTCTGGAACAATAGGCATATTACTTTCATCAATTGGTAATCTGACACCGTATTTTGATTTTTTAGATTTTAATTCTTCCTGGTCATAATAATCTGACCAAGGTGTATAACTCGTTTCCCTTTCATAAGCATTATAATATGGTATAACATCTACTATTGCTTTATTCCTAGGAAAATAGGTTGTTTCTTTGCTCCAATCCCCATAACGAATATTAGTTGAACATACATTACAACCAGTTAAATTTAGAGTATATACAAATTCATTTTTGTATTTGGTTACTTTTACACTACCAGAACAAGCCATATCATTTGTTGTCGCTCTATTCAGATAATTCTCTGAATATAGTTTGGAAACTGATAATTCTGATGCTTCACCTTCAATAAAAGGTAATTCATCATGCGCTTTTAAATATTTTAAACTAGCTTTCCGTACATTATCATAAATATTATTACAGGTATTATTTTCTACCATATGATAAATCATAAAACCAATAATTATTAGAGGAACAATAGAACTGATAAAAAAGAAAAGATTTAATAAAGCTTTTTTGCTTTCGTAACTGTAGTCTATTACTTTTCCCGATTTATCAACATAACTATCCCTTTTCATATGCTCACCTCTTTATATTAATATGATACCACATTTTAAACAAATTTCACAATAAAAAAAACATTTTAAATATATATATGTTTTTTTCTTGGTACCTCTACACTAACTACACGTTCTTGTGTGTATTTCGGTATTAAAACTATTTCTTTTTTTTCTAAAGAAGATGGTACATCGATAATCCTTTGATTGCTTGAACCACGAAAATCAAAATTCAAACTGCTTTTGCTTCGTTCAAACTTACCATCAACTAAAACATCAACATAATTCAAAAACTCTATGGTTTTTTTCTTTTTTAAAAGTTCTTCAAAAGTAAAGCCCGTATAACACCAAACATTTAAACCTAACTCTTTCGCATATCTAGCAATGTCAGTGCAAGCTTCTACCTGGAACAATGGATCCCCACCTGAAAAAGTAATTCCTTGCTGCCCTTCTAATTTAGAGAGCTCCCTTTTAATCTCTTCAGTAGTAGTCATAAAACCACCATTAAAATCATGGGTTGCTGGGTTATGACATTCTTTGCAGTTATGACTACATCCTTGCGTCCATACAACTGCTCTTATGCCCTCACCATCTACAATACTATCTGTTTGCAAGTGGTGCGCTAAACGAATATTCATGCTTATTTCACACAAGGAACTATTTTAGAAATATCATGTCTAACACGATCTTTTTCTTCGGTTTTTTTGGCATTATTAAACCTATTGGTAGTACCAACTAAGTATCCAGTAATTCTTCTAATTCTTTCGAAGTTTACTCCTTCGCCAACTTTTTTTTCTTCTGCTTTCATAATTTTACCTCCCTAAATTAATTAAACTTGCGTTTTTAATACTTTCTATGGGAACTCCTTCCCCTTCTTTTCTTCCACATCCTGGACAGTAATCACCAATTACCCCTGTATATCCACAAACAGGATCTCGGTCTACCGGATGGTTAATTGCACCATATCCAATATTGTTATCATGCATCATTCTAACAATCTTTTCAAAAGCTTCTATATTCATAGCTGTATCACCATCTAACTCAACATAACTGATATGACCAGCGTTGGTAAATGCATGGTATGGTCCTTCTATTTTTAATTTCCTAGCTGCTGAAATATTATAGCCAACAGGAACATGGAATGAATTGGTATAATATTCTTTATCAGTAACTCCTTTAATCTTCCCGTAAACAGCTTTATCAATACCTGTAAATCTTCCTGATAAGCCTTCAGCCGGTGTCGCAATTAATGTGAAATTTAAATTGTAGTTTTTCGCAAACTCATCACACTTTTTACGCATAAATTCAACTATTTTTAAACCTAATTTCTCAGCTTCTTCACTTTCAGCATGATGTTTGTTTACTAAAGCCTTCAAACACTCAGCTAAACCGATAAATCCAATCGTTAAGGTTCCATTTTTCAGTACTTTTCTAATCCTGTCATTCGGTTTTAATTTTTCACTATCAATCCAAACTCCTTGACCAAGTAAGAATGGAAAGTTATTAACATGTTTTGAACATTGTATTTCAAATCTTTCTAACAATTGATCTCTAACTAATTCCATTAAAGTTTCTAACTCTTCGAAGAACCCTTTTAAATTAGTTTCCCCACTAGGTAATCCATATTTAATACCTAATCTTGGTAAATTTATCGAAGTAAATGATAAATTCCCTCTTCCTGGAGTAATCGCCTTATTAGGGTCAGCAGCATTTGCTAACACTCTAGTTCTACACCCCATATAACCAACTTCTGTATTCGGATCTTCTGGATTGTAAAGTCCTAGATTAAATGTAGAATCCAAAAATGAAAAATTTGGAAATAATCTCTTAGCTGAAACTTCACAGGCTAATTTAAATAAATCATAGTTCGTATCTTCGGGATTATAATTAACCCCTTCCTTAACTTTAAATATTGAAATTGGGAATATTGGTGTTTCATGACGTCCTAACCCAGAATCGGTTGCGAGTAAATAATTCTTAACGACCATTCTACCTTCTGGAGTAGTATCAGTTCCAAAGTTAACTGACGAAAACGGAACTTGAGCTCCCGCTCTAGAATGCATTGTATTCAAATTATGAACAAAAGCTTCCATAGCTTGATAAGTCGTACGATCAGTTTTAGCTAAAGCTCTTTCATAACTTATTTCAAATAACCTTTTAACTTGCCCTGATTCTTTAGTATAATAATCAAATTCGTTTAAATCAAATTCAATTGATTTTAATTTATCGATGTCTTTAGCAATTCTATCCATATTAATGAAATGGCTAAACTCGGTAAAATCTAAGAAATCAACAATACATTGTTTAAATTGTTTTTTGAAAGTTGCTAGTACTCCTGGAGCTAAATAATAATCAAACAACGGAATACTTTGCCCTCCGTGCTGGTCATTTTGATTAGATTGAATAGCTATGGCTGCTAAAGCGGCATAACTAATAATGTCTTTAGGTTGTCTTAAATGCCCATGTCCAGTAGAAAAACCACCTTCAAATAATTTCTTTAAATCTATTTGACAACAAGTAGTCGTTCCCATTGGCATAAAGTCCATATCATGAATATGAATATCGCCATTCTCATGAGCTTCGGCAAACTTCCCTTTCATTAAATAAGCTTTCGCAAACTCCTTTGATACGGTACTGCCGTATTGCAGCATGGTTCCCATGGCAGTATCGCCATCAACATTCGCATTTTCTCTTTTAGTGTCTTCTTCTAAAGAAGATTTTAAGCCTAAACTTTCAATAGCTTTTAAAAACTTGTGCTGCTTCTTTTCACCAAAGAACAATTGTCTTGAAGCGTTTCTTCTTTCCCTGTATTCAGCAAATGATTTATAAACTTCTTCATATTTGCTTTTTAATTCTTCTTCGATAATATCCTGGATTTGTTCAATCTTTATTTTTTCGTCGGCTAAATAGTCTTTTTCAATTCTCTTGACAACGGCACTATATACTTTATTAATATCAGCTTCGGTATATTCGTGCTGCCCTTCTTCACCAGTAATACTATCAAAACCTTTTTTAATCGCTACAGCAATCTTAGTTCCATTCCACTCTACTTTTTTGCCATTACGCTTAACTACGGTTAATTTTATTAATTTATCTTCTATATCTATCATGGTTTCCTCCTACTTTAGTATACTAATTATGGCATGATTTTTATCAAAGGTCAATACAAAATGTTCGCTTTTTTTAACTTTTTTTTCGTCAAAAAACAGAACCCTTTATTTTACACGGTTTTTCTAAAAAAATGAGTTTTAAAAAAACTGTTAAGTTTACATTTTTGAGTTTTTTGTATTTTTAGATTTTAATGTTTTTTGTTTAATAATTGTATTTATCCTTTTAAATAAAGGGTTATCCCGTCTTTTTGGTTTTTTGTTTAAATTTAATTTATTTGAAAAAATTAATTTTGTGGAAAAATATCTTTTTCTGTTTTCTGAATTTTAACAATTTTTAGCAAATATATAACTTTAAGTAAATAATTGTCCGCCCATATTCGAATGTTCGCTTTTTGTTCGAAAGAAAAAGCAGTATCTTTTTTTTACCGCTTTTAGAAACTTATCTCTTCTATTGGTTTTGAGGTACATCGTCTAATATTGGGCCAACATTTATTATTTTGTTTTCGTTTGGCCTATATATAATAATTTTTCTATTGTTCATATATAAGAATATCAAGTCCCCATCTTTAGTGTTTTTATAAAAAGCATCTTGTGTTCTTAACCCGCTAGCATCAGTTATTGTCGTTATAGTTGGCTCTTCGTCGGGAAGGACAATCACTTTCTCTAACATCTTTAAAGCTTTCTCATTGGATATTTTACTAAGGCTATCATTCAATAAGAAAAAGCCTCCTACAACAGCAATAACTATTATTATCCCTGTTATTAACTTCTTTTTATTTATTTTGTTTAATTCTGTTTTCATAGTTTTCTCTCTCTTTCTTATATATGGTTATTTTTTCGTATATTCGACGATTGCAGTAATCTCATATGTTCCACTAGCAGTATTGTCTTTATGTCGCCACTGTAATTCGCCAGTTGGCAGCAATGTAAGATAATCATTATACCCATAACCGCCAATACTGTTAGATCGAGCCCCTAATGGGATTTTGTTTCCAGTTGCATCCTTAACAAAGCCACTTACTTCTATAATGTCATCTATTCCAGTTCCTAGTTGAATAACAACATCTGCAGAACTTACGTTGTTCACAGATGCTCTGGTATTTGTAAAGACTTTTCGGTAAATTGTTTTACCATCTATCCATTTTTTACCTGTATCTATTTCAGAAGTCGAATAATCCATATTTATTGTCGGCCCTAAAACTGCTCTTGGTGGGATAAAATGACATCTAATGGCATTTACTGTCATATTCCCAACAGTGGTTGTTATCCTTACCACATCTCCCTTTTTAACTGGCAGAGTAGCTGTGTGTTCGTCATTTCTACCCGAAATACCAGGCGACATTACTAGGTATTCCACAAGTTGATTATTTATATATACCTGGCTATACATATAGCCAGCTGCAGTTGTGCTTGTTCCAGTATTGTGAACTCGAATAAATCCATCTCTATCAACTGTCCATGTCCCATTGTTGGCTGTAATCCTATTAGTTGTTTCCATATTGGCATAATCTGGTATCCATGCTACTTCAGGTGCTGTATATGTTGGTGGGATAAAGTAACATCCCGCTGCTGTAAACGAATTAAGAGTATTTATTTTTACTACATCTCCTTTTTTTACAGGCAATAAACCCGTAACTGCTTCGGAGCTTGCATTTGTATCCTGTACCACAACGTTATTATTTATGGTGATATAAAATCTGTTACTACCACTTGTGGTAATTGACCATTTAATAAACCCATCTCTATCCACTGTCCATGTCCCATTATTAGTTGATATCCTATTAGTTGTTTCCATATTGGCATAATCTGGCACCATGGCACCATTTCTAAAAATTCCAATCATTGTATCCATTTGATTTTTGGTATAATAATTAGCCAAGGTGGTTGTTAAACTACTAGTTGTTATATAACTTCCGAAATCTAAATCTCCAATAGCTTGCCAAATATTTATTATTTCATTTTCGGTTGTACTCACTCTACCTGCTAATGTATTTAAACTAGATATAGTCGCATATGTACTTGCTATCCCAGTTTCGTCTAAATAATCGTCCAAAACAGATGCTTGTACATAGTTTGCTAAGGTGGTGGTTAATGAAGAGCTTGTTACATAACCAGCTATCATTCCATCCACTTCGTCTTTTGTATATATATTTTCAATTGCTGCTTCTAAATCTTCTATTTTATTTTCTAATCCATTTATAACTGTGTTTAACCCTGATATAGCCGTACTTAATTCACTTTTAGTGGCATATGTGCTTGGTATACTGGCTAATGTTGTATCTATAATATCTATTTGTCCTTGAAGATTTGTTTGTAAAGATGTTAATTCACTTTTGGTCGCATAAGTACTTGGTATGCTGGCTAATGCTGTATTTATACTATCAATATCTTCAGCAATACTGTTTATATCATTTTCAATATTTTCTAATATCCCATCTATATCTTCTGTATTGGTTTCTAATGCTTCAATGGTTGTTTCTAAATCACTTATATTTTGCTCGATTGCCTCTAGTAAGCTATCTATTTCTGTTTTTGTATAATAACTTCCTAAAGCATTTGTTATGGCTGTATTCATTTGAGTACTTGTTACATACTTACTAATATCTAAATCATTTATCGCATTTGTTATGGCGGCACTTGTTTCTGTTTTTGTATAATAAGCCGACAAATCAATAACTGATACGGTTATGAAGTCAGCTATATAAGGAGCTAATACACTTGAAAATTCCGTCTTTGATACATAACCTGTTAAAGTGGTTGATACGGTACTACTTGTTACGTAACCACTTAAGTTTAAATTAATGGTATTACTTGTTACTTCATTACTTTCACTATCAGTTACAGTTACTTCTAGTAAATCGCCATTTAAACTTAATGTTATATCTTCAATGCTTATATCTGAACCAGAGGTAGATGTTCCTGGAATTCCTTGATCCCCTTTTGGTCCTGGCGTTCCATCTATACCGTCTTTTCCGGGTTCACCATTTTTACCATCTTTTCCAGATACTCCAGCTTTGCCATCTTTACCGTCCTTGCCAGCTACTGGTATATAAAGCTTTTTATCTTTTAGGAAATTATCAATAACTTCTTCAATGTCTTTTTTGGTAAATTCGTTATCACTCCCCGAAACTGGTAATGTTACTTTTCCTTCTTTATCTACTAAGTCATAAGAAATTAAGACTTCTTTTATTTCTTCTCTAGCTTTTACGGACGTCAAAAAATCACTGTTATTGATAACCGTGCTACTTTGCTGTCCTTTATTAAAATATAGTCCAATAGTGGTTGCGATTAATCCTGCAACTAATGCACAACCAATTATAATCTTTAAATGTAGTCCTCTCTCCACACATCTCACTCCTATTATATTATTCTACATAAATTATATCATAAATGACATAAATTTACATTTTTTTCATGTTTAAAATATTTCATTTTACATTTTTATATTACAGCTTGTTTCATAAATCCTCAAACATGCTTACTATCAAGCATATACTTAATTTAGGTGAGAGGCATGAAAAAAATATTAATCTTGTTAGTATGCTTTATATTAGTTGGATGTAATGACAAAGAAATAAAAACTATTATTGATTATAATGATAAAGTCGCAATCAGTTATCCAGTAACTAATATTAGCGAGATCGACGATGCGGTTACTTCTTATGTTAATCAAATTTATGATGCTTTTAAAAACGAAGCCAAAACTTGTAAAAATCCTGAACTAAATATTTCTTACACATATAAAGAATTAAACGATAGTGTTTTAAATATTAGTCTTAATGCTTACATCGATACTGATAAAAAAATAAATAAACTTAAAACCTTCACTTATGATAAAAAAACTCGTAAGTTTTTGGCTATGGAAGATTTAATAGACGATTTGGATGCTTTGGACTATGATATTAAAAAACAATTACTTGAAAAATACCAAGAAGCTGATATGGAATACTTATCTAATGTCAGTTATGATTTTTTTACTATTGACGATGCTAATCTAACGGTTTATTTTAATCCGATAGAGCTAAATAGTTCTAAAAGTGAATTTATTTATTTGGATATCCCTTTAACTTCTTTAAAACTGTTAATCGATATTGATAAATCAAAAAACAATGATAGTTATTTAAATTTAAAGAAAAAGCATATCGACGAAACTGATAAAGTTGTCGCTTTAACATTTGACGATGGGCCGACAAAATATACTGACAAGGTGTTAGATATTTTGAAAAAATATGATGCCTCTGCGACTTTTTTTGTCGTTGGGAACAAAGTGGATTTCTACGACGAAACGCTTATTAGAATGCTTAGGGAAGGTAATGAAATTGGCAACCATTCTTATAGTCATAAATGGCTAACGAGATTAAGTGGTGAGGCAATTGAGGACGAAATAAATAAAACTCAAATGGCTATTAAAAGGAGTACGGGCTATACCCCTACCTTATTTAGACCAACTTATGGTGGTTCAAACGAAAAATTGCGTGAACATGTGGATTTAACTTTTATCTTTTGGGATGTGGATTCTAATGATTGGAAAGCTAGAAATACTAAGCAAATATATAATAATGTCGTTCCTAAAATTAAAAATGGCAGTATTGTTTTAATGCATGATAATCATGATTTAACAGTAAAATCTTTAGAGAAGATTGTTAAACAAATAAAAGACGATGGCTATAAGTTTGTTACTGTTAGTGAGCTTTTGAAACTTAAGGAACTTAGAGAGAGTTAATGACTAACTATGATTTAGAAGAAGTGCCTTTATTAGAAAAACAATTGCTGTTTACTTTTTTCTTTATTATAACCTTTATGATATCTATGTCTTTAACTTATAATCAAATTTTAAAACACAGGCAAAAAAAACCACTTTATAGTAGAGAAACTGAACAAAATATTCTTGTTTTTAACAGGTTATTTGTAATAGTTATTGTTTTGATATTTCTATATATTAATGTTACTGATAAAAAGGTAAGACAAGCGTATGATAAGTGTGATGTTACGACTTCTAATTTGCAAATTGCGGCGAGTGTTTTTCCAATTATCGGTGCTATTATTGTACTAATTGTGGCTTTAAGAAACGTCAGTCAAGATATTGAGGTTGAAAACCCGGAAATATAAGAAAAACTCCAATTTTATGGAGTTTTATCTATTTAGCTTCTTCGGTTGCTCTTGTTTCACGAATAACGACAACTTTGATTGTGCCTGGATATTGAAGACTTTCTTCAATTTTGTCTTTGACTTCTCTTGCTACTTTAAAGCTTTCTAAATCACTGATTTGTTCAGGTTTAACAAGAACTCTAAGTTCTCTACCTGCTTGAACAGCATATGATTTTTCAACGCCTTTAACGTCGTTACCTATTTTTTCAAGTTCGGTTAATCTTTGAATGTAATTTTCTAATGAATCATTTCTCGCTCCTGGACGTGAAGCCGATAAGGCATCCGCAATGGCGACAATGTTAGAAATAACATTAGTGGATTCTGTATCCCCATGATGTGAGGCGATAGCGTTAATAACTTCTTTACTTTCGTTATATTTTTCTGCTGTTTTAACACCAATATCAACATGACTACCTTCTATTTCATGGTCAATAGCTTTTCCAATATCGTGCAAAATACCCGCCCTTTTGGCTAAGTTAATGTTTACTTCTAACTCACCTGCAAGTATGCCTGATAATTGGGCTACTTCAATAGAGTGCTTTAACGCATTTTGACCATAACTGGTCCTAAAATGTAATTTTCCTAACAGTTCAGTTAGCTCACTATCCATCTTAGTAATTCCTAGTTCAAATAATGCGTTTTCACCATATTCCATTAGTTTACTCTTCATGTCTTTTACTGTCTTGTCATAAACTTCTTCAATTCTTCCCGGATGGATACGTCCATCTTTGATTAAGGTTTCTAAAGTTAGTCTAGCTGTTTCTCTACGATAAGGGTCAAAACTCGAAAGAACAATTGCTTCAGGTGTGTCGTCAATAATTAAATCAACCCCTGTTATTGATTCAATGGTTCTAATGTTTCTTCCTTCACGACCAATAATTCTACCTTTCATTTCGTCATTTGGCAAATCGACAACTGTTACTGTTTGCTCCCCAGCTACATCACTGGCATATTTTTGCATCGATGTAACAATTAACGATTTGGCTGTTTTGTCAGCTTCTAATTTAGCATCTGATTCACGTTCTTTAATGTATGAAGCGATTTCTAAATCCATCATTTGTTCAACTTGCTTCATAATAACATCTTGCGCTTGTTTTTTGCTGTAACCGGAAATTTTTTCAAGTTCTTTAATTTGATTTTCTTTTTCTTCTTCTAACTCCACTTGCTTTTTTTGAATTTCTTTTTGTTTGTCTAATATGTTTGCTTCTTTTTCTTCCAGCATTTTTTCACGGTTTTGAATAGTTTGATCACGACGATCCATATTCTCCTCACGCGTTAGTAACCTAGTTTCGGAATCTTTCATTTCTTGTTTCTTTTCTTTAATTTCTTTGTCTAATTCTATTTTTAATTTATGAGATTCTTCTTTGGCTTCTAAAATGCCTTCTCTTTTAATTTTTTCAGCTTCTTTTTTAGCTTTTTCAACGTCTTTAAGAGCTTTTTTTGAAATTGCTAAACCTCTAACATAACTTAATGTTATCATACCGATAATACCCACAAAAAATCCAATAATGAGCAGCAAAATGGAGAAAATACCTTCTGGCATATTATTACCTCCATATCTTTAAGTGAATAATTTCACCTATGTTTATATTGTATCATTACCCATTTTAATAGTCAAGAAATTATTTGTCTATTGCCAAGCATCCAAGTATAAATATTCTCTAAAAATATTCAATATAAAAGAAGAACGTTTCATTCTTCTAATAATTTTTGTAACTCGTTTAATTTATTCATTTCCATAGCTTTTGTATCATTTAATGGGTATTCCATTCCTAATTTCTTGTACTTGTCTTTACCATGAGTATGGTATGGCATTAATTGTATTTTTTTTACATTTTTTAATGATTTATATAGATCTTTTAACTCTAAAATGCTTTCTTCATTATCGTTAATATCCGGAACGATAACCTGTCTTAACCATAAATCTTTATCTAATTTTTCACATAATTTTAAAAAGTCATTAAATTTATCCATAGTATGGCTAGTTATTTTTTTATATAACTCATTATTAGTAGCTTTAACATCTAATATAACTAAGTCAGTATATTTTAATACTTCTTCGGTTTTACCATTAACAAATCCCGCTGTATCTAAACAAGTATGAATACCTTCTTTCCTGCAAAGTTCCATAACTTCTATCAAAAATTCTGGTTGTAGTAAAGGTTCTCCTCCTGAAAAAGTTACTCCCCCATCTTCACCAAAATAATTTTTATAACTTTTTATTTTATTAAATAATTCTAAAGCCGATACTTGTTCTCCTTTGTTTAACTCCCAAGTTTCAGGATTATGACAATATAAACATCTTAAAGGACATCCTTGCATAAAGACAACAAACCTAACACCTGGTCCATCGACTAAACCCATTGTTTCATATGAATTAATATAACCTATCATAGTTCTCCATGGAAGGTTCTATTTATTACTTCTTGCTGGTGCGTTTTACTAAGTCTATTAAAATTAACCGCATAACCTGATACTCTGATTGTTAAAGTTGGATATTTTTCTGGATTATCCATCGCATCAATTAATGTCTTACGTGAAAGAACATTAACGTTTAAATGATGCCCGCCTTGTTTAAAGTATCCATCTAATAGGGTTACTAATTTATTTGTTCGCTCTTCTTCATTATGCCCCAAAGCTTCTGGAGTGATGGAAAAGGTATTAGAAATGCCATCTTCACAAGTATCACAATATGGTATTTTACATACGGAATTAAAGGAAGCTAAAGCTCCATTATTATCTCTCCCGTTCATTGGATTAGCTCCTGGCGCAAATGGTTCAAATGCTTTTCTACCATCTGGAGTATTACCTGTATTTTTACCATACACAACATTAGAGGTAATGGTTAATATTGATAAGGTATGTTTTGCGTTTCTATAAAGCTCATGCTTCCTAAGATTTTCAATAAAGATATTTACAATATCTTTGGCAATATCGTCAGCTCTATCGTCGTCATTACCGTATTTTGGAAAATCACCATCTATTTCAAAGTCTACGGCAATACCCTCTTGATAAATAGGTTTAACTTTGGCATATTTGATAGCCGATAGGGAATCCACTGCTACTGATAAACCAGCAATACCAAAGGCCATTAGTCTTTGGACATATGTATCGTGTAAGGCTAATTGGCTTGCTTCATAGGCATATTTATCGTGCATATAATGAATAATATTCATGGCATCAACATACGTTTTAGCAACTTTATCAAGCATTAAATTATAATTTTTATATACTTTATCATAATCGAGTATTTCGTCAGTTATTTTTGAAACTCCCTCAACTACTAAGTTTTTATCAAGCTCGTCTATCCCACCATTAATGGCATATAATAAGGCTTTGGCAATGTTACATCTAGCCCCAAAATACTGCATTTGTTTCCCTAAAGTCATGGCCGATACACAGCACGCGATTCCATAATCGTCGCCAAATAATGGACGCATAATGTCATCGTTTTCATATTGAATGGCGTCGGTTGCATTGCTTATATAGGCACAATACTTTTTAAAATTGTCCGGCAATTTATTTGACCATAAAATAGTTAAATTAGGTTCCGGAGCTGGATTTAGATTGATTAAGGTATGTAAATATCGATAACTAGTTTTCGTAACCAAACTTCTTCCGTCCTTAGTCATTCCTGCTAAAGACTCAGTTACCCAGGTTGGGTCTCCGGCAAAAAGTTCGTCATATTCTGGAGTACGAAGATGTCTAACTAGTCTTAATTTCATAATAAATTGGTCGATTATTTCCTGAGCTTCTTCTTCGGTTAAAGTTTCACGTGAAATATCTCTCTCTATATATATATCTAAGAAGGTTGAAGTACGACCTAAACTCATTGCGGCACCATTATTTTCTTTAACTGTCGCAAGGTAAGCAAAATATAGCCATTGAACGGCTTCTTTGGCTGTTTTAGCTGGCTCACTAATATCAAAGCCATAGCCTTCAGCCATTAATTTTAATTCTTTTAGGGCTTTTATCTGCATAGCTAATTCTTCTCTTAAACGAATATTTTCTTCGTTAACCTCTGTGATATTATCTAAATCTTTTTGTTTAGCTTCTATTAAGTGATTTACACCATATAGCGGAACTCTTCGATAATCACCAATTATACGTCCTCTACCATAGGCGTCTGGAAGACCTGTAATTAGTTTGCTTCTTCTAGCGGCTTTTATTTCTTTTGTATAGGCATCATGAACACCATCGTTATGAGTTTTACGATGTTTAGTAAAAATTTCGTCTATACTATCATTTATTTTGTAATCATACGCTTCTAAAGAAGCATGAACCATTCTAATTCCGCCAAAAGGATTAATAATTCTTTTAAGTGGTTTATCTGTTTGCAAGCCTACAATAACTTCGTTTTCCTTATTAATATAGCCAGGCTGAAAATTATTTACTCCTGATATACTTTCAGTTTCAATATCTAAAACACCTTTTTTCATTTCTTCTGTTTGTAACTCAGTAACTATATCTAATAGGTTTTTAGTTTTTTTTGTTATGCCAACTAAAAAATTTTCATTACCTTTATATTCTATATAATTGTTTAAAATAAAGTCTTCGACGTTTATTTCCTCACGCCATTTAGTCCCTTTAAATTCTTCATTCATACTACACGCCTCCTCAGTTAGTATACACATTATAGCACAAAACAAATGTGTATTTAATAGTTTTTTTTAACTTTTTTTTGAGGTTTTTTTGGAACCGTTGTTTTTAAAGAGATTTCGCGAAAAAATTGTTTTTGCATTTTACGTAAAATTGACATTTCTCGTTTTTTTCTGATTTTTATTTTTGTTGATTTTAGGTTTTGGCCTTCGTTGTCAACGTTTTTGGCTAAAATGCCAAAAATCTTTTTTTGATTTTTTGACAGTTTTGTAAAAAACGCTTTTTTCTAATTGACCATTTTTTTGGTTTTTTGATAATGAAAATACCTTTAACAATGTCCTCGATTAAGACACAACAAAAAAATGAATTTCAATCTTCACTTTTTTTCATGAATTGTTCTTCATCCCAAATGGTTATATTTAATTTTTGGGCTTTATCCAGTTTACTTCCGGCTTCTTTACCCGCAATAACCACATCAGTATTTTTACTAACTGTTCCCGTTACCGTTCCACCTAAACTTTCTATTTTGTCTTTGGCTTCATCTCTAGTAAAGTTTTCTAAAGTTCCCGTTAAAACGAAAGTCTTATCGGTAAACTCTTTGTGGAAGTTAGTTATTTCTTTTAAATATTTCATATTAACATTGTGGTCTTTTAATCTATTAATAAGTTTTATATTTTCTTCTTGGCCAAAATAATTTACAACACTCTCGGCAATTATATCACCGATATCTCTTATATTGCTTAATTCTTCAAAAGAAGCAGCCATTAACTTATCGATATTTATATGTTTTTTAGCTAAAATATCTGCAGTTTTGGCACCGACATGTCTAATAGAAATACCAAATAATAATCTTTCTAAAGAGTTTTCTTTACTTTTTTCTATTTCTTCTAATAAATTATTAATACTTTTCTCGCCAAATCCTTCTAATTCCATTAACTGGTCTTTATAATTTTTAAGATTGTAAAAATCGTCATAATCTTTTAAATAGTTCATGTTAAAGAAGTCTTCGACAATTCGTTCGCCAAAACCTTCAATATTCATTGCGTAACGACTAGTAAAATGAATTAACTTTTCTATTTTTTTGGCCGGGCAGTGGTCATTAATACAATAATACGCGGCTTGCTCCTCATTTCTAATTAGTTTGCTAGTACATATTGGGCAATTTTTAGTCATATTAAATTTTTTCTCAGAACCATCTCTTCTTTCTAATACAACTTTAACAACTTCGGGAATAACATCACCGGCTTTTTTAATGGCAACCGTGTCCCCAACTCTAATATCTTTACTAACTACATAATCTTCATTATGTAAAGTAGCACGCGAAATGACTGACCCGGCAACCCTAACAGGTTCTAGATTAGCACTTGGAGTTACTTGACCAGTTCTACCAACAGTAAAAATAATATCAGTTACTTTTGTTAGTATTTCTTCGGCGGGAAACTTATATGCCGTTGCCCATTTAGGAGTTTTGGCGGTAAAACCAAGTTCCCTTTGGTCGTTTAAATCATTAACTTTAATAACCATTCCATCAATTTCATAATCTAAATTATTTCTTTCTCCTGTAAAATAATTAATAAAGTCTAATAATTCACTTATTTTATTTATTTTTTTAATATTAGAGTTTACTTTAAAACCCAAAGTTTTCATAAAATTCAAAGATTCTTCATAGGTTTTGATGCCATATGTTTCTGCGTTAGGCAAATGATAAATAAAACAATCTAAATTACGACTTGCGGCTACTTTAGGATCTAACTGTCTAACACTACCTGCAGCTGCATTCCGTGGATTAGCGAAATTGTTACCTTCTTTGTTAAGTTTATCAAAGGAATCCTTACTCATGTATATTTCACCACGAACTTCAATGTCAAGCGGTTTACTAATTGATAGTGGCACTGTTTTAATAGTTCGAACGTTATGCGTGATATCTTCTCCTGTTACTCCATCACCTCTAGTGGCCGCTCTAACTAATTTCCCATCTTTATATAAAAGGGAAACTGCTAGTCCATCTATTTTGAGTTCACAAATATACTTAGGATTATCTACTATTTTTTTAACTCTTTGGTCGAAAGCGATTATATCTTCTTCGTTAAAAACATTGCTTAGTGAAAGCATTGGAACTTCATGGGTTATTTTTTTAAAGCCTTCGATAGCTTCACCACTAACTCTTCCAGTTGGGGAATCTTCCCTTTTTAACTCCGGATGTTTTTCTTCCAATGTTTGTAATTCCTGGATATATCTATCATATTCTTGGTCCGTAAGCGTTGGCTTATCTAAAGAATAATATTCATAATTTGCTTTATTAATAATGCCTATTAACTCTTCCATTCTCTTTTCTATCATTGCTATCACCTTATAATTATTATATCGTATTTTCTTGCTAAACTCAATTGGTTTAATCTTTATTATTAGATATTTACTAGACACTATTATATGTAAAAACACTATAATTATCAAATAAATAAATGGAAGTGTGTTATAATAAACAAAGGAGGTAGAATATGAAAGATGTATATATAATTACAGGCGCAACTGGCGGAATGGGTATTGATACCGCTAAAAAATTCAAAGAAAAAGGTCATTTAATCCTTTGTGATCTAGACGACGACAAATTAAATGCTTTAAAAGAAGAATTAGGGGACGTTTCTGTTTTGAAATGTGATATTACTAAAGACGAAGACATTAATAAACTTAAGGATTTAGCTAGCACAATGGGTCCTTTAAAAGGGGTTATCCACTATGCTGGTGTGGCTGGCGACTTTGGCGATGCGGATAAGGTGATGGAAATCAACCTAATTGGTACCGCTAAATTAATGGAAGCTCTTTATGATTTGCTAGTAGAAGGAAGCGTGTTTATTAATACCGCTTCAATGGCCGCTTACATGGCACCGACAATTCCAGAAATGACACCACTTCTAAGTAACCCACTTGAAGACGGTTTCCTAGATAAAATTAAAATGTTTACTAATGGTAGTCCTGATGCAGCGTACTCTTTTTCCAAACAAGGTGTTATTTTAATAACTAAAAATAATGCGGGTAAATTTGGAGCGAAAAAAGCTAGAATAATTTCTGTTTCACCAGGAACTATCGAAACGCCAATGTTGGAAAGACAAATAGAAGTAAATGGCGATGCGATTAACGGTATGATTGGGGCTACTCCAGTTGGAAGAGTTGGCAATCCCGAAGATATTACTAATCTAGTAGAATTCTTATGTAGTGATAAGGCTGCGTTTATTACGGGAATGGATATCTTAATCGATGGTGGAGTAACTAGTGTATTTGCGCAAATGAAAAAGGCTGAATAATCAGTCTTTTTTTAGTCCCACAATTTTTCCGGATATATACCATCTTTAATTAACTCGTCAATAGCCTTGGAAAGTTTTTCTTTATCTTCTTTATAAGTAATCCCATGCCATACAGCTCCTGTTTTAACTAGTTCAACGGTACATTTCCCTTCGTTAATGCACTGCCCTAATACATCCGGTAACAATATTTCAACAGAAGACATATCGTCTTTGTTTTCTTCTAAGAAATCTATAAATTTTTCTTCAAACAAATCAAAAATGGTCGGGTTAAAACTAAACATTAACATCGAAGCCAAATGGTTTTCATTAATAATATATGGTTTATCGCCATTTAATGGTTCAGCATGGATAACTCCGTTTTCTTCGGTAATTACACTATCGCCCAATTTTACTAAATAACCATTTTCGGCCTCGCAAATCCCTCTTTTAACACTGCCTACTTCGGACATCGTATTTCTAATTAAATATCCTATTACTGAGTATTCGGGTTTGTTAAAATCATGGCTATCTAAAAATTCAGTTAGCTTAACAAATGATTCCCTACCATAAAAATCGTCAGCACTTATAATTGCAAAAGGCTCATTTATTTTATCTTTTGCGCATAATAAAGCATGGCCTGTTCCTAAAGGTTTATCTCTAGTTATATTATACCCCTCTGGCAAATTATCGTTTTTTTGAAAAGCATATTCTACTTTTACTTTGTCTTCAATTCTTTTGCCAATGGTTTCACGAAAAGCCTCATAGTTTTCCTCTTTAATAATAATGACTATTTTGTTAAACCCGGCCTCGATAGCATCATATATAGAATAGTCTATAATGAATTCTCCGTCTCTGCCAACTGCTTCTAACTGTTTTAATCCACCAAAACGACTGCCCATACCGGCAGCCATAATCAATAAAGTCTTATCCATTTTTATTTAGTGCTCCATACGTCATGAAGAAAATTGCTACTCCTGCTATTACTAACCCAACCCAAAATATAGGATTTCCATGGTTAGCATCAATCCATCCTTTTACTGGTTCCATCCATTCGTTTAATTTATCAACTATTGATAACATCATATTATTCCACCTTCCTTATACTTCTATGACCTTTCATTATCTTAATTATACCATATTTATAATTAAAAGCGATAGTTAAAATACTTCCAATACCAACAATTATTCCTTCTCCATACTTATCGTGAATTATTTTATCACCTATATTATAATAAATATCCTCATCAATCATATCTTCTTTGTTTATTTTAGGCTTTTCCTCGGGAACATCAGTATCTAAGTATTTACGGTCGATTTCACCAATAAATCTACTCGGTGGATTAACCGCGATATTTCCGTATAACATTCTACGTTTACAATTAATTAAAGTTAAAGTTTTTTTTGCCCTTGTAATTGCGACATAACAAAGTCTTCTTTCCTCTTCTAATTCGTCATCATAATCTAACGAATTATTATGCGGAAATATACTTTCTTCTAAACCGATAATAAATATGTGATCAAATTCTAAACCTTTAGCCGAATGAATCGTCATCATGGTTACAACATCTGTATTATTTCGGTGCTCTTCAATATCAGATACTAAACTTATTTCTAACAAAAACTCTTCTAAAGATATAACACCATTATTTTCCTCAAAATGTTTGGTAATTGATTTAAATTCTTCTAGGTTCTCCAACCTAACTTCAGCTTCTAAGGTTTTTTCATTTAGTAATTCTCCTCTAATACCACTTTTATCTAAAATTAAATCAACAAGTTCTGTTAATGATAAATTTTCACTTTCTTTTTTAATCTCTTCTATTATTTTTTTAAATTGTAATTCTTTGCCACTATCTATAGCTGCATACATCGAAGTATGATTATTAGCTGCTTTTAAAGCTAAGTTTTCTATGGTTTTTGCTCCTATTTGCCTTTTCGGCACATTGATAACTCGCATTAAACTAACATCATCGTGAGAATTATAAATTAGTTTCAAATAACTAATTAAATCTTTTATTTCTTTCCTGTTATAGAAATAGAAACTTCCTACCACTTTATACGGAATATTTTCACGTAAAAATACTTCTTCTGGGTTTCTTGATTGAGCATTAGTTCGATACAAAATGGCAATGTTTTCACGTAAAACTCCTTTTTTTATGAGCTTTTTAACTTCGTCCACCACATAATAGGCTTCGTCTTGCTCGTCATAGGCTCTGTGGTATTTTATTAAAGAACCTTCGTTATTTTTGGTCCATAAATTTTTTTCTTTTCTTTTTTTATTGTTTTTGATAACGTCATTAGCTATATTTAAAATATTGGCCGTTGAACGATAGTTTTCTTCTAATAAAACTATTTTGGCATTAGGGTAATCTTTCTCAAAGTTTAAAATATTACGATAATTAGCTCCTCTAAATCCATAAATTGACTGATCTATATCGCCAACACAACAAAGATTTTTGTATTTAGCACTTAACATTTTAATTAAAATATATTGTGCTTCATTGGTATCTTGGTATTCGTCAACTAAAATATATTTAAACCTTTCTTGGTATTGTTTTAAAATACTAGGATTTTCTTTGAAAAGTTTAATTGGTTCTAATAACAAATCGTCAAAATCCAATGAATTACTAGTTTTGACTTTTTTCTCATAACGTTTAAATATTTCCAAAACCTTTTTTTCGTATTCAGAATTGACAAACTTACTATATCCGCCAGAATCCAGCAGTTCATTTTTCGCACTACTTATTTTATTTCTGATGGTTCTAGGATTATATATCTTGGGGTCTAACATCATTTCTTTTATAATCTTTTTTATAACTGTTAAAGTATCTTCGCTATCTAATATGGTGAAGTTTTTAGTAAAACCTAGTTTATCGTGATTTTCTTTGACTATTAATAGTCCTAATGAATGGAAGGTAGAAATTTGAATCTGATAGGCTGCTTTCCCTAGCATTCTCAATACTCTATTTTTCATTTCTTTGGCTGCTTTATTAGTGAAAGTGATAGCTAGAACATTATATGGGTCGATGTTCTTTTCCATAATTAAATAAGCTACTTTAGTGGTCAAAACTCTTGTTTTCCCACTGCCCGCTCCTGCTAAAACTAAAACAGGCCCTTCAGTAGCTTCTACTGCTTCTTTTTGTTTGTCATTTAAGTTGTTATCAAGCATCCTATCACCTAGTTATAATAATACCATATTTGGATTTATTTATAAAGTTTTTGAATTTTATTTGCCAAAAAAGAAGGAAATTGGAAAGTTTTGTCGTATATTCCATATAGAAGGGAGGGAAAAGATGATTAGTCATGTACTTTATAGTATGAATGAAACTGTTAGCTATAATTATTCGGCAGCCCATCAAGCACTAGATATTGTTGGGTCTAGCCGCTCTATTAGCGATATAATTGCTTATGATGATGGCGTCATCGAAATTGTCGCGGATAATTTTAAAGGTGTTGATAACAGTGCTCGTGGAACTGCTTCTTATGGTAATTTTGTTAAAATAAAACATTTTAATGGTATGAAAACTTTATATGCTCATTTGAAATACGGAAGTATCAAAGTCCAAAAAGGGTCTTATGTTAAAAAGGGCCAAATAATTGGAACTATGGGCAATACTGGTAACACCTATGGTACTCACCTACATTTTGAAGTGATGAATAATAATGATGTAAGACAAAACCCCTATAATTATTTATGGGGCGCTCATTCTTATTTTAAAAGTAATTACAGCGGACGATCCTTAGTTGATGGTTTAAGGTCAATTGGTGCTAATAGCTCTTTTGATTACCGAAAAGTTTTAGCTATTAAAAATGGTATTAGTAATTATACTGGTACTTATAACCAAAACGCGACATTACTTAATCTATTGAAACAAGGAAAACTGATAAAAGCCTATTGATTAGGCTTTTTTATTTAAACACTTATTCTAGGCAAATGAATATACTAGAATTGAAAGAAGGGAGAAATTATGAAAAAATTTATAGTTGGATTGATTTTGATTTGCCTAGTGGTGGCTGGATATTTTATTTTTAAGGATAATAATAACAAAAATTCCGATCTTAAACATGTAAAAGTTGGGGAGGTTACTCATAGTATTTTTTATGCCCCTCAATATGTTGCTCATTCATTAGGATATTTTGAAGAGGAAGGATTGGATGTAGAAATCATATTAACATCTGGAGCTGACAAAGTTACAGCGGCCGTATTATCGGGTGATGTAAATATAGGATTCTGTGGTAGTGAAGCGACAATTTATGTGTATAATCAAGGCGAAAAAGATTACTTGGTGAATTTTGCTGGATTAACTAAGAGAGATGGTTCTTTCCTATTATCAAGACAAAAAATCGAAAATTTTACGGTTGAAGATTTAAAAGGTAAACATATATTAGGAGGACGTGAAGGTGGAATGCCAGCTATGACTCTTGAGTACGCTTTAAACATGAATGGTATTGAAACTAGTGAAACTAATTTCGATACTAGTGTTGATTTTGCTGCTATGGCAGGCTCGTTTATCGGTGGTAATGGCGAATTTGTAACACTATTTGAACCGGCTGCATCGCAATTAGAAAAAGAAGGTTATGGTTATATAGTTGCATCAGTAGGAAGGCTTGGAGGAGTTGTTCCTTACACTTCTTATAATGCTAAAAAAAGTTATATTGAAAATAACCCTAAAATAATTGAAGGCTTTACTAAAGCTATTCAAAAGGGATTAGATTATGTTGATAAACATAGTGCTTCAGAAATAGCTGACGTAATTATTGATTACTTCCCTGATACTTCTAAAAAAGATTTGACAGATATTGTTAAAAGATATAAAGACAATGATTCTTGGTTCGATAGAACATATATAACTAAAAAAGATTTCGATCATATTCAAAAAATTATCGACAATGCTGGTAAATTGAACAAAAAAGCGCCTTACAATAAACTTGTAGATACAACTTTTTCGAAATAATGGATATTTTAAAGGTTGCAAAATTAAGAAAAATTTATCACACTAATAAAAACGAAGTTTTGGCGGTTGATGATTTTTCTTTTAATTTAAAAGAAGGCGAATTTGTGGCAATTGTTGGACCCTCCGGTTGTGGGAAATCAACAGTATTATCAATTCTATGTGGCCTTGATAAATCTTCGGGGGGAATTATCGAAATCGATGATAATTTAAAATATGGTTATATGCTTCAGGGAGATAATCTATTTGAATGGCAAACAATATTTAAGAACTGTTTGTTGGGGCTAGAACTTAACAAAGAGGTAACTTTTGAAAGTAGAAAATATGTTAAACATTTATTACAAACTTATGGTTTAGAAGAATTTATGGATTCATATCCTCATAATTTATCGGGGGGAATGAGACAAAGGGTTTCGTTAATTAGAACTTTAGCCACGAAACCAGATATTTTGTTTCTTGATGAACCATTTTCGGCTTTGGACTACCAAAGTAGATTGGCCGTATCTGATGATGTATATAAAATTATTAAAAAGGAGAGAAAAAGTGCGATAATGGTTACCCATGATATAGCTGAAGCGATTAGTATGGCTGATAGAATTATCGTTATGAGTCAAAGACCTGGTACAATTAAAAATATTTATGATATTAACCTAACTAATAAAAGCAACCCGATTAATAATAGAAAAGCTAAGGAGTTTGCTAAATACTACGAATTAATATGGAAGGATATTGATTATCATGTATAGCGAAGAACATAAACAGTATTTGAAAAAAATAAAAAAGAATAGATTTCTTATTCATTTTACCCAAATAATAATTATAGTTTTATTAGTTGTTCTATGGCAATTGGCAGCTAATATGGGGTGGATTAATACTTTTATCTATTCTAGTCCTAAAGCTGTTTTGAAAGCTATTGTTTCTCTTTATAATGATGGCTCACTATTTCATCATATTGGAGTTACTTTTTATGAAGTATTCGTTGGATTCGTGCTGGGGATATTAATTGGTGTCTTGGTAGCAACTTTATTATGGCGTTTTAACTTTTTAGCCAAGGTTTTAGATCCCTATCTAACTGTTTTAAATAGCTTGCCCAAAGTATCTTTGGGACCAATTATTATTATAATAGCTGGCGCTGGAACTAGCTCGATTATCTTGATGGCGCTATTTATATCGGTAATCATTACAATTATGGAAGTTCATCATGCTTTTAAAAATACCGATTATAACAAAATAAGACTTCTGCAAAGTTTTAAGGCTACGAAAACGGGGATATTTTTCAAATTAATTTTACCTAGCAATTTTAATGCGATTATTAGTACTTTCAAGATTAATATAAGCCTAACTTTCATCGGGGTAATAATGGGTGAATTCCTAGTTTCTAAAGCTGGTGTTGGTTATTTAATAATGTATGGTTCACATGTGTTTAATTTGACTTTAGTTATTGCGGGAATAATTATATTGGCTGTTATGGCTAGTATTATGTATTATTTAATTCTTCTCATAGAAAAAAGGCTACTTAGGTAGTCTTTTAAAGTCCTAAAATATATTATAAGTTTTCTTAGAAAATATTGTTATAACTAAGCTAATGAAGAATGCTGCTAAAACGATAAAAAACAAATCATCGAAGAACAAGTAAACTACTGAAAATATTATTCCAAAAGTGGTAAACCAAAAAATAATTGGTGCTAAAAGGGACTTATAATGAAAATTGTTTCGAAGCATATACCCAACAATTACGGCCCTCATACCAACCATAAATACGATAAAAGCGATAATAAACGCAAATATTTTAATAATAATGTCCATAGTTTCTCCTTAATTTAATATTTCGTTAGCTTTGGCATTTAAACTTAAATCGGCTACCATACCTAACTTATAAGCAAAATATCCCGCTGCTCCAATCATTGCTGCATTATCAGTGCAATATTTGATTGGTGGGATTGTTAAATTAATCCCTTCTTTTTCACATTCTTTAGTTAATCTTTGTCTAAGACCTTTATTGGCTGCAACTCCACCAGCTACAATTAAATTATTAACTCCATATTGTTTTAATGCCCTTATGGTTTTTTTTGTTAATATTTCTACTACTCTATTTTGGAATGATGCTGCCATATCTTCTTGCACGATTTCATTACCTTTTTGCTTTTCATTATGTGCCAAATTAATAACTGCTGATTTTAAACCACTAAAACTAAAATTATAAGAATCATCATCTAAAGGCATAGGGAGTTGATATGTATCTTCACCTTCAAATGATATTTTATCCACCAAAGGCCCCCCTGGATAAGGCACATTAATAACCCTGGCTACTTTATCATAAGCTTCTCCCGCTGCATCATCTAAAGTACTACCTAGTTTTTTGAAACTATAATCTTCTTTCATATAAATTAAATCTGTATGCCCGCCGCTAACAACTAAAGCAATTAAAGGGAATTCTAGCGGTTTAACTAAGTTATTTGCATATATGTGTCCTGCTATATGGTGAACTGGTATTAAAGGCTTATTATAAGTAAAAGCTAACGTTTTGGCTGCCATTAAACCAATTAATAAAGACCCAATTAATCCTGGAGCATATGTAACCGCAATGGCATCCACTTCTTCTACTTTCATATTGGCTTTTTTTAAAGCTTCTTCTATAACTAAAGTAATGTTTTCTATGTGCATGCGACTAGCAATCTCTGGCACAACTCCACCGTAATTAGCATGGGTATCCATTTGTGATAAAATAACGGTGGCAATTTCTTTGGTGCCATCTTTTATAATTGATACACTTGTTTCGTCGCAGCTGGTTTCTATAGCTAATATATATGTGCTCATTATATCATCTCATTTCTTTGGTCATTAATATTCCATCTTTGTCTTTATAATAGTTCTTCCTTATACCTTGTTTGTTGAAACCATGTTTTAAATATAAGTTGGTCGCAGGGATATTTCCTTCTTCTACTTCTAAACTTACGACTGTGCATTTGTTTTTCTTAATATCCTCTAATGCATATTCTAACAACTTACTGCCAATACCTTTTCTTTGATCGATGACTAATATATAATTTATCTCAGCTCTTTCGTAAATAATACTATAGGAAATTATCCCTTTATTAGAATATATAGCTACTTTTTGAAAAGGATCATCGATTTTTTTATATCCTTCAAAATGTTTCGCAAATACACTATCCACTTTATCTATATCGATTTCACTAATCATTTTTGTTTAATTTTTCCTCAGCTTCAGTCAATTTTAAATAATTGGGTTTTAACGTATGTGGGTTTACTGGAATATCATGTTTATGTTTATTTATAACTTTTAATATATCAATGTTGGGTTTGTTAGGAGTAATATCGTCATAACTAATATGTTTGATGTCTAAGTTAATCTTATCCAACAAAATATACTGATCTTCGAATATATTATTTAGATTTTCATCATAACCGCCTGCAAAAACATAGCCACGTCTAGCATCGATAAGTCCTAATCCACCATTTTCACTTGCTATTGCTTCTAACGACGAAATAGGTATAATAGGTATTTTAAGCGACCAAGCCATGGTTTTTGCTACTGTTAAACCAACTCTTATGCCGGTAAAACTCCCTGGGCCATTAACTATGAATATTTTATCTAACTCTTGTGGTTTGATTCTTACTTTTTTAAAAGCTTCTTCTATTTTTGGCATCAAAACTGATGACATATCCTTGCCAGCTACTTGATTATATAAATATTTTATTTCGTCATTTATTATAATAGCGACCACTAAATTAGCGGTCGCTGAGTCTATAAATAAATATTTCATAATACAGCCTCACACAATTCTTCGTATTGTTTGCCATAAGGGGTAATTATCAAAACACGAGAGTTTTCACCAGCAATTTTAATATTTATATCTAGTCTTTCCTTAGGTAAAATATTGTTAATTGTATCAGCCCACTCAATAATAACAACTCCGCCTTTGTTAAAATACTCTTCAATTCCAATACCTTCGGTCTTGCTATCTAAACGATATACGTCCATATGATATAACGGAAGCTCACCATCATATTCCTTAATAATAGTAAAGGTTGGAGAAGTGATAGTTTCCTGTATTCCTAGTGCATTAGCAAAACCTTTTGTAAAAACAGTTTTCCCACTACCTAGTTCACCGTTTAAACAAACTACCATATTTGGAAATTTTTCTGATTCTAAATTTTGAGCAAGTTCAATTGTTTCCATCTCGCCACGTGTTGTTATTTTGTATTCCATTATAATCACCTGTAACAATTATATCAAAAAAAAATGGTATTTTACAAGACTTTTCAAATCTTTTTCGTATATCTGATAAAATATTAGCTTTTTTATTATAATGTATGTTATTCTGATTAAAGCCTGTATATGACGAGCCATAACACTCTAAAATGGTTAAAATATGGGAAAATATTAGTAGTGGTGATAGTATGAGATTTGAAAGAGACGACGAAAATTATGTTTATGAATATATTGGTAAAAACGTTAGAAAATATCGACTTAAAAAGGGTTGGACACAGGCAAAATTAGCGGAAGAAGCGCGCTATTCGAAGCAATTTATTTCAAATATTGAAAACAGTGTTCACCAGACTTTTTCCCTTGGAACTTTGTGGAAACTAGCTTTGGTGTTAGAAGTAGATATGTATAAGTTATGTGTTGAAGATAAAAAAGAAGAAACCTTGTATTAGGTTTTTTTGTTATTCCTTTTCTGGCTATCAAATTATATTTAAAAGCACTCGTATAGTCAAGGCTAAATGAACAGCTACGCTGGCCTTGGACTATACGAGTATTTTAAATACTTTAACAATAAGCCAGCTAAAGCAATAAATGACCTAAATTTATGAATAAGTTTTTTGTCATATTTTTATTTTTGGTTTACTTTAATTGTCTAATTTTTACATTTTTCAACTAAAAAACACTTTGCTTTACAAAAGTTGTTACCTAAATTTATGCTGTTTATGCTGGTTCGTGTGTAACATTATTGCGAGATATGAAGCTTTTTTACATTTGGCCACAAAAAAATCCGCGACGTCCTATTCTTGCTTACACTACCTTCGGCGCTGAAATGCTTAACTTCTGTGTTCGGGATGGACGATTTTTACTAATATCACATTTTATCATGGGGTGGTATACTGTGTTTTTATAAGGGATTTTACTTATTACAGTATAACATAGAATATTGTAATTTGTTATAGTTTTTGGGACACCTAGTGAGACACCTATATATTATGTATAATTATATAGTGTTATATATAGTGTATATACTTACTTATAATATTGTTGGTTATCGGTACCTCCCCCCTACTTGTTTACTTCGTTACGTTGAGTTACTGTTAGAAATAGTTTTAACATATTTTTACTTTCAAAACCAAAAAAGAAGTTTCTCACTTCTATAATTCAATATCTATATCTTTGAATAAATCATCTTTAAAAAACTCATCCAAGGTAATTTTTAGGCTGTCACATATTCTAACAATGCTTAATATTTTGGGATTTTTACTTTTTCCATTAACAATAGATTGTACTGTTGATTGTGTCTGCCCACTTAAGATAGCAAGTCTATTAATGCTTATATTGTTTATATTACATAAGTTGATAATACGTTGTGCTATTGCTTCCGATATTCGCATGATATCACTCCTACAACTCAATTATAAAATTTATAACGACATATCATTAAGCGATGTGTCGTTGACTTTGTTTTTTCTTTATGATATCCTTATATTGTAAATTATTAGGTATTGATGTTAGGAGTGTAAATAAATGAAAAAATTATCTATGTTATTAATAATGATTTTATTAGGTATTAATATGACGGCATGCGGAACTGATAACAGTAAATTATCAAATAAGGAAGTTAAAAATTATTTAGAAAAAGAAAATTGTAAAGTTGAACCTTATGCATACATTATGGAGGATATGGGTGATGTGTATATATACAATCACGGGGTATATATTACTTGCCAAGAATTTCGGTTAAGCAAGTATGATAGTGAAGGTGATATAGACTTCTTAGAATTGGAAACTTCATTTGAATATTGTGAGGATTACAATAATGAAGATGCCGAAAATAATTGTATAAAAATCAATTCAAAAGATTTGAGCAAACATAAAAATTCGAAAAAATTATATTCTAATTATGATAAATATTTAAAAAAATTGGGTTTAACAGAATCACAAATTATAAATGTTCTGTATGACAATGATTTAACCGAAATGTCCGTTCCAAAAACAAAGGAATACATGGAAAAAACCGGATATACTTTTACCTATTTAGAAGAAACTAAAGCTTACATTGTAATAAAATTTTGGGATGAAGATAATAAAACAATGGTAGCATATTTTTCGGCAGACTATGAAGATGATGATGAATTTTATTTCCACGATAGTAGGATAAATGAGGATTATGCGGATATAACAAATGTCTGGAGCAACACATCAAAAAAAGAAAAAGCACAATTAGATGCTTATCGAAATTGGCTGAAAGAAGGGAATTTAAAAACCGAGCAAGTGATAAAGGTGTTACGTTATTATGAATCTAAATATAATAAATGAATAATGTAGGATTCTTGGTATAAATGTTATAAATGGAATAATCTAATAGATTATTCCATTTGTTGTGTTTATTCCATGCTTTTATTAAAATAAAACGGATTGAGAATGTACCTAGTATCAGAAGGTCTGCCTGATTTAGGCACTTCTTTTTTTTGTTCTTCTTCATAAAGGTAATTATAATCAATCAATAAATCTAAGGCTGGTTGCATATTCTCTGCTTTCTGAAATTTCCCACGACAACATCTATGTATTTCACATCTTTTTAATATTTCTTTATTTTGTTCCAATAATTGAGAAATAATATATCGAGCTTCTTGTATTACTTTGTCTGCTCCCATTAACTGATATGCTGATTTTGCATGCTCTAAAAAATATTTGGATATTTTTATTGCCTTCTTCATTGTATCTCCACTAATAACTGTATTATTCATCAAATAATCATAATCTGCACAATGAAGTATCCCTGCAATTCTTAAATTTGTCCCTACAAGCTTCCCTGCCCAATCACTCATATTTTCAAGCTCATCTACTAATTGTGGCTCCACCCAATTAAAAAAATCTTTCAATAGCTTATAAGCATTATCTGATAAGGTTAATATTTTAAAAGTATCTCCAAACGGAATATCTAAAAGCTTAAATAATAATTTTTTATAATTATCTTCTACTTGTTTTGATATTGGTGGAGTATCAAATTTTCTTGTTCCTAAATTTGAAATAGGCTGACAATATAAAAATCTTCCCGTTAAGCCTCTACCTCTAAAAACACCATTACTGATTAAACCTTCTAACACGTTTTCTTGTACTGTTAGTAATATCGTTAATGTTGGATTAGGGATATATTCTTTATTTCTTCCTTTTCTATCAACAGTTATTGTATCCCCTATGTGAGCTTTTAAAACGGTATCAATACTAACGATATTGGAATATTTGCCAGCAAGGGTATCGAATACTCCACCTTCTGATGAAATGATTGACAACCGCCCTTTATTGTCGGCTAGTAATGAAGTTAAGCTCTCTGGCGTAATATCGTCTGCTATTAATCGCAGTTGGTTAATTCCATTTTGTTCTATTTCTCTACACTCTGCTTTAAGACGATAGGCTTCTTCAATTTTGCTTTCCTCTTCTATTTTGGCGATTTGTTTTAATTTGATATTGTAATCTATGGTTTGTTTATCCATGGTTGTTTGTATTTTGAAGTTTTCTGTTTTTTCATATTCAGAAAGAAATTTTGTCATAGCTCTTATTATTGCAGATTTCCTTTCGGCAGGTTTAGCAATAATGATTGTATATAGATTCAATGGCTCAAAATAATCGCTTTTACCCATTACTTGATATTTCCCCTGCACAGCTCCAGCTATTACCGAAAGTGAGGCTACAGCAGACATATCAACAGGTGTTGCGGTGCTTTCAGATACAGAAATTGCATAATCTCTTAAAATCTGTGGTAAACACTCCACGGGAAATCGAGTTGTTACTCGTACATTATCAAGTGGAATTGGTTCTTCCCAGTTAAATTGGGTATTCATCTTTATCTGCTCCGAAATCATTATTTTTTTCAGCATTATAAATTTGGTTATCAGATAACCATTTGTCAATTTCATTTTTATCAAATAATATTTTACTGTAAATCCGATAATGTGGGATTTTCTCTTCCCTTACAAGTTTTCTAGCAGTCGATTCAGAGCAACCCAAATATTCAGCAATTTCTTTTACATTAAATTTTATTTTTTTCATTATTCTTGCTCCTTTTTTAAACTTTTTTTTGCTTTTCTTTCCCAATAATCTTTGTTATGTTTTTTTACCTTGTCCTTGTTTTTGGACCTCCACATTTTAAAATAATCCCTTTTTTCTTTTAAAATAGCTTCCTCGATTTTTTCTTTATCCATATCTTTTTTCCTTTCTTTTCATTTTTATCTTGACTTGTCGACTATTTCAAGATATAATTATTTTAGAAAACCGAATTATTTTGATATTTTTCGCTTTTCTAGATAATTATAAAACGAAAAATAAAATAAGTGATAAGTTTTCGTATTAAAAAAAATTTCACAAATATGTTTTGATTTTTCGGGAAACCGAAGAAAGGTGTGTAAAATGACAAAAAAATATTCAAGGGAAGAGCCAAATAAAAAATATCTAGTCGATAAATCTTTAGACAGCATAGAAATGGAAAAACTACAAAATAATGCTAAGAATGACGTGTGTTATGAATTTGCGCTTAGATTAAGAAATTGTTTGGACGAAAAGAATATGAACAGTAATGATTTGGTGAGATTTTTAGAATGTTCTCCATCGACTGTAAGTAGTTACATAAATGCAGAGGCTTTACCAAATGCAGAATATTTATTAAAAATTGCTGATATTTTTGATGTTTCTACAGATTTTTTATTGGGTAAAACCAAAGCAAAAAGTTATAAAAATAATGAAATAAGTAAAAAATTAGGTTTGTCTGACGAAAGCATTGACATGTTAATTGAATTAAAGGAGTTAAGTACAGAATCATTTGTTGACAAAGAACGTATTGAAACTATTGATTTTTTAATAAAGAACGAATTAAAAAACAATATATTTGAATACATATCAATATATTTGTGGCATGAGTTTGAAGCTTCAGTTTCTGATTTTGAAGGTTTTAGTCCAGCAGATGAGGAAGCCGAAAATTATAGGAAAGAACATGTTCAAGTTCGTGAAAAAAAATCAAGACGACTTTATGAATTTCCTGTTTCATATTTTCAAAAAACAGCACTTGTAACTATTGAAGAACAATTAAAAGAATTGAAAGGAAAAAACAGATATTAAATTTAATAAAAAAGAACCCCTATTGCTGATACAATAAGGGTTGCGCGGTACAATAAAAAAATCGGCAAGACTCTTTTACTGTACCTTGATTATAGCAAATTTAGATAAAATTTGCAATGTGAAAGGAAATGAAAAAATGATTAATTATAAAGAGGATTATAAAAAGACTACCTATGATTACATTTATAAACATAAAAATAATGGTACTTATGCAGTGCAATTTAATTTATTTAATAAAGTATATAATAAAAGAGCTAAAATAAGAAAAATAAACTTTAAAACAATCAAAGAAGCTCAAGATTTTATTGCTGATGAACGCATAAAATTTAAAAATCAAGAAGAAAAGATGGATAAACATACAACATTTAGCAAAGCTTTTTCCAATTATATAGAAGAATGCAAAATTGAAGTTAAAAAAGGTAACTTATCAAAAAGCACAGTTAGAGGCAAAGAAACTATTTTTAAAAACCAAATACTTCCTGTACTTGGTAGAATTAAAATCAATGAAATACGTGAAGAACACATTTTGAAATTTCACGATGATTTATTATCTATGAAAAATTTAAAAGAAAATGATAAAACCTTATCAAATCAAACATTAATTAAAATACATAAACAATTATCTGCCTTTTTAAATTATTGTGTTAGAAAAAAACTGTTGCTATATAATCCTGCAGGTAGGGTGGGCAACTTTAAAAAAGTAAAGATTGAAAAAGAATATTTAACGTATCAAGAATTTATGAATTTAATGTTCTTTGTTGATGATATAAGAGATTATTTTATACTCATGTTACTATTTAACACAGGAATAAGAATAGGCGAGCTTCTAGGAATTACAAAGGATAATATTGTTACTACAGAAGCGGGAACATCTTTAACTATTAATAAGACCTATTATAATGGTGAAATACGATATAAAGCTAAAACCGAAGAATCAATAGACAATATGTATTTAGATGATATTACAGTAAAAGCTTATCATGAATATATTCAAAATAGAAAAGATAAAAATATTGATTCTGATTTTATTTTTTCACATAACAAGAACATTTATAAAGATTCTCGCGAAGATAACCATAAAGAAAATAGTCAGGAGCATTACAAAATTTTAAGCGATAGAGCTGTTAGAGATATGATTAAAAAATATTTAAAATTAGCTAATATAGATAAAAACATAACTCCTCATAAGTTTAGACATAGCCATGCCGCTTTATTAATTTCTTTAGGCAAACAATTAGAAGATATTAAAACAAGGCTACGACATAAAGATATCAGAACGACAAGCAATGATTATGGGCATATGTATCAAGAAAAGAAAATTTCATTAGCCAATGATTTAACAAATTTCTTTGAGGAAAACCGTCAAAATTCAAATTTTTAGGACACCTAGCGAGACACCTAACAGCATAATTACATGAATTGAAAACACTCATACAAATAATAAAAGAGTTAGAATATCAATCTAACTCTTATTTTTCAACAAAAAAATCCGCGACGTCCTATTCTTGCTTACACTACCTTCGGCGCTGAAATGCTTAACTTCTGTGTTCGGGATGGGAACAGGTGTAGCCATTTCGCTATCGTCACGGATAAAGAGAAATAATTCCCTGAAAACTTTGGTAATATGATTTTTTAAATTTTCTCTTAGAAAAAATATTTAAGGATTAAATCCTCGTACTATTAGTACTGGTCAGCTCAACATGTCGCCATGCTTCCACCTCCAGCCTATCAACCTCATAGTCTTTGAGGGTACTTACTGAATTAATTCATGGGAAAACTCATCTTGAAGTTGGCTTCCCGCTTAGATGCTTTCAGCGGTTATCCATTCCCTACATAGCTACTCTGCAATGCCACTGGCGTGACAACAGATACACCAGAGGTAAGTCCATTCCGGTCCTCTCGTACTAGGAACAGCTCTCCTCAATTTTCCTACGCCCACGACGGATAGGGACCGAACTGTCTCACGACGTTCTGAACCCAGCTCGCGTGCCGTTTTAATGGGCGAACAGCCCAACCCTTGGAAGCGACTACACCTCCAGGATACGACGAGCCGACATCGAGGTGCCAAACAGCGCCGTCTATGTGAACTATTGGGCGCTATCAGCCTGTTATCCCCGGGGTAACTTTTATCCGTTAAGCGACGACCATTCCATTCTGAATCGCCTGATCACTAAGTCCTGCTTTCGCATCTGCTTGACTTGTAGGTCTCGCAGTTAAGCTCCCTTATACCTTTACGCTCTACAAATGATTTCCAACCATTTTGAGGGAACCTTTGAGCGCCTCCGTTACTCTTTAGGAGGCGACCGCCCCAGTCAAACTACCCACCAGACACTGTCCCTGTACCGGATTCACGGTACTAGGTTAGAAACCCAGTCTATTAAGGGTGGTATTCCAAGGATGACTCCATTAGAACTAGCGTCCTAACTTCAAAGTCTCCCACCTATCCTCTACATAATAGACCAAGTCCCAATATCAAGCTGTAGTAAAGCTCCACGGGGTCTTTCCGTCCTGTCGCGGGTAACCTGCATTTTCACAGGTATTAGAATTTCACCGAGTCTATGGTTGAGACAGTTCCCAGATCGTTACACCTTTCGTGCGGGTCTGAACTTACCAGACAAGGAATTTCGCTACCTTAGGACCGTTATAGTTACGGCCGCCGTTCACTGGGGCTTCAATTCGTACCTTCGCACATCGACTTACGTCAAGCTAAGCACTCCTCTTAACCTTCCAGCACTGGGCAGGCGTCAGCACCTATACATCGTCTTACGACTTAGCAGATACCTGTGTTTTTGATAAACAGTCGCCTGGGACTTTTCACTGCGGATCAATCGCTTGATCACCCCTTCTCCCGAAGTTACGGGGTCATTTTGCCGAGTTCCTTAACCATAGTTCTCTCGCTCACCTTAGGATACTCTCCTTGCCCACCTGTGTCGGTTCTCGGTACAGGCACCTATATAATTAACCCTAGAAGCTTTTCTTGGAAGCATAGCGTCAGAAGACTTCGGCAGTAAACTGCCTTCGCCATCACACTTCAACCTTATCAATATACGGATTTACCAATATATCGGTCTTTGTGCTTAGACCAGAATCCAATAACTGGATCTTCCTAGCTTTCTCCGTCACTCCATCAGTTATATAGGTGGTACAGGAATATAAACCTGTTGTCCATCGACTACGCCTTTCGGCCTCGCCTTAGGTCCTGACTTACCCTGGGAGGACGAACCTTCCCCAGGAAACCTTGGGCAAACGGTGGACGGGATTCTCACCCGTCTTGCGCTACTCATACCGGCATTCTCACTTCCAACCAGTCCAGCCGTCCTCACGATCGACCTTCAGCCCTGTTGGAACGCTCCCCTACCACTTTGTATAAACAAAGTTCGCAGCTTCGGTAATATGCTTAGCCCCGGTACATCTTCGGCGCAGTGTCACTCGACTAGTGAGCTATTACGCACTCTTTAAAGGATGGCTGCTTCTAAGCCAACCTCCTAGCTGTTTTGACAACTCAACAACCTTTCCCACTTAGCATATATTTAGGGACCTTAGCTGGCGATCTGGATTCTTTTCCTCTTGCGTATGGACGTTATCACCCATACACTGACTGCTGAGCATGCTAACATTGGCATTCGGAGTTTGATTGCATTCAGTACGGCTAGATGCCGCCATCACACATTCAGTGCTCTACCTCCAATGCGCTTAGCTCAACGCTAGGCCTAAACCTATTTCGGGGAGAACCAGCTATATCCGAGTTCGTTTGGAATTTCACCGCTATCCACAGGTCATCCGCTCATTTTTCCACATAAGTCGGTTCGGTCCTCCACGACGTCTTACCGTCGCTTCAACCTGCCCATGGATAGATCACTCGGTTTCGGGTCTATCGCATCATACTAAATCGCCCTATTCAGACTCGGTTTCCCTACGGCTCCGTCTCTTCAACTTAACCTTGCATAATACAATAACTCGCCGGTTCATTCTGCAAAAGGCACGCCATCACCCATTAACGGGCTTTGACTCTTTGTAGGCACATGGTTTCAGTATTCTATTTCACTCCCCTTCCGGGGTTCTTTTCACCTTTCCCTCACGGTACTTGTTCACTATCGGTCACTAGAGAGTATTTAGCCTTACGGGATGGTCCCCGTGGATTCCGACAAGATTACACGTGTCTCGCCGTACTCAGGATACTTCTCGGAGATCACAGAATTTCGCTTACAGGATTATCACCTTCTACGATTTAGCTTTCCAGCTAATTCAGCTATTCTATGATTTTGTAACTCCATGTGAGAAGTCCTACAACCCCAGTCTTAAGACTGGTTTGGGCTATTTCCTTTTCGCTCGCCACTACTAAGGAAATCGATTTTTCTTTCTGTTCCTCCGGTTACTAAGATGTTTCAGTTCACCGGGTTGCTCTCAACATACCTATGTATTCAGTATGAGATAACTAGGCATTACCCTAGTTGGGTTCCCCCATTCGGAAATCTCCGGATCAAAGCGTACTTACAGCTCCCCGAAGCATATCGTTGTTCGTCACGTCCTTCATCAGCTTCTAGTGCCAAGGCATCCACCATGCGCCCTTAGCAATTTAATCACCATTTGATTTTATTTGTATTTTTCCTAATTTGATTGAGATAATTCTAATGCAATGTATCGCGACAGATTTCCCAATAAAATTGGGGGCTCTTATAATACATTGCTATCACATTACCAAGTTTTCAAAGAACTATTTCAGTGGTAAAAATACCACATAAAATGAGAGAATAATCTCTCAAAACTAAGCAAAATTTCGGCCAATTTAATTTTTAGCTAGATCGTAATAAAATAAATCTTTCTCCATAGAAAGGAGGTGATCCATCCCCACGTTCCCGTAGGGATACCTTGTTACGACTTCACTCCAATCGCCTGTCCTACCTTCGATGGCCCCCTCCTCATAAGAGGTTAGGCTACCAACTTCGGGTATTACAGACTCTCATAGCGTGACGGGCGGTGTGTACAACACCCGGGAACGTATTCACCCTGACATTCTGATTCAGGATTACTAGCGATTCCAGCTTCATGGAGTCGAGTTGCAGACTCCAATCTGAACTGAGACTGGTTTTGGAGATTAGCTCCACCTCGCGGTATTGCGTCTTTTTGTACCAGCCATTGTAGCACGCCTGTAGCCCTAGACGTAAGGGGCATGATGATTTGACGTCATCCCCACCTTCCTCCGGTTTGTCACCGGCAGTATCGCTAGAGTTCTCAACTAAATGTTAGTAACTAGCAATAAGGGTTGCGCTCGTTATCGGACTTAACCGAACATCTCACGACACGAGCTGACGACAACCATGCACCACCTGTCACCTGGATAACCTCCACTATATTTCTATAGCTTTGCCAGGGATGTCAAGTCTAGGTAAGGTTCTTCGCGTATCGTCGAATTAAACAGCATGCTCCACCGCTTGTGCGGGTGCCCGTCAATTCCTTTGAGTTTCAGCCTTGCGACCGTACTACTCAGGCGGAGTACTTAATGTGTTAACTTCAGCACCGGTTACCCGACACTTAGTACTCATCGTTTACGGCGTGGACTACTAGGGTATCTAATCCTATTTGCTCCCCACGCTTTCGTTCCTCAGCGTCAGTAATGGCCCAGCAAGCCGCCTTCGCCACTGGTGTTCCTTCTAATATCTACGCATTTAACCGCTACACTAGAAATTCCACTTGCCTCTACCACACTCAAGTTAGCCAGTTTCTAAAACGAACCGAGGTTAAGCCTCGGGCTTGAATTTTAGACTTAACAAACCGCCTACGAACTCTTTACGCCCAATAAATCCGGATAACGCTCGCCCCCTACGTATTACCGCGGCTGCTGGCACGTAGTTAGCCGGGGCTTTCTGGTAAAGTACCGTCACACTACCATCATTACCTATGGTAGCTCTTCTTCCTTTACAACAGAGTTTTACAATCATATAGACCTTCATCACTCACGCGGCATTGCTCGTTCAGGGTTTCCCCCATTGACGAATATTCCTAACTGCTGCCTCCCGTAGGAGTTTGGACCGTATCTCAGTTCCAATGTGTCCGATCAGCCTCTCAGCTCGGATATGCATCGTTGCCTTGGTGGGCCATTACCCCACCAACAAGCTAATACACCGCAAGCTCATCCCAAGGTGAAGCCAAAGCTCCTTTTAACATAAATAGTTATCTATCTATGTATCATCCGGTATTAGCTATCGTTTCCAATAGTTATCCCAGTCCCTAGGGTAGATTACCCACGTGTTACTCACCCGTCTGCCACTAAGTGGAAATTCCAAATCGTCTATCATTCCAAATCGGAGCAAGCTCTTCATTTTCATTCAAGGGTCAATGGGCCACTTCGTACGACTTGCATGTCTTAGGCATGCCGCCAGCGTTCATCCTGAGCCAGGATCAAACTCTCCAAAAAAAATAAACACAATTGTTTGTTTCGTTTTGAATGTTAACCTAGCTAAATTTGAATTGACATTTTGCTCAGTTTTCAAAGATCATTCAACCGCATCAAACCCCTCTGGAGTTCAGCGGTAACATAAATATAACAGATGTAATCAATGAAGTCAATACTTTTTTGCATTTTTTGAAAAAAAGTGATAATTGTCGACAAAATTTGTCGGCTTTCAAAAAATTACTCGCTTAATATACCAAATTTACTCGCCAAAGTCAATAGCTTTTTTGAAAAAAAACATCTTTTTGGCTTTTTGAATGGGTATTTGATAAAAAACAAAGAACAAAGTCCGCATTTTTTAATATTAAACTTTGCTCTTCTTATATAATATATGCAGAATAATCTTAACAATGACTACTTTCCGCAATGTTGTTTATATTTATCGCCATAATCCAAATTAATCTTATTATTAAAATATTGTGCCCCGTTTTGATAATTAGTAATTAACTCTGATAAAGATTCATTAACAACCATATCAAGTTCAGCGCTATAATTCATTTTCTTTTTATGATATTTATATTCCTGTTTATCTAATATCTTAAAACTACCGTTTGGAAAAATTCTCAAATCTAAATCATAATCAATATACTTAATCGTATCTTCCTCAATAATAAATGGTGTGGCAATATTACAATAATAAGTAATCCCATCTTTTTTTAATTGAACAATAATGTTATACCACTTATCCTTGAAGAAATACATAATAGCCGGCTCCTTAGTCCGCCAAGTATTCCCTTGAGATTCAGTAACTTGAGTTTTTTCGTTGCCAAACACAATAAAATCTTTTTTAATATCAAGTACTATGGCTTCGTCCCAGCAACGATGAATTCTTTTGTCATGTTTGTAACACTGAATCTGCAGCTTATCTCCTATATTTAATTTCATTTTTATCACGCCCTGTATTCATTATAACCTTTTTCGTGCAAAAAGTAAAAGGGATGTTTTCGCACCACATTCACTTCATTATATCTCTCGGCTAGCACATTATTTAAATTTTTTTCACAAAAAAGAAGGTGTAAGGCCCCTCCGCGTCGTATATTACTAATAGAAGGAGGAAATTCATGAAACCAGAAACAGAAGAATCTATAATTGAATTATACGATAAATTTCAGGAGATTGCGGCCAAAGGTTGGATAAAAGCCAGCTATAATAGATATGCGAGTGTTGGTAACACTTTTGAAAAATTGCTAGGAATAAAGATGAACGCATTAGAAACGCCTGATTACAAGGATATTGAAATTAAATGCAAGAACAAAGAAGGGAAAAGAGAAAACGTTACTCTTTTTAGTGCAAACCCCGATAGCCGTCCGTTTGAAATACAACGTCTTCGAAACACCTATGGTTATCCAGACAAAACCTTACCCAATTTTAAAGTTTTTAGTATTGATGTTAGGGCAAGCAGAAAGGAATTCCTATCACGTAAATATTCTTTCCTGCTAAAAGTTGATAGAAAGAAAAAACGATTAACATTAAATGTATATGATAATTATGGTTATTTAATAGATAGTCGTTCGTCTTGGAGTTTTGACTTATTAAAAGAAAAACTTCATAAAAAATTAAAATACTTAGCTTTTGTAAATGCCGAAAGAAAATATATCGATAGTCAATTATATTTTAAATATACTAATATAGATTTTTATAAGCTAACTGATTTTGATAAATTTATCGAGTTGATTGAAAACGGAAACATCAGAGTATCTTTCAGAATCGGAATATATAAATACGGAGAAAAGTTAGGGGATATTTATAATAGAGGAACGGCCTTTGATTTGAAATTATCCGCACTTGATAAATTATTCCTTAAAATAGATACACCATTATAACATTCTTTGGGCGCGGTTATTCCACCAAAAAGAGGCTCTTTTATTTCTTAGCCTCAATTAATGCTTTTTGCAATTGGTTATCATTAGCCTCGATTGGGTCTTCGTAATACTTATCATTAAGAATAATTTCGATATCGGGGTTAATTCCTTTCTCGTCAATCCAAACGCCTTTAGATGTTAACCAGTTTTTCGTCGTTAATTTAAATTGGTCGCCATTAGCTAAAGTTTGTAACTCTTGAACCGTGCCCTTACCAAAAGTCTTGACACCAATTAAAGTGGCTCCATACTGTTCACTCAAAGCCGAAGCCATAATTTCCGAAGCCGAAGCACTATGACTATTAACCAGGACAACTATCGGATATTTTTTAGTTTCCTTACCCTTAGAATAATGTTTGGTTGCCTTATTATCCTTTTGAGTTTGATAAATAACATGGCCAGAATCCAAGAATAGAGAAGTCATTCTTTCGGCCACTGATAAATACCCGCCAGAATTAGAACGCAAATCGATAATTAGAGAATGGATATTCTCCTTTTCCAAACTATTTAATTCCTTTTTGAATTGTTCGTAAGTGTTACTGGCAAAAATGCCAACGCCAATATAACCAATCTTTGTATTTTCGTAGTTATAAGTTCTAGACACCACCGACTGGATATTAACTTTCGACGATTTTATTTCCACATTATATTCCTTGCCATCACGCAAATAAGTTATTTTTATCTTTTTGCCTTCTAGGCTTTTAATTTGCTCAATTAATTTAGATGTCTTAGTATTCAGAACACTTTTTCCATTTACCTTAGTAATAACATCGCCTGATTTTAACCCCGCACTAGCAGCCGGACTATTTTCAAAAACCTTATATATAATAACGTTGTTATCTTTATCATTATATACCTCGATACCAATGCCTTGATAGCTACCTTCTAAAAAGATATTGAAATTTTGAAAAGCATCAGAGTTTAAATATAACGAATTAGGGTCTAAACCCGATAGCATGCCTTGCAACGCGTCGTCGAGTAATGCTTCCTTATCGAGTTCTCCATTATAATTATCTATTATATATTGATAGTTGTTAATAAATTCTTGTAAGTTACTATCTATTTTTTGGCCGACATTCCCATCAAGTAATTTGTATGTTAGGGCACTACCCATTACTAAACCAATAACAGCAATCACCAACAATATAATTATTACCTCGCCCGTTTTAAAAGTACCGTGTCTTTTTGCTTTAACACCAACCACCTTATCAGAAGCTGAGGACTTTAAAGAGGTATTCATTCCCTCACCCAAAACATTAGCTAGCCTATCTAACTTGTTTTTTGTTTCTAAATCTTTATTCTTAGCCATAATACCATCCCTTTATATTAAATAACCCGTTACATATATTCCTAGTATATCACATTATAATAAATATAAGTTCAAAAAATTAAAAAGATACGTCTCAAAATTGGTCCGTACCTTTAATATTTGACATTTTTACGCCAACTCTTTTAATCTGTTTTTAATAGAATCATAATTATCATAAACAGCACTTACCTTACCGTTTACTATTTTTAGTAGAGTTGTACCTGTTACTCTAAACTCTGATATATCAGTAACATAATAATTTTCTTCTTTTCCCAAATAGCTTTTATTAAAAGCTTCATTTAAATTAGCCGTATATATTGTTGGAGCATCATCGCTTTGTTCAATCACTTGCATTAAGCTCTCATATTCTATAACTCTGTTATCCTTATCAGCAATATCTAAAACATAGTATGATCCAGCCTTATCTAACATCGTTCCAATCATTATGTCTTTGTATTGAATAGTTGCTGGAGGATTAGTCGCATCGCCATTAGGATTTGATACATCATTAGCTTTTTTGGTAACAATAACAGTTACTCCATAAAATATAGCCATAATTAACGTAACAGCGACAACTATTTTAATAAGTTTTGTTAATTCATCATTTTTAACCGGGTCTTTTCCTCTGTTGTTTATTTCTTCGTTTTTAATTTTTTTTCTTGCTTGTTTAACAACTGGAGTTAGTTCTTTTGTGCTTTCTAATTTATCTTTGGCTTCCTTAATTTTATTTTTAACTTCTTTAATTTTATCCTTTACTTCCTTAATGTCATTGTTCTCAGAATTTTTTTGGTTTTTTGCCATTTAATATCACCTGCATACAATTATAACACATCCTAAATATAAATTCAAACTAGTTATTTGCTTACAGGCATCGATGCAATTGAGTTAGCGACGTTCATTAATTCAAACTCGCTCATGTTATCCGCAACGATATAATATTCAATTCCGTTACTTACCCAAGAAATCATATTATCAGAAATTGCGGCCACGCTAGTAGCTAAGTGGCATGGGTCGCCCAAAACTGATACGATGGCCAAATCGTCACCAATACTAGACGTTTGCTGAACAAACATAAATGGATTGTCACCTTCAAAAGTCATAATTACTCTTTCGCCAGGATTTAGATTAACCTTATCCTTATTAGTAAGTTTCGTATTATTCGGAATATACATCGGATAAATTTCGGAATCTATTTTACTCACTGGCAACACCATATCTTCAGTTTTTGAAACTTCCATGTTTTCCTCAAGGTTAAACGTTTTGTCTTTAAAAGTTTTATTTAATTCAACCTTAGTAAACGTTGTTTTGATTAATATTTCATCCTTCTTATTCATAACTTCCACTTTTTTAGGATTTAATTTCTTATCAAAATAAATTTTTTGTTTAACTAAATCACTATTATTAGGATAATTAACCTTGGTCGTAAATATGTAATAATCTTTGGTTGTTTCAAAAGTTTTCTTATTATCGCTTTGAATATCATTCAATAGTGTTTGCAATAAATAGCTTTGAGAATTGTTGTACGGCCAATCACTTTGAAATTTAAAACTCTTATTTAAATTAGGAGTTAAAACATATACGCCTTCCGTATTCTTTAAGATAATTTGTTCATGATTATTAGTTTTGTTTTTTAATGATACTCGGAATTTATCGTCTTTACTATATGAAACATCTACGCTGTATTTGTACACATCATCATTATTAGTTATTTCTAAATCACCTTTTAGATAATAACCTTTCAGATTAGTAATCTTTTTTTCTAGGTCTTTAGCTGCGTCATTACCACTGTAATTTCCACATCCTACCAATAAAAAGCACCCAAATAGAACCAAACAAATTTTTTTCATTCTTTTCACCTCATATTCAATTTAAGTATATGGATGTTTTTTCCGAATATGAATGAATATTTTAGTTTTTTTAGGTTATCATAAAAATAAAATGGGAAGGAGCAGATTATGGAAACGCTACAAAAAATATGTTTAGTAGTAACAATTATAGGAGCCATTGCGTGGGGACTTATAGGTTTGTTTAATTATAACTTCATCGAAGCCATTTTTGGAGCCGATATGTTTGCGAGAGTTATTTACACATTAGTGGGAATTACCGGTTTGATTAATATTGGGATTTTATTTAACCATATTAAAAATATATAAAAATCTATCAATAATGATAGATTTTTCTTAAATTTTAGAATAACTAACAGCTGTGAAGATATTGGATAATCCATTTAGTATTAATAAACAGCCAACAAATCGGATAAATATAATCATAGTAGCGAATGGATTAAACATAATTAAAATACCAAACAACAAAATAAACGTTCCGAGAATTAAAACTTGCCACCATTTGTCATAGCCATTACTTTTCATCTTAAACATTGTTTGAAATTTATTGATACTATCGACTATTAAAACAGCTCCCACAATTATCGGAATAAATGAAGTGAAGGCTTCGGGGTTCATAATAACAAACACTCCCAAGGCGATGAAAACAATCGAAATAACTAAAATTACATTGGCAAAAAAACCATGCACTTCCGATCCCACATAAGAATTAATTGCAAATCCGGCTAAAATAAGGCACAAAGCTCCGAGTATATAACAAATGGCATTACTAACAAATATTGGAGCAAACAGCATAACCACTCCAATAACTATATAAAACCCTGCCATAATTAATAATGATGATTTTATTTCCTTTAAAAAATCCATATATGTCGCCCACTTTCTTCTACTATTATAATATTATTTTTTGTAGTAGAAGTCAAGAAAAAGCTGCTGTTAAGCAGACTATTTTTCAACTATTTTTATTTTTACTTTTTTGGTTTTAGAAATATACGTAATCCTAGAGTCGGTCCCTTCAACTTTGACTTCGACTTCGTATTCACCAGGTGCATAGTCTTTTAAATCAATGTAGGCAATAATGTCCCCCGCAACGATATCCTTAATAACAGAAGCCACACCTTTAACATTGACCGTTACTTTAATATCGCTTTCGCTTAATCCTTGAACACTATATTTGTCATTAACATTACGGACATCGATATTAATGTTTTCAATATCTCTATCAGTAGATTCTCCTAAAACAAATTTAATTGTAATATTGTTAATAGACATCGATCTAATACCTTTTGGTTTAGATAAATCTAATTTATATTCTCTATCCTCTTTTAAACCACTAACATCAACTTCTAATGGAATATATTCTAGATTTTCTAAGACAGATTTTTTACCATATACCAAAACAGTTTCTTCGCTCATGGTAATTGAACTAATAGCTTTACCAAATCCAATATCTCCTCGTGGAATAATTTTGATTGGCACTCTTTTGCTTGGCGAACTAATCTCTATTTCGACATTGATTTTAGACGGAACTATTTCAATATCTAAGCTGTTGCCGTCTTTATCATAGGCCCTTAGTGGGACATCTTTTAATGTTGTAATCCCTGCTTCTTGATTTGTTAACTGGTCAATGTCAACCAATGCCTTAACTTCGGCTACTTTAGTCAAACTATTTATCGCATTTTTATCATCAGTACCTTTAATAACCACTTGTTCTATTTCTGGAGTAACGCTTTCTAGTACTAATTTTGGATCTAAATTATCCTGATTCATCACATCGACAGTTAAAGTTCTAGTATCAGAAATCTTTGGATAAATATTAACTGTGGCGACTGATGGATTAACACTATATTCGATAGAACTTAAAGGCTGGCTATATTCAATATTCACCTTATGAGTTCCTGGTTTTAGGCCGGTTAAATCGACAGTTACTTTAGAAGCTGATGATTGTTTAGCAATAAACAAATCCGAACGATTACCCATCAAAGTAATATCAACGGTTTCTGGCAATCCTTCAATAACATAGGCCTCTTCATTATAAATAACTTCGACTTTTTGATCTTTTAACACTTCAGCTGTTTGATTACTAAAAACTATT
>Ga0082212_10000838_pt1 | contig 45102 bp, 34 predicted proteins | sample TergutNt197P3_FD_71548 | JGI IMG/M metagenome (GOLD analysis project Ga0082212, IMG submission 71548) | Neocapritermes taracua P3 segment gut microbial communities from Petit-Saut dam, French Guiana - Nt197 P3 | ecosystem: Host-associated > Arthropoda: Insects > Digestive system > Gut ... | reverse complement strand
AATTGCTCAGTTTGTCCTGCGTGCCGGCTGCCCACTGGGGGGTCGGCTGCGTGGACTGAAACTCGTTCACGGCGAGTATCTTGAGGTAGGCGAGGTCGGCCCAGTTCCATATCTCGAAGGGGATCGAGTTGGAAGTGACGCCGTCTTTCGGCGCCCAGTTGACGTCGTAGTTGTTGTAGGCATAATGAAAGTGTCCGTTTCCTGCGGGGGGCGCCGAGAAGGTGTTGGGTTTTGCGAGGTGCGGGTGGGCAGGCGCATGGGTGTTGATGATGTCTGCTCCCGAAACGCCTCTGTACAGGTCGCTGTGTTGTAGCCAGATGGGTTTTACCGCCACGTTGCCCGAAAAAGTGACGGCGCTGCCGGGAGCAACAGTCAGCGTCGTCGGGCCATATACTGACAGTCCGCCGCCGTTGTTTCCCGCGCTGTTGTTGACTACGGTAAACTGACCGGCTATATGCAGACTTCTGTCTTCCACGTGAATACCGCCGCCGTCGCCGTCAATAGAGATGTTTCCGCTAATTTCGACAACTGCGTTATTGGGGAAAATCAAATCATTATTTACGTAAATGCCGCCGCCGTCATCTATTGCAGTATTGTTTTTTACAAGCAGTTTTGTTATGCCCGATACATCTATATTAGTCGTTTTTATTCCGCCGCCAAAATAGCCGGACGTATTACCGATTATTTCCATATTGCCGGCCAATGTAAGATTTTTTGCACTAATTCCGCCGGCGCTACTGACGCAACTGTTATTTATTACGGCTGAATGTGACAGCGTGATGCTACCTGTGCTATGGATTCCGCCGCCTATCTGTGCTTTGGTTACCGACTGCATCGCCGCCTGATTATTTTGAATGGTTGAATAACTGACGTCGGCGTCCACGCATTGAATACCTCCGCCGTAGCCGCCTGCCTGACAGTCTTCGACGGTTGATTGCGCGACGGTCAGTAATCCTGTGGTAAAAATGCCGCCGCCGCTGCCGATATTGTTCCACACGTTGCCGTTGTATCCTGCCTTGCAGTTTGTTATGGTTACGTCATCCAGATTTACCACTGCCTTATCTGAATTAATACCTCCGCCGTGACCGCCTGCCTGACAATCTTCGACGGTCGATTGCGTGACGGTCAGTAATCCTGTGGTAAAAATGCCGCCGCCATTAGTGGCGCTGATATTGTGGCTGATAACGCTGCCGCCTGTTATGGTTGTTTGACCGCCATTGTTGTATATACCGCCGCCGCCGATGGGAAAGGTGGGCAAGGCTTGGGTGGTGGTATTGCTACTGTTGCGGCTGATAACAGCTCCATCGGTTATGTGTAGCGCAGCTCCTTGCATAGCATAAATACCGCCGCCGCTCTTGGCTGTATTGTCGCTGACAGAACCGCCGGTTACGTTTAATATACTGTTACTGCCGGATATTAAAATTCCGCCGCCGCCAAAAGCAAGAAGTGCGGTTGCTTGTGGATTGGCGATATTGTTGTCGATAGACACGTTTGATAGAGATAATGTGTTTTTAGTTGATGACGACACGTTACTGTAATAAATACCGCCGCCGTTGTCCGAACACGTATTGCCAATAATAGCGCAGTCGTCCAAAATTAGCGTAAAAACAAAATTTTCGGCATGAACGATACAAATACCGCCGCCGTTAGAGCCTGAGTAGTTTCCCACTGCGTCATTCACCCCTGTTGTTGTGCTTGCGGGGAAAGATGCTCCGCCGCCTATAAGTACGCCCGCTGTAACAATCAGGTTACTGTTTTGTAATGCAATACCGCCGCCGCTGACACCGGCATAATTTCCCTGAATTTGCGTATGGACGCCCGACAGGGTTAATGTGCCGGGGGAGAAGTTAGCCCCGCTTTGTGAGGATACGTAAACCCCGCCGCCGTTGGCTTGTGTGGAGTTACCCCTGATGGTACAATTGTTTATGCTTAATGACTTGGTGCAGTAGATTCCGCCGCCGTTAGAGGTGATACCACCGCTGGCAGTGTTGCCGCTAATGTTGCTTTCATAGATGATAGTAGCGCCTGTGCTATAGATACCGCCACCTTGGGAGTAGTATGACGAGTTGTTACTTATCTTTGAATTATTTATTTTTAAATCACCAGTTGAGGAAAAATCAATAGCGTTTGTTAAATTGTTATGTATTCCGCCGCCTTGACCGCCTGCAATGCAATCTTCAACAGTTGAATTGTCGACCGTCAGGGCGGCTGTTGAATAAATTCCGCCGCCGCCGTAATTGTTATCCCATACGCCGTTGCCGTATCCTGCCTTGCAGTTTTTTATGGTTACATTCTCCAAACTTATTAGCGAACCTGCATTTATTCCGCCGCCGTTAGTAGCAGATACGCAATTCTGTATGGCGACGCCTGTAATCGTGTTTGTTCCTGCTGCGACGATTATTCCGCCTGCGCTGTTATTGCCGTCTAATTTTATTTTGTCAAAAGCAACTGTTTTTGTGCCGTTTTCAACTAACTGAAAATGCCTGCCGTCTGTGGAATTTTCCGTAAATAATACCAATGTATCGTTTTTCTGATACGTCAGGGTCACGTTGTGGTCGATGTTGATAAATACGCCGTCGCTGTAGATGGAATCGGGTCGGTCGTTGAGTATCAGGTCGTAATGTGTTCCCGTATATCCTTCTTGCAGGTGGTATGTCCCGAAGGGGTGGATGTCGACGATCTGGGCTTTCGTGTTGTTGTTGGGGAAACCGCCGTTTATGGCTTTTCTGAGGCGTACCCAGTCGGAGTCGTCGGTGAGGTCGCGCGCCGCGTCGCCGGGGTTGTAGAAGTAGTTGGTGTACCCTCCCTGCCCGTAGGCGAGGACGATGACGCCGTCGGGGTTGTCGATCAGGACGCGCATGTCGAGGTAATTGTTTGTACCCGGATTGCTTTCGCCCAGATAGTATCTTGCGACGGAATATCCGCTGTTTGCGACGTTATGCGATATCCAATGCCAGTTGGCATCGTTTTGTACGGGCTGTTTTGCGGCGCCGTTGACGGAGACGGTGGTTTTGTCCTCGTTGTCGTGGGGTACGGTGACAAGCAGGTGATGCGCCATTCTCAAGTAAACATGCGTGGCGTTCAAATCAAGCGGACTGACCATTATCTCGCGCGTCCGCTGCTCTATGGGCGGTAACCACGCGACGCCGGGTTGCGATTCGTCGCCGGCCTGGTTGTTTCCTTTTGGATTGTATTGAAAATGATATGCGCTGACGCTTACCGGATTGTTGGATTCAATGAAACAAGCCTTTGCGTTCGGGTGGTTGTCTATATCAATTTTAATATCGTAATAGCGCGTAATCTGATTGAAAGTAATGACTTGCGGCTGATTCGGCGTGTCGTCGTATCTTAACGTTACGGTTGTGTTTAGATTGTTCAAGGGGAAAATTCTTGCGTAAATAGCGCCCAAGTCGTTGGTTGGCAGGATGAATTTCGTTCCCCACTGTTCGGTCGGGGCTAACTGCTCGAAAGTGTGATTGGTACTTGAGCCAATGATCGTTGTTGCGCTGCTTTGAAACACGGCAACAGGCTTATCGGCTTCGACCTTCGCGCCTATCATGCTCGGATTAGCCTGATATTCCGGATTGGCGCCGTTAAAAATGACCTGTCCACTGTTTAATGTAATATTAAGGATTTCGCCATTCGGTAAGGTTTGTTTAACTTTCGTGCCATTTTCGGTTGCAACAATAATATATGTATCAAACGACGTACATGCTGACGTGTTGACTGTCATCCCGGCATAAATGTATTCCTTTCCAAGTTTTTTTACCGGCAATAACTGCGTGGCCTCCATGCTGGCTACCGCCGAGTTAATGGCAACGACTGTGACAGGCTTGTCTGAACTGATTTGCATGGACTTGCCGGTTGCAATATTTGCCTGCGGACCGGGTGAATAGCAGGCTGTCGCCTGCCTCTGCGTTAACTTAACGTCCTTAATCTGACCGGCTGCAACGTAGACAACGGAGTCGGGTATCGACGGAAACGGAGTCGGATCGTTGAAATGCAGGGTGACAGTGGCGGCTTCGTCAACGGCGGTTATGCGCAACATCAGTTCGACATTGTAACCGGTTATGCCGCTGAAGACGCTCTGGCTGATGCTGGTATTACATGCGTTCTTCCCAAAAGCGACGAAGAAGTTTTTTCCTGCGTTGGAGGCTTCGCGTTGTTGCGGGGTCTGGGCTGTTGCCGGCATTGCGGTGATGGCTGCGAGGGTTGCAATACCTGCGATAATTACTGCTAAAACATTCCTTTTCATTATTCTATCATTTTTGTTTGTTTTCATTTGTCTGTTTAGATTGCTTCTGTCCGGATTCTCCGACTTTGATTTTCCTATACGGATTTCGCCGTCCGGATTTCCTGTTTTGTTTTCGGGTGCAAAGATACGCTCAAATTGTAATGAATACAATTCAAATTGCAGAAATTTTGATTTCAAGGCGTGATAAAATTTGTAATAAATACAGATTGTAGGGTGATTTTTACGTTTTTCGAGTAAATTGTGTATGTTTTGTTCGGATTTTGTAAATTTCAGGAGCGGAAGACGTCTAAGCGAGTGAAAAGATATGCTTCACTCCTTGATGTGCCAGTCTTGCCGGATTTGTAATCCGGTAGTACGAAGAATGCACCCTAAATTCTTTGCGATAATGGCATAGTAAATTCTTTTGTTAATGATTGCTGTTTCATTGCAATTTTACCTGATTATTTGTCATATTCAAGGGGCCTGAGAAGTTACGTTATTTTACCATAATTTTTATTATTCCCGATTTCCCTTCTTCAGTAGCCTTTATAAAATAGATACCCGGCGAAAGTCCATTTACAGAAATTTTTTCTTCGGCTGATGTGATATTGCGACGAAAACACGCTTGACCAAGCGAATTGAAAACTGTAAGAACACCGCAACCGGTCAGACCGCTGATGGTGATTTGCTCGCGTGCCGGATTCGGATAGGCAATTATGGGATGATGAGAAATGTTTTCGGTACCGACAATTTTCGGGTCGCGGGTGATTTCGACTGTATAGGACTTCTGCGTTGATTTATCAGGCGAAGTAACTAAAATGTTGATAGTATTTCTTCCAAACGTCAGGGTATGATAACCGTTACCGGAAATGTCGGCTTCGGGATCGGCAGTTTCTGCATCTACCAGAATACATTCGACATTGCCTCCCACAAGTACCGTATAGCGGATGATATCAGGATTGAAAACAGGCGCAAGAAAACCATTGTCGACAGTCAGGTTACGCAAGTTTACATTGTCGCTGCCACTGCGATAAACGTCGAGTTTGTATCTTTTTAAAGTTGAACCGTTTTCAGCTGTAACAACAATATTGATCTCATTATTCCCGACGCTTAACTGATATTCGCCTGTTCCCGCTACGGAAGCGTATTCATCGGCAGCCGTTGCCGACACAGTGATCCGGTCAACATTTTTCCCCACATTTACACTGTAACCGGTATGATTGGAGTCAAAAATGGGCGACAATACGCCCATATCTATCGTCATGCTATGCAGATTCGCATCGCTGCCGGCTTCCGCATGACGGATGACGGTAATGGTATATTGTTTTTGAGACATACCATTTTGAGCAGTAACGACAACAGGTATTGTGTTGTTGCCAACTTGTATCCGGTGATAGCCAACACCTGAAACGATTGCATTTCTGTTCGTTGGCGTTGCCATTACCGATACCTGGTCGACACTGTTTCTAACATTTGCCGAATAGACTGTCGTATTTGCATGTAAGTTCGGAGATAGAACGCCCGGACTTACGGAAAGTGCGCTCAATCCTGCATCGCTATTTGTTCCTGCCTTTTTTCTTTCAATATTCAACCGTAAGAGATAGGCCCCCGCATCACCCTCAAAATACGGTGATATACGAAAATAAACCATACCGCCGTTAAGTACCACGATGTTACCCTGCATGACATCATCATAGTCTTCCGACCAGTCCTGTCCATTTGTTGAGCAGGTGAATCTGGCGTCGACCGAATAGATATTGTCATCGTCGCTGTGGCGTAAATCCTGCACATTTGCCAAAATGCTGTAGTGATAACCCGATGGCAATTCTATCCTGTAATAGTCAATATCGGTATCATTATGGAAATTTGAACCTGCCGTTTCTACTTTTGCCGTATCGTTCGAAAATGAAACAGGCAGCGAAAAGGCCTGCGCTAATGTATTGTTAGGCTCATATTTATCGGCAGAGAGAACGGCTGCACGGTGAACGACAATGGTATAGGTTTTGGATGTCTGGTTGTGAGGCGCTGTTACAACAACCCGGATCATATTGGCGCCGACATGAAGTGGATGTGAACCCGTACCCGTCACGGTTGCATCACCGTCAGTCGGAGTAGCCGTCACAGTAATACTTTCTGTACTGCCAGATACATTGACCGTGTAATGAGTTTGGAAAGCATTGAACAAGGGTACAAGTTCGCCAGGTTTGACTGCCATACCGGCGAGATCGGTATTACCGGTTACTGTGTTATAAATACCGTTTAGTGTTTCAACCCCTGTATTTAACGGATCGAGATAGTCTTTCATTGTTTTGGAGTCGACAGTACTGGCATTATTCCAGTGATACCACAGTTTTCCGTACTTGTTAAAACTACCTGTACTGCAATTGGCTGGTGATCCGCCTGTTAATGTGCCTACCACCAATCCGTCGCGGTTAAATAAGGGAGAACCCGACGATCCGCCTTCAGGCTGACTGTATCCGCTTTGTGTTTTTTCATAAACGACATACCAGTGGGCGTCATCAGCGCCGGAAACGCCATTACTGCCCATCCAACTGCTACTTGTTGCCGCTGTGGTAAAGGTGGCTATCTTTTTAACTTCTCCCTTGGGGTGATGTATGCCAACGCCTCCGGTTGTCGCCGAATTGCGCCTGTCCCATCCGTTGTAATAGATGCCGTAATCATCGGGTATGTCGCTGTTTAATTTCAATAAGGCGCCGTCGGAACTGCCGTCAATCGGAAGGTCGACCAGCAGTTGCGCCCCGACAATTGTTTTTGTATCTGTTGGTATAGCAGCTGAGCACTCCGGACTTTCATAATGAAAGTAAAAAATGATTTGGTCAAAGCTGATTTCAGGGTCATTAAAACAATGGTTAGCTGACAGGTAGTAAGGCTTCAAATCTTGTGCCGTATTATTAACTAAACTGCCTGAGCACAGATAGCCTGAGTTTCCGATGGGTGCGACGGTTTTGGCTACCCCTTTTTTCTGGTCTTGCCAACTGATACCTTCCGGACAATTGATATTCACCTGACAGGATTGATTGCTTCCGCCGCCAATTTCTTTTCCATTTAAGGGCGGAACATCTGATTGATAGACCTCCAGATAATGATACCCGTAGCCAATTCCGGATATTTGTATATCAGGTTTCGTACTGGATGGAGGCTGCATTTCGTTATACTCAAGGATGATGTCGTCGCCGGCAACAAATTCTGTCGCAAATTTTTTATCGCAGGGATTGGTTTTTGAGGTGAAGGCGCCAAGTAAATGAGTTCTATCTGCATTATATATAAACAGTTTTCCTCCGTCAGGAATAAAAAAACGGTCATAATAGAACATGACGGCAATGGCGTCAGGCGTCCTTACCATGAGTCTCCATATTTTGATGCCGTTTGGCAAAACCGACCATTCGCCTGCATTGTCCATATTCAAATCCACAGGAATGATTACCGAAGTGCGCGGCAACGCGCCATTTTCTTCAGCGATAAGGTCTTCAGCCTGAAGTGTGGCAACATCAAAGTCAATCTGTACAGTTAACGGAGAATTGGATGACCGTAATTGTAAGCTGTCTACATAGGCAAAGCTTGCAGGAGCGCCTCTCTCTGCGATTTGCGCAAAAACAACCGAGCCGCAGGATGATATTTCCAGGAGTGACAGGAGATTGATTAAAAAGTAATAATATTGCTTCATTTGAATCAAACAGTAATTGCTTCAAAAATGAAAAAGAAACTGTCTCAAAAGCCCCTTATACCGTTCAGAGACTCCTTGTTTGAACGGAATCGCTTGATATGCGGTGATGATGCATGAAGGGGATTGCATGTTTATACTACAACAATTTCTTTTGAGACAGGTTTCTCTTTTCTGATACGTGTTTCGACGTTTGTTTTTTACATTTCAGCGCCGACAGCCATCCTTTTCTACCTTTTTGTTACATTAACCTGACAGGTTACCAAACTTTGTGCAGAATAATTATACGAAAGGCTAAGACCCGTAAATCTTCCGTTTTTGATGTCAATTAAATTGGAAGCTCCATAAAGCGTGCCGGGAAAAGACCCTGTAAAATTACCATCTTTTGAAACGACTGCATCAAACGACTCGGTAAGCGCATCTACATAGAAAGTGCTTGAAATAACAATTCTGTCGGCTGATACGGATGATTTACTGACTGTTACTGTAAGGTGATCATTTGACATGGTCATACCTCCATTGTTCCAGGTTTCCATTCCGGTATAGGTGCCCGTAAAAGCATCCCTGTAATCACTGGGTTCATTCTGTGTACAGGAACTGCTTCCTGCAACCATTACTACACTAACTGCCATCAATGTGGCCAATTTTCTTAATAAACATACTGAGTTTGTCATAATTTGTAAATTTTTAAAAATTAATAATACTATTTTGTTTGCATATCTCTCTCGATTACGATTGAAAAAATCAATTTCAAATCAAATTGACGATGCAAAATAATAGACTAAAAAAACGACAAACAAGAGAAAAATAGGCCAAAACATGAAATGGTATCCGGCATACACGAAATGATATTAAATATACACAAAATAAAAATAAAAAAAACGGGAAACTACTTTTTAGCAGTTTCCCGACAATGAAAAAAACATACAACCGACGACGAGCGTCGCCGGTATTCTTACTAAACGCCCAGCGACCAGCCTGTGCGGTAGGTGTGACGAATATATTCTTCGGCAGCCTGTTTTGCGTTTAACCTGATTTGGCGCGGTTCCTGGTTGGGGATGCCGTTGGTGACCCTAATCTCGTCGGTATCCGACAGGTTTGTGATACGCATATTATCGCCGTCCCAGGCAAGTTTTTTATTTAAGCCTTTCAGGCGGACAGCGAGGTTACCCATGACCACCATTTCGTTGAGCGGACCAGCATACTCGAAATTGGAAAGCGGCAGTACGCGGTTTTCGGGTGATTCCTTGCAGGCGCGTACAAAATCCATTTCATGACTCATGCCGACGCGGCGCAGGATGGCTGGCGGTTTGGGTACATTTTGGAATTTGTTTTCAGGAAACAGTTTATATCTCCCTCCATAATTGCCGCAAATTAACTTACCTTTTGTGCCGTGGAAAATGACGCCGTTTCGACCTTCGCCCAGCTCCATACCATCGGGTAATTCATCGGGACGTTTCGGAAGCAATCCGCCGTCATACCAGGTAACTGTTACAGCCGGCATGTTTATTTTTCCTACTTTTGCCCGTGCCGGAAATTCGTAATCTATCTTGGATGCTACCGGTGCGCTTTCGGTATTGAAGGCTGTCGAGGATGCTACTACCGAAACAGGGTGTCCTAACTTCATGGCTGCAAAGGGTGCATCAAGCACATGGCACGCCATATCGCCCAGCGCTCCCGTTCCAAAATCCCACCAGCCGCGCCAGTCCCAGGGATGGAATGCGCGGTGATAGGGACGCATGGCGGCGGGGCCAATAAACAGGTCCCAGTTAATATAATCGGGCAGCCACATCCCCTGTTCGGGACGCATCAGCCCTTGCGGCCAGATAGGTCGGTCGGTCCAGGCGTCAACATGACTTATTTCGCCGATGGCTCCGCTCCAAATCCATTCGCATACTTCGCTGACATTGACGTTACTGTGGCCTTCGTTACCCATCTGTGTCACTACCTTGTAACGCCGCGATGCTTCCAGTAAAACCCGCGATTCATATACTGAATGGGTCAGCGGCTTTTGAACATAGACATGCTTTCCTGCCTGCATGTAGGCCATGGCAATGACGGCATGGGTATGGTCGGGCGTGGCAATAACTACCGCATCAATACTCTTACCCATCTCATCGAGCATTTTGCGGTAATCTACAAATTTTTTGGCATTGGGAAATTCACCGAAAGTGTCTTTTGAATAATCCCAATCAATATCGCACAAGGCAACGATATTTTCCGATTTCATGTTGTTGATGTTCACACGGCCTTTCCCTCCTTTGCCAATGCCGATACCGGCAATATTCAGTTGATCGCTGGGGGCAATATGTCCAAGCCCGCTTACGGCATTACTTGGAATGATGTCAAACAGGCCGACGGCCGACGCAGATACGCCAAACGCGGCTGTGGCTGATACGCCTAAAAAACGGCGTCTTGAAATTTGTTGATTCATAGTTTTTATAGTTAAAAGTTAAAAATAAGCAGTAAATAGTTTGCAAATATAGGATAATTAATTGAGAATTGAAAATTATATGATCATTTTTTGTATTATCGATTACTAATAACCGTTTCGGATGTTTTCTCTTTCAGATAACGGAGCGCTTCTTCAATGATAGTATCCTTATTATTCAACTGGTCGCTTTCAGCAATATCAATTTTTACATCCGGGTCGATGCCAAATTCGGTAATTTCTTTTTGTGCATTGAGCATGGGTGATGAGGAAAACCGAACGCTCCATCCGTTTGGTAGTTCGGTATGAAACGGCAATCCGCAACCTCCGCCGGTTTTGTCGCCGATGACGGTCACCTGATCAAACAGTTTCATCTTACTGACAAAATCGTTGGTAGCGCTGTAGCAGGTACGATTCGTTAGCAACGCTACCGGACGAAGCCATCTGATACGCTTCGACGGCGATAATTTGATGGGATAGGGTTCTGAAAAGTCGTTGTGTCCGGGTCCGGTCTTATGCACGATATAACCGACTGTCAATTTATCGGTCACAAAACGGGAAGCGATTCGTTCAGAATGGGTCAATGTTCCGCCGGTATTGTTGCGTACATCGAAGATTAAAGCCTTACAGTTTTTGAAATGCAGAAACATCTCATCTAAATGCGCTTCGCCAACAACGTTTGAAAAATCGCCGTAATATACATACCCTATACTGTCTTCCATTAAACGGTACCGCAATCCGCCGGCAATATTGTAATCCGTACCGAGATACTGACGGTGTACAACCGAATTAAAGTTATCGGGATAATTTTCGTGCCAGTTCCAGAACCGGGATACGTTGAATGTAGCAATCAGATTCGTATGTCCGTCTTCCAGTTCGGCAAGCATTTTTCCCAAAACATTAAACAACTGGAAACGGTCCATCGAATCGTTTATCTGCACGCTATATTTTTGATATACCGCATCCCAATTGATGTTTTTATAATCGAAAAAACAGTATGATTCGTCAATCTGCTTCCAGAGCGCTTCAAAATTCATCATGGGATCGGTCGAAAATTCATCCTTTTCATTACAGGACGAAAAGTGAAGCAAGCTGCTCAATAGCAGGAGAAATAAATAATTTTTTTTCATCTTGCAGTCCTCCTTTAATAATAGGCACTATTAAACAGGTTACGTTTTCTCAATTCGCGCCCCCCCAGCGCGACAAACTCTTTTACAAATCCAATCATCATATTGTGAGAAATGATATATCGGTCGATATGATTGAGGCCTGTTGAGTAGTAGTCGCCCAGATAGCCTGTACGTATCGTCATGCTGCCAACCGGAAAATCAAACATCAGGTAGTTACGCATCGCTTTTTTGTTATGGAGCGAATTGAATTTTATTATTTCCGCCGTGTTGCCGAGGCTGAAAATCTCGTAATAGGACTGGGCGTATACCGGCGAGAAAAGAATGCCGGCAATCGGCGCTTCAAACTGGTAGCGAATGGCCAGAGGCGCTTTTTTCTTTGTCCTGATTTCATAGATGGCGATGAGCGAAAGGTTAAGGTCGAAATCTGCATGTACAGTTATCGGATTATTGCCGTTGCGCGTATGATAGGCCATCCCCATCATACCGTGCACGCTTCCGCCTGCAAATATTTTAAAATAAGGGTCAGGAATAATACGATAATGATAACCAAGCGAATAGTCAGCGAATGCCGACAGGAAATTGGCATTTCGCGCGCCGTTGAGGACAGAAGAAATATCAACATTGACGATGTTCTGACGTGAGATTTTGTAGTTTGCTAATTTAGTTAGACGCAACCGTTCGTTCATAAAATGGAAACCAAGACCGCCGTATTTTTCAGGTGAGAGATAGGTGTCTTTCATCCTGTATCCGCCAATCCCTATCAATGTACCTTCATTGACAGAGAGCAAATCCCTGAAATCAACTTCCTTATCTTCATCTCTAAGCAGGCTGAGATCATTCGTTTGCGATTTTAACAGATTCCTTCGTTCGATGGTTGCCTTCTTTCTATTGACAAGTAACGAATCTGCTTTTTCAGCATTCATTTTTTGTATGACAGCCGTGTCGCCGGTCAGCTCTTGCGCTAATCCCTGAAAAGACACAAGCAGGCAGCCAGTCAGAAAAAAAACAAATCCAATCAAATTCCTCATATTTATGCAAATTAAAAAAACTATAAAATACTACCTAAAAAGGTCTATCTGCCCATCATTTTCATGCTCAGGTTTTTCAGCCGCATCATTGGCGCAATTTTCCCCGTTCTCGCTGTCCGGTGTCGCTTCTACGCTTTCATGGAAACGGACAGGTTCAAGTTCGATAATACGGTCTACTTCAAATGTCGTAATCCGTTTTCCTTTTGCTTTATGACTTTTCACGCCGATAAACGATTCCACCTCAATGACGAGCGGCATACGAAAAGCATCGTTCCCACCAAAAGCGACCTCTATGCGCGGAAAGTCATTATCCGACAGTAATGACATGGCGTTCAGCGCATTTTCACCAAGGAAATTCTGGCGTTTGCTGCTCGCTTCGAGTTGGAATCGCTTTATGTAATGAAATTTTTGATCCGCCTCGTACAGGACGACTGTCCAGACCTTATTGCTATCAAAACGCTCCATCACAAGGATATTGTCTTCGTAATGATTACTCAATTCGTAATTCGACGTATAAAAATCGCCGTTTTTAAGAATGACCAGTATCTGATCATCGCTGTGGAACTCGCCAAGCGCATCGCCCCGCCCATCGTAGTTCAATCGAAGCACATCACGGTCGAACCAGACTTGGCGTCCGCCCAGGGTAGAAGCGCCTTTTTGTTTCAGGTTGATTTTGAAAACATCAAATTTGGTGAGCAGGTTACCATTCGCATTGCGGCCTTTGATGATGACTTCGCTGAAATTCTTTTCGAAAGAGGTAAGCTTCTGACGCAATTTGGGTCGCAGGATCACCTTTACGGTTTCGGCTTCGCCGTTCGAGTTAGCGCTGAAATACAAAATTCGCGAACCGGGCTTTCCTTGCGTGACGTCGTAATCTCTGTCGCGCATAACGCCTGTAACGGCAAAACGTTTGATAAAACTTTTCCCTGTCTGTCCGTCGCGGTAGATGACATTATAAATCGTCCGGTTGTCATCGCGTTTGAAAACATTAACATATAGTACGTTCTGACCGATAAATATTTTTTCGCTGACCTTAATAATCTTATAGGATCCATTTTTATAAAAAATAATGACATCATCAATTTCGGAGCAGTTACAGATATATTCGTCGCGTTTCAATGAAGTGCCGATGAAGCCTTCTTCGCGGTTGATATATAGTTTTTCGTTGGCTTCGATAACCTTTGTAGCGACAATTGTATCAAAATTACGGAGTTCTGTACGGCGCGGATAGGCAGCGCCGTATTTTTCCTTCAACGTTGCATACCAGTCGATGGCGTACTCGATGATATGTGCCAAGTGTGAATTGATTTTATCAATTTCGTCTTTTATCCGTGCAATCATTTCGTCCTGATTATCAACGTTGAATTTCAGGATGCGTCCCATCTTGATTTCCATTAGCTGCAACAGGTCGTCGCGCGAAACGTCACGGATAAAGTCGGGTTTATACGGTTCGATGCGCGTGTCAATATGCGCCAGCGCTATATCTAAAGAGGTGGCATTTTCAAATGCCGCGTCCTTATAGATACGTTCGACGATAAATATCCTTTCCAGTGATGCGAAAAACAATTTCTCTTCCTGTTCGTATCTTTGAATTTCCAGTTCTTTGCGAAGGAGATCAAGTGTCTGGTTGGCTGAATAACGCAATACATCACTTACGGTTACAAACCGGGGCTTGTTGTCCTCGATCACGCAACAGTTTGGCGAGATACTCGTCTCGCAATCGGTGAAAGCATAAAGAGCGTCGATCGTTTTATCGGACGACACGCCCGGCGCCAGGTGAATAATTATTTCCGGTTCGCTTGCGGTATTGTCGTCAATCTTTTTAATTTTTATCTTTCCCTTATCGTTTGCTTTCAGGATCGAATCTATTAATGTAGAGGTGTTTCTTCCATAAGGTAGTTCGGAAACGACAAGCGTCTTGTTATCAATTTTACTGATTTTTGCACGAACCTTCACCGAGCCGCCCCGCTCGCCGTCGTTATATCTTGAGATGTCAATCGATCCGCCTGTCTGAAAGTCGGGATACAGGTCATATGATTCGCCCAATAGCCAAGCGATTGCTGCGTCAATGAGTTCGTTGAAGTTATGTGGGAGTATTTTCGATGAGAGCCCTACAGCTATCCCTTCCGCCCCATGTGCAAGCAACATCGGAAATTTGACGGGCAACGAGACAGGCTCTTTGTTACGCCCGTCATACGACAGTTTCCATGTGGTTGTTTTCGGGTTGAAAAGGATGTCCAATGCAAATTTCGAGAGCCGCGCCTCGATATAACGGGGCGCAGCCGCTCCGTCGCCTGTCAGGATATTCCCCCAATTTCCCTGACAGTCGATCAGCAACTCTTTCTGTCCCATCTGCACTAATGCATCCCCGATAGAAGCGTCGCCATGCGGATGAAACTGCATTGTGTGCCCAACGATATTGGCTACCTTATTATACCGTCCGTCGTCGAGTATTTTCATGGAGTGGAGGATACGGCGTTGAACAGGCTTGAATCCGTCATTGATGTGTGGAATGGCACGTTCGAGAATCACATACGAAGCATAATCCAAAAACCAGCGCTGGTACATTCCAGAAAGGTGGCGTTTATCTTCACCCATGCCGGGAACTTTATAGACTGCATGAATCAATCCTTTCGAATCGTCCTCAACTTCTGTAGCCGGATTTAAAATCTCGTCTGGCATATTATCTTTAAAATCAGACATATTTCAATTAAACTCGTGTCATTTTACGTTAAAAAATCTGACAAATATAACGTAAATTGAGCGTAGAACAAAATATGCCTTCATATTTTATTACCACAGGGGTGCCGTGTGTGTTATTTCCGGTTGATACCTTTGGGGAATAAAAAAAATAGCCGAAATTTTTTTCGGCTATTCTAAACTGCTAATAATCTCAATGTATTATTAATCTAAGTTGCTAATGGACTCATCCTGTAGCTTTATCCAACTCCTCGAACTCTGAATTGTTGCTGATAAACTCGGGCACGATCTCTTTCATGACTTTTACGATTTCCATCTCATCGTATGTGTCGGTCGCCTGCAGCAGTTTTTCTAACCATTCGGTTACCAGCTCATAATCGTATTCGCGCACGTTGCCGACCATTATTTTTTCGCTTTGCAACGTATTTGTATTTTCTTTCTCGTGCAGTAATTCTTCGTGCAGTTTTTCGCCCGGGCGCAATCCGGTATAGATAATGTTTATGTCTTTATACGGTTCCAACCCCGACAGGCGAATCATCTCCTCCGCTAAGTCTTTTATTTTGACTGATTCGCCCATGTCAAAAACGAACACTTCTCCGCCTTTTCCCTGATTACCCGCTTCGAGCACCAGGCTGCACGCTTCGGGAATGGTCATAAAATAACGGATAATATCCGGATGCGTTACGGTGACAGGGCCGCCTTCTGCAATCTGCTTTGCAAAGCGCGGAATAACCGATCCGTTGGAACCCAATACATTGCCAAAGCGGGTGGTAATGAAACGCAGGGACGAAGCGTTGTCTTTTTTCAAAGAAGTCGACAGACTCTGGATGTATATCTCGGCAATGCGTTTGGAGGCGCCCATCACATTACTCGGATTGACCGCCTTGTCGGTCGAAATCATCACAAAACACTCTGCGCTATGCGCCACTGCCAGATCGGCCATCACTTTTGTGCCTATTACATTGGTAAACACAGCTTCACACGGATACTGTTCCATCAGCGGCACATGTTTGTATGCGGCAGCATGAAATATACATTGCGGTTTAAACTTTTCGAAAATATGTTCCATTTTATCTTTATTGCGTACATCGGCAATCAACGGGACAAAGGGAATCAGCGTGGTATCGTTCAAATCCAAAGACAGTTGGTGAAGAGGTGTTTCGGCCATATCTACCAGCAGCAGTAATTTCAAATCAAACCGGCAAAGCTGCCGTACGATTTCACTGCCAATCGAGCCTGCCGCTCCGGTAATCAGTACGGTTTTCCCTTTCATTTTCATGCCGATAGAAGCGATGTCAGTCTTGATAGGATTGCGTCCGAGCAAATCTTCGATATGAATCTTCCGTATTTTCTGAATATCATTCACACTTTCGATGGCCGGCATGGACAGGATGTCGATTTTATGTTCGATGAACCGCCTGAACAGCGCTCTCTTCTTTACCGATTGCAGATCCTCTGCGCGTACCAATACCGTTTTAATACCTTTGGCTGTAATGACATTGTTGTAAACGTCTTCAGTCGAATAGATGCGGCTGCCCAATATTCGCTGATGTACGGGAACCGGTTTACGCGCAATGAACCCGACTACATCGTAAGGGAATTTTTCATTGAGGCGGATCATTTGGGCAATCCCGATATGTACGGCGTCTATGCCATAAATCAGTAAAGGCGTACCTTTCTTTTTTCCGGCGTTTCTCACCGCAAAATCGTAAAAAAGTCGAATGGTAGCCCTGCAAAAGAGTATAATGCACGCTGAAAAAAGATAACTGATAATTAATCCGACAACTATATATTTCGAATAATGGAAAATATCGGAGAATACATAGAGAAATAACAAAATACATCCATGCGCAAGAAACAGCGAAATAAAAATCTTCACAACATTCCGGAACGATGAAAAACGGTAAAATTCGGAATCGGTATTGAAAAGGAAAAAGAAAAATCCTGTTATCGCAATGTAAATAACCAGTCTGATATAGAAAAAATAGTACGCCGAATGATCGTCTAAAAGCGTATGACGAATATAGCAGGAAAGGAAAAAGGAGAAGGCAACGAAAAAAATGTCTATTGCAAACATAATTTTTCGGGGCACAAACGGAAATTGTTGCACTCTCTTTAGAAAAAGAGGCAAATAATACGCCATTTTGTGTTGAATTTCCTGATTGAACATAGTGTTTTTTATTTGTGTTCTTTGTGAAACCCCTTTGTAGTCTTTGTGTTTAAATAAAAATAACCTTTTGTAGGGCTACTAATTATTAATAATAACTTCCAACACTCTTTGTATTTCTTCATCCGTCAATCCGGAACCCGAAGGCAGGCATAACCCCGTTTCAAACAAATGTTCGCTAACGCCGTTCGTATAAGCCGGCGCATCGGCAAATACGGGCTGCCGGTGCATCGGTTTCCATAAAGGACGCGTCTCAATTTGCCGGGCTTCCATGTTCAGCCGGATGTCTTCCCGCGACCTGCCCGCTAATGCAGGATTAACAAGAATGCAGGTCAGCCAGCAGTTTGCATAATGGTTTGGATGTGGCGACTGCATAACGGTTATGCCGGGCGTATCTTTCAGCCATTCGGTATAGAGGCGGTGGATTTCTCTTCTCCGGACGACATGTTTGTCTAACACCATCATCTGTCCGCGTCCGATGCCCGCGCAGACATTGCTCATCCGGTAGTTGTAACCGATATGCGAATGTTGGTAATGCGGCGCAGGATCACGTGCCTGGGTAGCTAAAAACAATGTTCGTTTAGCCTGTTCCGCTGTACGGCACACCAAAGCGCCTCCGCCCGAAGTAGTGACTATCTTATTCCCGTTAAACGATAAAATCCCAAATTCCCCCAAAGCGCCGCATTTCCGTCCATTCAATTCAGACCCCAGCGCCTCCGCCGCATCCTCCACGACAGGAATTTCATACGCATCTGCTATTTTCGCAATTTCCTTCATTTTCGCAGGTATCCCGTACAAATGTACCGCGATAATGGCTTTCGGTTTCTTTCCTGTTCTGCGCAATCTATCCCGAATAGCCTCCTCCAGCAGCGTAGGGTCCACATTCCACGTATCCGGTTCACTATCCACAAAAATTGGAGTAGCTCCCTGATACACAATCGGATTGGCAGAGGCGGAAAAAGTAAAACTCTGGCAGATCACCTCATCCCCCGACTGCACGCCCAACTGAATCAGCGCCAGATGAATCGCCGCCGTCCCCGAACTTAATGCCACCACATGGCGCCCCTCGCCCATATATTCCGACAGTGAACGCTCAAAAGCATCCACATTCGGCCCCAGCGGCGCAACCCAATGCGTGTCGAAAGCCTCCTTAATAAAATCCTGCTCCCTGCCTCCCATGTGAGCCAGCGAAAGATAGATGCGGGGAATCATAAATAATAAAACAAGCTTAATTTAGCACTACATTTTTTTCAATAGATTCACCTGCCTGGAGGGGCCTATAATCGGGAACATAGATAGGCTGTCCGTCTACTTCTCTGAGTATGATATTGTTTGGGGGATATTTCATCTCAATATTTTTACTCATTTCCCCCCCTCTTCCAAGCGTGCATAGCAGGTGATATTCCGGCAGATTAAAACCGGCAATTGCAAATAAAGAGCTGAAAGACACATAGCGTATGTTGATTTCCGTTACGTAAGGTTTACCATTTTCATCTGCCTTCAAATCGACAACCACCATGCCATTCATTTCCGACCCGGTCTTTTTGCAAAGAACACGGATGGCTTTCAACGCTATTTCCCGAATGGTTTTATCGTTCAACAGGCAACCTTTGGAAGTATTGCCTGTGATGCCTGATACGGCAATCTGTGCCATTATATACTCTAACCTTTCTACGATTGCCAACTTTTTCAATATTCCCTTTTCAAACAGACAAAAAACTCCATAATTGCCTCCGCTCAAATATTGAGAGATTTGAAACCGGTCTAATCCCGTATTTATTGTAGCCCATGCTTGAAGTTCCTCTAAATTATTGGCTTTAAAAGATCCTTTACCCGAAGCGGTTCCGTCAGATGAATCTCTGAGCCAGACCGGATAGCCCAATGGCAATCGATAATCCTTTTTTAAAATATCCTTTTTTAATGCTTCGACATGCTTTGGCGTGAGGTCATCACTTTCCAAAGTTTCAAAAAGGCGTTTTTTACTGATCGCTATGCGGCAAAAATCTCGAGGTGGAAGAAAACAAGGCACATCAAACGGATTTTCAGCCCAATAAAGCACCTCGACTTCCGGTACAACGATTACGGCATCCGGTTTTTCGTTGTTCAATATTTTTTCAACAACCATTCTGTACTGCGGATCATTCAGTGCAGGTACTTTGTATATTTTGTCGAACAACCCTTCATACAGTCCGTAAAGAGAAGTAGCCTTATCCCAGCCGACAAATTCGGCGTTTCTAAACTTCTCACTTAACATGAGCGAGCGCAACACGCTGCGCGCCGATATGGCACAGGCGCCTGTAATAATTATTTTCATTACATTAACTTGTTTTTTCGTTCAACATCAAAGAAGTTTTCTTTCTTGTCGGGAATCACGTCTTCTCGTTTTATCACTTTTGTCAGGGTAGACCAAAGAATCTTAATATCGGCTGTTAATGTAATATTTTCTGTATATCGGACATCCAGTTCCAATTTGGCGTCCCAGTCTAGTCTGTTTCTTCCTGACACTTGTGCCAGGCCCGTAATCCCCGGTCTCACCGAATGTCTGAGTTTTTCACGATCTGTATAAAAAGGCAAATACTGTATCAAAAGCGGTCGAGGCCCTATCAGTGACATATTTCCTATTAATACATTGATGAGTTGAGGCAATTCATCGAGTGAAGCCGCTCTAATAAATCTCCCGATTTGAGTTAATCGTTCATGGTCAGGTAATAAATTGCCATTACAATCTTTTTGTTCGTTCATTGATCGAAATTTGATAACCTGAAATATTTTTACCCTCTTTCCGGGTCGTTCTTGTGTGAAGAATATCTTTCCCCGATTTGAAATAGCCAGTAAAATCATTACCGGCAATAATACAGGCATCAACAACAGTAATCCCAAAAGGGCAGCAATTATATCAAATATTCGTTTTAAATATTTTCTATACATATTTCAGCAGCTCGTATCTTAAACCTTTACCGGCAGGTAGTTGATAGACTAATTTACACCAGTCGTGATTGCCTTCTATAAAATCAACGCCGGAATCTGTAACAGCTATATCCCATCCTATCGAACGATTTTCCTTATTATATAGGGCAATAGCTTTCACCTTTTCAATAATTTCATTCCAGAAAGGGATTTGAAACCCTACAATGGCTGTCTTTGTTACGGGATGTTCAATTTCGGTTTTTTTTGTAATATCACTGTAAACGGCAGATTGTGTAACAATACCGGTCTTTTCATCAATAACTGCAGCCATATTGCCTGCAGCCAGGTTATCAACTGTTGAATTGACAGAAATCCTTAACCTGCAGCCAAGTATCACCACCTGATCCCCGACAGTTTGAGTAAAAATGCGGACGGTATTCAATCCTGTAGGAGATAATCTCATCAAATCCTTATGCTGATAAATATATTCTTCTACCAAAGTTAAATTATTGTTTCTCGCAAAAGTAATAATATCCTCGATTTTTTCAACGAAAGAATCTACTATTTGAACTCCTTTTCCACAATTACCAACAACGTTTTTAAGCACGACTTTTCCGTTTACCACTTCTAAAAAAGTTCTCAAACTCTCAAAGTCGTTGTTTATGACACTAAACCAGCGATGGGAAATAAATTGTGCATTATGTTTTAAAAATTCAACTTTATTAAGTAATGTTTGCCTGTGTTGTTTTGGATTCATAATTAATTGATACTCATATATAAATCCCGTACCAGCCCATTGTTTCCGCTCATCAGCGCTCTTTTCCCAAAAACGAAACAGGAAATACTCCAACAGAGAGATATTGTACTTCACAGAAGCAATAAAAGGAAATACCCATAACCTGAACTTAGAAATCTTTTTCTCTTTGTTCACATATCGAATAAATTTACGGAATTGCGCCCAATCCGTCGTTTTGATGTAGTAACCCAAATAGATGATTCGCTTAAAGATTTTCATTTTCGCCTGTTTGAATGCAAATCATTCTACATTTGCAATGGCGGAAATTTGAACCTGTAACATTTCGCCGTATATTTCTGCCATTTTTCGTAACGACTGTTCTATTTTGAACTTTTGTATATGAAGACAGGCTGCTCTGCCTATCTCTGTTCTTATGTTTGGATTTTTGTAAAGCGTGTCGGCATTCTTTACAAAATCAGCCATATCTTCCTGTTCAAACAAAAAACCCGTTTCGCCATGTATGATCATTTCGCGATGTCCGCGATTTTGGGTGGCAATCACAGGCAATCCGCAAAACATGGCTTCTGCCACAGACAGGCCAAGACCTTCCTGCCGACTCGACGAAATAAAGATGTCGCACATTGGTAATAATAGGGCTAAATCGAACCTGACGCCCAAAAAGTCAATATATTTATCTGCTCCAACCGAAGCGGCATACTTTTTGATTTCCTGCTCCAATTCGCCTCTGCCTACAAAAAGAATCTTGAAATCATCCATTTTTTTTGCTAATTCCAATGAGGCGTCTACTAAAAACAGATGATTCTTTCGAAAGATATATTCCGCAACATAAATCATTAAAAACTGATTATCAGTATATCCCTCAATACTTCGCTGCTTTTTACCCGTTTCCATATCAGCGTGTGCAAATCTTTGGGAATTAACTCCGACGCCATTCAGGTAATAAGTTTTTTTGTTTCTAAAGCCGTTTTTCAGTACCAGGTTGTAATCTTCTTCATTTATTAACACGATGGCGTCTGTCCAGCGTGATAAAAATTTCTCGATAGAGTAATAGGGAAGCCAATATCGTTTTGGCGAGCCTTTATAAAAATAGAAACCATGCACAGTATATATCACTTTTGTTCCGTACTTTTTTCGCATGGTACGGGTTGCTAAACGCACGATAGCTGCTGCCATAGCTGTATGACAATGGATTAAATCATATCTTTCTTTTGCGACTAACCTTTTTATCTGTTTATAGGCGATGATATTTCGGAAATGGTAAGGCGAACGGGATAAATCCCAATAATAACAATTATCGGCATTCGTTACTTCACGGTCATCCGGTGCAGCCAATACGTCAACCTGACATCCATTGTCTTTAAGCATCTGAATATAGGGCAGATGAAACGTAAAGAGATGCCTGTAAAGATTTGCGACAAATAAAACTTTTTTATTTGGTTGATTGTATTTATTCATGCTTTAAAATTATTGCTGATAAATTCATCATAGAACGATCTTCTCTTCTGCTCTAAAAAAGTATGTTTGAATTTTTTTGCATGCTCAAAGTTAGTTATTGACTGCCGAATGAGGAGATGCTTATCTTGAAACAGTTTTTCAAGTATCCTGATAATCTGTTTTACACGCCCCGTATCAAACAGACAAATATCGTCTAATAATTCCGGAATACCACCTGCACGGCTCCCGATACAAACACAGCCTCTACTCATTGCTTCCACAACAGCTCTTGGCAGTCCTTCCGTAAAACTGGGATGTACATAAATATCAGTATTATCAAGCAACTCAAAAACCTGATCAGCAGTTAACATTCCTTCAAATATTACCTGATTAACAACGCCAAAGCGTTCGGCAATGTTTTTCAGGCGTGTCCTGTCGCCGGAGCCGGCAATATGATATTCAACATGATACCCGCTTTTTATCAGATCGGCAATTGCCTTAATTACGATATGCTGTCCTTTATATAATACATCAACAGCCGCCAGAGTGGTAATGACAAACTTATCTTTTATGGATGAAAGCCGGTCAATTTTTTTTTTGATGACATCGTCCGGTATTTCCGGTAAAATCACATCTGATATGGCAGAAGTCTTTTTTGTGTTCGGGTATCTGTTTTGCAGAAATTTATTGGACACATATATGGCATATTCAGCTTTCGCAACACTCTTTTTGCATCGGTATAAAGCGAACGGCGCAACTAATTTTGCCAGGTTAGCGTAATTCCAGAAAGCATCCCAGGCACATGCCACTACTTCGATTAAGTATGGTTTATGATATTTTATTGCAGCTTCCTGGGCAAAATAGGAAATAAAACTCGGTACTCGGGCTATCAAAATATCACACTGGCAGACGGCTTCATATATGATTTTTTTTGTTTCCTTTCGGTATTTATAATTTTGAGGCGTAAGATAATATTTTACAGGGATAACATCTATTCCATTTTCCCTGAGATTAATCATATTGGATACATACGTCTTGTCAACAGAAATACCAAAATGGATAAACTTAACGTCCGATCCAAGGTAAAAATACCTTTCCCTGAGAGCAAAAAGTACATCTTTATCAAAACCGTAAATTTCCCCATCGGAAGTTATAAATCTTTTACTGCCATGCACATAGAGTACTTTCCTGTCTTTCCATTCTTTTTTCATATCAGTTCACTCAAGAATCTGTTGAAATTTCTGTCAGCGTCATATTCTTCCATGGCCCATACTTTACAGCAATAGCCGCTTTTGTCCCCGGCATGAATTATTTCCTCAATTTTTTTTACGCCGGCCTCAACATCAGTCGCTTCGACAAGCTGTGAAAAATGACTTTCAGGTACACATTCCCTTATCGGCGCTATATCCGAAGCCACAAAAGGCAATCCGGAAATCATTGCCTCAATTAACGAGTTCGGTTGTCCTTCGGTTACCGAAGGGAAATAGTAGACGTCAAAAGTCTTTAATAATTCAGGTATCCCGGTGCAATAACCAAGCGTAATCAGTCCATTTTGTTCCGGTAAATCCTGTGTGCCGTAACCTGCCAAAACAAACACAACATTTTCATGGTTAGCACAAACGCTGCGAGCTACTTCGATAATTGTCTGATGATTTTTTGCCGGAGTTACCCGTCCTGTATGTCCCACAATTATTTTATCCGCAGGCAGTCCGAAAAATTTCCGTAGCACATCCTTACTTTCTTTTAAATCAAACAGTTCCCTGTTTATTCCGTTTTTTATCACCTTGCATCTGTGATCCATCTTCTTTCCAAAATAGAAAAGCAGCGCATGGCACGAATTTGCGAGTATAGCCGTAGCATTTTTATAAACTAACCGGTTCACAAAGTTTGCATAAATGACATTCAGGCATGTTAAGGGGAAAAGATGCGACGACTGTCGATAAAAAGCAACCCTTTTTTTAACTCCGGCCATTCGGGCAATCGTCAGCGGTATACCTGCGAAATTTGCTCCCATATCACATACCGTATCAAATAATTCATGCGTGAAAAACTTATATAATATGATCCATGCTTTCAAATTAAGATAGTTCATTCTCATCAGGACTATTTTCGCTCCCGTTTTGATGTATTCGTCGTATAAATCACCCTTTTCGCCATTTTTCACGATCACGGTTGCCGAAATCGCATGACCGTAACATTTTAAAAATCTTAGCAAATAAGTTTCTATACCGCCGGCATTGATAGTAAATAATAAGAAACAGATTTTGTGTCGTTTCATCAGAAAGCATATATCATTGACATTCAAACATATTTCTTATTTCTTCTCCGATTAATGAAGAGTATATAACTGCTCCTTCCCGATTTAAATGGGTAACATCTTTGAAAAAAATATTGTTTTCCGAGAAGTAAGTATCGCAATAATGATTTAAGAAAGGAACATCATGTTTTGCAGCAATATTTGCAACAGTAATATAAGTATTGTTGTTTTCACACATAAAATTTACCGGAGATATGCATATAAAAATTTTCACATTATTTTGTTTACAAAACAGGATAAATTTCTCTATGTATAATACTCTATCTTGCTCAATGTTATTTTCTTCCTGAATTGTCATTGTGTTTTTTTCAGACTGAATATACCCCGAAAGAGGCATATATCCATTTTCCCAGTTTTGATCTGTTTTTCTAAAATTATCCCTGCATATATCAATTATTCTTGAATTATAACGATAAAGCATTGAAAGCATCTTGAATTTTTCAAACGGACTTATTTTATTAATCAATGTGTCCAAATCTTTACTAACTCCGTAATAAGGCGCTAAATCTTTCACACCATCAATTGTAAATAACCGGTCATCATAAATATCTGAATTCGTTACGTCTAATAAGATAACTTTTGGAAGGTATCTTTCTTTTATTAGCATTAATAATCCATAATGATAATAAATACATTTACCGTACATTCCGCAATTATAAACAGAACATTTCAATGAATCGGAAAGAATGGAAGGTACATAATGATGGGATGCCTTGGATGATCCGAATATCAGAATATCGCTATTCACCTTCTTTACAATACTGTTTGTGTGATAGCACCAATTGAATTTAGCGTTAAAAAATGACGATTGCAGCATATAGCCTATCATTTTATCTGATATTAATAAAAACATAGCTAAACCAAACAGTTTTATGTAGAATCTTTTGTTTATAAACACGGGAATTAAAATTGAAAGTAAATAAACTGTGTCTGATCAAAAACGCCGGTTAGCAATATACAAACTATCAGGAATGTATAACCTGAAAGTCGAACAGCAGTGTAAGGGCTTTCAAACACCCGTAATTTCCGGGGGAAAAATTCATCTCTGAAATCTTTAAACAGTAATATTGACATTCCTATTCCCATATAGGCAAGTGTTTTTAAGTCTATATATAAAGCAGGATGAGCATTGACAAAAATATTTTTGATTACATGAAAAGCATCGCTAACATTGTTTGCCCTGAAAAATATCAAACCAAAACAAATAATTCCGAAAGTTGTTACTATCGTAACTGTTTTATAAAGAACGTTTTTTTGAAAATTCATTTTCTTTTCAAACTTTTTTCTTCTTTTTGCAATATTGGTAGATAATACAATAAAAATGCCCTGATAGACTCCCCAAAGAACAAATGTCCATGCGGCTCCATGCCATAATCCGCTAATCAGAAATGTGATTATCATACATAAATTCCAATACCTCAACTTACTGCTTTTCCCGATAAGCGGATAATAAATATAATCCATCAACCATTGTGTAAGTGATATGTGATTGCGCTTCCAATAATTAGAGAAAGATGTTGACAGGTAAGGCCGCTTAAAGTTTTCTTGCAATCTTATGCCAAACAAAGTTCCTGCGCCGATTGCAATCAATGAATATCCTCCAAAATCACAATATAATTGAAACGCATACAATACGGTTGCCAGGATCATGGAGAAACCATTGTGCTGGGCAACATTATTATAGATGGAGTCAACATATATTGCTGCCCTGTCGGCAATGCAAAGCTTCATAAAAAAACCCCACAACATGAGCTGGCCGCCTTTTGTAATCAGTGAATAGTTGAATACTCTTTTTGAAAAGAACTGAGGTAACTGTTCGGTTGAACGTCCAATAGGACCACTAAACAGCGCGGGGAAAAAACTCACATAAGCAATATAGGCAAATAAATCATTCGTTGGCGCTGTTTTGTCCTTATATACGTCGATAATATAGCTCAATGCCGTAAATGTATAGAAACTGATGCCAACCGGCAAAATAATTTTGTAAAGGGTTATATTCAAATCATTACCGAAAAACGAAAAAGCGTCGATAAAACTTTGAACGAAGAAACTGAAATACTTGAAGAAAAGTAATATGCCGATATTCAACGACAAGATACCCGTCAGTATCCACCCGCTTTTTTTCTTTTTCATAATGATTGTTTCCCGCTTTTTAGCTTTTGCAATCAGCAATCCAAAAAAGTAGGTAGATAGAATAGTAGTGAGCAGTAGCGCTAAGAAACGCCAGTCCCACCATGCATAAAAAAACAAACTGAGTAGTGAGAGAAAAATATTTTGCATTTTTCCCGTTTTGCTGCATGTTATCCAGTATAAGAGAAAAACCGCTAATAAAAATAACAGAAAATGAATGGAATTAAATGCCATTACTGTTTATTAAATTGATAGCGCCCCAGGAATATCCGACTCCAAAACCGGCAATCAGAATATTAACGGCCTTATCCATACGATTGTCCTTTTGAGCATGATATAACGCAATGGGAATAGTGGACGATACCGTATTCCCGAAGTTTTCCAAACACAAATAGAATTTATTGTCTGGAATAGAAATGGCTTCCCTGATAAATTTCAACACATGTCTGTTGGCCTGATGAAACACAAACAAATCAATATCATCTTGCTTTAGATTGTTTTTTGCCAATGTTTGTTTTACCAATGAAGGAACTTCTTTCAGTGAAAAGTTGAAGACCGCAGGTCCATCCATATATAAATAGTCTGGCGACCTGTCTGTCGCGGAAATAATTTCAATTCCCAGTTTTTTCATACGATGCGCTCCACTTTCAACAATAAGGTTTCGGTATCCGCTGCCGTCCGTTCCTAATACGGGATTGCCTAACTCAAGATAACCATGAGTCGAGACGAGCGTTGCGGCGGCAGCATCAGAAAACAAAGCCCTGTTACCTCTATCTTTTTTATGGATGTAATGCTGATAAGTCTCTGATGTTAACAGTAACACATTCTTCGCAATATCGCTTGTTATCAAACCTTTGGCAATACTTAAACCATATACGAATCCGGAGTGTCCCAGATTAATGTCAAATGCTGCCACGCTTGTTGATAAACCCAGTTTGTTTTGTAAAACACAAGCGGTCGCAGGCAGAAAATAATCCGGGCTCTGCGTACACAATATCAATGCGTCAATTGAATTTTTATCAATATTATGCTCTGTAAAAAGTCCTTTTGCAGCTAATTCAGCCATATCTCCGGCAGTCATTTCGTTTGCAAGATAGCGTTGTTTAATTCCTATTTTTACCGCTATTTTATGTTCTGACCAATCCGGAAACTCTCTAATTATATCTGCATTTGTTACTATATTATCAGGTACATAATAAGATATGGCTTTGATGTATGCATTATTCATCTTTACGCCTGTTTTGATTTAACCAAATTGAACAAATCTTCAACAGTCTTTACATTCCGTACTTCTACGCCGCTAATCTGAACATGGTATTTATTATTAACCATACCGATTATAGAAAGACCAAGCAGTGAATCCCATTCATCCAGGTCGCGATAAACTGTATCTGCGATAATATCTTCCGGTTCCGTTAATTCAAATTCAGCCGCAAAATCTTTGATAAATTGTTTTATGTTCATATTTCCGTTTCATAAATCATACGGTTTTGATATCCTGTAAATACCGAATTTAGATTTGCGTCCATATCCATAAGGAATAAAACCTGCCTTTACAATTCCTTTCTGAGAAGCTATATTGGTTGTCTTTGTAAAAATAAAGAACTCGGAGTTTTTTGTTTCGTTTTGAATGATAATTTTCAGAAGTTCAGGATATAAACCCCTTCCTCTATGTTTTTCAACCGTATAACAGGGACCTATATGCAAGCCTTTGTTCGACAAAAATGAGAAAATAATAATTTTGGGCATCACTTGGGCATAGGATGCTATCTTCCCATCACTGTCAATCAATTGATATTCTTTAAACCTGAAAAACGATAGGATATTCCATAATAACAAATGTAAAAAGTTTTTCCCTCCCGAATTATAATAGTTTGGGTGTATTACCTTTAAGTGATAAGTAAATCCATTAACACAAATAGTCCCAACTTGTTTTTTGTGTATTCTCTTATCAGATGTTATTCTGAATCGATAAAAAATGTAAGTTGTCACAATCTAATTATTTCCATTAAAAGGCGTCATGGTGATATTTTCAGAACTATTCACACCTTCTTTCATTATTATTTTTTTAATGGTTCGAAAAAAAATTTTCATATCCAACGCGAATGAGATATTGTCCACGTAGTAAACATCCAATTCAAATTTCCTTGTCCATGAAATCGAATTTCTTCCATTTATCTGCGCCCATCCTGTGATGCCTGGTCTGACATCATGACGCCGGAGTTGTTCTTTTGAATAGAGCGGTAAATAGTGAATCATTAAAGGTCGGGGACCTATCAGCGACATATCGCCTTTTAAGACATTGAACATTTGAGGCAATTCGTCCATAGAATATTTTCGTAAAAAAGCCCCTATGGGTGTTATTCGATTTATGTTAGGGAGTAAATTGCCTTCAGCGTCCTTTTCGTCAGACATCGTTTTGAATTTGATGACCTTAAATATCTTCTCTTTTTTTCCCGGACGGGATTGCAGAAAAAATACACCGCTATGTTTATTGCCAAAACAAAGCGCCACTATCAATAAGAACAAAATTGGTGATGCTAATAACAGAAACATCCCCGAAAAGAGAATATCTAATAATCTTTTCAAAAAAAGTCTATACATCTTTTGTTTTATAGAAGATTTCTTCGTTTGCAAGAATAATCGGTTCGACATCTACATCACGAAGAAAAATATAAGGTTTATCAAAATGAAAATTTCTCTCACGCTTAATGCCGTCTACATGGCCTTCTCTCAGGATTTTAATGGTATCTGCAGACAGGTCGAATCCGACTTCTGACATAATACCGGTATAGGCCATGTGGCGGATATTAATTTCGGTAACCTTGTAATTTCCAAGACTGTCTTCTTTCAGGTCGAAGGACAAAACGCCATGAGCAGCCACGTTCAATTGAGCGCAAATATACTTTATACAGGCATCACAAAAATCCGTTAATTTATCATCGTTCAGAAAACGTCCGAAAGAAGTATTTCCGGTCACCTTTGAAGGAGCCACCTTAGCCATAACGTATTCGGCACATTCCAACGAAGCCGCTTTGATTAGTTCTCCTTTATAATACAACATTTGATTAGCCAGATGCCTGCCTGTAAGAAATTCACTAACTGTGAAATTCTCAATTTCGCTATTGATGAAAAGCCAAGATTTATAGCTGTTAAGGTCTTTCAATTTCAGAGAGCCAAGACCGCCCGATCCTTGAGTAGCCCTGATCCAACAGGGAAAACCGATTTCCTTATCTACTTTTTCATAGTTGGGATGATTTTGAGAAACCTTAATTGTTTTAGGTATAAACTCGGTTCCGGCAAGCGCATCTGCCATTAATGCCTTATCCATTAAAGTTAATGCTAACTCCTTACAAGGTATGAATACTGGACAGGGGTACTCTTTCGTTTCATTATAATACGTTCCCCATGCTATAATTTCTTTTTCTGGTTGCACAATGGCATAATTGATTTTCTCTTTTTCAATCACACGATGAATAAACTGCCAATATTCCTTCACAAAAGAGCATTTAGGCGCCACATAATATGTGTCCACAAGTCCCGGTATAAAAAAACCGACCGCCTTTGGATTAGCGTCTATTCCGACTATTTTCATATACGGAAATTTTCTTCTCAAAGATTTGGCTATTGAACGCGGCGTCGGTCCTCCGACGCCAGTAATTAAAATTGTATCCATCTTATCGCATATATTGTTGTAACTTGTTTTTAAGTCCTTTGTGCACAGGTAATTGATATACTAATTTACACCATTCTCTGTTACCTTCAATCAGGTCGGGTCCGTTTCCCGTAATCGCGATATCCCACCCAACGCTTCTGTTTACAGGATTAACAACGGCTACTTTTTGTACTAGATCAATCGTTTCTTTCCAAAACGGAACCTGAAAACCCACAATAGGCGTTTTGGTTATCGGATGCGTTTTTTCATCAGGTTTGGTAATATCGCTGTATATCCCGCCGCCAAAAACAATCCCTGTTTCTGTATCAATAGGGGCTGCGATATTTCCAGCGGCTAAATTATCGACAACGCCATTGACTCCTATCCTTAAACGACAACCCAGAATGACAGGATTATTAGTATTGTCTAATTGCGTAATGACTCTAACTGTATTTACCGCCGACGGAGCCATACGCATCATTTCTTTATGTTGAATAATATACTCCTCAACTAGATCGTAATCATTCGTTTTCATAAAATCAATGATTAAATCTGCGCTTTCAAAATCGCTGATATTTTTTATCAAAACTCTTCTGCCACATCCTCCATCCTTTATTTTAAAAACCACTTTACCGGACAGTGTTTTCTGCAATAATTCAAAAATTTTTTTATCAGAGACAAGTTCATTGAAGTCTGCTACTTTACGCAACATATATTGTCCATATGTTTTATAAAACTTCGTTTTGTCTTCCAGTGCGTCTCTATATTTGCGAGGGTTCATCCACCCCTGATATTCATACATAAAACCGGTACCTGCCCATTCTTTTCTTTCAATAGCCTCTTTTTCCCAAAAACGAAACAAAAAATATTCTAAAAAAGACACATTGTATGTAAATGAAGCAATAAAAATATCTCTAAACAACTTTGCTTTTGATATCCTGTGATGACTGATAACATACGATGTAAACCGGTTGAATTTACGCCAATCAGTTGTTTTAAGATAATATAAAAAATAAAGAAATCTTCTGATTTTCATCATAATAATTCGCCCAATTGATCTGCATTAACAAACTCAACATCAGGGTAGCGCTTAACGATTTCTTGTAGCAATTCAGATAACCGCGAAAGTCCCTGTTTACTGTTATTTTCATCCAGCGCGCCAACGAAATTCACTCTGTGAGATGAGATAACAGCCGGTTTATGGCATCTGAATGCAACATCAATCATCATCAGACAATTTCCGACAGCATCCGAAATCACATTACTTGCAGGTTCAAAAACACAGTTACGAATGATAATCTTTTGTCCGTAACGATTCATTTTTCCCGGAAAATTAACAATCGTTTTATACCTGCCGTCTCCAAGGTGACGTTTCACATAAAGCGTATCGTCTATATATTTTACGCCATTATTTCTCAATACGGCATACAAATCAGGGCTGATAACATCGCCGCCTGCTCTGAATTGATTTGCTTGAAAACCGAAAATCCGCTCAAACGCTTCAAGTCCCTGTTTTAAATTTTCTGCCAACACATCTTTTTCGTCGGCGCTATTCATCCAATAAGGCGTCATTATGTTTTGAAGCGAGCCGGGTACGCCAACAGAATCACATTCAAATGCCCAAATATCAGGCAAATTGCCGCTTTGCAAAGCAGCAAGTAACCGACTACGCGATACATGTTCTGTTCCATGAAAAATCGGATAAAACAAATTTTCAGCAACGCCTTGTTTCCATAAGTCAAAAACCTTGTAATAACCGTATTTTTTCAATGTTTCCGTAAAAGGTTCGGAAATAAATTCCGAATATCCGTTCTTTTTTATGGCTTCAAAATTGGGATTGCAGGGATTCATCACTGCGGTAAAACATGCATTATTTCCATTACAATCCTTTACTGAACGTAATATGGAATATAATTTATGTAAATCCTGTTCGCTTGCCAACGTGTCATAGCGGGAAAAACGTGCAGAATCAACTGCTATTCCTTTATTTTTCAAATAATCAAGCGCTTTTGTATCCCTGGTACGCACGCTTCCCCAATCGTCAACATAAAAAGCGACAAGTTTTCTGCCGGTTCTGACGCCAAAAACATTTTTTATAAAACTTACTGTTTTTCTCCTATTTAACATATTTCTGCGCATTGGAAGGCGTGTACTTCAGGGAAAACCGTAAAGCATTGTTTTTTATCGTACCTGTTTTTTCCTTATTATCCGCCAAAGAAATAATATATTCGCCTATTTCATTGATTTGTGTTTTCTCAAAAGATTCTCCTAATAAATTTTTTTTCACCATATTACCCAATTGAGAACCATTTGGCGCAATACAAAGTAATACAGCGCCAATTGCCAAATAGGAAAATGTTTTGCTTGGTAATGATAACGAAGCCGAATTGGAATCCAGCGAGATAATGCCAATATCAGCTGCACCCATTGCATAAGGGAGTATATCGCCCGTTTGAAGAGGAAGTACTAAACAATTATTCAACCCCAATATTCCAATTTTCTCTTCGATAAGGCGCTTTTTTTCCCCTTCTCCTACAAACAGGAATAAAATATCTGAGCGTTCTTTCATTTTTTCCGCCACATCGACAATAATTTCAATATCATGCGTAATACCCATATTACCTGAATATTGGACGACAAACTTATCGTCGATATTCATTGATAATAAAAAAGGGTTTATACTCTTTTCGATTGGACGAAAAAAATCTCCATGCACCCAAATATCATTTACTTCTATCTTTTCATTGTCCACATATTGAGACAAAATGTATTTCATTCCTTCGGATATTGTAAATATATGTTGTGCCTTATTCATTACCTTTCTATTTACATAAGACCATAATTTTACAAAAAATGATTTTCTTTGTAAAATCTTTTGGCCAATCAAAATATCAGGATAAATATCAAAAATCAGAACAGAATAATTGTTTTTACAAAAAAGAGGAAGAAAAATATTAAATGGCGGGTTACTCACTAAGAAAAGTTCAGCTTTTGGAAATCTAAACCATATCAATAAAAGGGAATGAATGAAAGAGATTGTCCATGATATGATTCGCGAAAAATTATTTTTTTTATTGTATCGTTTTGACTTGATCACCTTCAATTCAGGATGAGGTTTTGTTGGACGAATGTGTATACTCCCGGTCTGTAAAACAAATGTATCATACTTTCGACTTTCTACAAAAGCATTACAAATATCAAGCATCATATAACCGGAACTTTGATTGATAAATACAATTTGTTTCTTTTTACGCTTCATGTCAAACTCGTTTACGCATCGATTCAAATATTTCGATGGCAGTTGTTCGAAGGTCATATTTCCATTCCCAGCCGGGATAATGATTTTTAAACTTGGACAAGTCGGATATATACCAGATATGGTCGCCGATGCGGTTGGTTTCGGCGTATGTCACATTCATTTTTTTACCTGTTATTTCTTCGCACAATGCAATAGCTTCCTGCATAGAGCAATTGGAGAATCGCCCTCCCCCTGCATTATATACCTCTCCTTTTCTGGGATTCAGGTAAAAATGTTGAAACATATTAATTAAATCGGAGGAGTGGATGTTGTCCCTTACCTGTTTCCCCTTGTAGCCGAAAATCGTATATTCATCGCCCGTAATGGCGCATTTCATCAAATAAGAAAGAAAACCGTGAAGTTTCGTGCCGGAATGCATAGGACCCGTCAGACAACCTCCCCGAAAGACGCCGACATTCATTCCGAAGTAGCGCCCATATTCTTGCGCTAAAACATCGGCAGCAACCTTAGAGGCTCCAAAAAGTGAATGTTTTGACTGGTCTATACGCATGTTTTCGTCAATACCATTTTTATAGTATGGATGACTTTGGTCTATTTCCCAACGGCTCTCTAATTCCACTAACGGTAATTCATTGGGAGCGTCGCCATACACCTTATTAGTGGAAGTGAAAATGAACACTACTTTCTCATCAGTATGTAATCGCGAACATTCCAAAAGATTGGAAGCGCCTGTTGCGTTTACAGAAAAGTCAGTTAGGGGTTCACAGGCAGCCCAGTCATGGCTCGGCTGAGCTGCTGTATGAACCACTAATTTTATATCTTTACCATATTTCCTAAAAACTTGTTCAACCGCTACATAGTCTCTTATATCAACTGTATAATGTACATAATTCTTGATAGAATTAACTAATAACGTCTCGTTCCATAATGTTGATGCATCCTCGCCAAAAAAATAGGAACGCATGTTATTGTCAATACCTACTACCAGATCCATCTCTTTCGAAAAGAAACGTACTGCTTCGCTACCGATTAATCCGGCCGAACCGGTAATAATTACTATTTTCATATGTTTGTAAATTATTTATGTTGTTGAATTATAATCATTATCTCTCAGTAATTTTTGATATAGTTTGATATATTCCTTATATTTTAGATTTTTATCAAAATTTCCAACCACATAATCCCGACATTTTAATCGTCTGTTATATGTGTTTTGAGGATTTTCATTTTTAACCATTTTTATAACATTTAATATAGTATTGAAATCCTTTGCTTGAATTATCCAACCCACATCATTATTTACGATTTCAGGCAAAGCCGTTTTATTATATACTAAAACTGGAGTACCGCAAGCCATAGATTCAATACTTGTCAAACCAAAACTTTCCTGAATAGATAAATTCATGCAAATATCAGCAACTGAATAGAGGTTGGCCAGTTCCATCTTATTTTCTGTTCTGCCAACACCAATAATATTCCCCGGTAATTTCTTCATTTGCTTTTTATTTACGCCAACTAAAATGATAATACAATCATTATCAATTATTTTAGACAGTTTAAAAAAATCATACAACCCTTTACTTTCATTCCAGACATTAGCAACTCCAATGATAACAAACTTGTTTTTAAAACCTTTTTTTTCTTTGTTTATTGCAATATTGGTTGCTGGCATAAATGTATTGGTATTAACGCCATTATGTATGACTACTAATTGATTGTCATTTAAAAAGGATTTTCTTATTTGACCTGCAAGCCAATTTGATACCGACACTAATATCAAATTGTCAACCAAATGAAATAAATGTTTCTTACGGAAAAAATTTTTATTGGATGAATCCAATAAGAGACTTTGAGGATATTTATGCTTTTTTTCGCATTTATAACAGGCAGTTTCCCATTTCGTACAATTAATTGAGTCAAAATGAGAACAATGTCCTGTGAAAGCCCAACAATCATGCAATGTCCATACAACGGGAATTGCCTTCTGTGCTAAGTATTTAAACAAAATATCAATATTAATATAGTACCCATGCAAATTGTGTAGATGAATAATATCCGGTTTGATAGCATCTATTATTTTCAGGAACTTCAATGTTGCATATTTAGATGCAAATCCGTGATTATCAAATAATCTTGTTTCGATTGCGTGTCGGATGAAATCCGGTTTTTTACCAATTCTAATCAACTTATTGTTACTGTTTGTCGAACGTCTGCCATACGCAATATAGCTATCCCAACCTTCTTCTTTCATTACCAAAGATCCGATTTCTTCGGCAATTATGCCGATTGATCCTGAATTTGCAGATACATTTATTTGTAAAAGTGTTTTCATAATTTTATTGTTAGGATAGGGATATTGATGCGGTAATAAAATTTAAATATATATTAACAATCACATCAGCATTTAATTCATCCCTTATTTTATATGCATTTTTTGCTAAAAGGTTTCTTAAACAATCATCTTCAATTAATCTGTCAATTGCTTTTGCCAACATTTCGCTATTTGCCGGTTCTACCAGCAATCCATTTATTTCATTTTGAATAATATCGCCGGGTCCTGAAACACAATCTGTAGATATACACGCGATAGGTAGCGTCATTGCTTCAATCAGTGCATTTGGAAAACCTTCAGATAAAGAAGGAAGTACAAAAATTTTTGATTCTGAAAGATAATTTGACAATTCTATTTGACCTCCAACAAAGGTAACTCTATGATTCAATCCTAAATCAATGCATTGCATTTCCAAGGACTGTCTCTCTGTCCCATCTCCAACAATTAACAATTGCCATTGTTTATTTTTAATTTTTGAAAAGGCGTCAATTAAATATTTATGTCCCTTTTCTTTCGATAATCTTCCAATCGTAATGATTTGATTTTTTTTCGGACACTCAACAAGGTTTACGATGCTTACAGGATTGGGGATAACCTTGATATTACAATTCCCGGTATTTTTGTTAAGCACATTCTTCGCATACGATGTTTGCGCAATAATTCCATCGGCGTGCTTATACATAACCTTTTTTAAAAAGTTTTGAATCAACCCTAACGACAACATAGGGCTCATTCTGTCCGACACAAAAACAGGAATATTTAAACGTCTTGTTGCGATAATAACAAATGAATTTGTCCACTCTCCAAACGATAATATAACATCAGGTTTTAAAAGTTTTAGCCATTTTCTAATATATAACATCATTCGAAGAACATATCGCTGAGGCGAATTTGTTGATCTATCAAAAGTTGGTTCAATAAATTCTATTCCTTTATTTAAATTAAAATAAATGGTATTTGTTTTATATAACGATAAAAGAATGACATTATGCCCAAGAGAATCAAACGAATTTGCTAAAAAAGAAGATGCTTTTTGAATTCCTCCTAATGCAAGGCCATTATTAATTATTACAATCTTTCGATTATTCATTGCGTATAAAACTTTCGATCATCCATCCAAAAGGATTAATACTTCCTTCATGCCAAAATAAATCAGCATCCCAGTAGCCATGCTGCATTTGTTCATTATCAAATCCAAATCCATAACTCATTTCGATAATTAAAGGAAGCGAGTTTTGCATTAAAAAATCAAATGCTACCGATTGAAGTTTTAACTTTTTGTTAACTGTAAATGCTGTCTTTATCATTTCAAGAGGTATTTGCGAATTGTCATATATCAATTCTCCACTTCCTGATGCTCTAAAATCTTTATCTCTTACTTTTCTTTGGAATCCCCAACAATATCCATTTACAATTTTTATTCTATAATCCGTATGATTATTTGGAACAAAATCCTGAAAATAAACATATCCTTTTTCATTACCGACCATTCTTGCAAAATCAGTCGTATGAAAAATCCTTACACATCCTTTCAAAACATCAAACAAGGTTGTTTTACCCTGTCGATATTTTCGCCATCTGTCTTTCAGGTTACCCAGTTTATCGTATTGCGCAAAACCTCTTCCAAACGCTTTATAAATAAGTTTCTTTGCAATTTTTTGTGTCTGTACCAACCGTACATTGGAGGATCCTGCTCCGCCCCTGAGTTTAAATACTTTTGGGAACGATGCTGATTCAGCCCATTTTAGAGCGTCTTTTTTTGAGTAGAAAACATATGACGGAACCATAGGCGCTTTTATTGCCTCCAACAAATATTTTTGCCCTACCTTATCATCAAAATGCCATGCTGTGTTAAAATTCGGAAACACTATTTTACCTGCCTGTTCCAAAGAAAAAAGTAGTTGTTTGGCAAATTTCACATCTTTATGCGAAGCATGAAAATGATGCCACATCAACGCATCGCAATCGTCTAATTGTTCGATAATATCATTATCATAACAATTGATGATTTTATATTGTATTCTATTCGCTTCGCAATAAGCAATCCACCGCTCAACAAATTCACCTGATTTATGTATGGCTATTTTCATTTCGTAATTATTCATGAATATGTTAGTTGAAACTATTCAATTATCACCTATTATTGATCCTTTAAAAAAATGCAGATTAACCCAATCAATACATTATTTTCAATAATAATTTCCTTTGGGTTATCTCTTGCTGTTGTTCTATTTTTAGATAATTCAAAACCATTATTAATTATTACAATCTTTCGATTATTCATTGCGAAAAAAATTTTCAATCATCCATCCATAAGGATTAAAACTAACTTCATGCCAATTCAAATTATTGCCCCAATATCCTTCACAAGAATCATATCCTTGCGGCGAAAAACCGTAACTAATCTCAACAATAAATGCTTGCTTGTCACTAAATATAAAATCAATCGCTATACATTGTGTTTTCATTTTTTTATTTACTTCAAAAGAAATTTTTACGCAGTTTTCATTAATTTCCGATTTGTGGTAAATAATATTTCCGCTTCCGGAGGCTCTGAAATCATTTTTCCTAACGATCCTTTTTATCCCAAAAGCACGATCTCCAATTACGACAATTCTAATATCATACTTGTTATCAGGGAAAAAATCTTGAAAATAAATATATCCCTTTTCATTGCCGACTACTCTTGCAAAATCAGTTGTATACAAAATTCTGACACAACCTTTTAGTACATCAATTAATGTGGCTGTTCCAAGCCGATATTTTCTCCAACTTTCCTTTAAATTACCTAATCTGTTGTATTGTGCAAAACCTCGTCCAAAAGCTTTATTAATAAGTTTTCGTGCATTTTGTCTTGTTGTCGCCAATCTTACATTAGCAGAACTCGCACCTCCCCGGAGTTTAAATACTTTGGGAAAAGACGTTGATTCAACCCATTGCAAAGCCTCTTGTTTTGAATAGAAAACATAAGAGGGAACACAAGGAGCTTTTATTGATTCCAATAAATATTTTTGCCCTACTTTATCATCAAAATGCCACGCAGTGTTAAAATTCGGAAACACCTTTTTTCCTGCCTGTTCCAACGAAAACAGAAGTTGTTTGGCAAATTTTACATCCTTATGAGATATATGATGATGATGCCACATCAAAACATCGCAATCATCTAATTGGTCAATAATGTCATTATCATAGCAATTGACGATTTTATATTGAATTCTATTCGCTTCGCAATAAGCAATCCACCGTTCTGCAAAACCTCCGGATTTGTGTATAGCAATTTTCATCTAATCATCAAATTTATCAACTTATCACTACTCGTAAATTCCACATCCGGCCAGTTTTTCTTTATTTCCAAGAACAAGGTTTTCAACAATTTCAAATTTTTGTCTCTGTTAGATTTATCAATATTCCCAATATAATTTACTCGATGAGAAGCAATAACAGCAGGTTTTCTCCATCTGAAAGCAGTCTGTATTTGCTTCAGGCAAGCGTCTGTCCAGTTAAAGTTCAGATTGGAAGTTGGCTCAAAAACACAATTTCTGATATTATAACGCTGTACTGAATGATTTTTTTCTCCGCTATAATGAAAAATTCTTTTATATGTATATCCAATTCGAGGTTCAAATTGAAAAGTACCTCCCTGCAATAAATCAACCTGCTTATTTTTTAGGATAGGTTCAATACTTTTACTCCAAGTGTAACATGGAGCTATAAATGATTTTGACTTGAATCCCCAAATTTTTTCAAAGAGATTTAAGCCATCTTCGATTGATTTTTTATGAAAAATCAAATCATCATGTGAATCAATGGCATAAGCGATTACATATTTGTTGCCAAGCTGTGGTTGATCTTTCGGGAAAATACCTGACATACCCAAATCAAATGCAAAACGTACGTCTCTATCATTATTTTGAAGCGCTCGCATCCACTTTGGAATATTGATATGCTCCCGGCCGTGGAATTGTGGTATAAACAATTTGTTATTCATGCCCTCTTTCCACAATTCAAACGCTCTTGAATGATTATTATATTTGTCTAATGTCTCAAAAAAAAGCTCGTAATGATATTCGTGAAAATCGGAGGCCTTTATTTTATCAAAATCGGGATTTACAACTACGCTGTTTGCCGTTATCACTGCCGGATTACCGTTTATATCCCTGATACTCGATAGCACATCAAATAAAGATTCCAAATCGTCATTACTTGCTAAAGAATCGTATTTGTCATAAAGCCCCTTCTCCTGCCTGTAACCTTTTTTTACAAAATAATCAAAAATATCTTTAGACGGTATTCGAATACTTCCCCAATCATCACTCTCAATAACAATGATTTTCTGATTCGTATGCCAACCAGGAATGTTAATCAGATTTCCAATTATTAGGCGCTTTAGATTCATACTATTTTTCTTTTCAACATGTATGAAGTCATTACGTCAGATTTAAAAAAAATGAATATAAACTATCTGCATGTTTCAAATAATAAAATTCCTTTTCAGCTAAAATTCGGCCGTTTATAGCAATACGTTTAGCTTCATCGGGATTTTGGATAATTTGTTCAATCTTACATGCAATTTCTGTTACGTTATTTGCCTCTACAAGGTATGCATTCTCATTGTCAATAAAGAATTTGCTCATTTCTCCTGTTTTTGATGCAATAACAGGCACCTCAGATACAAGTAATTCACTCAATTTGGTAGAGAAATTATAGTCGTTTTGGGAATTTAATGGTTTATTAACAATAGATAAAGTACAACCATAACGTAATTTATCAAGTTCTTCTTTAGAAATTATTCCTTTAAACTCCACGCTATCTTGTAAATTATTATTTTTGATAATAGAATTAATTTTCCACCAAAGACTTGGAAGCGCTATTTTTGAAGTCAGAATAAATTTTATTTTACCATTTAATTTGTTATGCGCTAAAGCAAATGCTTTAAAAACAGCAATAATTCCATCTTTTCGTTCAGTTAATGATCCTGCATGTAGAATATATGGGACGCTATCACCTTGTTTTTTGTGGTAAATCTCATTTTTTTTAACATCAGAAAGAATAGGAATACGGATAATTTTAGCATTTTTGTTTTTATATAATGAAATTAGATTTAATAAGGGAGATGAAATTACAATGACACCATCAAATTGGGGAACTCGATACTTCAAAAATATCTTTCGTTTAATCTTCATAATAAATTGAAAATCCAATCTGCCCCCTATTATTGAATATGGATTTTCATTTAGCTCCACAACTATTATCTTCCCCTCTTTATGAACAGCTTTCGTAATTAATTTTATCCTATAGTTTGATATAACAGAAACAGCGAAAATAATATCACATTGTTTAGATAAATTCTTACATATTTTTGCATATTGTCTTGAAACATGTCTTTTATTAAAACGAGTTTCTTGTATCATTTTAACAAAAGAATATGATATCCCTTCAAATTCACCTCTCTCTTTCTGCTGAGTAGTTGGCATAACAATCTCAACATTAACGCCTTTAGATATCAAAGCTTTCATGTAATAATGGAGGCGATAAGACATAGGAGCAAATCCGTTTGGATATACTCCCGAATAAAAAACTTTTATTTTCATATATTAATACTTTTTATTATCTTACAAGGATTACCAGCGGCTACTACATTTGGCGGAATATCTTGAACTACTACACTTCCTGCTCCAATAATAGTATTTTCACCAATTGTAACACCTTTTAAGACCATAACATTTACACCAAGCCATACATTATTTTCAATAATAACAGGGCATGGTTTTCCTGCGCGAATATCATCTAAATGCCAATCCGAATCCGTTATTAAAGTATTTGCACCGCAACGAACATTTTTCCCAATTTTTATATTGCAAAAACAACCAATAACTGTACCGCTAAATCCACAATTATCTCCAATTTGTAAATTCGCTTTGGTAGTCAAGGCTGAAATAATACATGGTTTATTGATACCTATTAAATTTGATGTGGGTTTTGATCTAAATTTACATTTTGTTCCGATCTCAATGGTAGCATTAGCCGCCTTTTTAAATTTCATTAAACCATAAAAACCAACACCCTTTTTGAATCTTATACCGATCATCCACATTTTTATATACATTATATATGTCGAAAATAGATATATGATTTTCCATCCAATATTATCAAAAAGAGTCACTAATCTATTAAAAAAAATCATGGATAATTGTATTATATGTTTCCAAAAGTTCAGTTACAATTCTCTTTTTATCATGCCTGTACAAGGCTTTTATACGAGCATTAATTCCCATAGCAACAGCTTGTTCCTTATTATTCCACAGTTCCAGAATTGCACCGGCCATTGTCCAAGGATCGCCATCCTGAATTAACAATCCTTCTTCTTTGTCCTTCAATAAACTCCCTGTACCTCCTGCAAATGTAGCAATACAGGGCATTCCAATAATCATCGCTTCACATAGACTATTGGGGCTGTTTTCAATATGAGATGGCGCCACGTACACATTCGATCGTTGCATTGATTCAACCAATTCTTTTTCCGACAATGCCCCTAATAATACCAAACCTTTTTCAGGAAAGTCTTTTTTGATTTTTTTCTTTACAATTTTGTAAATCAATGATTTTTCCGTGATACCCGCAACTCTCCATTCCACATCAAAATTCAATTTATTTAATTCATTTAACGCTAAACAGACTGTTTCAAAACCCTTGAAAAATGAATTTCCTGTTGTAGTATGAATAATAATTTTTTTAGGTGAAGCTAATGGATTTTTCCATTGATTCTTATAAAATGAGTCTCTCAAAATTTCATCTCCATGAAAATAAATAGAATTGGGAGCCATTATAGAAGTAATCCGTTTATCCCAAGCAGTTCTTCCAATTATACAAGTCGTTTTTCCAAGATTTTTAAGTTCAATTTGCTTTTTTTTAGCAAATGTTTTATAACCGTACAAAAAATTCTTTGACAATAAAATGTCTTTCAATGAACCATTACGCACTTTGGTTGAAAGATATTTTTTCTCAATTCCCGAACAATATTTATGATAACATACGGTTATGTTTCCCTGTATTGAAACTACTACGGGTACATTTACCTTTCCGATAATACCTCCAAACGGATTCTCAGTACCATGTATATGAATGATATCCGGCTTTACCTGTTCAATTATGTTAATATATTTGTAAAGGTCATGCTCATCTTTTTCAGACACAATGAAGATTTTTTTAAACGTATTCCAAAAAATATTTCCTGTATACACCGGATAATATGAAGTCTTTCCATAAATAAATTGACTATACTTATACGGATAGTAAAATGCCACGTGCAATTCAACCTTTTCCTGAATTTGCTTATCCAGAGATTTCAACCACCCTCCGCCAATGTTATTCGCATTGAAAAACTGCTCGCCGGCCGCTGCCGAATTGCAAAACCAAAGCACTTTCATAATTTCAATCCAATTTTACTCGACAAAAATTCATCAGTACATTGAAGCAATTCATTAGAATAACACCCTCCAATAGCGATAAACACAATCACATATCGCAATGTGGATGATGGTAATCCAAATCCGATCATATCAATAAAATAAATCAAAATTATCCCTGCAAATGCTTTACACAACAGGTTTTTTGATTTACGAAAACTATTATAAATTGCTTTTAATGATATGACGATGAACAAACCCAAATAAATCCATCCTCCTTTTAAAATCAGGAATAAATATCCATTTTCAATGGTAGATCGATAACCCGTAAAATCATCCGTAGATTGAACACCTCCTTGAAATCCCCCAAAAATACCACGACCCCAAATCCAGTCTTTTGGTTTTGAATTAAAATCTTCATAGAATAAGTCAATAATATACGTCCTTGATTCCATGCCTGTCTGGATTCGATCAAAGAACAGAGAAAATTTATCTACGTTTACATATATCAATACACAGAAGAATAATAAAAGGAAAGAAGAAAGAATCATCATTCTTAACTTTCTTTTTCGCAAATAAGTTGATTGATGAAAAACATGAATACAGTAAGAGAAGAATAAAACACTTGAAAAATAAAGTACCTGATTTCGTCTTGCGAGTAACATGTTTACTGCTAAAACCAATAAAACAGTGGTGACCGTGATCAGATTGACTCTTTTGCTATGGTAAGAAAAAGTAAGCAGTAAAATAGAAGCCCCGGCTGCAAAAACGGTTCCATACCCTTCTCCCTGATTATAATGACTGACTGTAAAATAACTGAATAAGGGAATTGTAATAAAAAGATATACGATGGCCAGTAGGAAAGAAAATTTAAAGAAATGCCTGTAAAATAATAAATTCGGTTTCAAAATGGCAAAAAAAGAAATTAGATAGATATATCCCAATCCTGAAAGAAATTGCTTAAAATTAATATAATTTCTATAGCCATCAAGTAATTGAGAGATAGATACTAAAAGTAACAATATGATCCATGAAAGAAAGAAAACCAATACAATATTTTGATGAATTAATATTGAGATTTTGATAGTGTTCTTTTGTACTGCCTTTATCAGGTAATAAGCAGCCAGGAAATATAAAAAATACCTTAATATTGGGAAATTTACATCAAAGATAGATTGTACGATATCCAATATGACTACTACTTGCGCGATGAAAACGGAAAGGAAAGCGAAATTCAATAATAGTAATCTTTTCATCTTTTGACTATTGTGCTTTTTATTTGCCGAATAACTACTGCAATCTTTTTCCTCTCCGGACGATTTAAAACAAACACGAAAGAAGCCATAAGAAAAAGCGAGACGGCAAAAAACGTAACAAGAAATAATTTATTTAAAGACGATTCCATCTTACTGCCGATAAAATATGTCATTACAATGGTAATGAGAAAGGTACAAACACACGGCAACAAAACGTCTTTCAGAAATTTCACATGACTGATTTTTGCCGCGTTACGGGCAAAATAAACTCTTACAA
>Ga0082212_10000837_pt1 | contig 45109 bp, 45 predicted proteins | sample TergutNt197P3_FD_71548 | JGI IMG/M metagenome (GOLD analysis project Ga0082212, IMG submission 71548) | Neocapritermes taracua P3 segment gut microbial communities from Petit-Saut dam, French Guiana - Nt197 P3 | ecosystem: Host-associated > Arthropoda: Insects > Digestive system > Gut ... | reverse complement strand
GGGCTGGGCGGCCCTGCTGGCCCTGTCCGTGCTGCGGCCGCGGGAACTGGCGCGCCAGGCGGAAGCCGAAATGCGCGCGCAAATCCGGTGGGCGCTGGACCGCGGCCTGGCGCTGGCGCATCTGGATTCCCACCGCCACGCCCACATGATCCCCGTCCTGTTCCGGGTCGCCGGCGGGCTGCGGGCCGAGTACGGCATCCCGCGCCTGCGCCGCGTCAACGAAAGCCTGCGGGCCACCTGGGCCGGGGCCGGACTTGGCCGGGCCTGGCTGGACGGCGGGGTTGTCAAATGGGCGGCGCTGCGGGCCTGCGGCTGGCTCGCGGGGCCGGCCGCCGCCGCCGGCGAGGCCGGGGCGGAAACGTATTTTTACAGCATCCTGCATGCCACCCGCCTGCACGGGCGCGCCTTGCGGCGCCTGAAAGTCCCCGGGCGGTTTGGCGCGGTGGAATTGTGCTTTCATCCGTGCCAAGGCGGGCCCGAGGCCGAAGGCGTGGACCGCGCCACCGCGGACGCCTTTTTGCTGGATTCCCCCAACCGCCGCCTGGAATACGAGGCGTTGATGGGGCTGGACCCGCCTGAGCCGTAGGGGCGGCACGGAACCGCTAGTGCAGAGTGCAGAGTGATGAGTGCAGAGTGAAGAGTGCAGAGTGAAGAGTGCAGAGCCTACTGCCGATTCTTTCTTTTTACTCTGCACTCTGCGTTCTGCACTCTGCACTGCGGTTTCGGGCGGCAGGTTGCCGCCCCTACGAAAATAAAAAACCCCGTCCGCATGGCGGACGGGGCTTGTTGTCCATGAACCACTCTGCCCAAGGCGTCGGCTAGAACTTGATGCCGAACTTGAGGGCCAAGGTGTGGCTGTTGGTGCCGCGGGTGTCGAACTGGTAGTCGTAGTCAATCCCCCAGTCGAACCGGCCGATGTTGCCTTCGTAGCCCGCGCCGATGGTGCCCAGGTCGTTGGACAGGGGGCGGCCATACTTGTACACGGTGCGGTGGGACACTTCGCGGATGTAGCCGCCTTCGACGTAGAACTTGCCGTTGCCGCTGTCATAGGCGAGCTTGGCCAGGAAGGGCAGCTGGCTGCTGTACAGGGCTCCGGCTCCGCGGGGCTTCATGTGGGTGTAGCGCCAGCCGATGGACGGGGTCAGCGTCAGGCCATTGGACAGGCAGAAGTCATACCCCACCTTGAGGGAGTGGAACCAGGTGTTGGCGTGGTTGCGCCAGGAACCGTCATGCAGGCGGTTCCAGGTGTGGCCCAGGATGGCGGTGACGGCGAAGTTCTTGACGTTGAAGTCGCCAAACGCGCCCAAGGTCCAGTTGTTGGAGTGCATGCCCCAATTGCGGAAGATATATCCGGATCCCATGCCGCTGATGCCGCGGGTTTCGAACGCCGTGTGCGAATAGCCGGCGAACAGGCCCGCCTTGCCGAAGTCAAACGCCTTTTGCGCGGCGATGTTGAAACCGTAGGTGTCCGTTTTGTGACCGGCATACCAAGTGCCCGCGCTCATGCGGGTCCAGTTGGCGAAGGGCTGCACCCACAATTCCCATCCGCAGTCATACCCGGACGAGGCCACGGCGGCCATGCTGTCGGCCGACCGGAAGGCCCGATCGTTCCGGGCGTATCCGCCGCCCAAGCTCATCGTGCTGCCCGTCAGGCCCTTGGCGACGCCGCCCAGGATAGCGGTGTTGGCGCCCATGAGCGTCTGGGTATTGGCCGCCGCGCCAGCCGACAAGTCGCGGCTGATCAATTGGGCCCATTCCTTGTTGGTGTCAATCCAATCCCACGCGTCGGCGGCCGTGGTGATGCCCGTGACGCCATAAGCGTCCAGGATGGCGGCTATTTCGCCGTCACCCGCCGAACACAACCCCTGGGCGAACGCCCCCTGGGCCAGCAGCACCACGCCCAGCAATGCACCAACAATGCGCTTTTTCATGACCAGCCTCCCTCGAAAAAAGAAACCCGGAAAAAAGCTATATATTCGCCCATCGGCCAAGGACAACCCGCCAAGCCCCAATTGCCCGGCGCGCCACCCGGAGGCCTTCCCCGCGATGACCCCGCCAATATATGCGGCCACGAAAGCCGGTCAACAAAAAAAAACCTTTTTTTTGTGCGGGCCGTCCAGGCCCTGCCCGCCCTGGCCCGCCCGCGCGCGTCCCCGCGCATTTCCTTTTTACCTTTTACCCGGCCGGCGGGTCAAGCGAAAAAACGGCCCCCCGCCCGCGGCAGGGATCTCGGCGCACGCGCGCCGGCCAACCGCCCGAAAGCGTGTCCTCCCGCATCATCGGCGCACCGCGCGCCTTTGCCGTACTTTACCTTTGGGGGCCGGCGGGTTTCGGGATATTTTCCGCCGTGGCCGCGCCGGACGCCATGGCCTGACGCGCCAGCCCCAGGGCCGCCAGGGCATAGCCCGTGGCCAGGGCCGGATCACCTTCCTGCCACCGGCCGGCGGCGGCGTTGGCGAAGGAGCCGTCGGGGCGCTGGCGCGCGGCCACCGCGCGGGCCAGCGACGGCGCCCAGGCATGGCCGCCGAGGTCCGGCTCTCCCAGGGCGGAAAGGGCCTTGGCCAAAATCCGATAATAATAGTACAGGCCGTCCTGCCCCTGGCGCGGGACGCCCTCCACGTCGAAGTTGCGGGCCAGCCAGCCGACGGCCAGGGCCAGCCTTTCGTCCCCCGGCTCCACCCCGGCCGACAGATAGGCCAGGATGAGGGCGCAGGTCATGGTCCCGTAAGGGGCCGGCGCGCCGTCGGCTCCGGCGTCGGGCAGGTACACCCCCCCGCCCAGGGGATCCGGGTTGTCCGTGGCCCAGGGCTGGTCGTTGGTTTCTGTGGTGTGCTGGCAGCGCTGGGCGAACACCAGGGCCCTGGCCCAGACCGGATCGTCCGGGCCCGCGAGGCCGCTGTCCCGGAGGGCCTGGAGGGCCATCCAGGTGTTGGACAGGTCGGGACGGGACCCCCGGGCGCCCCCGCCGGCGCCATACGCGAAGCCGCCATACGCCCCGGGGTGCAAGGCGGGGTCGTAGCCGCCATGCTCCTCGGAAGCCTGCTGCCGGCGCAGCCAGCCGGCGGCCCGGGCCATGGCCGGGGCGTGCTCCGCGGCGTCCAGCCCGGACCAGGCCGAGATGGCCAGCGACGTGGAATAGGTGGACACAACCCCGCCGCCTTCCTCGAACACGGCTCCGTCGTACGGGGGGGCCGCATGCTGGCAGGCCCGCAGGAAGGCGGCCCCCCGGCGGCGTGCCCGGGGCCAGGGGTGCCCGGTCCACGCCCGGCTCGGCGACCGCGACCCTGCCCGCCGTCAGGTCGTAGCGGCGCTCCAGCCAGCGCCGCGTCCACCGGCTCGTCGCGATGACGGCGGCGCACCCGTGGAGGGCCGCCCGCTCGCGGGCGCGGACGCCGTCGTCGCCGTCGACCCCCAGCGGCAGGTGCACGAGCATGGCGAGGCGCAGCCGGTCGGCGTGCAGGAGCACGGCGTCGGGCGCTCCGGAGCCGACCAGGCCGTCGACGATCACGAGCCCGCCGTCCGCGACGTCGTCGAGCGCGGCCGCGAGCGCGACCGGCCCGGGCACGGGGAGCACCCGCACCGACCAGCCGAGGCGGCCCAGCTCCTCGCACAGCCGACGGTCGTAGACGTTGCCGCCGCTGGGTCGCTGGGGGTCGTCGAACGCGTCCGGGACGACGACGTGGACCGTAGTCACAGCGCGCGCTCGTAGCTCGCCCACGCGACGTGGGACTCGTGGAGGGTGACGACGAGCCGGGTCAGGTCCCGGGCACCCGGGCCGAGGTCGCCGGTCTCGATCCTGGTGGACAGCCGGTCGGCGACGACCTGCGCGAGCGCCTCGGTGGTGGTGTTCACGCCCGCGAGGGCCGGCTCGTCGTCGAGGTTGCGGTAGGTGAGCTCCGCGAGGACCGCCTTGAGGGCCTCCCCCGCCCGCCCGATGTCGACCACCACGTTGTCCGCGTCGAGGGCGGCCCGGCTGAACGTCGCGTCGACGACGAACGTCGCCCCGTGCAGCCGCTGCGCCGGCCCGAACGTCTCGCCGCGGAAGCTGTGCGCGACCATCATGTGGTCGCGGACCGTCACCGAGAACATGCTCACCCCCCGTACGCGATCGTGTGGCAGAGGCCGGGCAGGCGGCCCGTGGCGAGGCGGGTCATGACGTCGGGCAGCTCCTGGAACTCCGACTCCCCGGTGAGGAGCGCGTCGAAGGCCGGGTCGCGCAGCAGCTCCAGGGCCAGCGCGAGCCGGTCGCGCGTCGAGCGCGTGTCCCGGCGCGACCGCGCGACCGCCCCCACCTGGCTGGCCCGGACCGTCAGGCGGCGGGAGTGGAACGCGCTCCCGAGCTCGAGGTGCACGGGGGCGTCGCCGTACCAGCTCAGGTCGACGACCGTCCCGTCGGGCACCAGCAGGTCGAGCGCGAGCTGCAGCCCCGCGGAGGTCGCGCTCGTGTGCAGCACCAGGTCGCGCTCCCGGCGCGCCTCGGCGGGCAGCGCGAACCCGACGCCGAGGTCGTCGGCAACCTTGACCTTCGCGTCGTCGACGTCGACCAGCTCGACGTCGGCCCCCGGGATCCCGGCCAGCAGGCGGGCCACGCAGCACCCCACCATGCCCGCCCCGACGACGCTCACGCGGTCGCCGACCAGCGGCGCGGCGTCCCACAGCGCGTTGACGGCGGTCTCGACCGTGCCGGCCAGCACGGCCCGGGACGCGGGCACGCCGTCGGGCACGACGACGACGGACGCGGCCGGGACGACGTACCGCGTCTGGTGCGGAAAGAGGCAGAAGACCGTCCGGCCGCGCAGTGCGGCGGGGCCGTCCTCGACCACCCCGACGTTCAGGTAGCCGTACTTGACCGGCCCGGGGAACTCGCCCTCCTGGAACGGGGCGCGCATGGCGACGTACTGGTCCGGCGGCACGTCGCCGCGGAAGACGAGCGCCTCGGTGCCCCGGCTCACGCCGGAACGGACGGTGCGGACGACCACGTCGTCCGCACCGCGCGCCGGCAGCGACACCGGTCTGATCTCGCCCTGACCGGGACTGCCCAGCCAGTACGCCAGAGCCTCGTCCACCACAGTCCCAGACTGGCCGGTCCGCCTGTCGCTCGCCATCGCGCGGCCCCGGCTACGGCGTCTTCTCGGTGACGAAGGCGAACTTCCTGATCCGTCCCGCCTGCAGCCACTCGCCCCACAGGCGGTGCGACGTGACCAGGTCGTCCAGGGCGCGGCGCCCGAGATGCGCCGTGATGTGCGGGGCGTCGTCGGCGAACGCCCGGGCGAGCGCGTGGGCCACGGCACGGTGCGCGTGGCTCCGCTCCTCCTGCCAGGTGACCCGCAGGCCGACGCGCTCGAGGCAGCCGAGCAGCTCGGGCAGCGGCACGGGCCACACGGTGTCCGAGCGCGGCATGCTGCTCCGCTCCGCCCGCGTCAGCGGTGCGCCCTCCTCGACGGTGAACGCGAAGCGCCCGCCCGGCGGCAGCGACGCGGACACCTCCCGCAGCAGCGCCTCCTTGTCGGGGAAGGCGAGCAGGGTCTCGAACAGGAGGACGACGTCGAACGCCCCGACGGGGACCGGCGGGACCGCCGCGACCTCGAACCGGCAGCCGTCCTCCCCGGCGCGCTCCCGGGCGATGGTCACGGCGGCAGCGCTCGAGTCGACCCCCAGGTAGGTGCAGCCCAGCGCCCGGGTGATGAGGCGCCCCGGGCCGGCCACCCCGCAGCACAGGTCCAGCACCGAGGTCCCCCGGCCGATGCCCGCACGGGCGGCCAGCGCGAGGATCTCCTCGGCGCCCATGAAGCTCTCCTGGCCCACGAACTCGCCCGGCTCGTACGCCACCGGCCGCGCCCGGACCAGGGCCCGCTCCAGACGGTCGCGGGCGGCGTGCCCGTCCCCCGGCGCCGCCAGCGCACGGGTGGCGGCCCGGCGGCTCCAGAGCCAGAGCACGTCCCGGCCGAACGACTCGGCCAGCAGAGCGAGCACGACGGCCAGCGCTGCCTCCGTGACGGCGGACGGCGCGACGCCGGCGACCGCCGCGGCGAGCACGATCCCCGCCGTCGCCGTCACGACCTTGCGCCAGTAACGCGGCGGGAGCGGCGCCCGCAGCCAGGGCAGGCCGCGCCCGGCCAGCCCGAACGCGTAACGGACGCCGCCGATCGCGAGCACCCACGCGCCGGCCGACCGCACGACGCCCACGCTCAGCACGAGCATGAGGAACGCGTCGACCTCGCCGTCGAACCACGCGCCGAACAGCGACGCCGTGCGCGTGCGCCGGGCCACCCACCCGTCCACCGCGTCGAGCGCGAGCGCGGGGACCGTGAGGGCCACGATCGCCCCGACGGGCGGCGTCCGCAGGAACGACTCCGCGACCAGCGCCGCCACGCCGCAGGTCAGGATCGCCCGCGTGAGCGTGATCATGTCGGCCGGCCCGCGCGCGTGGGCGTAACGGGACAGACCGCGCACCTCCACGGCGACCACCACCGCGGCGCAGACGAGCCCGACGGCCCAGCCGACCGGGCTCAGGCCCGTAGCGGCCGCGAGCGCGGCGAGGAGCACCACCAGCGCCGCCGAGCCGACCAGCGACCCGGTCCGGGCAGCGCGCACGACACCTCCCGTGTCCCTCACCCCCCGACGCCGAGTGTTGGTAGCGTCCGGATCATCGACCCGGAGGTGAGCCGCCCATGGGCGTCTCGGTGCTGCCGTTCCACGGCTGGCTGACGTTGCGCGAGCCCGCCGACGCCTCCGCCCGCTCCGAGGAGCTCGTCGAGTTCGTCCGCCCTGCCCTGCCCCCGGGCCGGGTGGTGGTCCACGACCTGGGGTGCGGCACCGGCTCGATGGCCCGCTGGCTCGCGCCGCGCCTCGCCGCGCCGCAGCACTGGGTCCTGTACGACCGGGACGACACGCTGCTCCGCCTCGCGGACGCGAGGCCGCTGGGCCGGTCGTCCGAAGGCGGTCCGGTCACGGTCGAGACCCGCCGGCGCGAGGTCACCCGCCTGCGGCCCGGCGAACTCTCCGGTGCGGACCTGGTGACCGCCTCCGCGCTGCTGGACATGTTCACGGCGGCGGAGCTCGACCGGTTCGTCGCCACGTGCGTGGGGGCGGGGTGCCCGACACTCGTCGCGCTCAGCGTCACCGGCCGGGTCGAGCTCACGCCCGCCGACCCGTTCGACGCGCGCGTGGGCGACGCGTTCAACGCCCACCAGCAGCGCACCACCGACCGTGGCAGGCTGCTCGGCCCGACGGCGTTCGGTGCCGCCGTCGCGGCGTTCACGAAGGCCGGCGCGGACGTGACGACGCGTCCGGCCCCGTGGCGGCTCGGGCCGTCGGAGGCCGCCCTCGTGGCGGAGTGGTTCGCCGGCTGGGTCGGCGCCGCCGTCGAGCAGCGGCCCGAGCTCGCCGCGCAGGCCAACCCGTACGTGGAACGACGGCTGGCCCAGGCCGCCGCCGGCCGGCTGTCGGTCACCGTGCACCACGAGGACCTGCTGGCGCGCCCGACGTCCCATGCGACCTCCTCTCCTTGGTAGACGGATGCGTGCCCGGTTCGGTTCACCCTGGGCGTGAGCCCGCCGCGAGGAACGCGTTCCCGAAGAACAGCTCGGTCCAGGTGAGGTCGACCAGCTCAACCTGCATGGCGGCCCGGATCGTCTCCCACGGGCGGTGCGCGAGCCACGCGTCGATCGAGGCGAAGTGCCGCACCGGCGCGGCGCCGAGCCGCGCCAGCCACCGGGGCGTGCCGTCGGGCACCTTGAGGTCCAGGACCGCCATCCGGCCGCCGGGGCGCAGCGCCGCGGCGCCGTGGGCGACGACCGCCGCGCACCCCGGGACCTGCGTCAGGGCGTAGGTGGACACGATCGCGTCGGCCCCGGCCGGGAAGTCGAGCTCGGCGGCGTCGGCCTGGACCAGCGTGACGTTGCCCCAGGCGTTCCGCTCGACCCGGCGCCGCGCCTGGGCGAGCATCGCGTCCGTCAGGTCGACGCCGACGATCCGCCCGCCGGGGCCGACCACCTTCTCGATCAGCGGGAAGTTCACCCCCGTGCCGCACGCGACGTCCACCACGGTGTCCCCGGCGCGCAGGTGGAGCGCCTCGACGGCCAGGGTGCGCTGCGACGGCTGCGGGTAGAACGGCACGGGGTAGAGCCGGGAGGTCAGGTCGTAGTGCTTCGCCCTCCTGCGGTAGATGTCCACCAGCCGCCGGCGCGTCGCGTCGTTCTCGCTCACGCGTGCGCTCCTCGACCGCGGCGGCGTGCCGGTGGCACGGGCGTCACCACCTAGGAGCCCGCGCCCTGTGGTGCGGACTCGACGGCGGACTTGATCGCCGCCATCTCACGGTTGCTCACGCGCTGGAGGGTGCCCCTCACCGCACCCGGGACCGCACGCATCACGCCGGCGAGGTCGACCTCGATCCACATCGTCGCCTCGGTCTGCCGGTCGCCCGCGGGCTCGAGCACCATGGCCCACCGGGCGGGAGACATCCCCATCGTCCCGGCGAACTCGACATTGTGCGGCGCCTCGACCGCCGTGACCTTCTCGGTCCGATGGTGCGTCCACCCCCGGTCCTTGGCCCGCTGCTCCACCCAGGCGCCGGCCTGGAGCGGGCCCCCGTCGCGGACCCAGCACTCGAGCACCGTCGGCGCCCACTCCGGCCAGCGCCCGACGTCGCAGAAGTAGGCCCACACCTCGTCGACGCTGCCGGCGATGGTCGTGCGGCTCTCGGTCCTGAGCGTCATTGCCCGCCTCCGATGTCGGCCGGTCGGACCGCGGCGACCGGCGTCCGCCCAGTATGGACGCGGTGGTCGCGGGCCGCGAGCGCCGGGCCTGCGGTCACGGCGGAGAGCCCTCACGATGGAGGCGGGCGTGTGAACCCCACCGCCCCGGAGTCCGTTGAACAGTCGTACCCCTGGGGACGGAGGCGTGGTGCGACGGGTTCACCCTGCACAGGCCGACGGCGAGGCTCCCGCGCCGCCGAGGACGCGCCCGAGGGCCGTCCCCTCCGTCGCCGTCACCGGCGTGGCGGCCCTCGCGGTCTGGGGCGCGCTGGTCGCGCCCGGGGTGGTCCCCCCGGCGACGGCCGCGCACTTCGTCCGCCTCCCGCTCGAGGGCCTGCTGTTCGCCGGGGTGGTCCTCCTGCTCCCGTTGCGGTGGCGCCGCTGGGTCGCCGTCGCCTTCGGCCTCGCGCTGGGCCTGGTTCTCGTGGCGACGGGGCTCGACTACGGGTTCGAGGTGTACCTCAGCCGCCCGTTCGACCCGGTGAACGACTGGCAGTACCTGCCGCCGGCCCTCGGCGTCCTCGCCGACTCCGCCGGGCGGCCCGCGGCGGTCGCCGCCGCCGTCGGCACAGGCCTCGCCGTGGTGGCCGCGCTCGTCCTGCTCCCCCTGGCGGCCGTCCGCCTCACCCGCCTCGCGTCCCGCCACCGCGCGAGGACGTTCTGGGCCGTCGCCGGGGCCACGGCCGTCTGGGCGCTGCTCGCGGTCACCGGCCTGCAGGCCGCGCCGGGCGCACCGGCCGCCTCCGTCAGCGCCGCGACGACGGCGTACCAGGAGGCGAGCCGCGTGCGCGCCGACGTCGGCGACGCCCGCCACTTCGCGAGCCAGATCGCCGCCGACCGCTTCGCCGGGGTCCCCGGCAGCCGGCTGCTGAGCGGGCTGAAGGGCAAGGACGTGCTGGTCGTGTTCGTCGAGAGCTACGGGCGCGTCGCGGTCGAGGGCTCGAGCTTCTCCCCCGGCGTCGACGCGGTGCTGGACTCCGGCACGCGGGGGCTGCGGGCTGCGGGCTTCTCGTCGGAGAGCGGCTGGCTGACGTCGCCCACGTTCGGCGGGGTGAGCTGGCTGGCCCACTCGACCCTGCAGTCGGGGGTGTGGGTCGACAGCGCGCGCCGGTACCAGCAGCTTCTCGCCAGCGACCGCCTCACGCTGACCCGGGCCTTCGGCCGGGCGGGATGGCGGACGGTCACCGACATCCCGTCGGACAACAGGGACTGGCCCCAGGGCGCGCGGTTCTACGGCTTCGACCAGCTCTACGACTCCCGCGACGTGGGCTACCGCGGGCCGACGTTCAGCTACGCGACCATGCCCGACCAGTACGTGCTGGAGGAGTTCCGCCGCCTCGAGCTCGCGCCCGCCCACCGGGGCCCCGTGATGGCGGAGATCGACCTCGTGTCCAGCCACACCCCGTGGACGCCGCTCCCCCAGCTGGTCCCGTGGGACAAGGTGGGCGACGGGTCCGTGTTCGACCCGATGCCCGCCCACGGGGAGAGCCCGGCCCAGGCCACGAGCGCCGCCGCGCAGCGGAGGCTGTACGGCCAGTCCGTCGAGTACACGCTGGGCGCGCTCGTCTCGTTCGTCGAGACCTACCCGGACCCGAACCTCGTGCTCGTCGTGCTCGGGGACCACCAGCCCCACAACCCGGTCACGGTCGGGTCCAACCACGACGTGCCGGTCTCGGTGATCGCCCACGACCCGGCGGTGATGCAGCGGATCGCCGGCTGGGGCTGGGTGCCGGGCCTGCGCCCGACGTCGAAGGCCCCGGTCTGGCCGATGGACGCCTTCCGCGACCGCTTCCTCACCGCCTTCGGGCCGGGTACGCCCGCCCTAGCGGCCGGCCGGGACGGAGCGCGGCTCACTCCGCGAGGTTCGCGCGGGAGAACCGCACCTCCTCGATGTCGAGGCCGGCCTGGACGCGGCGCAGCACGATGTCGTCGATCCGCTGCGCGTCGCGCAGCTCGAGCAGTGCGGCGCGACGCCGGGCCAGCAGCGCGAGCGACAGGCTCGTGTACTGGTCGTCGTGCTGGACCACCGGGTCGCTCACGGCCCCGGCGGCGCTCACGAGCTTGCGCCGCTTGTCGAGCTCGTGACGCACCCGGGCGACCACGGTCTCGCCGATGCCCAGCTCGGCGGCGGTGGCGTCGATGGTCTCCATCGCCGCGTCGAGCGTGAAGGCCTCTGCGACCTGGAGCTCCTGTGCGACCGAGTCGTCGGCGGGCAGCCGCGCGAACCGCACCACGGCCGGGAGCAGCAGCGCCTGGAGCAGGGTCAGCACGATGACGCCGCACGTGATCAGCACGATCAGGTCCCGGTCGGGGAACGGGGCGCCACCGCGCAACGTGTGGGGCACCGCGAGCACCGCGGCGAGCGAGACCGCGCCGCGGAACCCGGCCGTCGCGCTCACGGTGCGCTGGCGCGCGCCGACCCGGCGCAGCCGCTGGGCGGGCCGGCGGTCGACGAGCCGGATCACGTACGGCGTCGTGTAGGTCCACGCCCACCGCACCGCGACCACCACCACGGTCACCACGACGGTGTCGACCAGCGCGTGTCGCAGCGACGTGCTGGCCAGGGCGCGGAAGGCCGACTGCGCCGAGACGCCCACCAGGACGAACAGCGCGCTGCTGAGCACGGTCGTGGAGAGCGACCAGAACGGGACGACGAGCTGCCGTGTGGACGCGCCGGTCATGCGCGGCGTCACCTGGCTGATGAACAGCCCGCAGCAGACGACGGCCAGCACGCCGGACGCGTGGACGACGTCGGCCAGCAGGAACGCCGCGAACGGGGTCACCAGCATCGCGATGCCCTCGAGCATCGGGTCGTCCATCCGGCTGCGGACCTGCCAGCTGAGCAGCCCGACCAGGCCCCCGGCCAGCACGCCACCCGCGTAGGCGAGCACCAGGAGCCAGGTGACGTGCCACCCGGTCAGGTTCTCCTCGCCGACGGTGACGCCGACGGCCAGCCCGTAGAGGACCAGCGCGGTCCCGTCGTTGACGAGGCTCTCGGCGCGCAGCACCGTGACCTCGCGGCGCGGCAGGTCGCGCGCCAGCACGCCGACCGCGGTGGCGTCGGTCGGGGCGAGCGCGGCACCGAGCACCCACGCGGGGCCCCACCGCATGCCCATCGCGTGGGCCGTCGCCGCGACCGCGGCGGCGGTGGCCACCACCAGCACCGTGCTGGACAGCACCACCACGCGCAGGTTGTTGCGGATCTCGCGGAGCGAGGTGGTCAGGCTCTCCCAGTAGAGCAGCGCGGGCAGGAACAGCAGCAGCACGACCTCGGGCGGCAGCTGGGCGTGGCGCAGGTGCGGCACGAACCCGACCAGCACACCGACCAGCACCAGCAGCAGGGCGGGCGCGATCGGGTAGCGGCGGGCCAGCGCGCCGCACGCGACGAGGGCGACGCCGAGCAGGACGACCATCTCGAGTCCGAACACGCGCCAATCTTCGCCACGGCGGGCCCGCTCGACCACCCCCGCGGGCTCCTCGTCTAGAAGTGCCCGCGCACCGGGGTGTGCTCGGCGTCGTCACCGCCGTCGGGCATCGTCATCTCGGCGTGCACGCCGAGCAGCCGCACCTCCCGCCCCGGCTCCATGGTCGCGGCGAGGTCGAGCACGGCGGCGGTGACCTCCTCGAGCGACCGCGTCGGCGCGGGGAGCTTCTTGGAGCGCGTCTGGGTGAAGAAGGGCGCGTAGCGCACCTTCAGGACCACCCGGACGACGGGGCGGTCCTCGGCCTCGGTGTCCGCGTGCACCTGCGCGGCGAGCTCGCGCAGCGCCGCCTCGATCTCGGCCGGCGTGGCGAGGTTGCGCTGGTAGGTCGTCTCGCGGCCGTGCCCGCGCGCCACCCACGGCGTGTCGTCGACGACGGCGGAGCCGTCCCCCCGACCGAGCTCGGAGTACCAGGTGCCCATCCGCGGCCCGAACTCCGCGACCAGCACGTCGAGGTCGGCCGCGGCGAGCTGCGCGACCGTGGCGATGCCGTGCACCGCCAGCCGCTGCGAGATCCGGGACCCGACGCCCCAGAGGTCGATGGTGGGCCGCTCCCCCATGACCGCGAGCCAGTTCTCCGCGGTGAGACGGAAGACCCCCGCGGGCTTCCCGAACCCTGTCGCGTTCTTGGCCCGGATCTTGTTGTCGCCGACGCCCACCGAGCAGTGCAGCCGGGTGGCGGCGAGGACCGCGGCCTGCACCCGGTGGGCCACCTGCTCGGGGTCGTCGGCGTCGACGCCCAGGAACGCCTCGTCCCAGCCGAGCACCTGCACCACCACGCCGAGCCCGCGCAGGGTGTCCATCACGTGGTCCGAGACGTCGAGGTACGTGTCGCGGTCCACGGGCAGGACGACGGCGTCGGGCGCCTTGCGGACGGCGATCCGCAGCGGCATGCCCGACCGGACGCCGAACGCCCGCGCCTCGTAGGACGCGGTCGACACGACCGCCCGCTCCGTCGGGTCGCCCCGGCCGCCCACGATCACGGGCTTCCCGGCGAGCTCGGGGCGCCGCAGCACCTCGACCGCGGCCAGGAACTGGTCGAGGTCGACGTGCAGCACCCAGCGGAACGGACGCCCGGTCATGGTCAGATCCCGAGCGCGTGCCTGACTTCCTCGGCGCTGGGCGTGCAGCCCTTCGGGCACTCCGAGCTGATGAGCGAGACGACGGGTCCGTGCGTCGACACGGCTTCGTCGATGGTGGCGACGCCCCTGTCGCCGCACACGGGGCACTCGTACTCCACCGTCTTCATTGCCGACACCTCCCCGTCGGTGCCGCCTCGCCCGGCGCGCGACGGCCCTGCGAGAACGCTATGGAGGTCGACGCCCGCTCGCACTGGTGACAGGCGTCTGCGCAGGTCATAGTGTCAGCACGCACACTTGGCGCCTGGGAAGGAGACCGATGTCGTTCATCACTCGCGGGTTCTCGGGGCACCGGCGCGAGCCGGACCCGCAGCTGCCGCCGGGCCAGACCCTCGTCCACGACTGGCCCGTCCTGTCCGCCGGGCCCACGCCGCGCGTGGACACCGCGACCTGGGAGCTCGTCATCCGGGACGAGACGGGCGCCGACCACCGCTGGGACTGGGACGGGCTTCTCGCGCTCGGCGTCGAGGACGTCACGGTCGACATCCACTGCGTCACGCACTGGTCCAAGCTCGGGATGGAGTGGCGCGGGGTCAGCGTCGACAAGCTCTTCGAGGACGTCGAGTCGGAGCACGAGTTCGTCATGGCCCACTCCTACGGCGGGGACACGACCAACGTCCCGCTCGAGGACCTGCTCGACGGCAAGGCCTGGATCGCCGTGGAGGCCGACGGCGAGCCGCTCACCCCCGAGCACGGCGGCCCCGCCCGGCTGCTCGTGCCGCACCTGTACTTCTGGAAGAGCGCCAAGTGGGTGCGCGGCCTGGTGATGATGCCCGACGACGAGCCCGGGTTCTGGGAGCAGAACGGCTACCACCTGCATGGCGACCCCTGGCGCGAGGAACGGTACTGGTGACCCAGGGCGCGCTGACCGACCCGGCGACGGGGGGCGCCGAGGCCCGCCTCGCCCGGCCCCAGCGCCGGGCCGCGTGGCACGTCGCGAGGGTCACGGAGGTCCGGCCCGAGACCGCGTCCGCCGTGCGCCTGGTCCTGGACGTCCCGACGTGGCCCGGGAACGACGCCGGTGCCCACCTCGACGTCCGGCTCACGGCGCCGGACGGCTACCAGGCGACCCGCTCGTACTCCGTCGCCTCCGCCGGCGACGGCACGCAGGTGGTCCTCGCGGTCGACGAGGTGCCCGACGGCGAGGTGTCGCCCTTCCTGGTGCACGACCTGCGGCCGGGCGACCAGCTCGAGCTGCACGGACCGCTCGGCGCGTTCTTCGTGTGGCGCCCGGGCCGCGACACCCGGCCAGTCCAGCTGATCGCCGGCGGCTCCGGCGTCGTGCCGCTCTACGCCATGGCGTCGCTGCACGGCGCCGCCAGCGACCCGACGGCGTTTCGGCTGCTGTACTCGGTCCGCACGCCGCAGGACGTGTTCTTCGCCGACGAGCTCGCCTCGCTGAGCGGCGCGGCCACGCACGACGGCTCCACCCTGGGCCTCGACCTGGTCTGGACGCGGCGGGCGCCCGACAGTTCGCCCGACGCCGTCGGGCGGCTCACCCGCCAGACCCTCGCGGCCCGCACGATCCCGGCCGCCGACCGGCCCCTGGTGTACGTGTGCGGCCCGACGGGGTTCGTCGAGGCGATCGCCGGCTGGCTCCAGGAGGCCGGGCACGACGCGGCGGACATCCGCACCGAACGATTCGGAGGCACGCCATGACCCACCTGGACGGCAACGCGCTCGCCGGCGTCCTCGCCGAGGTCTTCGCCGTCGACCTCACGGACGCCCGCGCACGCTGCACCGGCTGCGGCAACGTCGGGCGCCTCGCCGAGGCCATGCTGTACACCGGGGCGCCGGGCCTCGTCGCCCGCTGCGCCGGCTGCGACCAGGTCCTCGCCACGGTCGTCGACTCCGGCGACCGGCTGTGGCTCAGCCTCACGGGGCTGAGCGCCATCGAGCTGCGGCGCTGACCGCCTTCGAGCGAGACGGCTGAGCGCGTCAGCGCCGGGGTGCGACGCCGCCGCAGCGGTGGCAGCGCACTGCCGGCCGGGCAGACACTGGCTCATGCCCATCCCCAAGACGCCCGCGAACCTCCGGGCGAGCGGCCCGCGCGGGACGGCCTACGACCAGATCCTCGACGCCATCGTGCGCGGCGACCTCGCGCCGGGCGAGCGGCTGTACGACGAGGACCTCGAGGCACGGTTCGGGACCACACGGTCGACGATCCGGGCCGCCCTGGCGGAGCTCGAGACCCAGTGGCTGGTCCGCATCGTCCCGCGGAAGGGCACGTTCGTCACCGACCTCGACCTGAACCGGGGCTACCAGGCGGCCGAGGTGCTCGCCGGCGTGACCACGCGTGCGATGCACGACTCCGCCGGGCGCCTGGAACCGCAGCACCTCAGCCGGCTCGCCGACTACCGCGACCGGTGGCTCCGCGACGCGGGCACGGTCCGTGAGGCGATGGTGACCGCCGAAGGGCATCACGGGCTGTACGACGTCTTCTTCGACGTCTCGGGCAACCCCGAGCTGGTCCGGGTGCGCGACTGGGTGCTGCCCTACGTCAAGCGCGTGCGCTCCCACCTCGTCCAGGAGGGGAGCAGCGACCCCGCCTCCGTGCTGACGATGCAGCGCGACTTCGTCGCGTCGGTCACGAGGGGCGACGTCGGGGAGGCCGCCAGCCATCTGTGGGAGAGCACGGGGATGCTGTTCGGCGAGTTCAGCCCCGGGCTCCTGAGGCTCGACCCACCGAAGCCCGGCGTCACGCTGACCAGGGACATCGCCGCCGACACGATCGAGCGAGCGATCCTGGACGGCACCCTCCTGCCCGACGAGCCGCTGCCGGAGGTCGAGCTCATGGCCTGGCTCGGCGTCTCGCACACCCCAGTCCGCCAGGCCCTCGACGAGCTCGCGAACCGCGGCCTCGTCGAGCAGCAGCTCAACAAGTCGGCGCGGGTGGCGAGGCTGAACCCCGAGACGATCCGGGACACCTTCGCGGCGTACGGGGTGCTGATCCGTGTCGCGTACCGCCGGGCGATGCAGCTCGACCGCGACGAGCTCCGCGCGGTGCTGCGGCATCACCAGGACCGGTACCGGTCCGAGCCCCAGACGCCGGTGCACCAGATCAACGTCGGCCTCAACGTGGCCCTCTTCGAGTTCTCCGGGGCGCAGCTGCTGCTCGAGCTGAGTGAGCGCTTGGCGTCGCGGCTCACGTGGTACGTGATCGGCGAGGACGACGCCGTCGCACGCCCCCGCGCGCTGCGGCTGTCCGCCGAGACCCAGGCCGCGGTCGCCGCGAACGACTGGCCGGCCATGAACCGCATCATCTGGGAACGCTTCGAGAAGGCGTACTGGCCGGGGTCGGTGTACGAGGGGACGTTCTGGCCGGCACTCACGACCTGACGGGCCGACCGGGCTCAGACGCGCGGCTCGGGGCCGACCCCAGGGTGCCGGCGGCGGTCGGCGATGCTCTCGGCGACGCCGAGAAGCAGCACGGCCGCGATCTCCGCGACGACGTTCAGCTCGAAGATGCCGCCTTTGTTGTAGGGACGCTCGTCCGCGCGGGGACGGCCTCCGAGTCCATGGCGACGTCGTCGACCCGGCGGTGGAAGCGCATCCCCGCCATCCCGCCGAGCACCGCCCCCACCAGCGTGATGATCGCGGCCACGACCAGGGCGATGATGCCGCCGCGGGTCAGTGTCCCCTCGTCGACGGGGATGCGCGGGAACCCGTTGACGCTGCCCAGCAGGTTGAACTGGTTGCCGGCGATCACCGCGAGCACGGCCACCACGACGGCGATGATCACGGCCCACAGCCACACCGCGACGCCCTGCCGGGCCCCGTCGAACCGTGCCATACGCCCGGCGACGTACCCGCCCGCGGCGTACGAGACGAACAGGATCACCGCCAGGACGATCCCGCCGATCAGCCCGACGGTGCCGGCGCCCTGCGTGGCGACCTCGTTCGCGTCGGCGTGGTTCGCCACCCCGACGCCGGCCCCGATGGCCGACAACAGGGCGGTGAGCAGCACGGCCAGCCCGGTGGCGGTCAGCCATCCGAAGAAGGCGGCGCCGAACTTCATGCCCCCGAAGCGTTCGTGCTGGGTGGCGACCACCTCGTCGCGCGCCGCGCGCGGAGTCGTCGCGTCCGACCGGTCGATGCCTGTCATCGCGTCTCCCTGGGTGTGATTGCCCTGGGCCACCGCTTGTGGTCCTCCATGGCGGTGAGGCTTCGACGAAGGCACCCGGCACCTGCCTCGAAGTGCCCGCGGACTTCGCGCCCGTCCGCGCAGGGCGACCCCCCTGTCACCATCGAACCGAGCTGTCTGCTCGGGGTCTCGCCGGATCGAACCGGCCTGGCGCGGCCATCGACGAGACCACAACCGACCAGGGTCCGCGCCTCGCGTTCCACCAGTTCCCGGAGGGCAAGTCGGTGAAGAACCGCTTGCAGCTGGACCTCGTGACCACCGCGGCCGTCGCGTCGTGAACGAGGCACTCGACCTGCCCGCGCTGCCCCTGTCAGCCGATCCGCAGGTCCGCGATCAGACCGTCGCGGACCTGGAAGAGCATGTCGCCGGTGCCGTTGTAGCCGTTGCCCGAGACCCGGATCGATGCGACGTACTGATCGGGACGCGCGCCGGCGCGGACGTCCAGCAGGACGAAGCGCGACTGCACACCGATGTTGTCGGTGCTGTCCCAGCGTCGAACGCCCTGGTGCCCGCGGAACGAGCGCCCCCAGTCGTACAGCGTCGCGTCGTCGGTGAAGGCCGCGACGAAGGCGTCTGAGTCACCGGCGTTCGTGGCGGCGATGAACTTCTCGATGGCTGGCGGGGTCTCGATCGTCATGGCTCCAGCCTGCCCCGGCGCGACGGCGACATCTACCCAGGCACGACCGGTCCACGACCAGTCTTCCGGTGGTCGAGTCGGGCTGTGACCGGCGTCGACGACGTCGTAGGCTCCCTCGAGCGCACACAGCCACGCCGACCGGAGGTTGCACGACCTGATGAGCACAACGGAACCCGCGTCGGCACTCGTGCTCGGCGCCATGATGTTCGGCACCGCCGTCGACGAGGCCACCTCGTTCGCGGTCCTGGACCGCTTCGTCGAGCGCGGCGGCGAGTGGATCGACACCGCGAACGCCTACGCCTTCTGGGCGAGCGCCGACGGTCGCGGCGGTGACAGCGAGCGCCTGCTGGGCCGCTGGTTCGCCGCCCGGCCCGGGGTGCGCGACCGCGTCAAGATCGCGACGAAGGTCGGCGCGGACACCTCGTCGGCCGGCTCGGTCCCGCCGCAGCGCGAGGGCCTCTCGCCCCGGGCGGTGCGTGACGGGTTCGCGGCCAGCCTCGACCGGCTCGGGATCCCGTCGGTGGACCTGCTCTGGATCCACATGGAGGACCGCGCGACGCCGATCGAGGAGACCGTGGAGGCCCTCGCCGCGGTGACCGGCAGCGGGCTGGCCGGCCGGATCGGTGCGTCCAACCACCCCGCCTGGCGGGTCGAGCGGGCCCGCGCCCACGCCCGGCAGATCGGTTCGACGCCGATCGACGTGCTCCAGCACAACAGCACGTACCTGCGCCCCCGGCCGGGAACGAACCCCACCAACCACCGCTTCGGGGTGCTTTCCGACGAGCTGCGCGACTACGCCGCCGTGGACGGCCTCGAGGTGTGGGCGTACACGCCCCTGCTGTCGGGCGCCTACGACAACCCCGCGAAGCCGATCCCGGAGATGTACGACCACCCGGGCAACGCCGCCCGCCTCGCCGTGCTCGACGAGGTCGCAGCCGAGCTGGGCGCCACGCGTGGGCAGACCGTGCTCGCCTGGCACGTCGCCCACGGGGTCCGGCCGATGCTCGGCGGCAGCAAGGTCGAGCAGCTCGACAGCGCCCTCGACGCCGTCCGCCTCACGCTCACGCCTGAGCAGCTCGAGCGTCTCGACACGCCGAGCTGACGGGACTCTGACGGCCGAACGCGAGCTACGCCCGCGCGAGCAGAAACCCCTGGTCCTCGCGCTCCCGTCCGGCTGCTGGCCGGACCAGCCGCTGCACCTCGGTGAAGCCGGCGTCCGCCAGCCATCCGGCGACCTGGTCCGGCGTGAACGGGTACCGGACCAGCGCGATGTCGTGGCCGAGCGGGCGGTACGCGTCCGACACGTCCTGGACGCCTTTGCCCACCTGGAACCCGGCCAGCACGAACCCGCCGTCGCGGACCACGCGCCTGGCCTCGGAGAAGATGCCCGGCTGCTCCGACGCCGGCGTGTGGATGAACGAGTACCAGAGAAGCACACCGTCGACGGTCGCGGCGGCATAGGGCAACGCGGCGATCGATCCGACGTCGAAGGGGATGTCGGCATGGTGCCGGGCCGCCTGCTCGATCATTCCCGGCGACAGGTCGATGCCGCGAACCTGGACGCCACGGTCGGCGAGGTAGCGACTCATGCGCCCGGTGCCGCATCCCGCATCCAGGACGGTGGCCTGCTCGGGCGCCGCGAATGAGCGCACCGCCGCGACGAAGTCGTCGACCATCGCGAGATCGGCAGGAGCCTCCGCGCGGGTGTCGGGAAGATGCGTCGCATAGTCCGCGGCGACGTCGTCGTAGGCAGCGCGCACGGCCTGCGCGTCCTGGTCGCGCGGCGCCCCTTGCTCCGACGAGCTCATGGGGCGGGAGCCTACAAGCCGATCGCCCACCAGGGACGCGGGCTCGTGGCACTGGTTCCGCGGGGGTTCGTGGTCGGTGTGCCGTGTCGGTCCCAACGAAAAGGGCCCCTGATCTGCAGTGATTGCAGATCAGGGACCCAGTTCGATCGGTCGGGCTGACAGGATTTGAACCTGCGACCCCTTGACCCCCAGTCAAGTGCGCTACCAAGCTGCGCCACAGCCCGAGGGAGCCCCGAGGGGCTCCCGGCCCCGGAGGGCCGACGGAAATACTACCCCACGGACGCCGCGCTCCTGGCCACGGCATCACCGGCGGCGCGTTCGGCCGTCGAGGTCGGCAGGTGCGCCTTCCAGGCCGCCGCCACGATGGCCAACGAGGCCGCGGCGAGCACCAGCCCGACGCCGAACATCTGGGCGTAGCTCCAGGTCCGCGCGAGCCAGGCGAGCAGCATGGGCACGAAGAACCCGAGGTAGGCGATGGAGTAGTAGACCGCCGTCAGCCCGGCGAGGTGGCGGGGGCCGGCGATGCGGGTGACCTCGCTGAGGCCGGCGACGAGGGCGAGCCCATAGCCCATGCCGAGCACGGCGGCGGCGACCATCCCGACAACGAGCGCGAGCGTGTGGGCGGCGACGGCGCCGAGCCCGACGCCCACGACGATGAGGCTCATGGCGATGACGGACGCCCGCGCGGAGCGGTGGGTGTCGATGCGGCGGGCGACCACCTGGATGCCGATGCCGCAGCCGAGCGTGAGCACGGTCATGAGTCCGGCGAAGGCGACGGGCACGGACCCGGCGTGCGAGGCGAGCAGCCCCGGGAGCACGGCGTAGGCAGCGCCGACGCACCCGAACACCCAGGGCGCCGTCGGCACCACGACGCGCAGGAAGCGCCGGTGGGCGGCGGCGGGCACCCGGAGGTCGTCCCGCAGCCGGGAGACGCGCGCGCCGGCCGTGCTGGACGTCTCCGGCACGCGGAGCACCCAGAGGCCGGAGACGGCGGCGAGCAGGGCGTGCACGACATAGGTGAGGTGCGCGGGCCAGGGCGCCCACTGGGCGAGCGCGGCGGCGACGCCCGCGCCCACCAGGAACCCGGCGGTGAGCGCGAGCGACGCCCGCCGGGCCCCAGCCGCCGAGTCTCCGGCCCGCGAGGCAAGCTCGGTCACCCACGTGGTGCCCACCGCCATGACCAGGCCGAGGGCCACGCCGGACAGCACGCGCCCCACGCCGAGCACCCACGGCGTCGACGCGCCGAGCGCGAGGATCACCGAGCCGAGCGCGGCCACCGGAGCGGCCGGGAGCAGCAGCGGCCGCCGGCCGAACCTGTCGGACAGCGGCCCGCCGAGCAGCAGCGCCGGGATGATGCCGAGCACGTACGCGCCGAGCAGGGCGTCGACGGTCACGCCGCCCAGGCCGCCCTGCCGGTACATCACCAGCAGCGGCGTGAACTCGTTGCCACCCCAGGCGACGGCGAACATCACGGCGGCGACGGGCCACCAGAGGCGGCTGGACGCGGACGGAGATGTGGCCTGACCTCTATGTGGCATGACCACACAATGCGCCCCCGGAGCGGGGACCGCAAGATGACAGGCTGTGAGATCAGTTACCGCTTGCGCTTCTCCCGCACGCGGATCGAGATCTCGATGGGCGTGCCCTCGAACCCGAAGGTCTCGCGCAGGCGGCGCTCGATGAAGCGGCGGTAGCCGGCCTCGATGAACCCGGTCGCGAAGATCACGAAGCGCGGCGGGCGCGTCGACGCCTGGGTCGCGAACAGGATGCGCGGCTGCTTGCCGCCGCGCAGCGGGTGCGGGTGCGCGGCCACGAGCTCGCCGAGGAACGCGTTGAGCTTCCCGGTCGGGATGCGCGTGTCCCACGACTCGAGGGCCCGCTCGATCGCCCCCGTGAGCCGTTCGGTGTGCCACCCGGTGCGCGCCGAGACGTTGACGCGCGGCGCCCACGTGAGCTGCACGAGCTCCTTCTCGATCTCGCGCTCCAGGTAGGGGCGCCGGTCCTCGTCCATGAGGTCCCACTTGTTGTACGCGATCACCAGGGCGCGGCCGGAGTCGACCACCTGCTGGAGCACGCGCGTGTCCTGCTCCGTGAGCGGCTGCGAGGCGTCGAGCAGCACGACGGCGACCTCCGCCTTCTCGATCGCGGCGGCCGTGCGCAGCGACGCGTAGAAGTCGGCGCCGCTCGTCTGGTGCACGCGCCGGCGGATGCCCGCGGTGTCCACGAACCAGTAGGGCACGCCCTTGATGACGATGAGCTCGTCGACCGGGTCGCGCGTGGTGCCGGCCAGCTCGTCGACGACGACGCGCTCGGAGCCCGCCACCTTGTTGAGCAGCGACGACTTGCCCACGTTCGGGCGCCCGACCAGTGCGACGCGGCGCGGCCCGGTGGGGCGCAGCTCGCCGTGCTCGGAGACCGCCGGCAGCACGGCCATCGCCGCGTCGAGCAGGTCGCCCACGCCGCGGCCGTGCAGGGCCGAGATCGGGTACGGCTCCCCCAGCCCGAGGGACCACAGGTAGGCGGCGTCCGCCTCGCCCGACGGTCCGTCCACCTTGTTGGCGGCCAGCACCACGGGCTTGCCCGACCGGCGCAGCAGCTCCACGACACGCTCGTCGGTGGCAGTGGCGCCCACCGTGGCGTCGACCACGAACAGCACGGCGTCGGCCAGCGCGATCGCGACCTCGGCCTGCTCGGCCACCTTGGACTCGATCCCCGCGACGTCGACCTCCCAGCCGCCGGTGTCGACGACGTGGAAGTCACGCCCCGCCCACTCGGCCGGGTAGGTGACGCGGTCGCGCGTCACGCCGGGCTTGTCCTCGACGACCGCCTCGCGGCGGCCGATCACGCGGTTGACCAGCGTCGACTTTCCCACGTTGGGGCGGCCGATGATGGCGAGCACGGGCAGCGGGCCCTCGTCGGCGGCGAGCTCCTCGGCGCTCCACTCGCCGTCCAGCAGGGCGACGTCGTCGGCGTCGAGCTCGAAGTCGTCGAGCCCGGCGCGCAGGGCGCGCTCGCGGGCCTCGTCGTCCTCGGACTCCTCGAAGACGAAGCCCTCGCCGTCCTCGTAGTCCTCCTCGACGTCGGCCTGGCCGGCAGTGACCTGGGTGACCACGGCGAGCACGGCCTGGACCGTCTGCTCGAAGTCGAGGTCGGAGGAGTCGACGGTGACGACGCCGTCGGCGGCGACCTGGAACTCCATGACGGTCGAGTCGTCGCGGTCGCGGCGCAGCACCTGATCGCGCGTCGCCTCGACGTCCGAGTCGGTGGCGGACCCGTGCACGTCGAGCGAACGACGGCGCAGGCGCGCCTCCTCGGACGCCGTGAGCAGGATGCGCACGTCGGCGTCGGGCGCGACGACGGTGGTGATGTCGCGGCCCTCGGCCACGATCCCCTCCTCGGCGGCCTCGATGATCTCGCGCTGCATCTGGCGCAGGATCGCGCGCACGTCGAGGTTGGTGGCCACCTTCGACACCTCGGTGGAGACCTCGGTGGTGCGGATGGCCTCGCTGACGTCGACGTCGTCGAGCTCGAACACCGGCTGGTCGGGGTCGAGGCCGATGCCCAGCGGCATCTCGTCGACCGCGGCGGCGACGGCCGGCTGGTCGGTCAGGTCGCCCACGGACCGCTGCGCCCACAAGGTCGCGGCCCGGTACATGGCGCCTGTGTCCAGGTAGGCGAGGCCCAGGCGGCGCGCCACCTCCTTGGACACGGAGGACTTGCCGGAGCCCGAGGGCCCGTCGATGGCGATCACAAGCACGTCAGAAGTCTCCTGGTTCACAGATCCACCGCCGCCATGAGGCTCCCGACCTCGGTCTTGCTCAGCACGCGGTTGGTGCCCGGCCGCTGGTCGCCGAGGGCGATCGGGCCGATGCGGGTGCGCACGAGGCGCTCCACGGGGCGGTCCACGGCCTCGAACATGCGGCGCACGATGCGGTTGCGGCCCTCGTGGAGCACCACCTCCACCATGGTGAGGTTGCCGAGCACCTGGACGATCTTCACCTTGTCCATGCGCGCGGGGCCGTCCTCGAGTGCGACGCCCTCGAGCAGCTGCTTGACGATGCGCGGGTACACCTCGCCGCCGCCCACGGTGGCGAGGTACGTCTTGGGCACCTCGTACTTGGGGTGCGCCAGGCGGTTGCCGAGCTCGCCGTCGTTGGTGAGCAGGATCAGGCCCTCGGAGTCGACGTCGAGGCGCCCGACGTGGAACAGCCGCTCCTCGCGGTTGCGCACCAGGTCGGCGAGGGTGGGGCGACCCTGCTCGTCGCTCATCGCGGACAGCACGCCGGCGGGCTTGTTCACCGCCACGGTGATCTTGTCCGTGTCGAGCAGCACGCGCATGCCGTCCACGTGGATGACGTTCTTGGTGGGGTCGACGCGCACGCCCAGCTCGACGACGATCTGCCCGTCGACGCTCACGTGGCCGTTCGCGATGAGCTCCTCGGCCTTGCGGCGCGACCCGTACCCGGCCTCGGCCAGCACCTTCTGCAGGCGCACGCCGTCGGGCACGTGGACGTCCACGGGGGGCTGAGCGGGACGCTGCGGCGGACGACGACGGGGCTGGCTCGGCCGGCCGGCGGCACCGGGACGGCCGGCGCCGCGGCGCGGAGGGGTGGGGCTCATGCAGGGATTCTCTCAGGTCAGTCGGCGGGTTGCGTCGCGCGGTCACGCGCTGCGAGGTCGTCGAGCGCGTCGATCCCGGGCAGGTGCGGGGCGATCGGGGGCAGCTCGTCCAGGGAGGCCCAGCCCATCCGGTCGAGGAACTCACCGGTGGTGGCGAACAGGACGGCGCCGCTGAGCGGGTCCTGCCCCACCTCGGCGACCAGGCCGCGGGCCAGCAGGGTGCGCACCACGCCGTCGACGTTCACGCCGCGCACCGCGGACACCTGCCCGCGCGTGACCGGCTGACGGTACGCGATCACGGCCAGGGTCTCCAACGCGGCCTGGCTCAGCCGCGCGCTCTGCCCCTCGAGCACCAGCCGCGCGACGACGTCGGCGTGCGACGGCGCCGAGTAGATGCGCCACCCCTGGGCGCCCTCGCGCAGCTCGAACCCGCGCGGCCGCCCGCCGGCGTCGCCGCGGTACTCGGCGGCGAGCTCCTCCAGCAGGCCGACGACGTCGTCCGTGGGCAGCGCCACGATCGCGGCGAGCCGGTCGGCGCCGACGGGCGCGTCGGCCACCATGAGCACGGCCTCCAGGGCCGCGAGCGCCCCGCCGGGGAGGGCGACGACGTCGACCTCGGGCGCCTCGCGCTCGTCACTCATGCCTGGACCTCCTGGGTCGCACCGTCGAACACCTCGAAACCTGCGGCCACGTCGACCTCGTCGTCGGACCCCGTCCACCGGACCGTGAGCTCGCCCAGCGCCGTGACCTGCTCGAACGCGACCTGTCCGTTGCGGAAGAGCTCCAGGAGCGCGAGGAACCGGGCCACGACCACCAGCCGCTCCTCCCCCGCTGCGAGCGACCGGAACGTGACGGCGTGCTCGCGCCGCAGCCGCCCGACGACGATCGCGGCCTGCTCGCGCACCGACACGGCGGGCGCGTGCAGGTGGTCGAGGGAGACGACGGGCGGTGCCTTGGGCGTGAGCGCGCGGGCGGCGAGCTCGGCGAGCCGCTCCCCCGTGAGCGTCCACACGAGCTCCGGCAGCAGCGCGGCCTGCTCGGGCTCGAGCGGCACGGACCGGGCGACGCGCCGCCCTTCGGTGGCGAGCCGCTGCGCCATGAGGGCCGAGACCTCCTTGTAGGCGCGGTACTGCAGCAGCCGAGCGAACAGCAGGTCGCGCGCCTCGAGCAGCTCGAGGTCCTCGAGGTCCTCCTCGACCACGCCGGGCAGCAGACGCGCAGCCTTGAGGTCGAGGAGCGTCGCGGCGATCACCAGGAACTCCGACGCCGTGCCGAGGTCCCACTCGGGGTGCGCGCGGATGTAGGCCACGAACTCGTCGGTGACGGCGGCCAGGGCCACCTCGGTGACGTCGAGCTCGTGCTTGGCGATGAGGCTCAGCAGCAGGTCGAACGGACCGGTGAAGTTGTCGAGGTGGACCTCGAACGGGCTACCGGGCATCCCCGCGAGCCACGAGCTCACGGGCGAGCTGGCGGTAGGCCAGCGCTCCCGGGTGGTTCGGTGCGTACGCCGTGATGGGCTCCGCCGCCACGGACGCGTCCGGGAACTTCACGGTGCGCCCGATGACGGTGTGCAGCAGCGTGTCGCCGAAGGCCTCGTGCACGCGCGCCACCACCTCGCGCGAGTGGAGCGTGCGCGAGTCGAACATGGTCGGCAGGATGCCGTCGATCTCGAGGCCCGGGTTGAGGCGGTCGCGCACCTTCTCGATGGTCTCGACCAGCAGCGCGACGCCGCGCAGCGCGAAGAACTCGCACTCGAGCGGGATCAGCACGCCGTTCGCGGCCGTGAGGGCGTTGACGGTGAGCAGGCCCAGCGACGGCTGGCAGTCCACCAGGATCACGTCGTACTGGTCGAGCACGGGCCGCAGGGCCCGGGCCAGCACGGACTCGCGGGCGACCTCGCCCACCAGCTGCACCTCGGCCGCCGACAGGTCGATGTTGGCCGGCAGCACGTCGAGGTTCTCGATGGCGGTCGGCAGGATCACGTCCGTCGCCTGGACGGTGCGGTCCATGAGCAGGTTGTAGACGCTGAGATCGAGCTCGTGCGGGTTGACGCCCACGCCCACCGACGCGGCGCCCTGCGGGTCGAAGTCCACGAGGAGCACGCGGCGCCCGTACTCGGCGAAGGCGGCACCCAGGTTGATGGTGGTGGTCGTCTTGCCGACGCCGCCCTTCTGGTTGCACATCGCGACGATGCGGGCAGGGCCGTGCTGTGTGATCGGCGCGGGGTCGGCGAAGTCGGGCACCTCGCGCCCGACGGCGTCACGCCGCTCCTCCGTGGCCACGGTGGCGGCAGGTGCGAACAGCGTGTCGTTCCCCGGTGCATCGCTCACGGCGGCCACGCTACCCCAGCGCCTCCGTTCGGCCAGGGGGACCCGCTCGGCGTGCCGCCCACCCCTGCGCCGTTTGCTCTTCGGCCCGCGCGGGCGGGTCTGCGGCCTCCGGAGCGTGGGACGCGTCACATTCATGAGCGATCGTTCCAGAACGTGCTAGCGTTCCGCACATGGCAAGACCACGGGAGTTTGACGTCGAGGTCGCGGTCGACCGCGCCAAGGAGCTGTTCTGGCGACATGGGTTCAACGGCACCTCGATCTCCGACCTGACCGCCGAGCTCGGCGTCGGGCCCGGAAGCCTGTATGCGGCCTTCGGCTCCAAGGAGGGCCTCTACGCCCGGGCGCTCGGGCGCTACTGCGACGAGCAGGCGGGCGACCTGCTGATGGCGCTGGAGTCGTCCGACGACATCCGGTCGACGCTTCGCGAGGTGCTCGTCGGCCTGGTGGAGATGGACCTGGCCGAACCGCGTGGCTGCTTCCTCGTCAACGCGGCCACCGAGCGGGACGACGACGACACCACGATCGAACGCATCGCGCTCAACCTGCGCCAGGTCGAGTCGGCGCTGGCAGGCTCGCTCGAGCGGGCCGTCGCGACCGGCGGCCTGGGTGCCGAGAAGGACCCGGCCGCGCTCGCGCGCTTCTTCACCACCTTCATCCAGGGCCTGCGGGTCATGGGGCAGGCCAGGTCCGGCCGCGCCTTCGCCCTGAGCGCCGTCGACACCGCGCTCGCCGCCCTGGACTGATCTCGCCGGCAGCCACCTGCCGACGTCGCTTCACACCCGCATTATGGAACGCCCACTCAACAACAAGGAGCAGCATCATGGATCTCGGCCTCAAGAACAAGGTCGTCGTCGTCACCGGCGCCAGCCGCGGCATCGGCTTCGCGACCGTCCGCGCCTTCGCCCAGGAGGGCGCCCGGGTCATCGCCGGGGCCCGCACGGTCGACACGCTCACCGAGCTCGCCCGGGAGTACGACGTCACCCCCGTCGTGGCCGACCTCGGCACCGCCGAGGGTGCCGCCCGGCTCGTCGAGGCGGCCGCCGTCTTCGGCCCGGTCGACGTGCTGGTCAACAACGTCGGCGGGCTCACCGCCCGGCTGGCCGGAGTCACGGCCGTGAGCGACGAGGACTGGGTCGCCACGCTCGACGCCAACCTGCTCACCACGGTGCGCGCCACCCGCGCCGCACTGCCCGGCCTGCTCGAGACGCACGGCGCCATCGTCAACATCGGCTCGGTCAACGCGATCCTGCCCGACCCCAGCGTCGTCGACTACGCCGCCGCCAAGGCGGCGCTCGCCAGCTACGCCAAGTCGCTCTCCAAGGAGGTCGGCCCGAAGGGCGTCCGCGTGAACACGATCAGCCCCGGGCCCGTCGAGACCGACCTGTGGCACGGCAAGGGCGGCGTGGCCGAGACCGTCGGCGGGGCCATGGGGATCAGCCACGACCAGGCGGTCGAGGCGGTCGTGGCCGGCCTGGGCGGCATCGCCAGCGGCCGGTTCTCGCTGCCCGAGGAGGTCGCCGACCTCGCGCTCTTCCTGGCCAGCGACCGCAGCGGCAACGTGACCGGCGCCGACTTCACCATCGACGGCGGCATGATCAAGACCATCTGACGACGCACGTCCGTGGGGCCGCCGGCCGGTGCCGGCGGCCCCTGGTGCGTTGACGCGGAGACGAGCCTCAGAGCGCGCGCGGGTGCGACGCCGCGTAGACCTCGCGCAGCGTGTCCGGCGTGACCATCGTGTAGATCTGCGTGGTGGTCACCGACGCGTGCCCGAGCAGCTCCTGGACCACGCGCACGTCGGCTCCGCCCTGCAGCAGGTGCGTCGCGAACGAGTGCCGCAGCGTGTGCGGCGAGACGTTCTCGAGGCCCACGCGCTCCGACGCCGCCTGCAGCACGGCCCACGCCGACTGCCGCGAGAGCGGCCGCCCGCGCGTGTTGAGGAAGAGCGCCGACGTCCCGGTGCCCGCGGCCGCGAGCGCCGGCCGGGCCCGCACCAGGTAGGCGTCGAGGGCGGTGCGCGCGTAGGACCCGACGGGGACGATGCGTTCCTTGTCGCCCTTGCCGTGCAGCCGCACGGTGGCGGGCATCGTGGTGTCCTCGTCGTCGTCGCCGAGCCAGCCGAGGGCGTCGACGTCGAGGCCGACGACCTCGCTGATGCGCCCGCCGGTGGAGTAGAGGAGCTCGAGCAGGGCGCGGTCGCGCAGCGGGACGGGCCCGTCGCCGGCGCCGGCGGCCTCGAGGAGGCGGGTGACCGCGTCGACGCTCAGGGCGTGCGGCAGGCGGCGCAGCTGGGTGGGTGCGCGCACGTCGGCGGCCGGGTCCTGCAGGGCGAGGCCCTCCGCGTGGGCGAACCTGTGCCAGCCGCGCACGGCGGCGAGGGCGCGTGCCGTGGACGACGGCGAGAGCGCGGCGCCGCCGTCGGACCCCTCGCGGACGGCCTGGAGGAACGCGGCGACGTCGTCCTCGCGGACCGCTGCGAGCGACGTGCGCCCCAGCGACTCGAGGTGGCGGACGTAGCGGGCGAGGTCGCGGCGGTACGCCGCGGTGGTGTTGACGGAGAGCCCGCGCTCGACGCGCAGGTGCGCGAGGTAGTCGTCGAGGGCTGCCTCCAGGGGCCCGCTGACGACGACGACGCTGCTGCTCACGCGGTCATGATGCCGTGCAGGCGGGCCGGGGCGAGGCTGCCCCGCCGTGCGGCCGTCAGAACGGCAGGAACACGTCCACGGCGACGGCGACGAACAGGATCGTCAGGTACGTGATGGAGGCGTGGAACACGTTCATCGCGATCTTGCCGGTCTTGGCGCGGCCGTGGCGGGCGTTGTCGAGCATGAGCCACGTCTGCCAGCCGAACCAGAGCGCCAGCACGACGGCGACCACCGTGTACACCCAGGTCATGTGCGCCAGCGGCACGAGGATCAGCGAGCAGGCCACCATCGCGACGGTGTAGACGATCATCTCGACGGCCACGCGGCGCTCGGACGCGACGACGGGGAGCATGGGCACGCCGGCCTCGGCGTAGTCCTTCTTGAACTTCACCGACAGCGGCCAGTAGTGCGGCGGCGTCCAGAAGAAGATGACGCCGAACAGCGCGACGGGCGCCCAGCTCAGGCTGCCGGTCACGGCGGCCCACCCGATGAACACGGGCATGCAGCCGGCGACCCCGCCCCACACGATGTTCTGCGACGTCCGCCGCTTGAGGATCATCGTGTAGAAGACGACGTACAGGGCGATGGCCGCGAACGTGAGCCAGGCCGTGAACGCATTGATGAGCAGCGCGAACCACACGAGCGAGACGACGCCCAGCACCGTGGCGAAGATCAGCGCGTTGCGGGGCGTGACCTCGCCGGTGACCAGCGGGCGGCGCTTGGTGCGGTTCATCACCGCGTCGATGTCGCGGTCGTAGTAGCAGTTGTAGGCGTTGGCCGACCCTGCGGCGAGGGCGCCGCCGACCAGGGTGCCGAGCACCAGCCAGAGGTTCGGCAGGCCGCCCTGGGCCAGGAACATCGTGGGGATGGTGGTGACGAGCAGAAGCTCGATGATGCGGGGCTTGGTCAGGGCGACGTACGCGCCGACGCGGTCGCGAAGGCCGCCGCTGGCGATCGGGCTCGTGGTCACGCGCGTCGCTGTTCCGTTCTCGCTGGCGGGGAGGTCCGGGTCAGTCTACGGCTCGGGAACATCGAACCTGGTCCGCCGGTTAGTGACGTGCGTCGGAGTACTGCCGGACAGCAACACACCCGAAACAAGGCTCCGCGCTAGGCTGGAGCCGCACCTGCGCCGCGGGGTCGACCCTTCCCGTCGGCTCCGCCTGGGAACGTTTGCGTCCTGGCGCGCTGCAAGGCAACCCGAACCGATCCCGGGGCCGCGATGCCCTGGACAGGAAAGAGGCATTCGTGAGCACGTTCGACCCCGCACTGACTCCGCTCGAATGGAATGAGCTCGACGAGCGCGCGGTCAAGGCGATCAAGGCGATGGCGGCCGACGCCGTGGAGAAGGCCGGCAACGGCCACCCCGGCACCGCTATCTCGCTCGCTCCGGCGGCGTACCTCCTGTTCCAGAAGGTCATGCGTCACGACCCGGCGAACCCGCACTGGGTGGGCCGCGACCGTTTCATCCTCTCGGCCGGCCACTCGTCGCTGACCATCTACCTCCAGCTCTTCCTGGCCGGCTACGGCCTCGAGGTCGAGGACATCGCCGCCCTGCGCCAGTGGAACTCGCTCACCCCGGGCCACCCCGAGGTCGGCCACACCACGGGTGTCGAGATCACCACCGGCCCGCTGGGCCAGGGCCTCGCCGCCGCCACCGGCTTCGCCTTCGCCTCGCGCCGCGAGCGTGGCCTGCTCGACCCCGAGGCCGCCCCCGGCACCTCGCCGTTCGACCACCACATCTACGTGATCGCCGGCGACGGCGACCTGCAGGAGGGCGTGACGGCCGAGGCCGGCTCGCTCGCCGGCCACCAGGAGCTCGGCAACCTCATCGTCATCTGGGACGACAACCGGATCTCGATCGAGGACCAGACCGACATCTCCTTCTCGGAGGACGTCGTCGCCCGCTACGAGGCCTACGGCTGGCACACGCTGCACGTCGACTGGACCAACGGCGGCACCGAGTACACCGAGGACGTCGCGGCCCTGGCCGCCGCCCTCGAGGCCGCCAAGGCCGAGACGGGCAAGCCGACGCTGATCCGCCTCTCGACGATCATCGGCTGGCCGTCGCCCAAGAAGCAGGACACGTACGCGATCCACGGCTCGGCGCTCGGCGCCGCCGAGGTCGTCGGCCTCAAGGAGGCCCTGGGCCTCGACCCCGAGCAGCACTTCGCCATCGACGAGGACGTGCTCAAGTTCACGCGCTCCGTCGCCGAGCGCCAGTCCACGCAGCGTGCCGCCTGGGACGACGCGTTCGCCGCCTGGAAGGGCGCCAACGCCGAGGCCGCCGCGCTGCTGGAGCGCCTCGAGGCCCACGAGCTGCCGGAGGGCTGGGAGTCCGCCCTCCCCGAGTTCGCCGCCGACCCCAAGGGCATCGCCACCCGCGTCGCCTCGGGCAAGACGCTGACGGCGCTCGCCCCGGTGCTGCCCGAGCTGTGGGGCGGCTCGGCCGACCTCGCCGGCTCGAACAACACCACCATGGACGGCGAGCCGTCGTTCATCACGGAGAAGCACCAGACCCGCGCGTGGAAGGGTGGCCCCTACGGCCGCACGCTCCACTTCGGCATCCGTGAGCACGGCATGGGCGCGATCCTCAACGGCATCACGCTGCACGGCCTGACCCGCCCCTACGGCGGCACGTTCTTCCAGTTCGCCGACTACATGCGCGGCGCCGTCCGCCTCGCGGCGCTCATGAAGACGCCGTCGATCTTCGTGTGGACGCACGACTCGATCGGCCTCGGCGAGGACGGCCCCACCCACCAGCCGGTGGAGCACCTGTGGGCCTACCGCGCGATCCCGGGCCTGGACATCGTCCGCCCGGCCGACGCGAACGAGACCGCCTGGGCGTGGCGCGGCATCATCGAGAACCGCGAGAACCCGGCCGGCCTCATCCTGTCGCGGCAGAACCTGCCGACGTTCCCGCGCGGCGAGGAGGGCTTCGCGCCCGCCGAGGGCGTCCTCAAGGGTGCGTACACCCTGCTCGACACGGAGGGCACGCCCGATGTCATCCTGATCGGCACGGGCTCCGAGGTCCAGCTCGCCGTCCAGGCGCGCGCGACGCTCGCCGCCGAGGGCATCAAGGCGCGCGTCGTCTCGGCCCCGTCGCTCGAGTGGTTCGACCGCCAGTCGGCCGAGTACAAGGAGTCGGTGCTCCCCGCCGGCGTGAAGGCCCGCGTGTCGGTCGAGGCGGGCATCGCGCTCGGCTGGGCGGGCATCGTCGGCGACGCCGGCCGCTCCGTCTCGCTCGAGCACTTCGGTGCGTCGGCCCCCGCCGAGGCGCTCTTCCACGAGTTCGGCATCACGGCGGAAGCCGTGGTCGGCGCAGCCCGCGAGTCCATCGCGGCCGCACAGGCGTGACAGTCGGCGAGGGCCGGTCCGACCCAGGTCGGGCCGGCCCTCGCCGCCTCTGGCGCTCGTCCCCTCCCCCGGGCACGGAGCGCCACCCCGGACACACACGTCCGGTCCTCGCCACGATGGGGACCGGCAACCCTGACAGGAAGGTCCGACCCGCATGACCAGCCCTACGGACACCCCGAACAGCCTCTCCCGGCCCACGAGCCGGCTCTCGGAGGCGGGGGTGTCGATCTGGCTCGACGACCTGTCCCGCGAGCGCCTCGCCACCGGCAACCTCGCGCAGCTCGTCAAGGACAGGGACGTGGTGGGAGTCACCACGAACCCCACGATCTTCGCCGCCGCCCTCAGCAAGGGCGACGCCTACGACGCCGCGCTCCACGAGCTCGCCGGCACGGACGTGGAGGCCGCCGTCGAGCGGATCACCACGGACGACGTGCGCGAGGCCGCCGACGTGCTGCGCCCCACCTACGACGCCACGACCGCCGTCGACGGCCGCGTCTCCATCGAGGTGGACCCGCGCCTCGCGCGCGACACCGAGAAGACCGTCACCACGGCCGAGCGCCTGTGGTCGACCGTCGACCGCCCCAACGTCATGATCAAGATCCCCGCGACCGTCGAGGGCCTGCCGGCCATCACGCGCACGCTCGCCCAGGGCATCTCGGTCAACGTGACCCTGATCTTCTCGATCGAGCGGTACCGCGCCGTCATGGACGCGTGGCTCGCCGGCCTCGAGCAGGCCAAGGCCAACGGCCACGACCTCGCCGTCATCGGCTCGGTCGCGTCGTTCTTCGTCTCCCGCGTCGACACCGCGGTGGACGCCGCGCTCGACAAGGTGGGCACGGACGAGGCGGCCGCCCTCAAGGGCAAGGCCGCGATCGCCAACGCACGCCTCGCGTTCGCCGCCTACCAGGAGGTCGTCGGCTCCCCGCGCTGGGCCGCACTCGCGGAGGCCGGTGCGCAGCCGCAGCGCCCCCTGTGGGCGTCGACCGGGGTGAAGAACCCCGAGTACCGCGACACGATGTACGTCGACGAGCTGGTCGTCGCCGGCGTCGTCAACACCATGCCGCAGGCCACGCTCGACGCGTTCGCCGACCACGGCATCGTGCTCGGCGACACCGTGACGGGCACCGGCGACGACGCGGCCGCGACCATCGCGGCCGTCGAGGCGCAGGGCATCGCGATGTCCGACGTCACGAAGCAGCTCGAGGAGGAGGGCGTGGAGAAGTTCGAGGTCAGCTGGTCGCAGCTGCTCGAGACCACCACCGCCGGCCTCGAGGCCGCCGCGAAGTCCACCGGAGGTGCCGAGTGAGGCCCGCCAAGATCGCGGCGGACAACAACCCGCTGCGCGACCCGCGCGACCTGCGCCTGCCCCGCATCGCGGGCCCGAGCGGCCTCGTGATCTTCGGCGTGACGGGCGACCTGTCGCGCAAGAAGCTCATGCCCGCCGTCTACGACCTCGCCAACCGCGGCCTGCTGCCCCCGGGCTTCGCCCTCACGGGCTTCGCGCGCCGCGACTGGGCCGACGAGGACTTCGCCCAGGTGGTGCACGACGCCGTGCGCGAGCACGCCCGCACCCCCTTCCGTGAGGCCACGTGGAAGCAGCTCGCCGAGGGCATCCGGTTCGTCCAGGGTGCCTTCGACGACGACGCCGCGTTCGCCGAGCTGCGCCGCACCGTCGAGAAGCTCGACGCGGAGCGGGGCACCGGCGGCAACCACGCCTTCTACCTGTCGATCCCGCCGAGCGCGTTCCCGACGGTCGTCAAGCAGCTGCAGGAGCACGGGCTGTCGACGCCGCAGGAGGGCGCGTGGCGCCGCGTCGTCATCGAGAAGCCGTTCGGCCACGACCTCGAGAGCGCCCGCCAGCTCGACGCCGTCGTCTCCGAGGTGTTCGACCCCGAGTCCGTGTTCCGCATCGACCACTACCTGGGCAAGGAAACCGTCCAGAACATGCTGGCGCTGCGGTTCGCGAACCAGATGTTCGAGCCGATCTGGAACAACAACTACGTCGACCACGTCCAGATCACGATGGCCGAGGACATCGGCATCGGCGGCCGTGCCGGCTACTACGACGGCATCGGCGCGGCCCGCGACGTCATCCAGAACCACCTGCTCCAGCTGCTGGCGCTCGTGGCCATGGAGGAGCCCGTGAACTTCGAGGCCAACGCGCTGCGCGCCGAGAAGATCAAGGTGCTCAGCTCGGTGCGCCTCCCCCGCGACCTGGGCCACCACACCGCCCGCGGCCAGTACACCGCGGCGTGGCAGGGCGGCGAGAAGGTCGTCGGCTTCCTCGAGGAGGAGGGGTTCAACCCCGAGTCCACGACGGAGACGTTCGCCGCGGTGCGCCTCGACATCGACAACCGCCGCTGGGCGGGCGTGCCGTTCTACCTGCGCACGGGCAAGCGTCTGGGCCGTCGCGTCACCGAGGTGGCCGTCGTCTTCAAGAAGGCGCCGCACCTGCCCTTCGAGTCGTCGCTGACGTCCGAGCTGGGCAACAACGCGCTGGTCATCCGCGTGCAGCCGGACGAGGGCGTCACGCTCCGGTTCGGCGCCAAGGTGCCCGGCACGGCGATGGAGGTCCGCGACGTCACGATGGACTTCGGGTACGGCCACGCCTTCACCGAGTCCTCCCCCGAGGCGTACGAGCGGCTCATCCTCGACGTGCTGCTGGGCGACCCGCCCCTCTTCCCGACGCGTGAGGAGGTCGAGCTCTCCTGGAAGATCCTCGACCCGATCACCGCCTACTGGGCGCGCCACGGCAAGCCCGACACGTACCCGGCCGGCACCTGGGGCCCCGCCTCCGCCGACACCATGATGGCCCGTGACGGCCGTGCCTGGAGGAGGCCCTGATGATCATCGACATGCCCGAGACCACCACCACCGCCGTCGACAAGCGCCTGGTGCGCCTGCGCGACGAGGGCGGCGCGGTCGCACTGGGCCGCGTGCTCACCCTGGTGATCCTCGCGGACGAGGCCGACGTCGAGACGGTCGTCGAGGCCGCCAACGACGCGAGCCGCGAGCACCCCAGCCGCGTGCTCGTGATCGCGTCCGCGGGCGCGGTCGACGCCGCCCCGCGGCTCGACGCACAGATCCGTGTGGGCGGCGACGCCGGCGCGTCCGAGGTGGTCATCCTGCGTGCCTCCGGGCCGCTCCAGGACCAGCCCGACGCCGTCGTGATGCCGCTGCTGCTGCCGGACGCCCCGATCGTCGTCTGGTGGCCCCGCGAGGCCCCGCAGACGCCGGCGGAGCACCCCATCGGCCGCATCGCGCAGCGCCGCATCACCGACTCGGTGATGTCTGCCGACCCCGAGGTGATGATCCGCTCGCTCGCGGAGCACTACACGACGGGCGACACCGACCTGGGCTGGGCCCGCGTCACGCTGTGGCGCGGCCTGCTCGCGGCCGCAGTCGAGCAGCCGCCCTTCGAGCCCGTGACCGGCGTGGTCATCGAGGGCGAGCAGGGGCACACGTCCCTGGACCTCCTCGCGGCCTGGCTCACGGCCCGCCTGCACACCCCGACGAAGATCGTGCACAAGCCCGGCACGACGGCGATCACGCGCGTGACGCTGCAGCGCAAGGGCGGCGACATCGTGCTCGACCGGCCCGACGGCCGCATCGTCACGATCTCGCAGGCCGGCTCTCCGGACCGCCGGATCGCCCTGCCGATCCGCAAGCTCAACGAGGCCCTCATCGAGGAGCTGCGCCGCCTCGACCCCGACGAGATCTACGAGGAAGCCCTCATCAAGGGCCTGCCGTCGGTCGACGCCCAGGCCGCCGAGGGGGCAGCGTGACCGACCGCCTGGTCGTGGTGCACCCCGACACCGACGTGCTCGCCGAGGCGGCCGCCGCGCGGCTGCTGACGCGGCTGCTCGACGTGCAGTCCGTGCGCCGCCCGGTGCACGTGGTGCTCACCGGCGGAACCGTCGGGATCAAGACGCTGGCCGCCGCGGCGGCCAGCCCCCTGGTCGCGGCCGTCGACTGGACGGGCGTGCACCTGTGGTGGGGCGACGAGCGGTTCCTGCCGGTCGGCGACCCCGACCGCAACGAGACGCAGGCCCGCGCAGCCCTCGTCGACGCCCTCGTGGCGTCGGCGGGGCTGCCGGCCGACCACGTCCACGCCGTCGCCGGTCCGGACACGGTCGGCACGCCCGAGGAGGCCGCTGCGGCCTACGCCGCGGAGCTGCTCGCCCAGGCGGACGACGGTGCATTGGTCCCCGCGTTCGACGTGCTGCTGCTGGGCATGGGCCCCGACGGGCACGTGGCGTCGCTGTTCCCGGGCCACGAGGGCCTCGGCGCGACCGGCGCGACGGTCGGGGTGCACGGCTCCCCCAAGCCGCCCGCGGAGCGCGTCTCCCTGACCTTCGAGGCCATCAACGCGGCTCGTGAGGTGTGGGTCGTCGCGGCGGGCGCCGAGAAGGCGGAGCAGGCCGCTGCGGCCCTCGCGGGCGAGCCGACGTCGGACGTCCCGGCGTCGGGCGTCCGGGGCACGGAGCGCACCCTGTGGCTGCTGGACACGGCGGCGGCGGACGCCCCCTGACGGACGGCACGCGAAGGCCCCGCCACCCTCAGGGGTGGCGGGGCCTTCGTCGTTCTAGGCGACCTCGCCGCGGCGGCGGCGCAGGACCGCCAAGGCCTCGTCCAGCAGGGCCTTGCCCTCCTCGTCCGAGCGACGCTCCTTCACGTACGCGAGGTGCGTCTTGTAGGGCTCGTTGTGCACGGGCGGCGGGGGTGCCAGCGGGTCGAGCCCGGCCGGGTACCCGCAGCGCGGGCAGTCCCACGTCGACGGGGGCTCGAAGTCGGCGCCGACGGCGAACGCCGGCTGCGTCTCGTGCCCGTGCGCGCACCAGTAGGAGATGCGAGCGCGGGGAGCGATGTCACCGCGCTCCGACTCACCCATCGGGCCCGCACCGACGCGGGAGCCCCGGATCGCATGACCAGCAGAAGCCACCGATCTTCCACCCTTCGACTCTGTTCGTCAGCGTCGATGCCGACGACCAGTGCCCGAGCGTACCCGGTCTCAGCCGAGCTTCTGAATGAGTCCCAGGAGCACGATGACAACGGCCCAGACGATGCCGAAAGAGATGGTGATGCGGTTGAGGTTGCGCTCCGCGACACCGGAGCTGCCGGCCCCCGCGGAGATGCCGCCGCCGAACATGTCGGACAGGCCGCCGCCCTTGCCCTTGTGCAGGAGGATCAGCAGGGTGAGGAACCCGCTGGTGATGACCAGCAGGACCTGGAGGATGATGCGCAGGACGTCCATGGTCTCCAGCCTAGGCGACGCGCGCCCCCCGAGGCGAACGCCGGGATGCTCCCGGGCGGCCGCCCCGAGGGGCACACGTCGCGTCGTGATCGTGTAGCGGGGTTCGTCAGGCGTGCGACTGGAATCGCGCGATCTTGGCGAACTCCTCGGGGTCGAGGCTCGCACCGCCCACGAGGGCGCCGTCGACGTCGGGCTTCGCCATGATGTCGGCGACGTTCGACGACTTCACCGAGCCGCCGTACAGCACGCGGGTCGCCGCGGCGACCTCGTCGTCGTACACCTCGGCGAGCAGGCGGCGGATGGCACCGCAGACCTCCTGCGCGTCCTCGGGGGTGGCGACCTCGCCGGTGCCGATGGCCCAGACGGGCTCGTAGGCGATGACGACCTGCTTGGCCTGCTCCTTCGAGACGTCGGCCAGGCCGGCCTCGACCTGCGCGAGCGTGTGGGCCACGTGCTCGCCCGCCTTGCGGATCTCCAGGCCCTCGCCCACGCACAGGATCGGCGTGACGCCCTTGCCGAACGCGGCGCGGACCTTGTCGTTGATCAGCTCGTCGGACTCGTGGTGGTACTCACGACGCTCCGAGTGGCCGATGACGACGTACGAGCAGCCGAGCTTCGACAGCATCGACGCCGAGATCTCACCCGTGTAGGCGCCCGACTCGTGCTTCGAGACGTCCTGGGCGGCGTACTTGACCTCGAGCTTGTCGCCGTCGACCAGGGTCTGGACGGAGCGCAGGTCGGTGAACGGCGCGCAGACGACGACCTCGACCGAGGAGTAGTCGTGCTTGGCGTCCTTGAGCGTCCAGGCGAGCTTCTGGACGGTGGCGATGGCCTCCTGGTGGTCCAGGTTCATCTTCCAGTTGCCCGCCATCAGCGGGGTGCGGTTCGACATGTCTCTCAACCCTCCAGGACGGCGATGCCGGGGAGCGTCTTGCCCTCGAGGAGCTCGAGGGAGGCGCCGCCACCGGTCGAGATGTGCGAGAAGCCGTCCTCGTCCAGGCCGAGGATGCGCACGGCCGCAGCCGAGTCGCCGCCGCCGACGATCGAGAACGCGCCGTTCGCGGTGGCCGCGATGATGCCCTCGGCGACGGCCTTGGTGCCGGCCGCGTACTCGGGACGCTCGAAGACGCCCATCGGGCCGTTCCAGGCGATGGTCTTGGCGTCGGCCAGCTTCGCGGCGAAGAGCTCGCCCGAGGCGGGGCCGATGTCCAGGCCGATCTTGTCGGCGGGGATCGCGTCGGCGGCGACGACGCCGGCAGGGGCGGGGGCGTCGAACGAGTCGGCGACGACGACGTCGACCGGCAGGACGATCTCGACGCCACGCTCGGCGGCGCGGGCGAGGTAGCCCTTGACGGTGTCGATCTGGTCGGCCTCGAGAAGCGACGTGCCGACCTCGTGGCCCTGGGCCTTGAGGAAGGTGAACATCATGCCGCCGCCGATGAGCAGGCGGTCGGCCTTCTCGATCAGGTTGGAGATGACGCCGAGCTTGTCCGAGACCTTCGAGCCGCCGAGGACGACGACGTAGGGGCGCTCGGGGTCGGTCGTCGCGCGCGAGAGCGACTCGACCTCCTTGTGCACGAGCGTGCCGGCCGCGGAGGGCAGCAGCTGGGCGATGTCGTAGACCGACGCCTGCTTGCGGTGCACGACGCCGAAGCCGTCGGACACGAACACGTCGGCGAGGGCGGCGAGCTCGGCGGCCTCGGCCTGGCGGTCGGCGTCGACCTTCGACGTCTCTCGCGGGTCGAAGCGCACGTTCTCCAGCATCGCGACGTCGCCGGGCTGCAGGGCGGCGACGGTCTCCTGGGCGGACGGGCCGGTGAGGTCCGAGGCCAGCTTGACGTCCTTGCCGAGCAGCTCGCCCAGGCGGGCGGCGGCGGGGGCGAGCGAGAACTTCTCCTCGAAGGTGAAGCCGTCGACCGGCTTCGGGCGGCCCAGGTGCGCGGTGACGATCACGGCGGCGCCGGCGTCGAGCAGCGCGTTGAGCGTCGGCAGGGCGGCGCGGATGCGGCCGTCGTCCGTGATCACGCCGTCCTTGAGCGGGACGTTGAAGTCCGAGCGGACGAGCACCTTCTTGCCAGTGAGGTCGCCGAGCGTGGCGATGGTCTTCACAGTGACTCCATCGATGTGGGGGTGGAACGGGTCAGGGGGCACGAACGACGAAGGCCGCGGGGTTCCGACAAGCTCAACCGGCCGGTTGAGCTTGTCGAAACCGCACGCGGCCTTCGGTTCACGCTGAGCTACGCGGAAGTCAGAGCTTCTCGCCGACCAGCACGGTGAGGTTGACGAGCGAGTTGGAGTAGCCCCACTCGTTGTCGTACCACGAGACGACCTTGACCAGGTCGCCGCTCACCTTGGTGAGCTTGGCGTCGAAGATCGACTGGTGCGGGTCGGTCACGATGTCCGACGACACGATCTCGTCCTCGACGTAGGACAGGACGCCCTTGAGCGGGCCCTCGGCGGCAGCCTTGACCGCAGCGTTGACCTCGTCGACCGTGACCTCGCGCGAGGCAGTGAAGGTCAGGTCGGTGGCCGAGCCGGTGATCGTCGGCACGCGCATGGCGAAGCCGTCGAGCTTGCCCTTGAGCTCGGGCAGGACGAGGGCGACAGCCTTCGCAGCACCGGTCGAGGTGGGGACGATGTTCTGCGCGGCGGCGCGGGCACGGCGGAGGTCGCGGTGCGGGCCGTCCTGCAGGTTCTGGTCACCCGTGTAGGCGTGGATCGTGGTCATGAGGCCACGCTCGATGCCGATGGCGTCGTTGAGCGCCTTGGCCATGGGGGCGAGGCAGTTCGTGGTGCACGACGCGTTCGAGATGATGTGGTGCGCGGCCGGGTCGTACTGGTCGCTGTTCACGCCCATGACGAACGTGGCGTCCTCGTTCTTCGCCGGGGCGGAGATGATGACCTTCTTGGCACCGGCGTCGATGTGCGCCTTGGCCTTGGTGGCGTCCGTGAAGAAGCCGGTCGACTCGATGACGATGTCGGCGCCCAGCTCGGCCCACGGGAGGTTGGCGGGGTCGCGCTCCTCGAGGGCACGGATCTTCTTGCCGTCGACGATGATGTTCTGCTCGTCGAACTCGACCGTCTGGCCGAGGCGGCCGAGGACCGTGTCGTACTTCAGCAGGTGCGCCAGCGTCTTGTTGTCGGTGAGGTCGTTGACACCGACGATCTCGATGTCAGCACCCGACGCAATGATGGCGCGGTAGAAGTTACGCCCGATACGGCCGAAGCCGTTGATCCCGACGCGGATGGTCACAATGCCCTCCTCAGGGGCGCGCCGGGTCGCCCGACGCACATGTAGTTGCCTGACAGCGTGCAAGCGCACGCTGGTGAGTGAACGGACTACTCCCCCGCCAGAACAACAGGCACGTAGCCGGCGGTTTCCCGGTGGGGAAGGTCACGTCGTCGTCACCTGACGTGTCGGAGCCTATACCGCCCGGAAGGTTCTCGCGCCGGATCGCCCAGCAGGTGGCGCGCGTGGTCCGACCACGAGTCGTCACCAGTTGTTCACAGGTCCAGCAGGTCGGGGCTGAGGTCCGCCTCGGTGTCCGGGATGCCCAGCTCGATGGCCCGCTTGTCGGCCGTCGAGAGCAGCCGCCGGATGCGCCCGGCGACGGCGTCCTTGGACAGCGGCGGCTCGGCGAGCTGGCCCAGCTCCTCCAGGGACGCCTGCTTGTGCGCGAGGCGCAGCTCGCCCGCCTGCCGCAGGTGGTCGGGCACCTCGTCGCCCAGGATCTCGAACGCCCGCTGCACGCGCGCCCCGGCGGCGACGGCCGCCCGCGCCGAGCGGCGCAGGTTCGCGTCGTCGAAGTTGGCCAGGCGGTTGGCGGTGCCGCGCACCTCGCGGCGTGCGCGGCGCTCCTCCCAGATGTCGAGGGTCGTGGTGGCGCCCATGCGGCGCAGCATCTCGCCGATCGCCTCGCCGTCGCGCACGACGACGCGGTCCACGCCGCGCACCTCGCGGGACTTGCCGTGCACGCCCAGGCGCCGCGCCGCGCCCACGAGGGCGAGCGCCGCCTCCGGGCCGGGGCACGTGATCTCCAGGGCCATCGAGCGCCCCGGCTCGGTGAGCGAGCCGTGCGCCAGGAACGCCCCGCGCCACACGGCCTCGGCCTCCTGCACGCCCGCCGACACGACGTCGGGCGACAGGCCGCGCACGGGGCGACCGCGCAGGTCCAGCAGGCCCGTCTGCCGGGCCAGGGACTCCCCCTCGCGGACCACGCGCACCACGTAGCGGTTGTTCTTCCGCAGGCCGCCGGCCTGCACCACGATGAGGTCGCTCTGCTGCCCGTAGAGCTCCGTGATCGCGACGCGCAGGCGGGCGGCGACGGACTCGGTGTCCAGCTCCGCCTCGACCACCACGCGACCCGAGATGATGTGCAGCCCGCCCGAGAAGCGGAGCATCGAGGACACCTCGGCCTTGCGGCACGACGTGCGGGTCACGCGCAGCCGCGCGAGCTCTTCCTTGACCTGTGCGGTGAGCGCCATGGCGGACATCCTGCCACGGCGTGTCGCGGCGAAAATGCACCGGCGTGTCGTGCTGCTCGTGCGGGCGCCGGGTGGTCCCCGGACTACCCCGCGACGTCGCCGATCACGCCGTCGAACACGTCCCGATACGCGGCCGCGAGCCGCAGGGCGTCGTGCTGGGCCGTGCCGTCGCCCAGCGCGACCTGACGCATCACCAGTCGCGCCCCCAGCGACTCCGCGGCACGCTCGGCCTCGTCGACGTCCTCGACCGCGGACGGGTCGGCGAGCACCACGTCGATGCGCAGCGCCGGCGCGTGCTTGTGCAGCACGTCCAGCAGGTCCACCGCCGTCAGGCCCGACGTCTCGGCGTCGGGCGACAGGTTGAGCGTGACGCAGCGGCGCGCCGTCGTCTCGTGGAGCGCCTGCGCCAGGCGTGGCACCAGCAGGTGCACGAGCACCGACGAGTACCAGGACCCGGGGCCCAGCACCACCCAGTCGGCGGCGCGCACCGCGGCGACCGCCTCGTCGCACGCCGGCGGGTCGTGAGGCAGCACGCGCAGCTGCTCGATGCGGCCCTGCGCCGTCGCGACGTTCACCTGGCCCACCACGGTCTGCAGCGAGTTGTCCGCCCCGCGCACGTCGGCCTCCACCACCAGCGGCACGGCCGCCATCGGCAGCACGCGGCCGCGCGCTCCGAGCAGGCGGGCCACCCAGTCCAGGCCCGTCACCGGGTCGCCGAGCAGCTCCCACAGGGCCGTGATCAGCAGGTTCCCCACCGCGTGCTTGTCGAGCGGCCCCTCGCTGGCAAACCGGTGCTGGAGCACCGCCGACCACGTGCGGCCCCAGTCGGAGTCGTCCGTGAGGGCCGCGAGCGCCATGCGCAGGTCGCCGGGCGGCAGCACGCCGAGCTCCTCGCGCAGCCGGCCGGACGAGCCGCCGTCGTCGGCCACCGTGCAGACGGCGGTGAGCCGGTCGGAGACGTGCCGCAGGGCGCGCAGGCTCGCGGAGAGCCCGTGCCCGCCGCCGAGGGCGACGACAGCGGGCTTGTTGGACGGGACCGCCACTCGCTACTCCTTGCCGAGGTCGCGGGCGCTGACGCTGACGCGCAGGCCCTGGTCGCGCAGCTTCCGGGCGATCTCCTCGGCGATCGCGACGGAGCGGTGCTTGCCACCGGTGCACCCGACGGCGATGGTCGCGTAGCGCTTCTCCTCGTGGAGGTAGCCCGTGAGCACGGGTTCGAGGGCGGCCACGTACCGCTCCACGAACACGCGCGCCCCGGGGCGGGAGAGCACGTAGTCGCGGACGGGGGCGTCGCGGCCGGTCAGGTGGCGCAGCTCCCCGATCCAGTACGGGTTGGCGAGGAACCGCACGTCGACGACGTGGTCGGCGTCGAGCGGCAGGCCGTACTTGAAGCCGAACGCGACGATGTTGATGCGCAGCACCTCGGGGGCGCCGTCGGCGACGGTGGCGCGGACCTCGCGCGCGAGGTCGTGCACCGAGAGCGTGGTGGTGTCGATGACGGTGTCGGCGCGCTCGGCGATGGCGGCGAGCACGCGCCGCTCGGCGCCGATGCCGTCGAGGATGCGGCCGTCGCCCTGCAGCGGGTGCGGGCGGCGCACGGCCTCGAAGCGGCGCACGAGCTCCTCGTCGGAGGCGTCGAGGTAGATGATCCGGTACGGCACGCCCGCGGAGCGCAGGTGCTCGAGGGCGCCGTCGAGGTCGTCGAAGTAGTGCCGCCCGCGCACGTCGACCACGACGCCGAGCCGCTCGACGGACGAGCCCGCCCGCGTCATCAGGTCGACCAGCGGCACGATCATCGCGGGCGGCAGGTTGTCGACCACGAACCAGTCGAGGTCCTCCAGGACGCTCGCGGCGCGCGTCTTGCCTGCCCCGGACATGCCGGTGATGACCAGCACCTCCGGCTCCACGCCCTGGGGCGCGGGGGTGGCGGCCTCGACCGCGGGGATCCCGGTGGGGACCGTGAACGGGTTCGTCGGGTCCGTCATGCGTCCAGCATGCCAGCCGGGTCGGCCGGATGAAGGGCGGCCACGACGGCGGCGGCCGTGGTGTCGCCCATGCCGCGCACCGTCGCGATCTCCTCGACGCTCGCCGCCTTGAGGCGCTTGACGGAGCCGAAGTGGGTGAGCAGGGCCTTCTGGCGGGCCGGGCCGAGGCCGGGCACGCCGTCGAGCACGGAGACCGTCATGCCCTTGCTGCGGCGCGTGCGGTGCTGGGTGATGGCGAAGCGGTGGGCCTCGTCGCGGACGCGTTGCAGCAGGTACAGGCCCTCGGAGGCGCGCTCCAGGATCACCGGGTAGTCCTCGCCGGGCACCCAGACCTCCTCGAGCCGCTTGGCCAGGCCGCACAGCGCGACGTCGGTGACGCCGAGCTCGTCGAGCGCCCGCTGGGCCGCCGCGACCTGGGGCGGGCCGCCGTCGACCACTACGAGGTTGGGCGGGTAGGCGAAGCGCTTCTT
>Ga0082212_10000836_pt1 | contig 45113 bp, 38 predicted proteins | sample TergutNt197P3_FD_71548 | JGI IMG/M metagenome (GOLD analysis project Ga0082212, IMG submission 71548) | Neocapritermes taracua P3 segment gut microbial communities from Petit-Saut dam, French Guiana - Nt197 P3 | ecosystem: Host-associated > Arthropoda: Insects > Digestive system > Gut ... | reverse complement strand
TACTATGAGAATACGGCCAAAAAGCGAGGCAACGGCCTCTGTTCATGAAGCAATATCGGATTTGCACGGCATCGGTTTGGTGGATAAGGCTACCATGCGCCGTTTTGACACAATGTGCCTTGCGGTTGTGCCTGAATATTCGCCGAACGAAATTAGGGCATTGCGGGAACGCCTGAATATCAGCCAAACCGTGCTTGCATCCGTTATAAACGCCAGCGAAAATTCCATCCAGAAATGGGAACGAGGCGTCAAAAGACCATCTGGCACGGCATTGAAGCTGCTCAGCCTGCTTGATCGGAAAGGTCTGGAATCCGTCATGTAGCCGATAGAAAATCATTCCATTTAGATTTATACTGATTTTATGGATGAAGAACGAAAAAGCATCTATATCGAAACTACGATTCCAAGCTATGCAACGGCGCGGGAAAACAGAGATATCCTCATAGCCGGGCGACAATTGTTGACCAGGTTCTTTTGGGAACAGGAACGGCATAAGTACGATCTATACGTCAGCCAACTGGTGATGGAAGAATGTAGCGACGGAGATCCGTCTGCGGCGCGTAAAAGGCTTGATTTCATATCGGGCATTGATGTTTTACCAACGACTGCGGAGGCGGAGGATCTTGGAAAAACATACGAACAATTGTTGCAAATACCGGAGCGCGCGCGTACTGATTGCCTGCATCTGTCAATCTGCGTGCTTAACGGGATGGATTTTCTTGTAACCTGGAATTGTACTCATCTGGGCATCGTTTCGAATATGAGAATATATGATTACAATGAAAAACATGGGTTGTGGACGCCAATGCTTGTGACGCCGGAATATTTCGTAGACTTTACCGGAGAGGTTTGAATATGGCTTATCAACGTGACGAAATTTTGGAGGAAGTACGAGCGCGGAAAGCTCATGTTGTCGAGAAATACGGCGGTTGGGAAAAATTTATGAAACATCTGGACGAAGACCGCCCTCGTCTTGAAAAAGAAGGCTGGCGATTCGTGACAAAAGAAGAAGTAGCGGCACGCAAAGCAAGCCGAAACACGAACAGCCTTGCTCCAGTTGTCTGATTAATTATCTGTGTGGCCGATGCAAAAAATGTTAATGGACGTCCAGCAACGTCCATTGAAATCTATGTGAAGCCGCGAAAAACAGGGGATATATGTGGGGGTATGCCGATTTTGTATAAATATGCAGACAGGTCAATCCATATCAGGGGCGTAGCGTGCTACGCCCGAAAATGTATAAATTCAAAGTAACGTAGCACGCTACACTACCGCACCATAATCTTTATTACACGCCGGCGAGGACGCCGGCGCTCCCATGTCCGGCATTCGCATGATTCCAAAATTTACAATTAAAAATCATCAATCAAAAATGAGTTTACCGTGCTACATACGTTTCGGCGAAAACGCCGGTAACTCCGCTGTCGCTCGTTATCTCACGGTATTTGTAATACCATTTCCCGTTGCGTTTTGCGAATTCGGCTTTTTCGCGGCCATGTTCGGCTATTTCCGCCATCGCTTTCGGCGTTGCCGAATATATGCCCACCCAGTACGCGCTGCCCGTGGCGGAATCGCCGTTAACATTAATCCTTATGCTGCTGATCATCATGCGGAATGATCCCGGCTTTGACGTTGCTGAGTCCGTGTCCGTAGCCGCCAGTTTATAAAGGTTTTCGATCTCCTCGCGCCCCTTTGCCACGCTGCCATCTACGTCAAGAACACTGTCTTCAAGATAGTAATCGCTAAACCCCTTGCCGCCGCCGCCGAGCTGCGTATAGTAATCAATCATCAATTCTTCAATGGCGGATTTATCAATAACCACCTGCATCTCCGGTGACACCGTCATCTGGGCGGGGGTGCATGCCGCGGCAAACAGCAGCAACGTAAAAGGAAAGAGTGTTTTGAAAATTTTTGTGGATTTGTATATCCGCATAGTTCCTCCTAATCAATAAGGTTTTCAATTTGCATATCCGCAACACAAAGAGATTAATCCAGTCTTTGCATAAATGTAAAGAAAACAGTGATTGACCGATCCGGATATTTTATTTTTTACACCTTGAACTTATCCATCGTCATGCGCAACTGTTCGGCCATTTTTGATAGTTTGTCGGCATTCTGGCTTACCTGCGAAGCTCCCTGTGAGCTTTCTTTTGCCGCCTGGCTCATGCCTACGGCATTCTGGCTCACATCCGCCGTGCCCCTTGCCGCTTCGGCGGCGTTCCTTGAAACGTCGTTGACCCCATTTGCCACCTCGCCGATGGCTGATGCCACGCGTTTTGAACCTGTGTTTGCCTGAGCTACATTAGTAGCGATTTCATTGCTCGCCCTGGTCTGCTGTTCAGCGTGCCCCGCTATCGCCTCAACAGAACTGTTTATTTTTACAATTATGTCGCTCACGTCGTTTATCACCGTTACAGCCTCGTCAGTGCCGGCTTGAATGCTTTCTATGCGTCTCGCAATATCATCCGCGCTGGACGCGCTCTGGTTGGCCAATTCCTTGATTTCGCCGGCGACAACGGCAAAACCCTTGCCTGCCTCTCCCGCGCCTGCCGCCTCAATAGTTGCGTTCAGCGCAAGCAGATTCGTTTTATCGGCGATTTTTTTGATAACATCCGTTACATGTCCGATTTCACTGGCAGCGGAGCCGAGCTTACTCATAACGCTTGTGGCATTGGAGGCTTTGCCTGTAGCTTCTATCGCCACTTTGTGCGCTTCGTCCGCGTTGTTGGCGATCTGTTTAATGCTTGCGCTCATCTCTTCAATTGCGGAAGCCACGGAGTTCATGTTCACGCTCATTTGCTCCGCCGCCCCGGCTACCTCGCTTGCGTTGACGGAAGCCTCTTCCGCTCCGCTTGCCATCGAATTAATGTTCACCGCCATCTGTTCCGTCGTGCCGGCCACGGTATTACTCTGGACAACCGTTTCTTCCGCTCCGCTTGCGAGCTGGCTGCTGACCATAGACAGTTCTTCGGAAACGGAGGCTAAATGACCGACGGTTGCTTTTGCCTCGCCTATTGGCGTACGGAGCGTGGCCATAAGCTGGTTGAAATAGCGGGCCAAATCCCCAATCTCGTCTGTGGACTCAACTCTAATGCTTTGAGTGAGGTCTCCTTCTCCATCGAGAATATCCTTGATAATAGCCTGCATGGTATCGGTAATCATAGCAATGGGTTTCATTACCCTGCCCAAAGCGATGAAAAGAATTGCCGCCGTAATAATTATGGCGAATATCGCCGCTAATACGGTAAAGCTGGTTATCTTCCGTATGGGAGCCAAAACAAATTTATCCGAAGAAATCAGCATTATCGACCACGTCGTGTCCGAATTGCTTATTCTGACCGGCATAATAATAGCCTGTACGTTTGCTTTCAGCACGGGAGAATATGTGCTGAGTCTGAAGTCGCCGCCTTCCGCTACCGCCCTGTTTGCGGCTTCCGCGTGTGTGCCGAATATGGCGGCATCTTCCTGAAGAAGCGTCCTGCCTATACGTTCGGGCACGATGTGTCCCATTATGAATCCGTTTTGTGAATAAACAACCACCGCGTCAATCTCTTCGTTGTTTTTGACGGTTTGCTCTACCTTGGGCTGAATCATGGCTATATCCAAAAGGCCGCCAACGCCGCCTACCACTTCGCCTGTCCTTGGGTTGACAATTGGAACCATCATTATTATCACATGGGTATCTTTGCCATTCACATTTCTGGACATTGGATTGTCAACCCGGTATTTCTTCGCGTTTGGCCCGTTAAACCATGCCATCGAATCGGAAATATCAGCGCTTGCCCGGGTTGCGATCTGACCGGACTCCCTTGAATAGGTCATGGCATATTGCCCGGTTGGGGAAGACCCCGGACGTCCTATATTCCTTGCGTCATTGCCATCAATGGCGTCCGGTTTCCAAACAGTATAGGTGAGCGTCATGTCCGGCTGCGACCTCAATGTGCTTAACAGTATCTGATCAAATTTGTCGCGCCTTTCTCCTGCCGGTATGGATTCGTAATCCGCCATTATGCCGGCAACGGATCGCAATACCCTTATAGTGCCGTCCAGCTCGCCCTCCCAGTATCCGACACGCTGTCTCGTAAGGTTTTCAATGCTATGGAGATTAATATCGAGGCTTACTTTTGATGCCTGGCTCAGTATAGTATAGGAAATACCCGCTATCACCACAGCCATAATAGCGATTACCAGAATGCCGATTTTGAATTTAAGTTTCACCTGCAAGCTCCTGACGCAAGACATAATGCAATATTCATTACGGGTAATATCATCGGCAATGCCAGTAAAAACGTTAAACGTATTATTCCTGAATTAAAACGCGCCGGCGCAGAAGGAATCATCGAGTATACGCTTAATAAACTTATTGCAGGTCGCGCGTATTTCATACCGCCGCCATAAAAATTCTGTAAAATGTCCGTTTGAGGAAAACGTTGAAAGCAGGACTCAATGACTATATCAATTAAGGAAAGAGAGTATTATGCCTATTACAGAAATCCTTTCGCAAAACGCGGAAAAATTCGGCTCCGATGTCGCGCTTGTCGAGGTCAATCCCGAACGGCGTGAAACACGGCGCGTCACATGGCGCGAATATGAACTCATCGAACCGGAACACGCCCGGTCGTACAGGCGTGAAATCACATGGAGTGTTTTTAACGAAAAGGCAAATCGCCTTGCGAACCTGCTTATTTCGCGCGGCGTACGCCGTGAGGACAAAGTCGCCGTATTGTTGATGAATTGCCTCGAATGGCTGCCGGTTTATTTCGGCGCCTTAAAGGCCGGAACGGTCGCGGTGCCGCTGAATTTCCGGTATTCCGCGGATGAGATAAAGTATTGCCTTGAACTCGCGGACGTTGACGTTTTAATTTTCGGGCCGGAGTTTATTGGACGCATCGAGGAAATTGCCGACCACCTGCCACCCCACCTTGCACTTATTTTCTGCGGTTCCGAGACCTGCCCCAGCTTCGCGGAGAGTTACACGGAATTAACCGCCGATTGTTCATCAGCGCCACCGGACGTAAAACTCTCGGACAACGACATCGCCGCAATATATTTTTCCTCGGGAACGACGGGCTTTCCCAAGGCGATACTGCACGATCACGAAAGTTTGATGCACGCCTGTCGTGTAGAACAGGCGCATCACGGGCAGACTAAAGAGGACGTATTTCTGTGCATACCGCCCTTGTATCATACAGGTGCGAAAATGCACTGGTTCGGCAGCTTCATCGTCGGCGGGCGCTCTGTTTTGCTGAAAGGCACGGAACCGCGGTATGTACTCGAAACGGCGGCGCGCGAAAAATGCACGATAGTGTGGCTGCTCGTGCCCTGGGCGCAAGATATCCTGGTCGCCATAGAACGAGGCGACGTTCGGTTGTCCGATTACAATCTTGATCAATGGCGGCTAATGCACATCGGCGCGCAGCCTGTGCCGCAGAGCCTTGTCCGCAGATGGCTGGAATTATTTCCTCATCACCAGTACGACACAAACTATGGATTGTCGGAATCCATCGGCCCCGGATGCGTACATCTCGGCGTCGAGAACACGCACAAGGTCGGCGCGATAGGCGTGCCCGGCTACGGATGGGAGTGCAAGATCGTTGATGAAAACGGCGCACCGGTCAAGGATGGCGATGTAGGCGAGCTGTGCGTGAAAGGCCCCGGCGTCATGCTGTGTTATTACAACGACAGGAAGGCGACGGACGAAACGCTTAAAAACGGATGGCTGCACACAGGCGACATGGCGCAGCGGGACGAAGACGGCTTTATATTCCTTGTCGACAGGAAAAAGGATGTGGTTATCACGGGAGGCGAGAACATCTACCCCGTGCAGATAGAGAATTTCCTTGCGGCGCATCCAAAAATCAAGGATGTCGCAGTTATCGGCCTGGGAGACGGGAGGCTAGGCGAGATCGCGTGCGCGGTCATCGAGATGAAACCGGACGTTTCCGTTACGGAGGATGAAATCAACGAATTCTGCACCGGGCTGCCGCGGTATAAACGTCCGCGAAAAATCATATTCGCACCCGTACCGCGCAACGCGACGGGCAAAATAGAAAAACCGAAGCTGCGCCATATGTACGGGGCTGACAATGTAGTCGCCGCGCAAACAAACAAATAAGGAAAACGCTGATTAATTCGCTGTGCCGGCGAATCGCCGCCGTGCACACGTTGCGCGGTGCTCGCAACCACGACATATTGAGTTGATATATGACTCCGGTTCCGGCGGGCTTTTATTTGCGCCTTATTTATACGGCGAAAGAACGCCTTATGCCGACGGCAGCGTACGCGGCAACGAGGGGACTATGGAAACCATGAAGAACGACGCAAAAACATCCCATAGATTATTCGGCTCCTATAAAGGGCGGGAAGTGTATTTGTTTTCCATCGAGAATGAAAACGGGTATCGCGTGGAACTGTTGTCTTACGGCGCGGGGCTTTGCGGTTTGTATTTCCCGTCCGATCCGGCGCGGAACTGCGTGTTGAGTTTTGACAATTTTGCGGATTATGAAACGAACGATTATTACCTAGGTTCCACCGTCGGCCCCACGGCGGGCAGAATAAAAAACGCGCAATACGAAATTGACGGTGTTGCATATAGTTTGGACAAAAATGAGGGCGGGAATAATCTGCACGGCGGCAGGCGCGCGTTTCATAACATTGTGTGGGAGGCTTCGGTTGCCGCACGTGGCGTAAAATTTACTTCGTCGGAAATCGAAATCATGACTGCGGAAGTTATCTATAACCTCAACCCGGATAACAGCCTGGAAATAATTTTCCGTGCCTGCAGCCTGAACCCCGTTCTTTTCAATCCAGCCTGCCACGCCTATTTTAATCTTGGCGGCCGGGATATAAAAAACCATTATCTACAAATAAACGCGCGGAAATACCTGGAACTGGATGCGCAAAACATACCCACGGGTAAAAAACTGCCGGTAAAAGACACGGTGTATGATTTTACCGGGAGTTCGCAAATCGGCCCTCATCTGAAAGGCAGCGGGATTGATACGCCTTTTTGCCTGAAATATCCGGTCGCCTGCACGCTGGAAAACGAAGATCGCACGCGCAAAATAAGCGTTATTACCGATAGGAACGCTTTAGTCGTATACACAGCCGGGTATTTTGAGCCGGTCTGGACGATAAACGGCCGCACGGCGGCGCCGTTTATGGGCGTAGCGCTGGAAGCGCAAACATTGCCTGACGCCGTCAATCATCCGGGTTGGGGCGACACCGTAATAAAAGATAATTGTATAAAAGAGTACAAAACTGTTTTGAAATTAGAAGACAAAGCGGGATCACGGGAGCGATAGTTGCCGTTAATAAAATGCTGATCAACCTGCTTTGGGGGTTCCGCCGACCATGGCGCGAAAACTTCCCGCTATGCGCATACCCGCGACCGTTCCAGTCGCAAGCGTCGCCGTTACCACGACTGAAATTCCCGCCGCAACCGGCCAGAGCGCGTTCGGATGAACCAACTGCGCGGTCACACCGACAATCGGGCCGAGTACCTGCCCAAGGCCTATGAGCGCCTCATGATAGCCGCCATGCTCCGTACTTCCCTTACCGATCGCCATGCCGAAATAAAGGCTCGAAGCGTAGATCGTTCCGAGAGATAGTCCAAGAAGTATCTGTGCCGTTGCCATAAGAAGGAGGGCTGCGCCCAACCCGACACCCGCTCCGGATGATCCCGTCAATGATCCGAAAACAATGGTTCCAAGAAAACCCGCCAGCATCGTGACGCCGGCGATCAGCGTCATTATGGGACGTCTGTGCCAAAATGTGGTATTCCCGAGAACGATAAATGCCGCGGCGCGCGCCACAAACCATATACTGCACTGCATGGTGGCAAGCGTCGGCGAAAGCCGCTCGATCGCATTAAGCGTTGGAAGCACCGGCGCGAGACTGAAAATTATCACGTATGTCGACGGGAGGGCTATCCTCGAAAGCCAAAGCGCCAGACGTATCTGCCTAGCGGCGGATTCTTCGACGTGAGATTCCGTTTTGCCGGTGATTGCTTCGGACGCGGTTGTTTGTCCGACCAGGAGTCTGGCGCGTAAAAATCTCCTCAATGTGGTCATCGCGCAGGCCGAGAGATGCAGGGCGGCGACAATCCCGAAGAAAGCCCAGGGTGGAAGATACTGGATGACCGCGCCGCTGGAAGCAAGCGCGATAGCGCCGGTGGTCGCCCAAACGATGTTGTACCAGCCCAGACGTCTGGAAAGCCGTGACGGGTCGCCCGCGGCCGAAACAAGGCTTTCCAGAAGAGGCCATGACATGCCCATCATGCCTGTTTCAATTGCGACGGCCAGCGCCGTCGGAACGGTCCAGCCAGCCGTGGCGCAAAACCCCGCCGTGAGCGCGAACATCGGCATTATGACGTACAAGGCCTGTAGAACGGCTATGCGTTTCCAGCGACCCGCCAGGCGCTTTGCCGTCAATGCGCCAAGAACATAGAACGCGCCCTGACACACGGCCACGGCAAAATTTTCCCGCGCAGTCCACCCGAAACGGTGGGTCATATAGAAAAGCACGCCCACGGTCAACAGCGTACCTGCCGCGGAATTCAACGCCTCCGCCGCAAACAGCAAAAGCGGACGGTCTCTGAGATTATCCGTAAAACTTGCCATTAGTTTCTATCGGCCCGTTAAATTCCCGCTAATCACTGTACCGTGAATGAAACGGTTTTTTGCCGAAGTTGGAACGCGGTTTTCCGCCCGGTTTTCTTCCACCCCCACCTTTGCGGCGTTCGGAATAATGGTCGCGGGAAGATTCCTTGTCTCCGTAACTACGTTCGCGGCCTTCGCCGTCATTCCGGTCGCGCCGCGGCGGACGGTCGAATCGCTGAAACGGCTTGTCGTAAGGCTTCCGGGGCGGTCTTGGCCCCTGCGGCCTGGCGCCATTAAAGGGCCGATCCGCTTTAAACGGCCGTTCGCCTTCAGACCGGCTTAAAAGCATATCCACTTTCTTTTCCAGAAACGTTAATTGCCGCTGGATATTCTCAAGTACCTCCAGAAGGTCTATCTCGGTTCCATCCGGCATTTCCTCAATTTCATCGGAATCCACATATGATTCGTCGTTCATAAAACTCATTCGCCTTTCGGTTGAAAATTCGGAAATCCGGAAACGGTTCAGGAAATCGGAATTATGTTGTGGTTGTTTATAAATTAGCGGCATTACCGTCACTGCTTCTGTACGCGCCGCCATTCCTCGAAGGAGCGGGCGATGCAGTCTTCTATCGCCAGCCCGTTGAAATAGTTTCCCGTCAGCGCGAGATCGCGCCGATCCAGAAGTTTCCGTATATCGGCCGTTATTGCGGCGTGGTTGACGCGCGGCGACGGCAGTGTGACTTCGTTTTCGGTAATGTCGATAAGGTCTTCCCGTAATACGCCGAGCGTCCGGCAAACGCACCGAATTTTTTGCTCAATCGTTATTCCCGAGCGGAAGTGAAACGCAAATCCGCGTGAGGACGAATCCGGAAATGGATCGCGCGTCACGGCTGAATAGAATAGATCATCGGACGATACAATGAAAGCGCATTCCGGCAGCGCGCACTTGTCGCAGGCGACGCGGGCGCCGAGACTTTCCACGCGAACGGTTTGAATACGGCGCATGACCGCTGCAAGTTCCGGGTGAATTTTTGCCGTCAGATTCGCCGCGCCGTCCGGCGGGGTGGCTACCGCGACAAGCGGCGCAGTCAGGTCTTTTCCGTCGCCCAAACGGATTCGCCAGGCGTTTCCTTCCGATTGCAGTTCCCTTACATTGACATTGTGACGGATTTCTATGCCGGGATGCGTGGTGATGGCGTCGCATATAGTTTCGAGGCCGCCGGTAAAGCCGAAACTGCGCGGAAATTCCTTGCGGCGCGAACGGGTTTTAAAAAGCGAGCCGGGCCCCTCGACGGGAAAATCATCCGCCGGCTGCGAAGGAACCGCCGAAAAAAACGGCGCGAAAAGACTATTGTAATTGACGGAACCCAAAAGGCCGGAGTAATACTGCCGGACTGAACGTCTTTTTTTCCCGCGAATGAAGCCGAACGGCGCATGTAATGCGGCTTCGAACCAGTTCAGTTTCTTCAGAATCCGGGGCGGAGTGAACCACGAAATCTTTTCGCCGCGTAGCAGGCCGAAATGAGCGCGCGCCGGGCCGCGTTGAACCAACTTGTCCGTAATACCGGCTTCGGCGGCCACGTCAAGCAGGTTTGAGTAGGAATTGTATACGGTGTGCGCGCCCATTTCGTACCAGAAACCGGCGTCGTTGCGACGCGAATAAAAGCATCCGCCCGTTCTCTCTCGCCGTTCAAGCACAAGCACACGCCGTCCGGCCCGCGCCGCTTTCCACGCGAAGGCGAGGCCGCTGATCCCCGCGCCGATCACCGTTACTTCCGGATTGTTCATATGGTATTTACGCTCACCAGTCTTTGAATCTGAGGCAAACAAATATGATAACAGAGCGGAGTCAATCTTTCCATCAGTTGAGGTTACGCCGCCGGTTCGAACTGGCTGTTGTAAAGCTCGGCGTAGAAACCGCGCCGCGCCAATAATTCCGCGTGTGTGCCGCTTTCGATGATATCGCCGTCTTTCACTACAAGGATAATATCCGCGTTCCGGATCGTCGATAATCTATGCGCAATGATGAACGAGGTTCTGCCTTTTGTCAGCATGTCCATGGCATCCTGCACGATACGTTCGGTGCGTGTATCTACCGAACTTGTCGCCTCGTCCAGTATCAGCAGCGGCGAATTTTTTATGATGGCGCGCGCTATCGTCAGCAATTGCTTTTGACCCTCGGAAAGGCTTGCCTTGTCGTTCAGCACGGTATCATAGCCGTCCGACAGCGTCTTTATGAAGTGGTGCAGTCCGACCATTTTGCAGGCCTCGATAACGGCGTCATCATGAATTCCGGGCTTTGAATAGATGATGTTCTCCTTTATTGTGCCCTCGAAAAGCCAGGTGTCCTGTAAGACCATGCAGAACTGTTCATGGACATTCTCTCGCGTAACTTCGTTAATAGGCACGCCGTCCAGCATTATCACTCCGCCGTCAAGTTCGTAGAACCGCATAAGCAGATTGACCATCGTCGTTTTGCCCGCCCCGGTCGGACCGACAATCGCGATTTTCCGGCCCGCGCTGACTTTTGCGGAAAAGTCGTTTATAACCGTCTTACCGGGCGTGTATCCAAATCTGACGTTCCTGAATTCAACATCGCCTTTGACGTCGGTGAGCCGCTTTACCTTCAAGTTTTCGTCTTCCAGTTCCTTTTCTCCCAGAAAATCGAAAACACGCTCGCTTGCCGCCGCGGTTCGCTGGAGATTGGCCGCGGTCTGTGCGAACTGCGAGAGCGGTTGCGTGAACAAACGGATGTAAAGCATGAACGCAACTATGACGCCGAAAGTGATCTTGCCGTTCATTGTCAGTACCGCTCCGACAACGCATACCGCCACATAGCCAAAGTTACCCATGAACATCATCAGCGGCATCATCAATCCCGAGAAGAATTGGGATTTCCATCCGCTGGCGTACAGTCTGCCGTTTATTTCCTCAAAGGTTTTTTTGAACGCCCTGCCGCTGTTGTATGACTTTACGACGTTGTGTCCGGTGTATGTTTCTTCGATATGGCCATTGATGCGGCCGAGATCATTCTGCTGCGCGATGAAGAACCTTTGTGATTTCGACATGATGGCCATGATTATCACAAAGCTGGCGGCGCTCGTACCTATGGCAGTAAGCGCCATGATCCAGTTCGTCATGAACATCATTATAAGGGCGCCGACGAACATCGCCGCTGCCATGACAAGCGTGGAGACGCTTTGATTCAACGTCATTCCGATCGTATCGACGTCGTTTGTCACGCGGCTTAAAACGTCGCCATAACTATTTTTGTTGAAATAGCTGAAGGGCAGACGGTTTATCTTCTGTGATATGTCGGAACGCATCTGCCTGGATATCTTCTGCGTGACAGATGCCATGATCCAACTCTGCATTAATGTCAATATAGCGGCACCGGCATAGAAACAGACCAGCGTTATAACTATAGGCAACGCGGCATCCATATCAATGCCGGCCGTGAAAAGTTCGCCGTCAATCAGTCTGGGAACGCCATTCGTTATCTCATTGGTCAGATCTTTTAGTTTATCCGGACCTATTATCTGCAGAGCCGTTCCAACGACGGTCATTACAATCGCCATGATGATGGCGGAAATGTACGATCCGCAATACCTGATCAGCTTCGTCCAGGTTAGCCTGAAATCTTTCGGTTTTTCGATCGGCCTCATGCCCGGAGGAGGGCCGCCGCCGAACGGCTGCCCGTGTCTGCTCTTTGAGGCTTCGCTCATATCGCCAGTTCCTCCTCGCTTAGCTGCGACATTGCGATCTCCCTGTACACTTCGCAGGTACCGAGCAGTTCTCTGTGTTTTCCAATCCCAACGACCATTCCTTCGTTTAGTACGACGATCCTGTCGGCATTCATTATGGTGCCGATGCGCTGGGCTACGATCAAGCTTGTAACACCCTGCTTCTCCTCTCCTAACGCCGTTCTCAGTACGCGATCCGTCTTGTAATCAAGCGCCGAAAAGCTGTCGTCGAAAAGGAATATCTCCGGTTTCCTGTGTACGGCCCGCGCGATGGCAAGGCGCTGTTTCTGGCCGCCGGAAACATTCGCGCCGTCGCGCGCGATCACCGCGTTATATGCATTCTCCATATTTTCAACGAAATCCGTTCCCTGGGCGATCCTTACGGCATTCTTTACGTCGTTCTCCGTCGCCTGTCCATTTGTGCTTTCCCCGAACGCCACGTTTGACGCGACCGTTCCGCTGAAAATAACGGCTTTTTGCGGAATGTATCCAATTTTATCGTAAAGCGATTCCAGCCTGTAATTCTTAACGTTCACGCCGTCCACAAGAACCATCCCTTCGGTTGCGTCGTAGAATCGTGCGACAAGGTTAATAAGCGTGCTTTTGCCGCTTCCCGTCGAGCCGATGAACGCTATGGTTTCGCCCTGTTTGACGGAAAAGCTGACGTCCCGCAGAACATAATCCGCCGCCCCTGGATATTTGAAGCTCACATTCCTGAATTCGACTTCGCCTTTCCGCAACGGATCATGTGCAGCCTGTTCTCCGTCCCTGATCGACGGCTCGGTGTCGAGGACTTCGGTTATACGTTTTGCGGACACCTGAGCGCGCGGCAGCATGACGAAAAGCATAGTGATCATCATGAACGCCATTATTATCTGTATGGAATAAGACGAAAACACGATCATGTTCGAGAATAGCGTCAATTTCTCTCCCGGCGCCGCGTTGTTTATAAGTATCGCGCCGATCCAGTATATGGCAAGCATCAACCCGTTCATAATGAGGCTGATTGTCGGCCACATTAACGCCATGGCGCGCGAAGTGTACAGTTGAGTGTCCGTCAATTCTTCGTTCGCCTTCTCGAACCTGCACCCCTGGTATTCCTCCGCATTGTATGCGCGGACGACCGGCAGACCGGCAAGATTTTCCCTGGTTACCCTGTTGAGGTTGTCTGTGAGGGTCTGCATCTTCCGGAATTTCGGTGTTACCAGAATCAACAGCGTGCCGAACATCAGAAGAAAGATCGAGACCGCAACGCCCGTCGCAAACGTCCATTCGAAGCCCTTGCCGGATATTTTAAAAACCGCCCACACCGCAAGTATCGGTGCCCTGACGATCGTCAGCCCTATCGTGACGAACATCTGTACCTGCGTGATATCGTTCGTCGAGCGCGTAATGAGGCTTGCCGTCGAGAATTTGTTGATCTCATCCATAGAGAATGAACTGACTTTATCGAACAGCATGCTTCTGAGCCTTTGCGAAAATGAAGCGCCTATTCTGGATGCGAAGAAGCCGACCGCTATGACCGTCACAAGGCTTCCTATCGTACACAGGAGCATGTATTTCCCGTTCAGCAGCACATCGCTCATCGCGCTCCCTTCGGTCTGTACAAGCCTTGTGATCTCGGCCATGTATTCCGGCAGCCTAAGATCAAGCCCTACCTGAATCACAATGAAAATGAGGCTTGCCCCAACCGCCGCCCATTCTTTCGGCCTGAGATACCCGATAGTTTTAATCATGCCCGATCTATCCGGGCAAGAATCTCCGAAACAAGAAGATCGATTTCCTGCGACTGCGAATCTTTGAGCGCGGATTTCAACCGCACGGTTGCGTCGATAAGTGTCATGTTTTTTAGCGGCGCGATAATTTTCCGCATCAGCTCGCCAGAAGTCGCCGCCCACGAACCGTTTTCAATAAAGGCCACAGTGCGGTTCTGTATATTATGCGCGGCAAGATCACGAAGCAATTCTTCCATACAGACGAAAATTCCGGCGTTGTATGTCGTGGAGGCGAAAACGAAGTGGCTCCACCTGAACGCCGCCGCAACGACGGCGGACACAGGAGTGACTGAAACATCGTAAACGGCGGTTTTTACGCCTTTGTCCCTTAAGCGGCAGGCCAGAATCTCCGCGGCGTTCGCCGTATTGCCGTAAACGGAAGCGTAGGCGATCATCACTCCCGTTTCTTCAGGCGTATATGTACTCCATTTCTGATACTTTTCAATGAAACCGGCTATGTTGCCGCGCCAAACAAAACCGTGCAGCGGGCAGATCATGGCGAGTTCAACGAACAATACTTTCTTCAGCATGGTCTGTACCTGCGGCCCGTATTTCCCGGTTATATTCGCATAATAGCGCCGCGCTTCATCCATGTAATCGCGGTCGAAATCGACCTCGTCGGCGAATATCGCACCGTTAAGCGCGCCGAAACTTCCGAAAGCGTCGGCGGAAAACAGGATTTTGTCCGTCTTGTCGTATGTGGTCATGACTTCCGGCCAGTGAACCATCGGAGCGGATAAAAACATGAGTTCGTGTTTACCGGTATTGAGAGTAGAGCCTTCTTCGACGATCAATGAACGGCCGGCAATGTCGATGTCGAAAAACTGTTGAATAAGAGCAATGCTTTTAGCGTTGCAAACTACGATTGTTTCCGGATGCAGTGCCAGTACCGCCGCAAGGGATTCCGAATGATCCGGCTCCATGTGTTGAACGACCAGATAATCGAGTTTCCGGTCGCCGAGCACATGGGCGATATTTTCCAGAAATACTTTGCATACGGCTTTATCAACCGTGTCAAACAGCACTGTGGCTTTGTCCAGCAGGACATACGAGTTATATGAAACTCCGTCCGGAACCGAATAAACGCCTTCAAACATCGCCAGGCGGCGGTCGTTTCCGCCAACCCAGAAAAGGTCTTCCGTTATCTTTTTTGTGCAGTACATTTCTCACCCTTAAATTTATATGGAGTGCGGAAGCTTGCTCCCGCTTTCATGGCGGCGGCCTGCCGCCGCACTCAACAAAAGAGGCGGTTGACAAACACATCACTTTTCACGCCTAAGGCATTTGTCACATCCATGATTCCTGCGTAGCCGGCACGGCAGCAAACTCCCGTGATAAAAGCGGCGGCAAGCCGCCGCACTCCATAATTAATGGTTAATTTTGATCCGAAGCAAGAAATATTACATCCGGATCAGCGCTTCTTTGATTTCCTCTTTCCTTTTGGTTTCCTTTTTGTGGCGGGCGCGGGTACACTCGCTTCGGATGCCGATGGATCATAAACAATTTTTCCGTCTTCATCAAAAACCCGGTATCTTTCCGATTTCTTTCCATCAGCGGCGGCCATGGCATTGGCAAGGATTTTATACGCGCCTATCTGCGACGCGCTGTTTTCCCATGTTTTCCGCACACGGTAAATAACGTCGGGCGTCGGTATTGGAGGCGGCGTGGTTTCCGGTTCAAATTCCGGTACAGGTTCAGATTTAGACTCATGTTCATATTCCGGTTCGGTTGCGGCTTCCAGCGCCTTCTTTACATCGGCGCGAAACATATCCATGTTCTTGCCGTGCATTGGAAACCAGTGCATTACATCGCGGTGCGCGGAGGCTATCCCCAAACTGTTTCCCTCACTATGGCATATCAGCGCGGGTTTTTCCGGCTTTATGCCGTATGTCCGGCACAGCATGGTGCAAAGTTCAACGGCTTCCCGATATATGTTGTCAAAATAACCGGCGTCGTCCTTTCCGTCTTCGCATATTTCAAAGCCTATATGAGTGTCGTTCGCTTTGCCTCCAGCGTGCCAGCCCCGTATATTCCAGGGGAGAGTCTGGTATGTTGCGATAGTGCCGTCCGAAAGCTTACCGATGAAGGCATGTACGCACACTTCGCGCCCGTCAGGCTTTGGCTGATTCCAATGGTTGTTATTTCTGTTTATGCCTAAAAGCCCGTCGTCGGGGCCGATATAGCGTTTTAACTCCGGATTGTTCACGCCCGTGCTGTGCAGCATGATTCCGGTGGGCTCTATCTTTCTTCCGGCGATATGGCAGTTATTTCCGGCCAGCAGAAGCTTTCTAAAATTCATGAGCGTGTATTCCCCAAAAACCAGGTGGGATCGCGGGCATTCCACCGGTACAAAATTTTGTTTTTAGCGAAACTTTGAATTATGAATCAACCCGGATATTTCTCCAATATGTGATTGGAGTTTATGTGCGCGCCGTAAAACTGTTTGCATGGGTAAACCTCGGTACTGGCTAAATGCTTATGCTCTTACGCCGCGCCTGCCGGTTTATAAGGAACAGCGAATGTTCCAGCGCTTCGCCGACGTCCACGGGCGCAGGATCGAATTCGCCGATGTGCATCAGGGGCAGAAGCCCTTCCAGCGTACCGTCGATACGATTGATCTCACTGAGCGATTCCCGCAAAAGCCCGGCCTTGGCGTCGCCCTCCCGATAATCCTGATCGTATTATACGAAATCTGAATCCATTATTTCCGATCATCCTCATCAAGCGTTCCGTAGCGTATGGTCGCCTTCGAATCAAATCTTCTATAATCGTCGTAAGTTATGGTTTCTTCTATGCGAACCGTGCTGCCGGGAAAACGCAGCCGTTCATCGGCATGAGTCCATACCGGGAACCAGTACTTACCGTCAACCATCTGGCGCAGGGTTTCAAATTCCGGGAACTGGTTTTCGGCGGACTGCGGCACGATCCTGCCCATTGTCCGCACTACCATGAAATCGACATCGTCAACCCATATTTTCCCGTCGAAATAGAGGCGTCCCCGTCTAATGTTCTTGGGTTTGACCGAAAAAACGTAACAGTTCAACTCGTCTACGAGCTTCTTGCCTTCGTATTTGAGGTCATAAGTCGGCAGATCAGCGGTCGTCAGGGCGAAAGGCTGAATATTGTTAATGACTTCCTCATCTTCTCGCGTCCACTTCACAGCCCTTATAGCACCCCTGCGACTGATCTGTTGTATATCGCGGCTACCGTCATCATTGAAGAACACTTCGGAAACCAGTTCCATCCATTCATTAGAAGGTTTCCCGTCCACGGACAGGATGCGGATATAAGCGTTCTGTACATAGGTGTAGTTCATCCAGGCGTTATAGAACTCGGTTTCCTTCTCCGTGAACTTTTTAATGATTTCCTCGGGCGAGGGATCTTTTTTAGCCTCGCCCGATGGATTTGCCTCATCCGCGCCTGATAAGCACGGCATGACGCACGCCGACAAAACCAACGCGGCTATTTTTATTAATCTCATAAACACCTCCGAAATATTGGTTCACGGTTTTGGAAGCGCTGATTTATGGAGTGCGGGAGCTTGTTCCCGCTTTCATAGCGGAGGCTTGCCGCCGCACTCGACAACGCGCACTCAACAACGTTAATATTATCGCATCACGTTGTACGCCTCTGTCGCTTGTAACGTCAACGGTTCCTGCTTGGCCGGCGCGGCAGCAAGCCGCCGCGCTCTATAAAACGAATTACTCAGCGCTTCCTTCCAGCCAACAGGTAATATTACCTGACAATCTTTGATGAAACCGAAGTGGTTTTAGTTCAGGAACATGTTAAAGTTTATTATCTATGCCGCTTGACAACATAGTCATTATTCTTGCCGGAACCAAGCATCCGGGCAACATCGGTTCAGCCGCTCGCGCTATGGCCAACATGGGGCTTGGGCGGCTTACACTTGCCGCTCCGCGCTGTGAAATTGACGAAGAAGCCCACCGTATGGCCAAAGCGGGAACCGATGTACTTGACGCGGCGCAGATTTTTCCGTCGCTGACCGAAGCCGCCGCTGAAATGCACATGCTCGTCGGAACTACCGGCGCGATCGGCGGCTATCGTGCGGATACCTCGACACCGCGACAACTTGCGCCGAAAATTCTGGAACAGGCGGAGAAACAGACTGTAGGTATTATCTTCGGGCCGGAAGATACCGGACTTGTTGACGAAGACCTGCGGCTCTGCCAGCTTCTCATCCGCATCCCGACCAGCCGACATGCTGTCAGCATCAACCTTGCCCAGGCAGTCATGGTTATTTCTTACGAATTGATGCTCGGCAGCTTTACGCGGGAACCTGGCCGCACGCTCCGGCTCGCCTCGCTCGAACAAACCGAAGCAATGTATATACAGCTCGAAGAGGCTCTGCTAAAAGCGGGATTTTTGCATCCGCAGAACGCCCGACATATGATGTTCGCCATAAGACGGCTTCTTGGACGCGCCGGGATGGAATCATCCGACGTCGGCATACTGCGGGGCATAGCCCGCCAGATCAACTGGTTCTCGACTGCAAAGAAATAGTTTCCAGGGAAATGCTGAGTAATTCGCTGTGCGGTATGAAGCGCAAGGCGAACGGAGCGCAGGGACCTCGGCATATATCATCATATATGCCGAGGTTACGAGCACCGCACAACGCAGCGATTCGCCCGCACAGACTTTTAAATCAGCGTTTCCTTATCGCACGTTGAGCAGTTTATTGGAAGGCAGACGAAACCCTGGCTGGTGTTTGGCGGCCGACCACGGCACGCCGAATGAATCAAGAAGGAATCTTTCCCCCGGCGCCGTTATGTTTCCATTCAGATCGGTATATTGAAAATTCACCATGTTATATCCGGTAAGAAATTCCAGCCCTCCGCTCCGTTCATACGAATACTGACCGACGAAGACTCCGCGCAGATCTCCTTTTTTATCGTAAAGCGTCAATCCCGCCAGCGAATTTTCCGGCAAAAATTTAAGCAGCGAATTGGAAAGCGGTAAAAGAACCGCGTCTTCTCTTTTGTCTTTTACTATAAAAACCTTGTCGTATGAAATGGTCTGTTCCGTAAGGGCGGCCTCAACGGCGACGGTTAGATCTTCGCGCGAAATCCGTTCATCCTCTCGAATTTTCCTCAGTGCCGCCGCGTGGTCTTCCCAGTCAACCTGATCGTGCGCAGGATTCACACAGTTTTCCACGTCCTTCCAGCGTCCCATTTTCGCCCTGCCTGAAGTTTTGAGTCGGCAGGGAAACACCACAGCCGCTTCCCCATAGGCTTTGGAAACAATCGCATCCACTTTCTTTTTAAGCTCGTCAGGATTGTTCTGCCCTAAAACCGGCAGAGCAAGGCCGAAACAAATCAAAAAAAACAAAGCGGGTTTCAACAGGACATTCATGACAGGCTTCCCTCCGTATGAAGACGCAAGCGGACTTGCGCGTTTCAGGTTTACGAATTCAAAATATTTACACATTTTAACATCCGGAACAAGATTTCGGGAACGCATGGTATTCCGGGCGCGTGCCGTAAAAATTTCAGACTTGGGCGTACCGTCATCCTCGCCTGCGTGAAATGTACCAATTCAAATCCTGTGCTGAAAAATTCCGCCCGTTTGTGTAAATTCATGATTTGGTGTTGGCTGTAAGTGCTTACGCCGACTAGGACGCCCCCTCCCATGTCTGAAATTCGATAAACGTCGCGCATCTGCCAGGGCGAGCGCGTTAAAAAAATATGTTCTGATAAATCAATGGGATACGAGATTCTTCAAAAACAGCACGCGGGTGTATGATGTTGTATTTAAACAACATAGTACATTAAATACGCTCGCCATGGCGCACATACGCCGGATATTGGAACCGGTGAATTTTTGTTATATACTTATCCGATCATTTGTCGTTTGAGTATCGTGAGCGTGGAGTTTTACCGTTTCTGAGGTTATTTTAATTTGCGGGCGATCCTATGGCTGAAGATATAACTCTGGTTACCGGGGCAACCGGCTTCATCGGAAGTCATGTAGCGCGCCGTCTTCTGCGCCGGGGTGATCGTGTGAGGATTCTGGCGAGAAGTACAAGCCGCAAATCGAATATCGAAGCTTTCGGATGCGAAGTTGTCGTCGGAGATCTTAAAGATTTGAATTCTATGCTGCGCTGCGTTCAGGGCTGCGGGCGTGTTTATCACGTCGCGGCGGATTACCGGCTTTGGGCGAAAAATCCGAAAGAAATTTACGACAACAACGTCGAAGGTACGCGCAACTTACTTTCGGCCTGCTGCGAAGCCGGCGTGAACAAGGTGATTTATACGAGTTCCGTAGGCACAATCGGGATGCGCAATGACGGTGTTCCCGCCGACGAGTCCTCGCCGGTAGGACTCGACGATATGATAGGGCACTACAAACGCTCCAAGTTTATGGCCGAACAAGTAGCGTTCGAGTTTGCGAAATCCGGTTTGCCGGTCGTTATTGTGAATCCGACGACACCCGTAGGTTCCGCCGATATCAAGCCGACGCCTACCGGGCGAATCATTCAGGATTTCCTGCGTGGGCGATTGCCGGCATACGTTGATACCGGCCTGAACCTGGTTGGGGTCGAGGATGCCGCAGAGGGACACCTTCTGGCCGAAGGCAGAGGCCGAGTTGGGGAACGTTACATTCTTGGCGGAGAGAACTGGAGCCTCAAGGAAATACTCGCGGTGTTGGCGGAGATGTGCAATCGACGTCCGCCGCGCGTTCGTATTCCCTGGGCCGTGGCATGGCTTGCGGGCTGCGTGGAAAATTTCATTGCGGGAACCGTGTTGGGGCGCGAACCGAATATTCCACTTGAAGGAGTGCGCATGTCGCGCCATAAAATGTATGTAGGCAGCGAAAAGGCGCGAGAGGAACTTGGATTTAATCCGCGGCCGGTCAGGGAATCGTTGCAGGAAGCTGTAAATTATTTTCTCAATGAGTGGCGGCCTGATTCCGCCGGAGACCGCGTGGCTTTTTTGCCTGCCGGAACCGTTCGTGATTGAGTTTTGGAATTTGAAAATTAGTTAAATGAGCATGGAAGAGATAAAGCAGAAGCTGCAAAGCGGAATGATGCGTGCCGCGGTCTATCAGGGACCATCACAGATCTCCGTTGAGAGAATTCCGATTCCGGGAATCGGAAATGGGGAAATACTGGTGCGCATATACGCCTGCGGCGTCTGCGGCACCGACCTAAAGAAAATCGAATACGGGCTTGTCCCGCCGCCGCGTGTTTTCGGGCACGAGATGGCCGGAGTCGTCGCCAAAGTCGGCGCGGACGTTAAGAAATTTAAGGTCGGAGATAGGGTTGTCACGCATCACCATATACCATGCGAAAAATGTTTTTACTGTGAAAGAAAACTGTTCTCACAGTGCGAATTTTACCGGCGTACCGGGACAACCGCCGGATTTGAGCCGGCAGGCGGCGGTTTCGCAGAATTTATCCGGGTCATGGACTGGATTGTCGAGTTCGGAACCGTCCTGATTCCGGATCATGTTTCATATGAAGAAGCAAGCTTTTTGGAACCGCTCAATACCTGTGTCAAGGCGCTGGAAACGGCGGAACTTCGGTCGGGTGAAACAGTAGTAATATACGGACAAGGTCCGGTTGGACTTATGCTGACACAGGCTGCGGCAGTCGAAGGGGCGTGTGTCATCGGGCTGGATTTTCTGGATGCCCGTCTTGATATCGCCCGTGAACTTGGCGCGGATGCCGTGTTTAACCCTCGAAATTTCGATGTCGCCGCCGAGGTTGCTAAAATGACAGCCGGGCGCGGCGCCGATCTGGCCATTGTCGCTGCTGCCAATCCGGAGGCCGTCGGCGACGCCCAGCGGGTAATACGCCGTGGCGGGCGCGTGATGCTGTTTGCGCAGACGGTGCCAGGGGAAAAAATTCCGGTGGACGTCGCGGCGATCTGCATGGAGGAAAAGAAGCTCATAGGAAGCTACAGCGCATCGGTTGAGCTTCAGGATAAAACGGCGGAACTGGTCTTTTCAGGCAAGGTAAACGTAGGGCGGCTTATCAGCCACAGGTTAGGCTTGGAAAATCTTCTTGAAGGAATTCGCATCGCTTCGAACCCTTCGGCCGATTCGTTAAAGGTTGTGATACAGCCATGAAAGAACTCATAAAGACGGGCAATGAAAAAAAGACCATGACCGCCGCCGTTTTATACGGGAAAAACGATGTCCGTATCGAGCAGGTACCGATTCCCGGAATCGGCAGGGGCGAAGTTCTGGTGCGGATCAAGGCGGCGCTGACCTGTGGTACGGATCTGAAAACCTATCGCCAGGGCTTTCACGCACGCATGATAACTCCTCCGTCCGTTTTCGGCCACGAACTGTCGGGTGTCGTGGAAGAAGTCGGTGAGGGTGTGGACGGGTTCAAACCCGGAATGCGCGTGGTTACGGCGAACTCCGCTCCATGCAACGAATGTTTCTTTTGCAGAAAAAACCGGGCTAATTTATGTGAAAATCTGCAATTCATTAACGGCGCTTACGCCGAATTTATTAAAATCCCCGAAATGATTGTGCGGCGGAATCTCCTGCCCCTGCCCGACAGTGTCGATTTTGAGGAAGCGGCGATGGTGGAGCCTCTAGCCTGTGTGCTGCGGGCTGTGGAACAAACGGGGATCGAAGAGGGCGACACCGTTGCCCTGATCGGCACTGGGCCTATAGGACTTATGTTCGTCCAAACAATAAAGTCGCTTGGCGCGCGCGTTATTGCGCTGGATAAGGAAGAATATCGGCTAAATGCGGCGAAATCAATGGGCGCCGACCATGTGCTGGATCCTACGCACTCGAATGCCGTCGAAAAGGTTCGTGATCTGACCAATGGAAATCGCGGCGCTGATGTGGTGATTGAAGCTGTGGGCCTCAAGGAAACATGGCAACAGGCGATGAAAATGATACGCCGGGGTGGAACCATCAATTTATTCGGCGGATGTCCTTCCGGTACGCAGATTCCGCTGGATAGCACGCTCATTCACTATTCGGAGATTACCGTCAGGGCAAATTTTCATCACACTCCGAAACACATACGCGCGGCACTGGACGCGATACACAGCGGGCGTTTCAACGCCAAAAGTCTGATTACGGGCCGTGAAAATCTTGCTTCTCTCGGAAACGTACTGGAACGGCTGCTCAACAGCGCCGGCGACCTGAAAGTAGCGATTATTCCCTAATCGCCCATGAAACCTGAACTGGCAGCTTCATACAAATTTGCCGCCGATGCCGTAAAGCGCAGCGGCAGTAATTTTTCGCGTGCGTTTCTCGTCCTGTCCAAAGAACAGCGTCTTGCTTTTTATTCAGTTTACGCCTTCATGCGTTCCTGCGACGACGCTTCGGACGGCAATGAGTCCGTTGAGAAAAAACGGGAAGAATTACGTCGCCGACGCGCCCTGCTCGATGAAGCAGCCGGTAATGTTCCCGATAAAATGGAAATTTTCGAAGACGCCATGAACGCGCTCGTTTTGCCGGCTTTCCGCGACACTTTACAGCGATACTCCATTCCTGCGCAATATTTTCACTGGATCATCGACGGCACGGAAATGGATCTGACCGCCTCCCGCTGTGAAACTTTTGACGAACTCTATAAATACTGCTTTCACGTGGCCTCGGCCGTCGGTCTGGTCTGTCTGCGGATATTCGGATTCAATGAAGCCGTGGAAGCTGCGGAAGACGCAAAACAAAAGGCGGAAAAACTAGCCGAACTATGCGGTGTCGCCTTTCAGCTTACTAATATTTTGCGCGATATCAGGGAAGACGCGGAACGCGGGCGTGTATATATTCCACTGGAGGATCTGTGCAGGTTTAAATATACGGAAGATGATTTGAAAAACTGCGTCGTCAATGAAAACTTCCTGGCACTGATGCGTTTTGAGACGGAACGTGCCCGTTTTTATTACGGCGAAGCGCGAAAACTCCTGCCGCTTGTAAATCCCGCCAGCCGCCCGTCACTCTGGGTTATGATGGAAGTTTACAGCCGCCTTCTAAACCGCATAGAGAAAAGCGGTTTTGACGTTTTTCAAAGGCGAGTCCGACTCGGTCGTGGAGAAAAAATTGCGATTGTTCTTAGAGCCGTACTTATGCATCTTGGGAAGCGCTGATTAATTACTTGTGCGGGATGAAGCGCAAGGCGTACGGAGCGCAGGAACCGAAGCATATGTTGAGGTTACGAGCACCGCGCAACGCAGCGATTCGCCCGCACAAACAATTAATCAGTGTTTCCCTTGGAACCGCCATTCAATACCAAGCTTAACCGGCAAAGGTAGTTCCAAACCGCAAAGAACTCAAAGAAAAACGAATCGGCTGCCTTTGCGCTCTTTGCGGTTTAGAACCGTTCAGATTGTACAAGGTTAACGACATTATCCAATATTTTGAATACTTCATCCAAAGCATTGAAGCGTCGCATATCCTTAGCACCCGGGGATTAGGCTTCCCGGTGCATCTTCCCGGCAAAATCTCCGTGAAGTATCCGTGCTAATCATTTCCCTAGCCATGGTACATAAATTGCTTATAACCATGTGCCATGGATATGACTGAACGCCGATTTCCAATATCAACAGGACTGATTATTACGGCGTTCTGTACCTGCGTCCTTGTTGCGGTATGCGTTCTGAACATCCGCGATCGTGTGACCTGGACGGATGCCTACGACGGAGTTTTCTGGGTTGAAACGGGGCATGGTCTGATTGCGGAAACCGTTGCCCCGGATGGGCGGGGTTACAAAGCAGGTATTCGCGTCGGCGACCTGCTTCTTGCCGTCAACGGTCATGAAACACCCGATCTTAGTGTTTACGCTGAAAGTCTTTATGCCGCCGGCTCCGGCGCTCGGCTTGATTATAAAGTTTTAACCGCGGCGGGAATTCGAACCCTGTCTATTGAACTGGCAGCGAGGAACCTTTTCACGATCTGGGACGGCGTTAAAATCCTGCTGGCTTTCATTCACCTTGGAATCGGCGTTTTCGTTGCGCTACGTACCACGGCCGGCCAAAACGCCGCTAAGGTGGCCGATTGCCGGCGATTCTATTTTCTCTGCCTTGCGGCTTTCGTTCTTTGGGGGTTCAGCTATACGCCGGCATTGAGCGCGCTTGATCTATGCGTTTACGCTCTCTCATTCGGAATATTTCTTGTTCTTCCGGCGATTCTGCTTCATTTCTGCCTGCGTTTTGCCGCCGAACAACCCGTGAACCGGAAGGCCTCCGCGTGGGCATCCATTCCATCCGGGCTTATGTGTTTCATACATCTGCTTTGGGCGACGGGAAATCTGGCGCCGTTCGGTATTGCGCGTACCGTCGGCGGCAGCGCGATCATTGACCGGATTGAAATGGCCTGGTTCGTCGCGGCCTTTTTTGCCGGAGGCTGGATTTTATTTAAACGGCATTTACGCACGGACGATCCGGTCGTTCGTCAGCAGATGAAGTGGATCGGCTATGGCGTTTTTGCCGGAATCGTCCCTTTCGTCCTGATTTACGCTATCCCGACGTTTTTGGGCGTAAAAGCGAATTTAGCCCTGGAAACGTCCGCGCTTTTTCTTGCGTTGATTCCGCTGTCTATGGGATACGCCGTCATTCGTTACCGTCTGATGGATGTCGAGGATATCGCGCGGCGAAGCGCAGCCTGCCTCTTGACCGCCACCGTGCTTCTTCTTATACCCGTCGCCGCCGCCTTTGTTTTCAATGAATCCCTGCGCGAACTGACGCCGCGCGCCGGAATTCTGGTCGCCGCGTCAGTCGTATTGTCGCTGATTCTATTGTTCGCGCCTCTGCGCCGCGTGATCCAAAACCGTCTTGACCGGACGTATTACCGGAATTATTTCAAAGACCGCCGTACCCTTCTTGATTTCGCCCGCACGTTAAGTGCTGAAATCAGTCTGGCGCCGTTGGCGCGCGATATTTCGGCAAGAATAGTTCGTGCGTTCCCCGTGGATCGGGCCGCTTTACTTATTGCCGGTGTTACCGATCCCGCGCGGCCGGAGTTTTTCCGTTACGTTGACGGGGTTAATTGTACCGGATCAATGCAAAATCTGCTTTTGCATTCAGACGATCTGCCCGAAGGCGGCGCGCCTTTTGCGGTTCATGACATGAAAAACGGACCAGAATATCTCTGCCGCGCGGGTTTGGCGCTTTCACGCGAGGGGTTTTCGTACAGGCAGGATCTGCATTTTAATGGACGTCGTGTCGGAACGTTGGCGATAAGTGAGCTGCCTCGCGGGAAACATTTTTCCGGCGAGGACCTGGAGATATTATCAGCCATGGCTGGTTACGCCGCAATTGCGATTGAAAACGCGGCGCTCTACCAGTCGGCGCAAACTCAGGCCATGGAACTGGCACGTCTGAAAAACTATACGGAAAACATTCTTGAAAGCATCGATGTCGCGGTGGTCGCCGTCAATGCAGACGGAGTCGTCAGGTCCTGCAACCTCGCGTTTGAAATACTGTACGGTGCGGCGCGGTTTGAAATCATCGGCGCATCGGCTGAAAATCTTTTGTCTGCGGACGTAGTAGCTTCCATCCGAAACGCCTCCGGAATGTCGGGCTGGGACGCCGCCGCACCCGCCAATATTTTTAAACTTTCCATGAAGAATCTGAACGGCGGATCGCTTATCGTAAATCTGAGTGTGCGACCGCTGAAAAATTCCGGCGATTTCGTTGAAGCTTTCATATCCGATGCAAGTGGTTGTCTGCTTGTCATAGAGAACATTACGGAAAAGACGCGGCTTGAAGAACAGTTGATGCAGACGGAAAAGCTTTCCTCCATCGGTCTTTTGGCCGCGGGCGTCGCGCACGAAATAAATACGCCGCTTACCGGCATCTCAAGCTACACTCAAATCCTGCTTAATAATACGAAGGACGCAGAAGATGATGAACGGCGCAGAGAGATACTGAAGAAAATAGAAAAGCAGACTTTTCGAGCGGCGGAGATCGTCGGCGGCCTGCTCAGTTTTTCGCGCCTTGGCGGGAACGAGTTTTCGGCTGTGAATATAAACCAGATTATTCACGACAGCCTGTCTTTGCTTGATCATCAATTCGACAGGAACCGTATCAAAATTGCGCGTGATTTAAACGATACCCTTCCTCCCGTTTACGGCAACACAGGAAAACTTCAGCAGGTTTTCGTGAACCTGTTTTTGAACGCGCGCGACGCGATGCCGTCGGGCGGTGAACTCGGCATACAGACAGACATGGACGATTCAATGGTGATCGTAGATATTTACGACACCGGCGGCGGCATTCCCGGAGAAAACCTTAAAAGGATATTTGATCCATTTTTCACGACAAAAGGAATCGGTAAAGGGACGGGGCTTGGGCTGGCGGTTTCCTACGGCATCATACAGGAACACGGCGGCGGCATTTTCGTGGAGAGCGACGCCGGAAAGGGGACGCGCTTTACCTTGAAACTCCCTGCACGGCTGAATTAACCTTTTAATTTTAAATTATGGGCGCAGATAGACGGGTTTTAATAGTCGATGATGAGGAAATCCTTCGGGAGGTGCTTTCCGAACTGCTGGATTCCGAATCATGGGAATCCGATGCGGTTGAAACCGGCGGCGAGGCACTCGTGCGGATGCGCGAGAGGGAATACGGCGTCGTCCTTCTCGACCTGATGCTTCCGGATATCGACGGTCTGGACGTGCTGGAAGAATTGCAAAAACTGGAACACCCGCCCACAGCTATTATGCTTACGGCCTATGCATCTCTCGACAAAGCCGTACGGGCGACAAAACTCGGCGCTTTCAACTTTCTCGCCAAGCCTTTTAAAAATGAAGAACTTCTGCTGGCCGTAAAGAACGCTTTTGATCATTACGAGCTGCGGGAGGAAAACCGACGGCTGAAATCGACGCTGCAGGAAAGGTACGGTTTCGAAAACATCATCGGCAGAGGCGCTGCGATGAAGCAGGTTTTCGACCTGATTACGCAGGTCGCGCCCAGCCGCAGCACCGTTCTTTTACTGGGTGAAAGCGGTACGGGAAAAGAGCTTGTGGCCCGTGCTATTCACGCCGCCAGCGGCCGCGCATCCGCACCTTTTGTCGCGATTAACTGCGGCAACATACCTCCCGATTTGCTTGAAAGCGAGCTTTTCGGACATGTGCGCGGCGCGTTTACCGGCGCGATCAGTTTGAAAAAAGGGCTTTTTGAAGCCGCGGACGGAGGCACGATTTTTCTGGATGAAATCGGTACGCTTTCCCTGGAAATTCAGTCAAGGCTCCTGCGTGTCATCCAGGAACGCGAATTCCGGCGGTTGGGAGGACTTGACAACATCAAGGTGGACGCCCGCATAATTGCCGCAACCAATACGGATCTGGCTTCGGGTGTGAACCGTGGATCTTTCAGGGAAGATCTCTACTATCGGCTCAATGTCATCGTCATTAAACTTCCCGCACTACGTGAGCGACAGGATGATATTCCGGCGCTGGCTGAACATTTCATTCGGAAATTCTCCGCGGAAAACCAGCGTGAAAAACTGGCGCTGAATTCGTCGGCGCTGAAAATCCTGATGGATTACAGTTGGCCGGGTAACGTTCGTGAACTTGAAAATGTCATGGAGCGTGCGGTTGTACTCGCGTCCGGCGGTGTAATCGACGCGGAACTGTTTCCGAAAAATCTGCTTCACCCCACGCCGCTTGAAGTTTCGGTTGCCGATATATCCGAAATGTACGAAGACATATCGCTCAAGGACCGCGTCGGCGCCTACGAAAAAGACATTATTCTCGCCGCGCTTAAAAAAACCGGCGGCAACCAGAAAAAGGCGGCGGAGCTTCTCGACGTCAATCCTACAACTCTTAGCGAGAAGTTAAAACGTTTCGGCATCCGAGAAATCCGCCAGGAAAATGAATGATTTTTACGCCTTCTTTAAGGCAAACAATTTGTCCGAACGCGGAGTTTTACATTCAGGGCATTCCGCATCATACCAGGAGAACCTTGCCTGGCATTTTGTACAGCGCCAGCGATCTTCTTCCTGCTTTGCCCATTCCTTAATACCCAGTGTGCGCGCTTGACGCAGGTTTTCGATTACTATGGCGTGGTGTAGAACTCCGTCATTATTAAAGTCCGTTATTCTGCTGCACGGAAATTCATCGCAGCCTGAACAAACCCGCGTCTTGCTCTTGGTCGCCGCGCAGTCTCTTATTGCACATTTCGAGCAGTGTGCAGCCAAACGTCCTCCGGCGAGGCAACCGTCGCACCGCATGTTTTCCTGCGGCGGCTGTTTCGAAGCAGCTGCGGATTCCGGCGCCGCCTTTCTCTGGGGCTTGTTTCCCATCATGGCAGCCATGTACGAATCCATCCTCCGGGCGTTGTTCTCCTGAGTGGCAAGGTACATAGGGCACGCGCCGCAATAAGTACCGCATGAAGTAATCAGGTTTTCATTTTTTAATGCGCCGGCGTCCTGCCCCACCAGCTTTCCTGCAATTGCCGCGCATCCGACTCCCACAACAAATTCACGTCTTGTAATCATGCCGTTTTCTCCAATTATTTAGTTTTAGCTAAAATCGACATATCTCTGAATATGCCTCTGTTTTTTTAATGTCGAGCCTTTAGAATTAATGATCAGATGGATGTTCGATATGGTTTCCCTTTTATTTCCAAGAATTCAGATTATAGATCAAGCGAACGGATATATGTAGAGTCAGTTTCTTTTTATAGATAGAGATGCGATTTCTATATGTAAGGTTTTTGTAACGATGAATTTCCATTCCGTGCCGTCAAGATCAATGTTCGCCCACTTCGCCGCCCGTAGTTCACCAGGACGAACGAAAACCAAAGGCGCAAGGCGTCACGGACAACAGTCCAGTTTTATTGGTGATTTTAGATTGTATTGGACTGCTATGGACATAAAATGGCGGAGGCGCATGGGAATCGAACCCACCGAACCCGGCTCCCGCCGAATCCCAAACTGGATTTGAAGTCCAGGCCGACCACCAGGACGGATTCGCCTCCGCGCACGCGTGATTGTAACAGAAAACCGGATAAACATGGTAATAATACTTTTTCTTTCCCTGCGTGTTTTAGATATTACACGAGAACTGGATTTGATATCACAAGGCGTTTGTGTTAATCTACCGGACTTTTTGAGACAAATTCGTTGGTCGAACACCACTTCCACAGAGGAGAAAGCGTCGCATGGTTGATATTGTAACTCATGACCTCATTATTTTAGGGGCGGGATTAGCCGGCCTGCGCGCCGCCATTGAAGCCTCGCGCGTTACGCAGGGCAACCTGGACATTGCACTTATATCCAAAAACCAGTTGATGCGCGCGCACTCGGTCGCAGCCGAAGGCGGTACCGCCTCCGTACTCAGACCGGAAGACGGCGACAGCCTCGAATTACACGCATGGGATACCGTTTATGGAAGCGACTTTTTGGCTGACCAGGATGTAGTCGACCGTTTCGTCCGTGCGATACCCGGCGAAATAATCCAGCTCGAACACTGGGGCATTCCTTGGACGCGCCGTTCCGACGGACGCATAGCTCAAAGGCCTTTCGGCGGCCACAGCTATCCCCGCGCAGTACTGGCCCAGGACAAAACCGGTTTTTTTGAAATGCAGACCCTGTATGACACACTGAACCGTCACAAAAAAGTCCGGCATTACAATGAACATTTCATAACGTCCATTCTCATTGAAAACAACCGCTTCTGCGGGCTGACCGCAATCGACATGATCACGGGAAAATTCAAGGTCATTCGCGGCAAAGCACTGATTATCGCCGCGGGAGGCGCGGGAACGCTCTTCGGATTTACGACCTATTCGCAGACGGTCACAGGCGACGGCATGGCGCTGGCTTATCGCGCGGGAATCCCTCTGGAAGACATGGAATTTTTGCAATTCCATCCTACGGGTCTTGTCCCTTCCGGTATCCTCATGACAGAAGCCTGCCGTGGAGAAGGGGGCTACCTGATCAACAATAAGGGCGAAAGGTTCATGCATAAATATGCGCCGTCAAAAGCCGAGCTTGCGCCGCGCGACCTGGTTTCACGCTCCGAAATGATCGAAATCGAAGAAGGCCGCGGTTTTGCGGGCCCGAACGGCCTTGATTACGTTCATCTCGATCTGCGCCATCTTGGCGCAAAAAGGATAAACGAACAGCTTCCCCTTATTAGAGAAATCTGCATAGAGTTTAACGATCTCGATCCTATAAATGAGCCGATTCCCTGCCGTCCGGTTGCGCATTATTCCATGGGCGGCATCGAAACAAACATTGACGGCAAAACCTGCATTGACGGCATCTGGGCCGCAGGCGAAGCCGGTTGTTCCAGTCTTCACGGCGCAAACCGCCTCGGATCAAACTCAACGGCGGAATGTCTGGTCTGGGGGAAAATTACGGGCGAACAGGCCGGGTCTTACTGCAATGAAACCAGATCCGCCGCCGAAATCCCGGAAGACATGGCCAACGCGGAGCATAAACGTATTTACGAAGATCTGCTCGGTAAAGACGGCAAAGAGGATATCTATGAAATCCGCCGTGAATTGCGTACCGCCATGGATGAATATGTCGGTGTTTTCCGCACCGGCGAACAGTTGAGCAAGGGACTCGAAAAAGTGAAATCCCTGCGCGGTCGTTTCGCCGACATCCGTATCGACGACAAAAATTCCGTCTATAATACCAACCTGTACCATGCGCTTGAGACGGACAACCTGCTTGATCTGGCCGAAGTCATGGTACTCGGCGCGCTCACGCGTGAGGAATCACGCGGCGGACACGCCCGCCGCGACTTCACAAAACGCGACGACGAAAAATGGCTGAAACACACGCTGGCGTTCCGTACGGATCGTGGCCCGAAGCTGGAATACATACCTGTGACCATTACAACGTGGAAGCCGGTTGAACGGAAGTATTAAAGGAACCATTATGCAGCGAAAATACAAAAACAATCTTGGAATAATCGGCTGGCTATTCGGGGGGCGTTACGGCGCAGATCGATATATCTACGCGCTCCATCGTATTACCGGTTTAGGTATTATGTTTTATTTTCTGATGCACATCTTCGTCACCGGAAGCCGGTTGGGCGGCCCTGAAAAGTGGGAAGGCTGGATGGATTTTTTCTCTCAAAGCCCGCTTTTCATGATCGGGGAATTTCTTGTTTTCCTTGCGTTTCTGTTTCACGCCGTTAACGGCATACGGCTCGTTTGCGTGGAACTGGGGTTTATGATCGGCAAACCTGGACTTCCTACCTACCCTTACAATTATTCCACCCTCAGGCAGCGGCGCGTGATGCTCTGCGCCATGGGACTTGTAGCCATTCTCGCCGGAATCGCCGGCATGGATTTCGTTTACCTGATGATGCTTCGATAGGAGAAGATCATGCGTGAATCAAAACTATGGTTCCTGCACATCATTGCGGCTGTTGCCGTTCTGTTCCTGCTTGGTTCCCACATGGGAATCATGCACATGGGTTCCATACTAAACCACATGGGTTTCAGCTTTTCCGATCACCCGACAGATTCGGAATGTGTGTTCGGGCGCAGCCGGCAGGTTGCTTTCATGTTCATTTATATCGCCCTGTTGGGAACCGCGCTGTTTCACGGCTTATACGCTCTGCGCAGCATATTTTACGAGCTGTCGCTTCCAAAAGTTCTTGAAAAGGCCGTCGGAAGAATTCTTTTTGTTGTCGGCATCGCTCTTTTCGTTTACGGAAGCTATGTCGCAGTACAACTTGTACAGAGGGGAGCGTAGTTACATGAGCGATTCAGCGAACACAATCATCTTTGAAGTTCTGCGCTACAATCCCGAAAAAGGCGAAAAGCCGCATCTTCAGGAATTCACCGTGCCTGCGATAAAGGGCATGACGGTGCTGGACGGCTTGCACTGGATAAAGGAAAACAAGGACCGAACGCTGGCATGGCGGTCTTCCTGCCGTATGGGAATCTGCGGATCCTGCGGCATGTTCATCAACGGGCTTCCCCGCCTGGCATGCACAAACCAGATCTCTCATCTACATTCGGATCGCGTGGTAATCAAGCCTCTGCCTAATTACGACATAATCCGCGATCTGGTACCGGATCTTGAAACCTTGTTCGACAAACATCGCGCGGTAAAACCGTACCTGATTCGCAATGATCAGGTCGAACAGAACCGTCCCACCGCCGAATATTTCCAGTCGGAACAAGAACTTGTGAACTACATCCAGTTCGCTTATTGTATCAAGTGCGGATGCTGTCTTTCCGCCTGTCCGACGGCCGCGACATCGGATAATTATCTCGGCCCTCAGGCGCTGACACAGGGTTGGCGTTACCTGGCGGACTCCCGCGATGAAGGCGCTGCGGAGCACGCGAAGGAAGTTTATTCCGACCACGGCGTCTATCGTTGCCATTTCGCCGGTGCTTGTTCGCAGGTCTGTCCCAAAGGCGTCGATCCGGGACTCGCTATACAACTGGCAAAACAGGACGCTTTTCTAAAGACAATCCGTTTACGCAAGGAAAAAGAGGCTTCGGGAGTCACGCCACCGGTACAAAACCGGCAGCCGATGGCAAACATCCCAAAGGCGCCGGAACCTACCATCAAATGAAAAATGTGACGGTTTACACCGATGGAGCTTGTAAAAACAATCCCGGCCCCGGCGGATACGGCGTTGTTTTACAATACGGGGAACACCGGAAAGAGCTGTCCGCCGGCTATCGCCTGACCACCAACAACCGCATGGAAATTCTGGCCGCCATCATCGGTCTTGAATCGCTTAAAGAGCCCTGTCAGGTTCGGCTCATCAGCGATTCCCAATATCTCGTCAACGCAATCGAAAAAGTCTGGGCGCGCCGCTGGCAGTCCAAGGGCTGGATGCGCAACAACAAGGAAAAAGCGGTAAATCCCGACCTATGGGAAAGACTTCTGGCACTATGTGAAACTCATAATGTCAAATTTGAATGGATACGCGGCCATGCCGGGCATCCGGAAAACGAACGCTGCGATGAACTGGCAACGTCGGCGGCCACAAGTCAAAATCTCGCCATTGATGAAGTTTACGAACGGCAGGTTAGTGGCTAGCGACGAGTGACGAGGAAGTAGCGGATAGAGATGCAAAGATTTTTTTGTAAATATCTGTTTTGTTTGCTGTTTGTTTCTATCCTGACGGTCGGTCATTCGGCGGGTGCTGAGACCGTTTACTTAACGATTCTCCACACAAACGACACGCACAGTCGCCTCCTGCCTTTCAGTTATCCGGCTTCGACTCGTGGAAGTGTTTCAGGCCTGGAGGCGCGCGTCGATATCGGCGGAATCGCCCGGCGAGCCGCGCTTATTAAAAAGACGCGCGACGGGCTTGAACAAAAAGGAACAACAGTATTGGTCATGGACGCCGGCGATTTTTCAGACGGCACACCGTTTTCCATCGAATACAAGGGCGAGGCCGATGTCGCGGCCATGAACGCCGCGGGGTATACTCTCGGAACGCTCGGCAATCATGAGTTTAATTATTCGCGCGCCCAATTGCAAAAACTTATCAGCCTTTTTAAATTTCCAGTTATCGGCGCAAATATCGTTGACGCCAAAACTAACGCGCCGTTGATCGAAGAATACAGGATCATTCAGGCCGGGCCGGTAAAAGTCGGCGTTTTCGGCCTTCTGACTGGCTCCACTTCGGGATATCCGGCCGTGCGCGAAGGAATAAAAATCACAGGTGAACTCACCGCTGCGCGCCGTATGGTGAAAACGCTTGCCGGACAGGTAGACGTCGTGATTCTACTTTCCCACTGCGGCGAGGAAAAAGACATTGAGATTGCGGAAAAGGTTCCTGGAATCACCGCCATCGTCGGAGGACACTCACATTCACGCCTTCCGTTGGGGAAAATGGTGTGGAACACCCAAAGCGTCAGCACGCAAAAAAAGGAAGGAACTATTATTGTGCAGGCCCATCAGTGGGGCGGCGAACTCGGGCGACTGGATCTTGAAATCGAAAAAGACGCCAAAGGCACCTGGAGTGTCGCCAGCCACAAGGCGTCCCTTAATCTCATCACTCCGAATATTGCGGAAGACCCGGAAACAGCGGCCGTAGTTGAACGTTACTGGAAGCCGATCGCCTTGAAATACACGCAGGTCATAGGCCGCGCAACCGCCGATTTCACGGATCGCGGAGACGACCTCCCCACCTATAATCTTATGACCGATGCCCTGCGTGAAACCTTCAAAGCAGATTTTGCACTCGAAAACATGGGCGGAGTACGCGCGCCGCTGATCGCCGGAGAAATTACCGCCGCCGATCTTGCCGCAACAGATCCTTTCGACAACTCCGTAATAACTTTCAGTATCAGCGGTGACCGGCTCCGTAAGATTTTGCAGTCGCAGCATCCTGCCGTTTCGGGAATAAAATACAGGATTGAGAAGAACGCCGTGACAATAGTGACAATCGGCGGCAAGCCTCTGGAAGATGGTAAAACCTATAACGGCGCTACCAATTCATATTTCGCCCGGATCATATTGAGGGGAATCAAAATCAACGACACCGGCCGCCAACGTCTGGATGTTCTGACCGAGTACATACGCCAAAAAGGAACGGTTGCTCCGATTTATGACTCCCGCAGAATAATTAAGTAAATTCTATTTACTATACTTCACGGGCGGCGCTGAACGCCGAACCTATCGCATCCACAATCAGGCCGGGTGTGCCGCAATCACCGACCGCGTAGACTTCCGGAACAAGCGTTTTCAGTTTTTCCATAAGGCCGATGTTCGACTGCAGAGGCGGCGCGGGTATCACCGTATCGGCTTCAATCTCAAGTTTTTTGCCTTCCTTCGTGACAATTACCAATCCGTAGTCGTTGATTTCAACGTATTCCCGAACGCCGGAAATCATCGGAAGCTTCTTCTCCTCGAACCAGCGAAAGAGCTGCTCTTTCATCGCAAGCGTCAAACCATCGCCGAGAGATTCAGCCTGATCGACAAGCGTAACCTTTCGGCCGCGCTTCATAAGAAATTCCGCCAGTTCGCAGCCCTGTACCGCGCCGCCTATTACGACGGCCTTTTTGCCTATGGGCATATAGAACCGGGACAGGCTGCGCAAAGTCTCCGGACTGAAAAACCGTGAAAAGAACTTGAGCCTCAAATGCAACTCGGCGCCGCTGACAACGTTGGAGCGGTCAATACCCTTGATGTTTAAAACGCCTGGAAGTCCGCCGGCGGCCAAAAAAACAGTGTCCGGTTTTGTGGATTCTATGATTGACGCATCCGCTTCACGACCTAATTCCACGCGGACGCCAAGTTTTTTCAGTTGGTTTTCAAAATATCGGATAAGTTCCGTAAGATTTTCAGGATGCGAACCTTTGACCATGGCGGCCAGCGGCAGGAGCCCGCCCGGTTTGGCGGATTTTTCAAAGAGTGTCACACGATGTCCGCGCAGCGCAGACACACGCGCGGCTTCCATGCCCGCGGGGCCGCCGCCGACAACTACGATATTTTTCTTTTTTTCCGCCACGCCAATCTTCGTATGAACCGTGCCTGAAATGCCGTTGACACGGCAGCGTCCCGCTCCGCCCAGGCAGAAATTACAAGCGGTGCAGGGTGCTATGTCTTCCGGATGTCCGGCTGAAAGTTTATTCGGCAATTCCGGATCGGCGTGCAGGCGACGGTTCATGGCGATAAAATCAACCATACCTTGTCGCAGAACCGACTCACCAAGGTCGGGATCCATTCTCCCCACAACCATGACCGGAACTGAAACATATTCTTTAAAACCGGCAGCAAGCCTGATATTCGCGCCCGCGCCTAGTCGGCTCGCGTCATATTCCTTTGGGAATTTTTCCAAAGGCAGCGGCGGAGCCGGATAGAACAGCAAATCAGGCAGGAATCCCGCGACATGTCGTCCAAGCCAGTGGCTGCGCACCTGTATCGCGTCCGCGCCGGCTTCTTTTGCGAGGCGCGCGGCCTCTCGGCTGTTTTCGTGAGAAAAGCAATTGTCCGCGCCGATCTCAAGCCCGATTTCAACACCGTTCAAGACTATCGAAATTGGAAAATCGCTCCCTGCCCGGTTTTTCATCGCCCGAATCACCTCGGTCAGAAAACGCGCACGATTTTCCAGACTTCCGCCGTATTCATCTTCCCTTTTGTTCCAGAACGGCGAAAGAAAGCTCTGAAACAGATGACTACTGGCCGCGTTGATGTCGATGCCGTCAAAACCCGCTTTGCGTGCGCGCAGCGCGGCATTGGCGAATTTCTCGACGATGCCCGCGATTTCGGAAACTGTCAGCGGCCTCGGTTCTTCGTTGTGGTGATCGTACGGATTATCCAGCCAGACATTTGAAGCGGCGACAGGTGGCCCGGGATATGTGGGGTTTTGCTCCCTTCCCCAATGTACCTGCCAGGGGCCGTCATGGTTCGTTGAAAGAAAGGTCGGGCAGCCGTGTTTGTGTATGACTTCAGCCAGCTCGCACAAACCCGGCAGAAATTTATCGTCGTCAATCCGGTAGCGATTTCTGTAGCGTGCGCCCCACGGATAATCAACCGTGACCGCCTCCACGATAAGAAGCCCGACGCCGCCCTGCGCAAACCGTTCGTAAAATGCTTTGACATCTTCCCTCATGTGGACGTCGTCTTCGTGCCACATAAGCATCCCCGCACCTGGTTTTACTATCCGGTTTCGGGTTTTAACCGCGCCGATGCGCCCGGGTTCAAGCATCTTTTCATATGATTTCCGTTGTGTCATATCCGCTCCGCTGGCTGTTTTATTGTAAATATAGGCGAAAGAATTGTTATGAAAGCCGCCTGAAAAAGCAAATCATATTATGGATTTGGTTCGCCATTCGGTTTGTGGTAAAAAGAAATGTTATTTAAACGGTAAAAAGTGAAAGGGAGATTATCTATGCGGTTGATTACTCGCTCGGATTTCGACGGCCTCGTTTGCGGCATACTTTTAATGGAAAAAGGAATTATCGACAACTGGAAATTCGTTCACCCAAAGGATCTGCAGGATGGCCTGTTCGTCCCAACTCCGGACGACGTTCTGGCCAACGTTCCGTATGTTCCCGGATGCGGCATGTGGTTTGACCACCATGTCAGCGAAAAAGAACGTGTCGGCTGGAACAATGACGTGAAGGGCGAGTCCCGTCTGGCGCCTTCCGCCGCACGCATAATTTATGATTATTACGGCGGCGCGGACGCGTTTCCGAGAAACTTCGACTCCCTGATCGCAGGTGTTGACAAGGTTGACTCCGGCGATTTGACCGTTGACGAATTATTGAATCCCGCTGGCTGGATATTAATAGGTTTTATTTCCGACCCACGCACGGGACTCGGCCGTTTCCGAAATTTTCGCATAAGCAACCTTCAACTGATGGAAGACCTGATCACCCGTTGCAGACACTTCTCCGTTGACGAGATACTGGCCATTCCGGACGTCAAAGAACGCGTGGAGCTGTATCACGAACAGAACAAGCTGTTCAAAAACATGGTTATCGCCAACACCAGAATAGACGGCAACGTTATAATCACCGATCTGCGCGATGTTTCCCCGATCTACACAGGCAACAGATTTATTATTTACAGCATGTTTCCAGAGCAGAATATCTCCTGCTGGGTCGTAGACGGTCGCGCAAAAGTCAATATCTCGATCGCCTGCGGGTACAGCATCATAAATCGAACGGCCAAAACACATGTAGGGCGGCTCATGCTCAAGTACGGCGGAGGCGGCCACGAACGTGTCGGTACATGCCAGGTGGATTACAACGACGCGGACAAAATACTCGGCGAAATCGTCGCGCAGATGAAGGCGGACGGTTAGTGAAGTATTGTTTATAAATGGCTGTGTGGGAGAAGTGCAATGTTTTCCTGTCGTCAGACAGGCGCACGAATGCAGGAGCCGAAGCGTATAAAATATATTGAGGTACGAATATCGTGCAACCGTTCAAACGGTTACTCAAGTTATGAATACACCACCTCAACTCAAACTGAGAAAATATTCAAACCTTTAAAATATTCGGCAACCATTATGGTTTTGAGGACGCGCAAGGCGTCTCGCCTACGGAGCGCGAATTTGATCGCGCAACCATGTTTGGCAAATCACGCCTCATCTTCGTGCGCGGCGAAGACGACTCAACCCGCCACCCGAAAACGCAAAAACTTATCCGCCGGACGGGCGATCAGCTTATCCGGCGGCGTTTCCGCGATATCACCGACCTCAAAGCAGCCGTTTACGCCAGTTTCCTCGAACAGCTCGAACGCGCGGGACGCCTGCACATGGGGCCGTTTGATACCGCCGCGTGCATTGGCGCGACAATCAGCGACCTTGACCCGAAGCGTGTGCACGCTTTTCTTTCCCGCGCGCAAGCTACCCCGCAAGCTGCCGAGCAAGTTGTAAAGATACTTCAATCCGCCGTCAATCCAGTTTATCGGAACACTTTGCGGCGGATGTCAGATTTTAAAGATCGTGAACATTTCCGCAAAGCTTACCTTGACCCGCTGCCATTCGGATGGATTATAAACCGTGTCGAACATACCTTGACTATTTACGAAGCCACGTAGATAACCCTCGGTTATGGATTGGCGGCTGCTGTCACTTGTTGCCGATGCTCGGGATTACCGATGATGCCTCACCACTTCAAAACACGGGGCGAATACCTTTTGTTCGCCCTTTTTGCGCGGCGGCTTACCTTTCATTACAGAATGATTTTTTGAAATGGTGGCTACGGGGTGGCCAGGAGATTTTTTATTCTTGCGTGATGGCGCTATGTTATTGTTTTTATTGGTGAACCGCGAAGGAATCGAACCTTCAACCTACTGATTAAGAGTCAGTTGCTCTGCCGATTGAGCTAGCGGTTCACTTTTATACTGTAAGCCGTTTCCAAGTATACACTGGGAACAACGGGCACAAGATTAGCACGCGGCCTCCTTGTTGTGAAGCCGGTTTTTTTAACAAATGAAAAAGTGAGAAATGGAAAAGGAATTGAGGCTCCGGCGCAAGGCCGGAGCCGGGCTTGCGTGAATTAATCCTGCAGTTTTACGACTTCTTGCGCCTGATAACCCTTTGGTCCCTGCGTCACAGTGAATTCAACGTGATCGCCTTCGTCAAGAGATTTGAATCCGCTCCCCTGAATTGCGGAATGATGCACGAAAACATCGTCTCCGGAATCGCGCCGGATGAAGCCATAACCTTTTTCGTTGTTAAACCACTTTACTACGCCTTGTTCTTTCATCTTGCCTCATTACTCATTACTAAAACCCGTGCCAGGCACGGGTGCTCAATTTTTAAAACCGTCTGTTTTCGTAACATCCAAATCCCACAAAGGCCTAAACCGGTCGCGGGTCTTCGCTCTACAACCAGACTACTCAAAACATTACCCTCGTCAGGTAAACTTTAAATCTTATCGAATATACATGCGCATTCAAAGAAAATCTAGAAATTTTTATTCAGCCGCCCGCAAGGCGCGTATCATCTTGTCACGGAAAGTTCCTGCCGTTTCAAAGCCGGTTCCCCTAAGAGAATTCATTTCCCCTCCGTCGGGCCGCAAAAAAACCAGCGTCGGCACGCCGCGTATCCGATACTTTTCCATTATGGTCTTGACCGCGGGGTCGTCGCCGGCCGTTAAATCCGCCTTCATCATGACAAAACGCCGCGCAAGGCGCACCACTTCAGGGTTTGAATAGGTTTTTTGATCCAGTTCGCGGCAGGGCACGCACCAGTCCGCATAAAAATCAATAAATACCGGACGGCGCTCCTCGCGCGCTTTCACAAGGTTTTCCATTGAATAACTTTCCCATAGTATGGATTCCCTTGCGGATCCTCCCGCAATCACCGCGGTTTTTTCATTTATAAAAGACTCCACTCCGTCAACCGTAACGAATAGCGCCGTGGCGAAAAACAGGCAGCCGACCGTATTGCGAACAATGGCGAAAATTTTTCCGGTGCCGGGAACATGCGCTATCCATGCCAGATAAATCCCGCCGATCAGCAGAATAAAAGTAATGCCAAACGACCAGACAAGTGGAGAAAGCAGGCTTCGCAGGTAGTACCATGCCATGCAAAACAGAACGAAACCGAAGATTTTCCGCACCCATACCATCCACGCTCCGGAGTGCGGCAGCCGATTGATACTTCCGGAAAAAATCCCAAAAACAAGAAAAGGCATCCCAAGTCCGAGCGCCAGCGCAAAGAAAAGTAAAAAACCCGTAATCGCGCTCCCACGCTCACCTACATAAGTCAAAAGCCCCAGAACAAACGGCCCGATACATGGCGCGGCGACAATGCCCGTCGTCAGTCCCATCAACACGGTTCCGGATAATCCCGCGCGCGTTTCGCCGATCCACGATGTCAAAAACGTCGGCATACGCAGTTCATAAACATCGAACATTCCGAGCGCCAGCAACGTCATGATAATTACGACGCCTAAAAGCACCGCAGGATACTGCATCGCCGCACCGAAAAAGCCGCCCGCTATTGCCGCCGCAACACCTAAAGCGGAATAGGTGACCGCCATACAGAATACATAAAGGCAGGCGTGCTTGATCAAACCGGTCTTATCGCCGCGTACTTGTCCGCCGAACCAGGCAAGTGTAATGGGAATCAGTGGATAAACGCAGGGCGTCAGGTTCAGCGCCAAGCCGCCCAGGAACGCCAATAGTAAGTTAACAAGAAATCCACGACGGAAAAAATCTTCTTCGAAAATGCCGAACAGGTTTTCTCCGCCCGTTTCAGCCGGTGTGGCAACAGGTATTGGAATAACGGCTTCCACCGTATGTGCCGATGCCGTGACGGGAATCAAAGCACTGAAAGGAGTCCAAACCGGAGGAAGACAGGAATTGCGGTCACAAGCCTGCGATCGCACCCTTCCACGCACTATGGCTTCCTTTTGGGAAAAATCTTCAGCCAGAAGGATCGTCGCCGTAATTTTCACAGCCCGTTCATAAACGGACATCGGCGTATCGGAAACCGGTAGTTTTTTAACCTGGGCTTCGGGAAAAACCGCCTCGTCAAAAGTTACGTCCGGCAGCGGGTCGAACTCGACACTGGTCGGTATAAGATAGTCCTGCAACGGTCGATTGGAATTAATATGATACGAACGTGCTATTTCAAGTTCTATGGTCAGCGCCGCCTCGCCGCCAGCGGAAATTGCTTCATCGGGCGCAAGCACCTTGACTCCGACCACAGAATCCACTCCGGCGGACCATGTGATTGAAATAAAGCAAATAAATATTGCGCATATCCAAAGAAAGCCAGGGAAATGCCGATTAATCGCCTTCATAACGGGCCGTATTATAACTGTTTTTTCATGAATCTTACAGAATAAGAAGGCATGTAAACCGGCTGTTTTTCCATTTTTTATCTTTATGAAGTGCCGTCATCCGCCTGTAACACTTCCACAACTCAAGTTTTTCTTATATAATTAGTCATTTCGAGGTTTACGGCCTGTGTCGAAAAACGGAATTGAAAAGAGAGTATGGATTCAGGCGTCCGCTGAAATAATATTTCGGGCGCTTACAAAAGCTAAAGCTTTGGAACAATGGTTCTGCGACAAGGCGACTTCGAACCCGCGCGTCGAAGGCGAACTTATTGCCCAGTGGAATGATGAAAAAAACAGACGAAAAGGGCGCGCGATTTTCACGCAATTCGAACCGCCTAGAGGATTAACGCTGCAATGGGTAGACGATGGAAGCGGCGAGGGTGCGATTGCTACACACAAATTAAGTTACGAAATTAATCCGCGATCCGGCATGACTGAACTTGTCATGATAGACAGCGATGAAACGGATATGGATGAGGAAACGCTGGATTTCCTGGCGCGTGGATGGAACACCGTTCTGCTGGAACTAAAGGATTATTGCGAACATAAAGAGCGTGCCGCTAAAAAACGTTATGCGGTTCATTCTCAGGAAAACGCCGATTAAGAAATGTCGATTTATTCGCTTCATGGAATGCGGCGGCTTGCTACCGCGCCGTCCAAGCAGGAACCGTTGCCGTTACAAACAACATAGGCGTGCAACGTAATGTGGTTATTGTAACATTGTTGAGTGCGGCGGCAAACCGCCGCTATGAAAGCGGGAGCAAGCTCACACACTCCATAAATCAGAGTTTCCTTAAGGAAATACCGATTCATTCACTGGACGGGATCAGACGCGTATCAAATGACGCGAATTAATTCAAATAGAATCTTGCTTTTCTAAAACGTTATCTGCTACCATTATTTTTTATCTCTAGTTGTAAGTTATTTTTACAGCGAACTTATTTGGAGGAATTCATCATGCGCAAAGTCCCTTTGGGGGAATCTTTACGGATTATCGCCCAGGGTTCAAAGAACTGGGTGGCAGGCAGACCAATTGTCGTTTCTTTTGAAGTTACAAATTCCTGCACATGTTATTGCAGACATTGCGACCACGGCGGCCCTAAAGACATGTCGAAAGACATGAAGCCGGCGAATTACAGAGAATACATGGATGTGCTGCAACCCGTCGTCGTGCAGGTTTCCGGCGGCGAACCCCTGCTTCGTTCCGATCTTGAAGAAGTGGTGCGCAACATCAAATCACCCTCCGGGCTTCCCTATCTCATTCTTGTTTCCAACTGGTCCGGAATGACCGTTGAGCGGTATCAGAAATTGCGTGAAGCGGGTGTGGATGAATTCTGCGTCAGCCTTGATTTTCCCGACGCGGCTCGTCATGACGATTTCCGCGGCCTCACGGGTCATTTCGAATATCTGGAAAAGATAATTCCCGCGGCGTCGGCTTTAGGTCACGACGATATCGTCATGAACAACTGCATCACCGCATGGAATGTCGAGGAAATCAACGCCAACGCCGACAAGGCCGAAGAATGGGGCGTAAACATAAACTTCAGCGCTTATTCGCCGCGCCGCGTCGGCTGCCGCGATTATTTTCCCGAAACGCCGGAGAAACTGGCGGCGCTTGACCGTGAACTGGAAAAACTCAAAGCTAGAATGAATAGTTCCCATTGGATCACGACAAATAACACCACACTTGACGCCACGCGTGAATATTTCCATCGCGGCGGTACGCCCAATTGCAAGGCCGGCCTGCGCTGGCTTGTCGTTACGAACGACGGCGCGCTCCAGCCCTGCTCGATGCAGTTCAAACGCTACGGCCTGCATGAACAGGCGAAAATGATCAGCGAATTCACTGAAAAAAACACCTGCGATGAATGTTACGTTTCGATTCGTTCGTATCTGGACAAGTCATATACCCAACTTCTGTCGGAAAACGTCGCGGAATTCTTCTCATTCAAAAGAAAGAATTCAAAAGCCGCATAAGGAGGCAATATGAAAAAGCTACTGTCTGGAATTTTAGTTTGCATGTGCATGGCGCCTCTTGCGTCGGCAAGTGACGCCGGAGACCGTGTAATACGCGCGGGCACGGTGCTCAAGGAAATCATGGAAGCTCCGGACGGCGGAATCCCGCAGGATTTGATAGACAGAAGCGCCTGTATAGCCGTCATTCCCGGCATGGTAAAAGGCGGATTCATCTTCGGCGCGAACTACGGCCGCGGGCTTATGTCGTGCCGTCTCGAAAATGTCGGCGGCGAATGGAGCGCTCCGTCCATGTTCCGGCTTGAGGGCGGAAGTTTCGGTCTCCAGATCGGTGCGCAAGCCGTCGATCTCGTTTTGGTCGTAATGAACCTTAGGGGATTGGAAAGTCTGCTTGACAGCAAGTTTTCCCTTGGCGGCGACGCCTCGATCGCGGCAGGCCCGGTCGGCCGGACTGCCGCAGCGGAAACCGATGCGTTGATGTCCGCGAAAATTCTGGCCTACTCACGCTCGCGCGGACTATTCGGTGGATTGACGGTTAAAGGCGGAACCATTCGCCCCGACAAGAACGCCAACATTGAGCTTTACAGGCAGTCGATGAGCGCGCGCGCCCTGTTGCTGGAAAAAACCAGCCCTATCCCGAAAGACGCGCAGATTTTTCTGGATCAGTTAAATAAAGTCAGTCCGCCGAAGAAGTGACGAGGGCCAGCCCGGATATTCATACGCCTTAAAAGGTATCGCTGAAATAAACACAGCGCAGGTTGTTCACAGATGGAAAAACTTCGACGATTTGATATCGGCGGAAAATGCCTGGGAAAACGCTGATTAATTGTCTGTGCGGGGTGAAGCGCAAGG
>Ga0082212_10000835_pt1 | contig 45119 bp, 37 predicted proteins | sample TergutNt197P3_FD_71548 | JGI IMG/M metagenome (GOLD analysis project Ga0082212, IMG submission 71548) | Neocapritermes taracua P3 segment gut microbial communities from Petit-Saut dam, French Guiana - Nt197 P3 | ecosystem: Host-associated > Arthropoda: Insects > Digestive system > Gut ... | reverse complement strand
ACCAAAAAGTCCGAGACAGGATATAAGTACGGCGATGATGGAAAAGATACCGAATAGCCTGCCGGTAAGGATATCCGATTTGTATATATTATTGAAAGTATCGTCAAGGAATGAAAAATTGAAAGGATATTCGGCATTGTATTGTTGCCATACTTTTTCAACTGCTGCTATGGCGTCTTGGGTTTTGCCGGGTGCGGTACGCACATAAAGCGTTCCGACATATCGGGGTTCGTTAAACATGACCAACGGCCCTATTTCGGTATGTAAACTTGCAAAGTTAAAATCTTTCACAACGCCTACAATCTTCCACTCCTGTTTGTCAACCCATTTACCTACAGGGTCGGTTATTCCCATTGTCTTGACGGCTGCTTCGTTCAATATATATTGCCGTTCGGCTGTGATTTCGGGCGTAAAGCCTGAACCGTCGATCAACGTAAAGCGCATTGTCTTTAAAAACGAGGTATCAACACGCAGTTGCGTATGCAACGTCAGTCCTTCGGTTAATCTGCCTTCCCATGTTCCGAAACCATTGCCCGACCCGACACGCATAATATTTTCGCTTGCCGCAGTCACTCCCGCGATGGATGTTTGCTGTTCCAACTCGGCTTTCACTGCATCGAAATGACTGCGTATATTGATCATGCTGCACGTCATTATATTTTCACGGTCGTATCCCATGTCTTTTTCGCGCATGTATTTCATCTGCAATCCAAGCGCTATGGTACCGGCAATTAAGGCTGTTGATGCTGTAAACTGCAACACAACCAATATTTTACGAAACAGGCTATTGCCTGTTTTTGTTTTGATGCTTTGCAGGAAGTTTTCCGTTTGATAGGATGCCAGCATGTATGCCGGATAAATACCCGCCAAAACGATCACGGCAATCATCATCGCAAGATAAGTCAGCCATATTTTCCCGTCTAAAAGATTGAATGTTATATCTTTACCTGATAGCTGATTGTACGCCCCCTGCAAGCAAATGTTCAAAACTAAAGCTGTGATTATAGCGATGGCAAACAAAATGATCGCTTCACCCATCAACTGCATGAACAGCCCGAATCTGCGTGCGCCGACAATTTTTCTCAATCCTATCTCGCGATGACGCTTCGACGCCCTTGCAGTAAGCAAGTTGACATAATTGATACACGCAATAGCAAGGATGACAAGGGCTATCCACTGAAACATGCGTACGGTTTTTATTCCTGCAGGTTCACCGTCGAAACTGTAAAGATGCATATTGACTAAGGGTTGCAGTTTGAATGAGCGGATGCCATGCATCACAGTCTGTTTTGCTGTCACCTGTTCGGCAAGTTGAATAACATCCGTTCCTTTTCTCACTTTCAGGCAGGTTCTAAACTCGCAACCATCCCATGAAGTCAATATCCGGTTATAGAAGGATGCAGTGTCGATGGCATACGTACTGATCAAATCTACATGCGGCAGGGTCGTGTTTCGCGGCATGTTTTTCATTACTGCTGTCACGTGTATGGTTCTTCCGTTATCAAGCGTGGCTATTTTCCCGACAGGGTCTTCATCGCCGAAAAGTTGATTTGCCAACCGCTCGTTGATGACCGCGTCATTTGGATTTTGAAGCGGATTGTTGTTGTTCCCTTTTACGATGGGGAAGTTGAAAAAGTCGAAAAAATTGGGATCGGAGTAATAGCAGGATATGGATGACGATTTCGTGTCTTCATACCTCACAAAACCTGCTCCCCATGGGGCCGTCCGGCAATAATCCTCTACCGTGCCAAAATCTTCTTTGGCTGTCGGCCCAAACAGTCCCGACACAACCGGAGCAGTCATCGTATTTCCTTCGATATTGAAATGGGCGATGCCCATGTAAATAGTTCCGGCATCCTTGTGAAACCGGTCATAACTTCTTTCATCCTGTACCCACAGAACGATAAAGACGCAGGCAGCCAAACTGATTGCCAAGCCGGCAATGTTAATGAATGAATACACACCGCTGCGGCGGAGATTTCTGATTGTTATTTTTATATTTCTGAACATGTTTTTTATTTTTTAATTTGGGCGAAAGCGTTTCGCCCCTACTTCTTAATTACCAACTCCTGTATGTCTCCATAATTCTCATAACTGTTCACCACGACGCGGTCGCCGGGTTCAAGACCTTCGAGTACCTCATAGTAATCAGGGTTCTGGCGTCCGATGCGGATCGGGATGCGATAGGCTTTTCCGCCGTCTTTCGACACTTTGAAAATCCAGTTGCCGCCTGTTTGCTGGTAGAAACCGCCGCGCGGGATGATCAGCGCATCCGTCTCGTCGCTGAGTGCGATGCGAATCTGCAACGTCTGGCCGCGACGGATCGTTTCGGGCGTTTTTCCATCAAACAACATGTCTACGGCAAACCGTCCGGCGGTAACCTGCGTATATACTTTCTTGATAGTCAGTGTGTATATTGTATCTCCCAGTCGATATTGTCCTTCCAGTCCGGCATACACACGCGAGATATAGTGTTCGTCCACATCGACCCGCACCTTGAATCCGCTCAGGACGTCAATCTGTCCGATACGCTGGCTCTTGCCTTTACTTTCGCCTATCTCGGCGTCCAACGAAGTGAGTTGTCCTTCGACGGGTGCACGCACGGTAAGGTCGGCAAACTTGCGGTTCATCAGTTCCAGCGCGTTTTTCGACCTTTCGTACGATTCCCTTTGCTGTTCCATCTGCTGGACGGAAGCGATCGAATCCTGCGTTAATATTTCCAGCGCCAAAGCCCTTTTTTCGACCATATACTCATACCTGTTTTTGGCTTCCAGGTAATCCTGCTCGGCGACTGTTTTCGAATTGAACAACTTGGCGTTCATGTCGTACAGGCGTTTTGCTTCTTTCAGCTGGTTATCCATATCGACCACCATCGTCTGCTTGTTGACGGTGTTCTGCCGGGCGTTGATTTGTGCAAGCTGCATTTGCATCAGCATATTGTACACATTCGTTTCCTGATTGACGATACTCAGTTCCAAATCGGTATTACTCAGTTTCAGGATGGGCTGTCCCTCTGCCAGTACGGCGCCGTCTTCGATGAATATTTCCTCTACCCGTCCGCCTTCCTGCAAATCCAGGTAAATCGTAGAGATCGGTTGTATGGTTCCGGTGACCGGAATAAACTCCCGAAAGTTGCTTTGTTTCACTTCTGCCAATGTCATTCGTTCGCTGTCGACGTTCAGCCTTGAATTACCAAAGGTGCTGAATACGAGATAAACCAACAGCGTCGCGGCAAGGAACCCTCCGGCAAGGAGTAGGATCCGCTTTGTTGTCCATGTTTTCTTTTCAATGGGCCTGTCCATATACTTTAATTTTATTATTATTATCGTTCATCTTGAGTTGAAATTCAAATGTTCACATAATAAAGTACAATTATCGTGCCAAAAAGGTAACATTCAGATAATAAGCATATTGATGAAACGTACTAAAGAGCAAGTGTCCGAAAACGGACACTAAGTGTTCGGAAATGATACACTTTTGAAAAGCCAACATGAAATTTTTTTAAAGCGCGATGACACAAAAAATAATTACCTTTGTGCCGTGTTACGCTAATATTTTCATAATGCAAACAGTAAGAAATGATTTGTGCCCGTGTGGCAGTGGAAAAAAGTACAAGAAGTGTTGTCTTGACAAAGACAGGGAGGAACTCATTCAAGAGATTAAAACATTATAGAATAATCAAAAAGAGGATGAATGGGAGCGTGAAGATGAAGATGAAGATGAAGATGAAGATGATTTCGACATTTTTGATGAATTACTGGATGAATCACAGGATGAAGACGACGCTTGTGCCGTCGATATAAAGGAAGAAAAAAATTGGCCGTTTCTTATGTCGAACAAACTCCCGGAGATATCAAAAGAGGATGACAGGATCGTCAACGACTGGTGGTTGAAATATAAGAAAATGAAAAATCTTTATGTGATACGTGATCATCTTGTTCGATTCATGGATAATTATCCTCATTTAGTCGAAAATCTCTCATTGCATTGGTTTTTTCTTTTCAATCATGGCTCCGCGCTATACAAAGCAGGTAAATATGAACTATTCGTTGAATTATTATTGCGGATTCGCAATGAATTTCCCGGCGTATATGTCAGAAATTTCGGATATTATGATTCAAAACTGATTTTTTGGTATGTGGCGCAAGGACGAATCGACGAGATCAGTCCGTTTTTTGACTGGTTTAAGATAGACAAGAGAGGCGAATGTATGGATCAATTAGACAGTGTGGCAAACCTGCTTCGGTCGATTGATCGCTCGGATGTCCTGTATAAGGAGATAGCAAAAGATTCAAATGCCTATATTTTTGTTGACATGAAATTTAATCGTTTTTTCTCGCAATATATTGAAAAACCTTCAACAATAGACAATATTACTGCATTGCGGAACGAATTATTGACGAATGGTATTGATGATGAATGGTTAGTCGATGAAAAAAATATAGCTGAAAAAATAAGGCGCGTTAAGCGTCCGTTTACTACATGGGAAGTCAATATTCCCAAGAAGAGGTCGCAGATTACCGATTTATATAACCGTATTACCGACAATTTCACCTATTATCTTTACCTTAATACCGGAATCTCGTTTGATTGCGCCGATTATTTTTCCGAAACGGTTTTACAATATTATGAAATGATTGTTTCGGGTGATACACGCCCGAAAAATATTTTTTGCCTTGACAAAAAAACATTTCAAGAAAACCTATTACAGTACACATGGTCGATAGTGGGTGATCATATTTATTATTTATCACAGCTTAATGCTTTTTACCTCTTTGCCGAATATTTGGAAACATGCGGCAACATGACGGCAGAGCAGAAAACGGCATTTCAGGAAATCGTTACTGAAACTTATCAGGGATATACTGAAAGGAATGAAAAACCAGGGCCAGAAATGCTTTCATTCAAGAAATTCCCGTTATGGGATATCACGGATTAATCAACGCAACCGCTTGCAGACTACAATACTATACCAGGCAATGATGGCGAAGGCGATAGCCGGAATCCAGTAGGCCAGCGCAATGCTCGACATATCGGAAACAATGCCCTGTATCTGTGTTAAAACTGCTGCGCCCGCAATGGCCATCACCATGCCGGCGCCGCCTATTTTGACGTCGTCGCCCAGTCCGTTAATGCCTATTCCATATATGGTGGGGAACATCAGCGACATACATCCCGAAATGCATATCAAGGCATAGACGCCAATAACGCCATTCGCATAAATGGTAATGAGACAGCAGGCTACGGCAATAAGCGCGAGTGTTGCCAAAATTTTTCGGGGGCGGAAATAACGCATCAGCCATGTACAGACAAAACGCATGACGACAAACAGAATCAGCGACATGATATAATAGGTGGCGCCGGCCTGTTCGGACGTTCTCGGCAAGAGGTCGTCTAATCCAAGTGTCTCAAAAAGGTTATAAAAACCAGCAGCTACCGGTTCGACCGAACGAAGCGCCTGAATGACGTCGGTCGACGAAGCATTGGCGCCCAACGAAGCGACGACAGCATTTAAATTTAACTGTTGCATTGCGTAACGGATGACAAACGACCATACGGCAATCTGCGCGCCAACGTAAAAGAACTGGGCAACAACGCCCCAAATATAATTCCTGTTTTTTATCAACCGACGGAAAGTACCTGCAAAATCCAATTTTTGGCCGCCTTCCTTCAGATTGGGCATTTTGGTAAACAGAATGGACAAGAAAATAATTAACATCACCGCCCCCACGGCCAAATAGGTTGCTGTAACGGCGCTTAACTCCTGCCCCTGAATGACGGTAAGTTCTTCGACCGGCAGGGCGGCACGTTCGGACGCCGTGAACAGGTTCAATTGCGACAAGACAAATATCTGGCTGATAACCACGCCTGTGATAGCTCCGAATGGGTTGAACGACTGCGCGAAATTGAGCCGTTGGGTAGCCGTCGTTTCCGGCCCGATGGCGCAGACATACGAATTGGAAGCCGTCTCGAGTACCGACAGCCCGGCAAAAAGAATGAAGATGGCGAACAGATACATCGAAAAACTCAGTTCGGGATTGACCTGCAGGCACAATTTTGCCGGATAAAACAGAAACGCACCCAGAATATACAGCGACAATCCGAGCAGAACGCCCGACTTGTATGTATATTTTTTGATAAACAAAGCGCCCGGAACGGCGCAGCATCCGTAGCCAAGCAGATAACATACGACCTGTATCCATGCCGTTCTGGAATCCGACATGCTCATGATCCGCTTGAAAGCCGCCAGCATGGTGTCGGTGAGGTTATTGGGCACCGCCCACGCGAAAAACAAACTCGTCAACAAAATGAACGGCCATACGACGCCACGGGGTATTATTCTCTGTTTCACAAGGATATTGTTTTAGTTTGACATCTTATTTTTGCTCCAAAAGTAAGAAGATTTTTTTGAATTTCTATCCATCCAAAGAAAAAATTTCATAAATTTGCAAAACCAAGTTGTATTGAAGGTTGGACATTAACGCTGCTTTCATACTGATAATTATTGAAATATGAAGAAAATTGTAGTTGCTTCCGATTCATTTAAAGGATGTTTGTCGTCGCTTGAAATCGCATGCGCAGCAGCGGCTGGCATTCGGAAAGTACTTCCCGACTGCGAGGTCGTGGGGATTCCTGTGGCCGACGGCGGCGAAGGGACGGCAGAAGCATTGGTCGACGCCATGAACGGACGTTTCGTAGCGTGCACGGTGCACGATCCGCTGATGAACCTGATACAGGCAAAGTATGGTATTCTTGGCGACGGGCTGACGGCTGTAATCGAAATGGCTGCTGCCAGCGGACTTACCTTAGTGCCGCCAGAAAAGCGAAATCCGCTGTTGACCACCACTTTCGGTGTTGGCGAACTGATCAGGGACGCCTTGCAGCGGGGGTGCCGTCGCTTTCTGATTGGAATAGGGGGGAGCGCGACAAACGATGCCGGTATTGGCATGTTGAAAGCCCTCGGATACCGTTTCTTTGACCGTAACGGGACTGAACTGGTGGGGCATGGCGGACAGATTTTAGAGCAGATAGCGCGCATTGATACAGCACAAGTTGAAAAGGATGGAATCAAATCTCAACTGCAGGATGCGGCGTTTACCATTGCCTGCGACGTCAATAATCCCTTTTCTGGCGAAAATGGGGCGGCCTGCGTCTATGCCCGCCAGAAAGGAGCCGACGATGCGATGATTGCGCGCTTGGACAACGGATTGAGGCAGTTGGCAACTGTCATTCGCGATTCGGTGGGAAAAGATATTGACCCCATTCCCGGAGCTGGCGCTGCCGGAGGGCTGGGCGGAGGATTCCTCGCTTTCTTGCCAGCCACCCTGAAACCCGGCATACGAATGGTACTGGAAGCGCTGGACTTCGACAACCGGATACGAAATGCCGACCTGATCATCACCGGCGAAGGGAAATTAGACCGGCAAACTACGATGGGCAAGACGCCTGCCGGCATACTCGAAGCCGGAAAAAGACAACGGATTCCAGTGATAGCCATCGGAGGCGCCGTAGAGGATACTGATGCGCTTCTTCGTCAGGGATTCCTTGCGGTCATGTCTATTCAGCCCGGGCCGGTATCATTAGAACAGGCGATGGATAAGACATTCGCCGGCAGGCAAGTGGAGCGGGTTGTCGAACAGGTTATTCGATTAATAAAATAAGCAGACATGAACTTACGACATGCCTCCATTCTTGTAGTTGATGATGATAAAGACGTGCTGACAGCCGTTCGTTACCTGCTGAAGCCCGAAGTGAAAACCATCGTCACGGAACTGAACCCGGAAAACCTGCGACAGCTTCTTTCTGAAAACAGGTTTGACATCCTGCTCCTCGACATGAACTTTTTCAGTTCCATCAACACGGGAAACGAAGGTATTTACTGGCTGAGGCAAGTCAGGTCGTGGAACCCCAAAGTACAGGTGATCATGATTACGGCTTATGCCGATATTGATTTGGCTATCAAATGCCTGAAAGAAGGAGCAACCGATTTTCTGGTGAAGCCGTGGCATAACGAACAGCTACTCCAAACATTGAACGAAGCGCTCGAAAAACAGTCGGCTCCCGATAAAAAACAGGCCGATGCAAAGGAACAAAAGTCGCCAGTCGAAATCATCGGCGAATCGGAGCAAATGCAACATCTTTTCCGAAAGATAAGGAAGATAGCACCCACCGATGCCAACGTGCTGATTCTCGGAGAAAACGGGACGGGCAAAGACCTGATTGCCCAGTCGGTTTACCGGTTGTCGCTCCGAAAAGACAAGCCCTTTATCAAGGTCGACGTTGGCGCGTTGACCGATACACTGTTCGAAAGCGAGTTGTTCGGCCATAAAAAAGGCGCTTTTACCGATGCGCGTGAAGACCGGATGGGATTGATTGAGGCGGCAAACGAAGGGACGTTGTTCCTCGACGAGATAGGCAACATTTCCCTGCATCAACAAGCCAAGTTGCTTACCGTACTGCAAAACCGTCAGGTGACGCGATTAGGCGCCAACACGCCTGTGGCAGTCGACATGCGGTTGATCACCGCAACAAATGTCGCGTTATCGGCGTTATCCGATGAATCGCGTTTCAGGAAAGACTTGATTTACCGCATCAATACGGTCGAGGTTACGGTTCCGCCGCTGCGTGAACGGGGAAACGACATCCTGTTGCTTACCGCCCATTTTCTCAGGCTGTATGCGGCGAAATACATGAAACCCGAGTTGACACTTTCCGAATCGGCCAAAACAAAACTATTGCAATATGGCTATCCGGGCAATGTGCGTGAATTGCAATATGCTGTCGAACGGGCGGTGATCATGGCCGACAATGAAACGCTATGTGATGAGGATATTGTATTTTCGCCCATTGAACAAGCAACCCAAGCAACCCAGGCAACCCAGGCAACCCAAGCAACCCAGGATGTTTTGACTTTACAAACAGGCAACTTGGATGATCTGGAGCGAAACGCCATCCTGCAGGTGATCGAAAAAAATCAGGGCAACGTATCCAAAGCGGCAAAGGAACTCGGACTTACCCGTGCGGCATTATACAGGAGAATGGAAAAATATGAGATTTAAAACCTACTTCATTGCGTTATTTCTCCTTACCGTTTGTTCGGGAGGGGTAACTGTTTTCCTTTTCATGAAAAGTAAGCTGCCGTTCGCAGTACTATGCCTCATTGTCACCCTGTTTCTATTCCAAACCACACTTCAATCCATTTTTAAGATATTCCGTGATATCGACGATTTTGTTGAAGCCGTCAAGTATCGCGACCTGACAAAGCGGTATCCGGAGACAGGAAGTGCGCGCAACAAATTTTATAAATATTTCAACGTTGTCAGCAATACCTTTGTCGAAATGAGCCGGGAGAAAGAAGTGCAACATCAGTACCTGAAAAACATCCTCGAATTAGTCAACACCGGAATTTTAGCATACGATACGGATACCCTCGATACGCTTTGGATAAACGATTCGTTCAGAAACATGTTTCAAATCCCTTACGTGAAAAATATTAACCGGCTGAGCAAGCGTCATCCGGTGTTATATAAAGAGCTGAAAGAAATACAATTAGGTGAAAACAGGCTCACTACCATCACTGCTGGTCATCGCACCGTCAAACTGCTTTGCAATGCCTGTACCTTTCAGGCCAGCGGGAAGACTTATCAGTTGATAGCATTTCACAACATCAGCGACACACTGGAAGAGGTCGAGTCCAGTGCATGGAAAGGCCTGCTGAATGTAATGACACATGAGATCATGAACTCTATTGCGCCTGTGGCCTCCCTGGCCGACACCTTGCGAAAGCGAATGGTACGAATGAAGGAAGAGATGAACCTGCGTGGAACACCGGATTTCGACGATATGGAATCGGCTATGGAAACTATTTACAGACGAAGCGAGGGATTGTTGCGGTTTGCAGATACCTATCGCAACTTAAGTAAAAACATTGTCCCGGAAATGCGACCCGTCAACCTGTCCGAATTACTGAAGTCCATCTACCAGCTGATGCAACCCTCCCTTGAACGGAAAGGTATCCGGCTGGAAATCAGGATTGACCATTCGAACGTGCCGGCCTACATCGACCGTAACCTGATTGAACAGGCGGTAATCAATTTTATTACGAACGCCACACACGCCGTAAAAGATAAAACAGCACCGCAGATCATACTGTATTCAGGAGTGACGGACGAAACGCCGTTTCTTACGGTTGCCGATAACGGTTGCGGCATCACGCCTGAGGTACAGCAAAAAATGTTTATCCCTTTTTTCAGCACCAGGAAAAGCGGCACCGGTATCGGATTAAGTCTGTCACGTGAAATCATCAAGATGCACAACGGCAGCTTGCAAATACAGACCAAAGAAGGCGAGGGTAGCGCTTTTACCGTGCTGTTCCAAAAATTCCCCCGTACCGATTAAATAGATAATAATTATGAAGATAAAGACGCTAATTAGCCTGTTGTTGAGAAAATCAGGGTTGATAAAAACGGTTGACAGGGCACGTTTTTATCTGTTATACCTTAAAACTCACAAGCAAAGAAAGGCATTTATGAAATCCAATCCTTCGGTTGTTTTGCCTCCGTCTTATTTTATGTATGAGACGTTTGGATTGGATTACGAACAATTCTACCAGGGGAGCGAAGAAACGGCGTCGTGGTTGATTGCCCATTTTAAAAAACATTGTTCATTAGGCGGCATCCATCTTTTAGATTGGGGATGCGGTCCCGGACGAATCATAAGACGCATGCCTTCATTATTAGGTCGATCATGCCACTGTTATGGAACAGACTATAATGCCCGGTACATCAAATGGTGTTCGGAAAATATTCCGGATGTGACCTTCAAAACGAATAACCTGGAACCCCCTCTTCTCTTTGAGAATAATATGTTTGACATTATCTATGGAATTTCAATCTTTACACATTTGTCGGAAAAAATGCATTACGCATGGATGGACGAGCTTTTCAGGGTGTTGAAGCCCGGCGGAATATTGTTGTTGACGATGCATGGCGAAGCCTTTACAACCAAACTGACGGAGGCAAAAAGGAAAATTTTCGATCAAGGGCGGATTGTCGTATTATCAAACACGAAGGAAGGCCATCGGACGTACAGCGCATTCCATCCTGTCCCTTTTGTTCGTGGTTTAGCGGGAAATAACAGGGTCGTCGCGTTCGAGGAAGGTGGTTTTGTGAATGGAAAGCCTCAGCAGGACTTATGGATGTTTCAAAAAGTCATCTAAGCAGCAGTAACAAACTCAAACCACAGGTATTTAAGTAGGTTGCACTACCACCGTGATGCGTTTGATGGATATCGTCAGTTTTAGCTTTTCACTGTTTGGAATATTGGTCTCGCCTGAAATGATTATTGTAAGCTCGTTATGCTGGCTTTTAAGTAGCGCCAATAACAACTTTTCGATAAATTCTTTTGCTTCCAAGCCTGCATTTTCAGCGCCCAACTGGCAGATGTCCATCTTGAATAGATGTGATGGCATACCCTGAACTTCAACTTTGAAATCGATGGCGTCGCCTGGCGTTCCTTTGGTAGAAAATACTGTAAATGAGGCCGATTCACACTTAATATCCTTAATATGGTCTTTGTTGTACTTGTTCAGTTCTTTTCCGCCATCTCCTAAATCGTCCAAGTAGAAAGTAATTATCTCTTCAAAAGAAACAAAATCATCCATTTGGCTTCCTTCCGCAGGCGGCAAAACCGTTATCTCGTCGGTTTCATATTCAATGTCGGTTACATCAATTTCGGTTGTCAATAGTTGCTTCAAAAATTTTTCGCATCCTGAAAAGATGATCATCGAGCAAACGAAAAAGATAAAAATTATACGTTTCATTTTATTGGATATTAATGTTTTATAATATTCGTATTCCTGTAGAGGCAAGCCGGATTAAAGCCGGAACGATAATTGAAGATTAAGCATTGGCCACACTTTTGCATATTTAATAAGGTAATGGTGCAGGTCGCGTAGGAGTTCCTGTTCCGACATTGAAATATCAAGCGCTTGAGCATTGTTTGTCAATGTGTATCCTCTCATCCATAATCCGCCCAATTCAAACTTGAACGCCAGTCTGTTATTTTTTGGCACAGCCCTGCCTACACCTACTCCGAAATAGGGATTTATATTTCTCGACCCTATTTGCAGGTCAATATTCGAGCGACCATCGGTGAGGTCAACTTTCTCTCCTCCAATATCGATGGTTGGCCATTCATAGCTCTGGTTAAGTATGGCCAGCTTGTTATTGTTCCTGTAATCAGACAGATAACCATTCAGTTTGAAATTCGACGTCCCCAAAAAGAGGCCGGCGGTAAAGTGAAAAATCCCTTGCGGGTGAAAATCCAGCAACAGGTTACCGTGTGTAAAATCTGGCCCCATCTTCGCTCGATAATCGGGTACATATCCAAAACGATCCGATAAATATATGCCGTTATCATCTTTATCATCGGGAATGGGGAAATTGATATAACCGGTACCCAAACCATTCGTCAGATGAATCCCTATGCGGACGATAAAAAGGTCGCTGAGTGGGGTAGCCGCTTCAAATCCATACCCCAGCGTAGATACCTTGACGCCTATCCCCAAATGACTGAAAGGCCAAAAAGCCTCCTGAGCACAAGTGATGGTGCGTGACGAAGGAAAGAGAGCGGCCAACATGATTATCATTATCCTTATGAACATGCTATTTTAAAAAATGTTCGCAAAGGTACAACTATTTTACGGGCAAGATAAAGAAATTTGAAATTTTTTTTGTCTTTTTGTTTGTTTTTTAAAAATAACATGTATCTTTGTCGCCGAAATAATTGAAAAGATATTTTTATTATGGCACATTTGATGATAAACATGAATTGGTGGTGGTGCTTGCGGTGGATTCATTGTGAGTAGCTCGTCATGTTTATTTATCTGACTTTTAGTTTAAGTTCAAAAAAGACTTGTTGTACTCACGACAGGTCTTTTTTTTTGACCTTTGAGGATTATGAAAATTTTAACATTAATATATATATGAATTATCAGGTAGATGAAAAAGGTTATTACGGTCGCTTCGGCGGGGCGTATATTCCGGAAATCCTGCACAAATGTGTGGATGACTTGCAGCGTACGTATCTGAGCGTGTTGGATAGCGATGCATTTAAGACAGCGTTTCATGATTTGCTTCGCGATTATGCAGGGCGTCCGTCGCCGTTGTATTACGCGAAGCGGCTGAGCGCCAAGTATGGTGGTAAGATTTATCTTAAACGCGAAGACCTGAACCACACGGGCGCACATAAGATAAATAATACGATCGGGCAAATTCTTTTAGCCCGAAGCATGGGAAAAAAGCGAATTATTGCCGAGACTGGCGCCGGTCAGCATGGGGTAGCTACAGCGACGGTATGTGCATTGATGGATATGCCATGCGTGGTATACATGGGGAAATTGGATGTGGCGCGCCAGCAGCCGAACGTACAAAAGATGAAGATGCTTGGCGCTACTGTGGTACCGGTGCTGTCAGGCAACATGACTTTGAAGGATGCTACGAACGAAGCGATACGCGACTGGTGCAGTCATCCCTCGGACACGTATTACGTGATTGGATCGACGGTTGGCCCCCATCCGTATCCGGATATGGTAGCGCGACTGCAATCGGTTATCAGCGAAGAGATTAAATGGCAGTTATTTGAAAAAGAGGGGCGTGATTATCCGGATTATCTGATGGCATGCGTGGGCGGTGGAAGTAATGCAGCCGGAACGGTTTACCATTACCTGGATGATGAACGTGTCCGTTTTGTGTTTGCCGAAGCAGGTGGGGAAGGTATCCTGTCAGGCAAGAGCGCGGCAACGGTGCATCTGGGCAAGGAAGGCATTATCCATGGTGCGCGGACACTTGTGATGCAAAACGAAGACGGACAAATTGAAGAGCCATACTCTATTTCCGCTGGACTTGATTATCCTGGTATCGGTCCGATGCACGCACACTTGTCGGAAATGGGGCGCGCGACAGTTTTGGCTGTCAACGATGATGAAGCGATGGAAGCCGTTTTTGAATTGACGCGTTTGGAAGGCATTATTCCGGCGCTCGAAAGTGCGCATGCACTTGGAGCGCTGCCCAAAATGAAGTTCTGTCAGCATGATTTGGTAGTCTTGACCGTTTCAGGGCGTGGTGACAAGGATATGGAAACCTTTTTGAATCAATTACTAATTACTAATTACTAATTACTAATTACTATTTTTCATAATTAATAATTAAATAACTATGTATCATTTTAAAACAAAAAGCAAGAAACGATTAGGCGATTTGCATACGCCGGTTAGTTTGTATTTGAAACTTCGTGATGTATATGCGAAATCAGTATTGTTAGAGAGTTCCGATTTTCATGGAAACGAGAACAGTCTTTCGTTCATTGCGCTAGGTCCGATGGCAAGCATCGGCGTCAACACGGGACAGGCGACTGCCGTTTATCCCGATGGGAAAGTGGAGGTCAATCCCATTAGCGACCACTTTACGGTATCTACTGCATTGAGTCGTTTCATGAGTCGTTTTTCAATTGAGGGCGACGATAGCAACTCCTGCGGTCTCTTTGGGTATACCGCTTTCGATGCCGTGCGTTATTTTGAGCATATTCCCGTCATGGAGTATCATCATAAGGATACGGATGCGCCTGACATGTATTATGTCCTGTATAGATATATCCTTGTGTTTGATCATTTTAAAAGCGAATTGACCCTCGTGGAGCTTGTCGGCGAGGGGCAGCACGCGCATTTGGAAGAAATTGAAGCGCTTATTGAAAACAGGAACTATGCGTTGTACGATTTTCGGACGACAGGCAAGCCCACGTCGACCATAACGGATGAGGAGTATAAATCGATGGTACGTGAAGGCATACGGCATTGCTTGCGGGGCGATGTATTTCAGATCGTGTTAAGCCGTCGTTTTGAACAGGCCTATCAAGGCGATGATTTCAAGGTTTACAGGTCGTTACGAAGCATTAACCCTTCGCCTTATCTGTTCTACTTCGATTTTGGAGGTTTCCGCATTTTCGGTTCCTCTCCCGAAACACATTGTAAAATTGAAAATGGCCGGGTTAGCATCGACCCGATTGCAGGTACGGCTTTTCGGTCGGGGAATGTGGCGTTGGATAAGCAGCGGGTGGAAGACTTGATAAACGATCCGAAGGAAAATGCAGAGCATGTCATGCTTGTCGACCTGGCACGAAATGATTTAAGCCGAAACGCGCATCATGTAAAAGTTGATTTCTTCAAGGAAGTACAGTACTACAGTCATGTGATGCATTTGGTGTCGCGCGTAAGCGGCGACATCCACAGGGAAGCGAATGCCATTCAAACCTTTGTTGACACATTTCCGGCGGGTACATTAAGTGGAGCACCGAAAGTGCGTGCCATGCAGTTGATCACCGCGTTGGAAAAACATAATCGCGGCGCATACGGTGGATGCATCGGTTTTATCGGATTCAACGGCAATATGAATCAGGCAATTACCATCCGGTCGTTTGTCAGTCGCAGTAACGTGTTGTATTACCAGGCAGGCGCGGGTATCGTTGCCAAGAGTGATGAGGAGCGCGAATTGCAGGAAGTGAACAGCAAGCTCGGCGCGCTACAGAAAGCTGTGCGGGAAGCGGGGGGGATTAAGAATTGAGAATTAAGAATTGAGAATTGAGAATTAAGAGAATTGAGAGAAATATATGAAATGTTTATTATTGGATAATTATGATTCGTTTACGTACAATCTGCGCCATATATTGCTGGAGCTTGGCGTCGATACGGATGTGCGTCGCAACGATAAAATATCGCTGGATGAAGTGGCGGTATATGATAAGATATTGTTGTCGCCCGGCCCTGGCATACCGTCGGAAGCTGGAATATTGTTGCCGCTTATCGAGCGGTATGCTTCCTCGAAATCAATTCTGGGCGTTTGTCTGGGAGAGCAGGCTATTGGCGAAACTTTCGGAGCAAAGCTATTGAATCTGAAAGATGTATATCATGGCATATGCTCCGATATTCGCGTATTGACAAGAGAGAAAGCCCCTCCCGATAGGGGGGAGAGTGGTTCTGATACCCGTATATTGGCGAAAGACAGGTTGTTGGCGGGATTGGAACCCTGTTTTCGTGCGGGACGTTATCATTCATGGGTGGTATCAAAAGTTGATTTCCCCGCATGTCTGGAGATAATGGCTGTCGACGCCGAAGCCGGTCATATCATGGCTTTACGTCATCGCGCGTATGATGTGTGCGGCGTTCAGTTTCACCCCGAATCGGTGTTGACGCCGCAAGGAAGTAAAATAATTGAAAACTGGATAGGAGTTGTAAATTAAGAATTAAGAATTAAGAATTAAGAGTTAAGAGTTTATATGTTATGAAGAATTTACTGTATCGTCTTTTTGAACATCAGTATTTGGGACGCGAAGAAGCGCAACAAGTGCTGGTGAACATTGCAGAAGGCAAATATAACAACGAACAGATCGCGGCGCTGATTACTGTTTTTCTGATGCGAAACATCTCGGTCGACGAGTTGTCGGGTTTTCGCGATGCGCTGTTATCCATGCGTATTCCGGTTGAGTTGTCGGAATATAAGCCCATTGATATTGTCGGGACGGGCGGAGATGGGAAAAATACGTTTAACATCAGTACCGCTGCTTGTTTTGTTGTGGCAGGCGCCGGTTATCATGTGGTAAAACACGGCAACTACGGCGCTTCGTCGGTAAGTGGTGCCAGTAATGTGATCGAGCAGCATGGCGTCCGATTTACAAACGATGTCGGCATGTTGCGCAAGTCGCTCGACGTGTGTCGTTTCGCATATCTTCATGCGCCCTATTTTAATCCGGCGATGAAGATGGTTGCTTCCGTGAGGAAGAATCTTGGCGTGCGCACGTTTTTTAACCTTTTAGGGCCCTTGGTTAATCCGGCCATGCCTGCCTATCAGTTACTTGGCGTTTACAATCTGCCGTTGTTTCGCCTTTACAACTATACATACCAGGCAAGCGGGACGCGTTTTAGTATTGTCCACAGTATCGATGGATATGATGAAATTTCGCTCACTTCGGAGTTTAAGGTAGCAACGCCCGACAAGGAAAAAGTGTACTCACCCGAAATGATTGGTATGAAGCGTTGCCATGAAACGGATTTGAGGGGGGGCGAGACGCCGGAGGATGCCGCCAAAATTTTTGACGAAGTGTTGCGTAATACGGCCACAGAGGCCCAACGCAATGCCGTGATTGTCAATGCCGCTTTTGCCATCCAGGTGATTTGTCCGGAAAAAGATATCGCTGCCTGTATCGAAGAAGCATGCGAATCATTACAGCGTGGCAGCGCACTAAGCGTATTGAACAAGTTTATAGAAGTAAACAGTTAGCTGATTCGTAATGAATGAGATTCGTAATTCGTAATTCGTAATTCGTAATTCGTAATTCGTAATTAGTAATTCGTAATTAACAAGATGGATATATTAGAAACAATTGTAGCCAACAAAAGAGAGGAAGTAGCGTACCAGAAAGAAGCTGTGCCATTAGATGTACTGTTTCGTCTCGGCTCGCATCGCTTTTCCCGCCAACCGGTTTCCATGCGTCAGGCATTGGAAGAATCATCGTCGGGCATCATCGCCGAATTTAAGCGTCGTTCACCTTCAAAAGGCTGGTTATCGCCCCATGCAAAGGTCGAAGAGGTCATTCCGGTATATGAGCGCGACGGCGCTGCCGCCTGTTCCATCCTTACCGACAGCCGGTTTTTTGGAGGTACGTTCGGCGATTTGCAAAGTGCACGTTCGCTCGTTCAACTGCCGCTTCTTCGCAAGGACTTTATTGTTGACGACTATCAAATATACCAGTCGCGTGTACTGGGCGCCGACACCATTTTATTGATCGCTGCCTGCCTGACAAAAGAACGATGCAAGCATTTGGCAAGGGTAGCGCATCAATTGGACTTGGAGGTATTGCTCGAAATACATGAAAAGGATGAATTGTCGCACTACAACGATGACGTCGATATGCTTGGCGTCAACAATCGGAACCTTGGTACGTTCCATACGGCTATCGAAAATTCGTTCCGGATGATGCAATTCTTGCAATCGGAATTGGGAACAGGCGACGAAGTGCCGTTGTTCATTTCCGAAAGCGGAATTTCCGATTTGAAGGAGATGAACGCACTACGTGCCGCTGGTTTTCGCGGTTTTCTGATCGGGGAAACGATGATGAAGAATGGGAAACTTTTTAATTACTAATTACTAATTACTAATTACTAATTACTAATTATGAAAGATATGTTCATTAAAGTGTGCGGGATGCGGGAGCCTGAAAATATTCGGTATGTGGAAATGTTGGATGTGGATTGTATGGGGTTTATTTTTTATGCCCGTTCGCCGAGGTATGTTACTGAGAAAAGTGAATATGTTGAAGCAATCGGCAATTGTAAAAAAAACAAAGCCGGCGTATTTGTGAAGGAGCCGTTGGAGGGTATGCTTGAAAAAGCACGGCTGTTTCGGTTGAATACCATACAACTGCATGGTAATGAAACGCCTGATTTATGCGATGAGTTACGGCAACGGGGGTACGCTGTCACGAAAGCATTTTCAATCGCATCATCAGCCGATTTTAGGCAGACGGAAAAATACCGAAGTGTTTGCAACTTATTTTTGTTTGATACGAAATGCGCGGGTTATGGTGGTTCCGGGAAGCGTTTTGACTGGTCTCTTTTAGGGGCATATCAGGGCGAAACGCCTTTTCTGTTAAGCGGTGGAATAACGCCCGACTGTATCGAGGCGATAAAATGCTTGCGCCACCCGCAGTTTGCCGGATTGGACTTGAACAGCGGATTTGAGATTTCACCTGCCATGAAGGACGCGGGCAAAATAAAAGAGTTTATTTTCAAACTGAAAACTGAAAACTGAAAACTGAAAACTACATGTAATATGAACAGAATTAACAAATTATTTAAAGAAAAGAAGAAAGATGTATTATCCATTTATTTCTGTGCGGGATATCCCAAAGTGGATAACTGTGCAGAAGTGATACGTACATTAGCGAAAAACGGGGTAGACATGATTGAGATTGGAGTTCCGTTCAGCGATCCGATGGCCGATGGCGTGGTCATACAGCAAGCGGCAACGCAGTCGTTGAAAGACGGCATGTCGCTACGCCGCCTGTTTGATCAACTGAAAGGCATACGCGACGATGTCGATATTCCCTTATTACTAATGGGATATCTGAACCCCATCATGCAATACGGGTTTGATAATTTTTGCAGGTCGTGTAAATCAACCGGTATTGATGGCTGTATCATTCCAGATTTGCCTTTTAACGATTACCTTCGTGTTTATAGGCAAACGGCAGGGATGTTCGACTTGAAGATGATCATGCTGATAACCCCCGAGACCTCGGATGAGCGTATTCGCTTGATAGATGCGCACACCGATGGCTTCATTTACTTGGTATCGTCGGCTGCTACAACCGGCGCGCAACAATCGTTTGACGAGCAGAAACAGGCTTATTTTCATCGGATACAATCCATGTCGCTCAGTAACCCCCTGATGATTGGGTTTGGAATCAGTAATATGGAAACGTATCGCATGGCTTGTGAAAATGCTTCCGGCGCTATCGTTGGAAGCAAGTTTGTCACCCTTCTCGGCGAACATCCATCCCCTGAAACCGCCATCCAAAAGTTGTATGGCGAATTACAACTACCTTCGCCTACAAAGCGAAGGTAGTTGATTTATTCATAAACAAGTCTGAATAATCCTGCCGGATGTAGAATTTCGTTGGCCGTTTCCAGCATCTGTTCGGCAGTTATTTTTTCGATTTTGGCAAACACTTCGGGGAGCGTTTCGTACCGGTTGTAATGCAGGAATGATTTGCCAAGACCCAGAAAAAGGCTCTCTTTATTGTCGCCGGCAACGCCCAACTGGCCAACCGCCTGTTTTTTGACGGCGGCCAGTTGCGTTGTTGTCAGTTTATTGACACACAGACGGGTGATTTCTTTTTCAACCAGACCGATGGCTTGTTCGCGATTTTTCGGGTCAGTTCCAAAATAGATAGAAAAGACGCCTGTGTCCGTATAAGATGTGATATTTGATTCCACGTGATACACCCATCCTTTTTTTTCCCGCAAAACGACATTGAGCCGACTGTTCATGCCGGGGCCTCCCAGCAGGTTGTTCAGTAAAAACAGCGGATATCGTTTGTTATTGTGCATGTCATACGCGCGACTTCCCATGATGACATGCGACAAGTGCGTTTTCTTTTTCCTGCTTGTTGCAAGCGTCTGAATGAGATGCGGCTTTTCGCGCAGGATAGGCGCTTTTTGTCGGGGTATAAGGGATATGTATTTCTCTGCTATTTTTATTACCTGTTTGAAATCTGTATTCGACATGGAAAAAAACACCATATTCCCGGCCGTATAGTATTGTTCGAGAAAAGATTTGCAGGTAGCCGTATTGAACTTCTTCAACGTCTTTTTCATGCCTAAAATATGGTGACCAATCGGATGGCCATCAAAAAGCATGTTTTCAAAATCATCAAAAATCAGTTCGGAAGGCGTATCTTCATACGACTGTATCTCATCGAGTATGACCTCATATTCTTTTTTCAGTTCATTTTCAGGAAATTGAGAATGGATGATCAGATCGGACAGCAGTTCGACAGCTCTGTCAAAATCTTTTTCCATGAAGATAGCGTAGACAAACGTACTTTCTTTGGTCGTATATGCGTTCAGCTCGCCTCCAACATTCTCCATGCGGTTCAGGATGTGCCAGGCTTTCCGTTTGTGCGTACCCTTAAACAGGGCATGCTCAACGAAATGTGCAAGCCCATGTTCGTTTTCCTTTTCGTCGCGTGCCCCGGCATGGACGGCAAAGCCGCAATAGGCGACTTGCGAATCAGTTGGAAGATGTATGATTCTCAGCCCATTCGGGAGGGTAGTGGTCAATGGGATCAATCGAGGATTTTGATTCTTATGTTTTTAAACCATACATCGTCGCCATGATCCTGGAATGCAATGTATCCTTCCCTGTTCGTGCCTCCAAGATTGGTCATCAAATCGTATGCCAGCGGGAATTCGCCTTTGGGCTTGAATTTACTTTCAGCAATCAGTTTTGTCCAGTTTGGCGTCCATAAATGATATTCAAGAACCGGTTGGTCGTTTTGCTTGTGGATAACGGTACCTTTAAACACGATGATCGCGCCGGTATTCCATTCGCCGAAAGGCAGTGCATTTTGAGGTTTGGCCGGAATCATGTCGTACAGGGAGGCTGATTGACGGTTTCCGTCAATGCCCAAGCTTGCATCCAAGTGATTGGCATTGTCCAGTATCTGGTATTCGGGACATGAAATGTAGATAGGCTCGCCCTTGATTTCCTGCGCATAATAGAAGACGCCTGAATTAGCTCCTTTTGAGACTTTATAGTCAAATTCCAACTGGAAGTTCTTGAATTTGTATGCAAATAAAATGTCTCCGCCATCATCGCTTTGTGCTTCTCCCGCGCCGGTTCCCTTGATTTTTATTGCGCCATTGTCAATGGTCCACTTGGAAGGAACCTTTTCTTTATTGTATCCTCTCCATCCTTTGAACGTACCGTCGAAAATAACATAAAAGCCATCTTCATCTTTTTGAAAGTCGTTCAGGTTGACTGTTGGCCTGTCGATCCGCACATAAGCCGGACTTGTTTTTGATGCAGGAACAAATGTTTCATTCGGACCTTCGGCAATCAACTTCGGGTCGGCTTTTTTCCCGTCGCCGCACGAAGCAATCATTCCTGCGGCAATCATAATGCCCATTAAGTAGACTATTCTCTTCATAAAAAATAATTGTTAGTTTTAATTAAACATAAGAAAGGGTTTTCTGAATGTTACTTCAGAAAGCCCTTTCAAGTTGTCAGGTTATGGCATCGCCGGCAGTTTCCAGCCGTCACGATACTTATGGTTGATAAGCTCGGCAGCCAGTTCCTGTGCATTATATGCCGGATCAGTCCATATTTTTTCAAATGTCGGATGTCCGTCTTTAATCGAAAACTTGTCTTCCAACAAGAATTTGACTGTTTCATCCGGTGCGATATTTGTAAATTTCATGTTTTCACCGTCCCAGTGCAGTTCTTTATTGAGGCCTTGCAGCCGAACGGCGAGCACGCCCATGACGACCATTTCGTTGAACGGGCCAGCTTCTTTAAAGTCGGAAGCGGTAGCAACGCGGTTCGTCGGACTTTCCTTACATGCACGTACCCAGTCCATCTCGTGTCCGTTAATACCACCCGGAACACGACGTATCGTCTTCGGTACGTTCGGTTCGCGACCCGACAGCAACCAGGGGCCTTGTCCGTAACATCCGCAAATCAGCGTGTCTTTCGTACCATGGAAAATACATAGTCCGCCGCCCGACCCCATCAATCGCTTTCCTTGCGGGAAGCCGGCAGGACGTTCCGGCATCACACCGCCATCATACCAGTAAACGGTTACTTCCGGCAATCCCAGTTTTGGCATGTTTTCGCGAGCGGGGAACGTAAGCTTGACAATTTGCGATTGCGGTGCACAGTCGGCAAAGACCATGGACGATGACCCTTCCGCTTTTGTGGGATAACTCAATTTCAATGACTTGAACACGGGATGCATGATGTGGCATGCCATGTCGCCAAGCGCGCCGGTTCCGTAAGGCCACCAGCCACGCCAGTTCCACGGGTGGTAGATCGTATTATACGGACGCATGACTGCCGGGCCGGTAAACAAATCCCAATTCAAGGTAGAAGGAATTTTGTCTACTTTTGCAGGCGTATTCAACCCTTGCGGCCATATCGGACGGTCGGTGGCACATTCCACTTTGGTTACTTCGCCAATTTCACCGTTCCAAATCCATTCACACATCAGGTTTACGCCTTCGTCCGACGAGCCCTGATTGCCCATCTGGGTGGCTACCTTATGCTTTGCCGCTAATTTAGTCAACAGGCGCGATTCATAGACCGAATGGGTCAACGGTTTTTGAACATACACATGTTTGCTGAGCGTCATGGCATCGGCGGCGATGATGGCATGTGTATGGTCGGCTGTTGCAACGATCACGGCATCAATGTCTTTGCTCATCTCGTCGTACATCTTGCGATAATCCCAGTATCTTTTAGCACTTGGATACAGTTCGAATTTTTCTTTTGCGTATTTCCAGTCGATATCGCACAAAGCCACGATGTTTTCTGAATCTTTCACTTTATTCAGGTTCGCATTACCCATGCCGCCGATACCTGCTGCGGCAATGTTTAACTTGTCGGATGGGGCTGTGTACCCATGACTTTTACCTAAAATTGAACTTGGCGCAACTGTAAATGTTGCTGCTGCTGCTGCGCTTCTCAGAAGGAAGCTTCTTCTTGAAATGTTTGACATAGCTAATATATTTTATAGTAATTAATGTAGTTTAAACGATCAAGGCATGGCCGGTAATGACCATCCTTGTCTGTAAGTATGCTTGATTAGTTCCTGAGCGGCTGCTTTGGCGTTCATGCCTTTTCGTTGCGTTTCGTCGGTAGGATGTCCGTCCACCACGACAAACCTATCCTGCTCGATAGCTGTAACCACGTCATTTTCACCAATATTGGTAAACATCATATTTTCGCCATCCCATAGCAGTTCCTTGTTCAGGGTTTGCAAACGGACAGCTAACACGCCCATCACTACCATCTCGTTGAATGGGCCGGCTTCGGCAAAGTAGGAAGCCGTTTCAACGCGGTTCTCCGAACTTTCCTTGCAGGCGCGCACCCAGTCCATTTCGTGGCCTGTTGTAATGACGCGCTGTGTTTCAGGTACATTGGGCGTGCGACCGGAGACCAATCTTGGGTTGCGTCCATAGCATCCGCATACAAGCGTGTCTTTTGTGCCGTGGAAGACGACCGGACCTTCATTGCCGTCATCGATGGGGCCTCCTTGCCAGCCTTTCGGGAATTGCGGGAGGATACCGCCATCGGTCCAGATCACTTCGACTTCCGGATATTTCACCTTCTTCGTGTTGAATTGCGGACGGGCGGGGAATACCATCTTTACGCTCTGCGCAACCGGTGCGCAGTCAACGAGCAATGCCGTCGAACTTCCCTGTACCCTTGTCGGATATCCCAATTTAAGGCCTTTGAAAATCGGATGCATGATGTGGCAAGCCATATCGCCGAGGGCGCCTGTTCCGAAAGCCCACCAGCCACGCCAATTCCATGGGTGATAAGTTTCATGGTAGGGAATCATTTTGGCAGGCCCGATGAACAAGTCCCAGTTGAGCGTGTCGGGCACCCATTGTCCCTGTTTGGGCGCCTGCAGGCCTTGTGGCCATATCGGACGGTTGGTTGCACATTCTACTTTGGTCACATCGCCTATTTCACCGGCGGCAATCCAGTTGCATACCTTGCGTACGCCTTCTCCCGATGACCCCTGGTTACCCATCTGTGTAGCTACCTTGTATTTGGCGGCCAGCTTAGTGAGCAAACGCGATTCGTAAACCGAATGAGTCAATGGTTTTTGTACATACACATGTTTGCCTAATGTAATGGCGTGCGAAGCGGCGATGGCGTGCGAGTGGTCGGCCGTAGCAACTATGACGGCGTCGATGTTCTTACCCATTTCGTCGTACATCACCCGCCAGTCCCAAAACTTTTTGGCATTCGGATTCTCGCTGAATGTCTGCTTTGCCCGATTCCAGTCAACGTCGCAGAGGGCAACAATGTTTTCCGTGTTTTTGACTGCGTTGATGTTCGACCTTCCCATGCCTCCGCTACCGACGGCGGCAACGTTTAACTTGTCCGATGGAGCGACATATCCATGACTTTTACCTAAAATTGAACTCGGAGCAACCGTAAAAACAGCTGCAGCCGCTGCGCTTCTTTGCAGGAAGCTTCTTCTTGAAATGTGTGTCATAACAAACTGTATTATAAATTATTAAAATAATGTCATTCAAAAAATTGTATCCGTTTTCCGTCTCGATTCATCTCAATTTTTCTGCAAATATAGAAAAAAAGCGTGGGATATTATCATGTAATGGGAATTTTTGAAATATTTTTTCTCAAATATTTTTATTGCACCGAAGCCTTCAGGCCTTTGATCACTGCGTTCGTGAAGCCGGCTTCTTCCATAGCGTTCAGTCCCTTGATGGTAATGCCGCCCGGGGTTGTTACTTTATCAATCTCGACTTCGGGATGGCTGTCGTTAGTTTCGAGAAGGGTAATGGCGCCTCTGAGTGTTCGAGAAACGATTTTTTTAGCCAGTTCGGGGTTGATTCCTAACTCGACAGCGCCTTCGATAGATGCGCGGATGTATCTGAACACGTATGCGATGCCGCAGGAAGCAAGCGCCGTGCCGGCGGGAAGCAACGTTTCATCGATGTTGACTGTCATGCCGAGTTCGTCGAACAGTTGCTCGACAAGGTCGGCTTGCGCTTGTGTCGCGTTACAGGCAGAAATGAAGGTAACGCTTTCCTTGACAGCTATTGCCGTGTTTGGCATGATCCGAAAAATGGCAGGGATGGCGCCATCTTCCTTTTTCAGAAACCGGCAAAGATTAAAGAAATCAATACCGGAAGCAATCGAAACAACAATCTGCCTGTCGTAATCCAGTGCTTCCTTGATTTCTTCGATGGCCGTTTCTACCAACCACGGCTTGACGGCCAACACGACGATATCAGCGCCTTTCACCGCCGTCGTGTTATCTGTGGTTACTTCGATGGATGCGTTCGTTTCTTTTATTTTTCTTAACTTTTCAGGAATAATATCCGAACAGCAGACTTCCAGCCCGTTAATTGATTGACTGCCTCCCAGGGCACATGCGATAGCGCCTCCCATGTTTCCTGCTCCGATGATTGTTAGCTTCATGTGAACTTCATTTTTTTAAATATTCTGGCGACAAAAATAGTGGAAATTTTGTAAAAAAACAAAAGAATCGCTTTGTACAAAAAAAATCGATTTTGCAAAAAAATCGTTATCATTCAGCTAAAAAAAAGTTTTTTCATTGGATTCGCTTGGAAAATCCAAATATTTCATGTACGTTTGCGACCTGAAAGAACATGAAAATATAGTAAACGAAAATGAAGATGAAGGGACTAAGTTTCGGAATAATATGGCTGCTCGGTGTTTTTTCGTTGAACGCACAAGACGGCATCAAGGATGACGGTTATCAATTTACTACCGTTAAAGAGTTGAAGGTTACGTCTGTAAAGAATCAGAATCGGACGGGCACCTGCTGGTCGTTTTCGGGTGTTGCACTGATAGAGGCCGAACTGTTACGCATGGGTAAAGGCGAATATGACTTGTCGGAAATGTTTATTGTGAATAAATCGTATATCGACAAGGCAGACAAATACGTACGGTTACACGGATTTTTGAACTATTCGCAAGGCGGGTCGTTTGCCGATGTTCTGTATGTGTTTAAAAAATATGGAGCAATTCCGGGAGAAGCATACCGGGGGCTTCATTATGACGAAAAGATGCATGTGCATGGAGAAATGGAGCAGGCATCGTTTGCGTTTGTAAAAGCCATAGTAACGAATCCGAACGGCAAGTTATCGCCAGTTTGGAGAGATGCACATCAGGCAATTATTGATACATACCTTGGGGAAATACCTGAAAAATTCACCTTTAAGGGAAAGGAATACTCACCGCAAAGTTTCGGGAAGTCTTTGGGATTGAACATGGATGATTACATTTCGCTCACGTCGTATACGCATGAACCGTTTTATACCCCGTTCGCTTTGGAGATACAGGACAACTGGCGGTGGGCGCAGTCGTATAACCTGCCGTTAGATGAGTTGATGCAGGTTTTTGAAAATGCAATTCAAACAGGCTATACCATTGCATGGGCGGCTGATGTGAGCGAAAGGGGGTTCACGCGCGACGGCATAGCGGTGGCGCCGGATATTGAATACGTGGAAACAACTGGTTCCGACCAGGCGCGTTGGGTAGGGGTAAGCCGTACGGACAGGGATGCCAAAATACGTGAATTGATAAAAAATCCCTGTGATGAAATCACTGTGACGCAGGAACTGCGCCAGAAAGGGTATGACAATTACGAAACGACGGATGACCATGGCATGTTGATTTACGGTATGGCTAAGGATCAGACAGGTAAAAGATATTACATGGTAAAAAATTCGTGGGGTACAGATAACAAATATCAGGGGAAATGGTATGCTTCGGAAGCTTTTATCGCCTATAAGACGATGAGCATCGTTGTTCACAAGGATGCTGTTCCTAGAATAATCAAGGATAAGCTGAACATGGAATGATATGGAATCATTATTGGAACATTCAGAGAAAATACGCCAGAAAGGGCGTTACTGGAGGAAAATCAGGAACACTGTATTTCTGGTTTTGTTTTTCGGTTTTGCCGTTTGGGCCGGGATCAGCTATTATTATCCGTTTGCTACGGGAACAATAACCGGAAAATTGTATCTTCTCGTTCCTGAAGGCAAGGTGTTTAAGGCATACGAAGGAAAATTGATTCAGTCCGGTTGCGAATCGTCGGACGATGCAGACGTACAGTTGAACGAATTTGCGTTTTCAGTTGCAAAGAAAAGTATTGCTGTAAAACTGATGTACACAGGCGGGAGAACCGTAGAACTTCATTATAAGGAATACTTCAAGGCGATTCCCTGGCGCGGATGTTCCCGCTTTGTTGTGGATGGCATCGTGCATATATCGGATGATAAGGGCGAGTTCAATGCGGATGAGCTGGTTGTTTTAATTACTAATTACTAATTATTAATTACTAATGTTGATCGGGTTATGATGCGGATAGGATGTCATTTATCAATATCAAAGGGTTTTGAAGCAATGGCTCGGGATGCTTTGTCGATTGGGGGAAACACGTTTCAGTTTTTTACGCGCAACCCTCGCGGCGGGCAGGCGAAGGCTATTGAGGAGGTTGATATAGCGAATTTTTTTGCCTTAGCTGAAACGCATGATCTTGCTTTTTTTCTTGCACATGCCCCTTATACGATGAACTTGTGCGCTGCCGACGCCGGAATCCGTCAATTTGCTCTTGATTTATTGGCTGACGATATCTCCCGGATGGAACTGCTTCCGGGTAACCTATACAATTTTCATCCCGGCAGCCATGTAAATCAAGGCGTTGAAAATGGTATCAGCATGATTGTCGACGCATTGAATAATACATTGAAGCCGGAACAAACGACTACCGTGCTGTTGGAAACCATGGCCGGCAAGGGGAGTGAAATCGGGCGGTCGTTCGAAGAACTGCGCGCCATTATCGACGGCGTGGCGTTAGCGGAGAAAATGGGCGTTTGCTTGGATACCTGTCATATCCATGATGCCGGATACGACATCGTCAACGATCTGGATGGCGTGCTGAATGTGTTCGACCACATCATTGGTCTCGACCGGTTGAAGGCAATCCATTTGAATGACAGCAAAAACCCGTTTGGAAGTCATAAAGACCGCCATGAGACGATTGGTAACGGTTCGCTTGGAATACAAGCCCTTACACGGGTGATCAATCATCCTCAACTGCGACATTTGCCGTTTTATTTGGAAACGCCCAACGAACTGCCTGGCTATGCGCAGGAAATCAAACTGTTAAAATCACTGTACGTTGAGACGCATGGCCATGAGTCGCAACAGGATATGGGATAAATCATTTGAATCAACAATAATCAATAATCAATCAACAATAATCAATAATCAATAATCAATAATCAATAATTAATAATCAATTACCCATGGCAAGTCTTTACATTCATATTCCTTTTTGTGTCGCACGTTGTAACTATTGCGACTTTCATTCCAATACCTGTTTGGAGTATAAAGATTCCTTTATCAGCGCTTTATTGCGCGAGATGGATCGTAGTCGGGAGGATTGGCAGGATCATAAATTCGATACCATCTATTTTGGAGGTGGCACGCCTTCCCTCATTCCGCCAAAGCGGCTATCAAACATATTTACTGGCATCTACAGCAACTTTGCATTTTCGGTTTATCCGGAAATAACATTGGAAGCCAATCCAGACGATCTGTCCAGCAGCTATATCGACGAATTGTCGTACATACCCGTCAACCGGATCAGCATGGGCGTACAAAGTTTCGACGACCGCGAATTGCGTCTGCTGAACCGCCGACATTCAGCGCAACAGGCGATTGATGCAATTGTAAAGTGTCAAGCGGTAGATTTGACGAATATAAACATTGATTTGATGTTCGGACTGCCGGGGCAAACGGCCGAGACCTGGTCGCAGACGATCGACAGGGCTATTGACTTGCGTGTCTCACACATTTCGGCTTACAATCTTACCTATGAAGAAGGAACAGATCTCTATCGAATGAAGCAGAACGGGGAAATCAATCCGGTGGATGATGATGTTTGTGCGCAATTTTACAGTATACTGACCGCGAAACTTGCAGCAGCCGGTTTTGTTCATTATGAAATATCCAATTTTGCCCGCCGATCAACCCTTTATCCATCCGGTCGAATATCGTTTCATAATGTGTCATACTGGAACGGGACGCATTATCTGGGACTTGGACCTTCCGCCCACTCATTCAAAGGAACGAGCCGTTCATGGAATGTTTCTTCGTTGACGGCATACATCAATGGCGCCAGTTGCGAGACGGAGCCGGTAGACGAGCGTGCCGCATTCAATGATTTTATCATTACGCGCTTGCGAACGATGTGGGGCGTCTCGTTAAGGGAGCTTCGACGTCGATTCGGAAAAGAGCGCGAAAACGATTTTCTTGAAAAATGCGAGCAATTTGTTTCTATAAATAAACTTAAAAAAGAGGTTGATAATGTTAAAGTTTTACCTGAATTTTATTTTGTTTCCGATGCTATCTTGCGGGAACTAATAGTATAATAGGGATTTAGGTACAAAAGATGTTTTTTCAAGGACGAAACCAGAGAAATTTTGTATATCTTTATATTTGGTGGAATGAAAAAATGGTTTTACATTTGCATCGCAAAATATGAAAAGACGTGCCGAATTTATACATCATATCCGGATGCAACGGGTCAGGTAAAACGACCGCTTCCTATACGATACTACCGGAGATGTTGCATTGTAGGGAGTTTGTTAATTCAGACGAGATAGCGAAAGGGCTATCGCCATTTAATGCAAATACGATGGCAGTTGAAGTTGAGGCAAGCCGGATCATGTATAAACGAATCAGAGAGCTGATCGGAATGGCAGAGACTTTTGGATTGGAGACGACGCTGGCAAGCAGGTCAATTGCCAACTTAGTCAAAGATGCACAAATTAAAGGTTATTACGTCACCCTACTTTTTTTTTGGCTGAACACGCCAGACCTGGCAGTCGAAAGGGTCAAGAATAGGGTAGCAGCCGGCGGGCATCATGTAAATGAAACAACCGTACGGCGTCGATATCGGGCAGGGATTGCAAATTTGTTTGAACTGTACATACCGATTTGCGACTACTGGATGATCACCGACAACTCGTTGTCGCCGATGGAGGTAATAGCTAAAGGTTTTAAAAATAGAGAACAATATATTGATAATGAAGTAATTTTTAATAAATTGAAAAATTATGAATGAACGTGAACTTCGTAAATTCGAAGAGATTGTTGTAAAAGGAGCACATTTGGCGTTCCAACGGTTGGTGAAGGAGCGCAAAAAGTCGGACGGCGAACTAGTGTTTGCGCGTAACGGTCGTGTTTTTAAAGTTAAAGCTTCTGAACTGGAGTGATTCGCATCTGAATGATACGCATCTGAATGACCGAAAGTGAAGAAAGAGGCGAAGTACACCTTCGTTTCGCTTTTGGAAATCCAGACGCCTTTCATTGCGCAGTTCGGCGGCGACTTTGTAGCCGTTCATAAAATACCCCCCGACCCCTTTTGATTTAGCTGGAAAGGGAAGAATCAAGCCTTGCCGATGGCCATGTTCGTTGAAACATGGAGCAGGTTTGTACTGTTGACCGAATCATCTGAAAAATACATTGAACCCAACTCATAACTTGCACTATCTGTGCAAACCGTATAACTTTTAATTGATAGAATTATGTTGAAAGAAATCTTGGTAGTTTCAGGTAAACCGGGCTTATTTAGGCTGGTATCCAGAGGGAACAATTTGTTGGTAGTAGAATCGCTGACAGATAAAAAGCGAATTCCGGCCTATACGCGCGATAAAGCAATTTCGCTTGGCGACATAACCGTTTTTACGAATGACGGCGATGTGTCGGTCGGTGAAGTCCTTACGAAAATTAAGGAAAAAGAGGATGGCAAAAATCTCTCTATCGATTTATCGAAAGCTGGAGCAGACGAGTTACGCGCCTACTTGGCGGAAGTTCTTCCGAATTTCGACCGCGACCGCATTTATCCGACGGAAATAAAGAAAATGTTGAAATGGTATGAGCTATTGATGAACAATGGAATTACGGACTTCATCCAAAAGGATGAAGCGGAAACCGTTGATGCAGCAAAAGATGAAAAAGAAACACCGGACGACGAAAATGAGGCTCAAAATGCTGCCGCTTCCATCAAAACGCCACAGGCAGCGATACCTGTTTCAGGTAAACGAAAGGGTTCCATCTCATCCGTCAAACCATTAAAAGCAACAGCGACAAAGCCAATGCCCAAAAGCGCTACTCCGAAGAAAAGCGTGGTCGGCGCCAAACGCGGAAGTTAAAAAACGCTACACAAAATCACAAATTACGTCCTGCCGGATTACAATGCAAGGGGAGAGATGTATGAATGAACGTATGGCAACTTATCTCGAAACTGACGTGGTGAACCATGAACGCAGTTATTTTGACAATCATGTATATATGGAACTAAAATCCTTTATATGTGGTGATTCGTTGTCGTCGTCAGACCCCAAAGATTTGCCGTCACTCGATTTGGTGGTCGATAAAATCAATTCGTTTACGCTCCGCCGCGATATCCGTGTACGTATTATTTCGGAAACGCTTGGGACGATCCTGTCCGAGCTGGATGAAAAGACGGAAACGCCGCCTTTTTTAGTTTCTTATCTTTGCCACGAAACTGCCAAAAGCATGACACTCCGTAGGTTTAACCGCATATTAGGTTGCGAATGTGTTGACCTGCTTAGCCTTTCACATAAAATAGGAGATAATGTCGCAGAAGCGAATCAGGTTTTTTACTCCCTGCGGGTATGCGATCCCTTCATGCGAACGGGATTATTTCTTACGACAATGTTGAACGAATTGATTGTCATTAAGTCGCTGTTGGGCATATTGGTCGACGGCGACGGTAATCCCTTGTATAAATATAAATTTGCAACAGGCGGCAAGGGCTATGGATTACATGTCCTGGATAAAAAAGACTTCCGGATCGTACATCTGGATGGAAGCACGCCTGAAAGCCGATATATACAACAGGCGTTGTATGGTGAAAAAGTTAGGCTGGTTCAACAATGTTTGTTTGGGGTTTGTGCAGACCCCGCCTCCCGTCTGACTTGCTGTCTGCGTTTGTGGCTCGATGCGACCGCTTATTTGGATGGCATGACCCATCCGGTATTACCTTCGATTGAAAGTAACCTGACTTTTGGCGATGCGCTGGTGAGCAGATTTGCGCTTAAGGACGATTTGCTTGCTGCGCTCAAGCAGTTCAATCTGACGGTTGCCGATTATCATCAACTGGCTGAAACGATAAAATCAGCCAACGATGCATCGGACAGGCAATACCATGCCGAACGGATGTCGTTGATAAAAAGTCGATTGATCGAAGGGATCGGATGGTACGGCAAAGAGACGGATGTGTTGCTGCGCTTGCGGCGCGAGAAGGCTGCGCTTCTGACGCCGGGACTGTTCCCGTTAAGTGAAAGGGAAAAACTGTTACAACAGGAACGGGTGTTGCTGTTGCAGGCAAAAATAACAAAAATAGAAAAACAGATGTCTACTTTTCAAAACCATCCCGCATTTGAAAAAGCAGTCGAATGGCGTTATGCCTTCCCGGAACTGTTGGACGCCAAGGGCGCTTTTACCGGATTTGATGCCATGATCGGTAGGTTGCCCGACACCTTCGTGGCCGGACTAAAAGGCGAAACAGCTGTTTTTTACAAGCATTTAAACTATAAAATTTACAAGCATACCGGAAATGTGGCAGACATGTATTGCGAACTCGCCAATCGTTTGCTTGTCCATGAAGGCTGTATGACTTATATCATGCCATCCAATTGGCGGCGCGACGCACAGAACAACAAAACAGGAGCGTATTTATCCGTCGAAATGAATCCGTTACAACTGATCCTGTTTGACGATATTGCTTCATCCCATCAATCGCTGAAAGATCAATGCGCCATTATCGCCCACAAGGATGTCAATCGTCATCGAACGGTTTTATGCCGGATCGATGCGTCTTTTCATCCGAAGGCAACGGGTCTTGACGCATATATCCGGCAATTTGCCAAACCGGCATACCGGTTAGTTGAATCCGGTTTTGCTTTTGAGGCCGAGACAATCTCGACCGTTCTTGCTTCGCAAGCCGAATATGTGAGTATCAACGACAAAATCAAACAGAAAGGGCTTTCGATTCGGAACTGGGATGTGCGCGTTTATGCCGGCGTTGTGACGGGGTGCGACAAGGCTTTTGTCATCAACAAGCGAACACGTGACGAACTGGTTCGTGCCGACAATAAAAATTCGGATATTATCAGGCCATTGCTGACGGGTGATACTATCAAACGATACGGAGACGATGTTCCCGAACGGTGGCTGTTAAATATCCCATGGCATTTCCCCTTGCACTTCGACAAGACAATCAATGCTGCCTCGGCTGTTGCCGAACAGCGTTTTCAAATGCAATATCCGGATATCTATGCACATCTCTTGAAATTTAAAGAAGATTTGTCGTCGCGGAACGTCAATGAAGTAGGGCTTAGTTTTGAATGGTATGCACTGCAACATTTCGTTATGGATAATACTTGGGGCGACTTTTCCGAGCAAAAGATCGTTTGGAAACGGGATTCGTCGAATTTTTCTTTCGGATTCGATTTCGGAAGTTGCGCTGTGCTCGACGACACATGTTTTATGGTCGGGCAACATCTCAAGTTTCTGCTGGGAGCGTTAAATTCTACGATGGGGCGTTTTATGCTTTCCGATCAGTCGCGACAGTCGTTCGACGAATCGCAGGCTGGAAAAACGGTTGTCGAATCCATCGCCGTTCCGGTTCCCAATAATAAAATTGAATCCGACTTTATCTCATTGGTCAACCGTCGTTTTTCGGAAAACAGCAAAAGCGACGAGTTAAAAAAACTTACGGAAGAAAAAATCGACCAAATGATGTATGAACTGTACGGTCTGAACGAAAACGAGATCGAATTTATCAGGGAACAAACGGATTAGAGTTTAGAGATTAGAGTTTAGAGATTAGAGATTAGAGATTAGAGTTTAGAGTTTTGTAGCCCACTAACCTGTCGTGCCTTGCTCCGGGCGGGCGGTAGTATACGGCAATGTGATATTCGTTTTCAGTTTCGAAAAAGTTTCCTTCCGTCTTTCTAAACGAGGGTTTTGCTTCGCCGTCCGCAACAAATGCGTATTGGTAGTTATACAGTCCCGTCTTCAGAAGGACTGCTTTTTCATAGCTGCCGGTTTCCGCGTTATATTCCATTTGACTTCGGTCATCGAGGATGCAATTGAAAAAATCTCCATATAGATGCATCTGTCCGTTCGGAAACTGTTCGGATGCCAAAGAAAAATGTACGACATAATAGTCGCCTTCCCTGTCGGGGCTGCTGCATCCGCTACAACGGATGAAAAATCGTCCGTTCTGGTCTTGATCGTAGATAAAAGGCTTATTTCCACGTTTCAGGTCCTGAAATAATGTCACGTGATAATAGGGATTGTAGAAGGCTATTGCTTCAACGCCCATGCCCTTGTAACGATGCGTCAGAAACTCAATCCGGCGAAATTCGTTGCCTGCCTCGAATACCAACTCGCCGTTGCGCCGGTATTGCAGTTGACGGGCACTAATCATGGATGGCTGTATGACGGCCCTTACATCGTCGAGATTATTATTTTGATAAACAAATATTTTCAGATCGTTTTGCGGATGCGTGACGTGCAGGTTTTTGGGGTTTATGTCAAATTCTACCTGTTGGTGTTCCTTGTTGAAATCGACGATGGTATTACCCGATACCCCGGCAATGATCTCAATCAACGGCTCCACGATCGAAAAACAGGCCGTAAAGACAAGTTCGTCGGGGTTGTCGTCATCAAAGACCTGAATAGCATAGTTTCCAGATACCGTGAGCTGCGTGTCGGCGTTGGGGAGAGACAGGCTGAAGTGTGAAAAGTGGGTGGTTGTGCCATACGCATTGGTATAATCCTCGATTGGCATACGTTGAAATCCTTTCATATATTCAAGGGGAAGAAGGTCGGACTTCTTCCAGTCGGCATCGCAATGTATCACCGAATAGGCAAATCGTCCACTTGAGCGAAACAGGGCATCGAATGATATTTCTATAGCCTTTTCACCGTTCAGTTCGATATAAGGCGTCGAAACAGGTTCGCCTTCCACTTTTATTTCCAGGCTTCCGATGTCTTCCCTGAAAACGGTTGTCCGGTAAACATCCTGTGCATGCACCCCGAGTGGCATGCCGATGAATGATAATATACCAATGGTTATATAATATATATATGTACGCATGCGAAAACTTTTTAAAACCTTTTGATTGCCTGGCAAAGTAAATCATTTTTTTGGAAATATGAAAAAAAAATTTCCACTTCAATTATTTTTATCTATTTTTGTAGAATCATATCAACTAAATTGCTTGAAACATGTTACGTAAAGGGTTATTTTCTGTCGTATTGATCTGCTGTTGCGTATCTTTATTCGCGCAACATGCCGAATGGCGTGATTATATTGAAAAAAAACAGTTTGAAAAAGTCCTTTCTGAAGCTGGCGATCTGCAGCAGGCTGATTCGACTGATTTTGCAAAGATGTATCTTATCGGAATGTCTTATGAAGGATTATTGAACTATCGGGCTGCTTACAATTGTTATAAGCAGTGTTTTTTACTTGACTCATCGCGGATTGACATGCTTAATACACTGGCGCGCATTTCGGTCAGCCTGGGGAAAGCGAAAGAAGCGGAAAAATATTTTCAAATGGCGCTGGCAGTTGACAGTGTCAATTTTTATGCTAATTTTCAACTGGCGCGACTGTATGTATCAATTGAGTTCTTCATTGGGGGGCTCGATCTTTACTATCATTTGCTTGACAAATATCCTGATAATGTATCAATTTTATGGGCTATTGGCGATTTATGGGCGCGCATGGGTTATATGGAAAACGCATTAAGTTGTTATTTAGACGCATACAGTTTGAATGTAGAAAATGCAACATTGGCTAATACATTAATCAACACAATGTTAAAGGTTGACGCAAGTCATCTGGACGATGCGTTGGCGATTTGCGATACGGCGCTGTATCATAATCCGGGTCATAAATTATTGCGCCAGTCAAAAGCGATGATTTATTATTCGAAAAAAGAATACGTAAAGACAGATTCCATGTTTACGGAACTGATAGAAGAAGGCGACGATTCATATAACACCTTGAAATACTGCGGTTGTGCCAGGTACCACACCCATAAATGGTATCTTGCTATCGAACCGTTGGAAAAAGCGCTTGACATAAATCCTGCAGCATTCGATGTCTGCACCCTCCTTGGAGCATGTGTCGGACGCGCTAATGATCCGAAAAAAGCGTTTGAATATTTTGATATGGCAAGGAAAATGATGGAGCCCGATTCCGTATGGAGCAGCTTGCTGGATGGATTTCGAGGTGAATTTTTAATAAGAACAGGGAAACGTAATCAAGGAGCCGAAGTTTATTATCAGCTATGGATGAGAGACAAGAGTCAATTAAACTTGATTCAGCAAATACAAAATAGTTATTTTTTGAATAACTTTGATGCCATGATAGACGAAGACAAGCAGCGTTATTTGTTTATAACCTTTTTGTATGCTACTGAATTATTGGAAAATCAAGGGGAATCGAATAAGCATCATCAAAATGCCGCCTATCTTCGTTCGGTGTTGAAAAAGTTCGAGGAAGAAATGTTCATGCGTTCGCTCACCAATTATCCGATGATTGCACCCGACAATAAGAAAAATTCGCTACCGCGTGAAAAAATAAAGGAATTGATGAGTCGGTTGGCCGAAATATGAATCGGCAGATCGGCATGATGAATGATCCTGTACCTTATTTCTTTGCCGGTTCAATGCCGAAAGTAAAGCCGCTTTTGACGCGCTCTATCAGTTCGGGTACGATGTCTTCGTACTCGCCAACGATGCCGAAGTCGGCATGGTGGAAAATGGAAGCCTTGGCATTGTGGTCGATAGCAATTATTTTCCCTGATTCCTTGATGCCTGCAATGTGCTGGATGGCGCCCGAAATGCCGATGGCTACGTAGACTTTCGGGCGGACGGTTTTACCTGTCTGTCCGATCTGGCGTGCGTATTCGGATACTCCCTCGTCGACAACCACGCGGCTGGAAGCCCATTCGGCTCTGATCCCCTGTGCTTGCAGCGCTTCGGCCAGTTCTTTGACTAGTTTAAGCTCGTCGCCTACCGTCCCGCGACCGCCGGCAACGATGACGTCGGCATCGAACAATCCCTGCAGTCCGCCTGCGCCGCGAACCGTTTGGAGTATTTCTACGATAAAATGATCGTCGTTCAGTTGCGGGGTGAAAGTGGACAGGATCCCTGTTCGTCCAGCTTGTCTTTCGGGTACTTCAAACGTGCCGGCGCGGGCAGTTGACACCTGTGGAAATTCAAATCCGAGGATCGTTGCCAACTTGCTCTCGCCATACGTCGGTCGGCGCGAATGTAAGATCGGATAGACGATCTCTTTCTTCTTGCGGTCGACATAATTGCCGATAATCAGTCCGGTACAGTCGGCTGTCACGCCGCTTCCAGTTTTGACGGCTACGCGCGGAGCCAGTTCACGTCCCGAAGTAGTGGCGGCAAAGAGGGCTATTTCAGGCTTTTTCTCTTTGATCAACTGAGCGAAAATATCGGAGAAAGGCAATACCAAGTATTCTTCCAGCCGGTCGTCTTCCACTACTATCACTTCGTCCGAACCATGTTCGAAGAGCGTTTGCGCCAGCGGCGCTACGTTTTTGCCTATCAGCAGGGTGGAAATTTTTGTGTCTTCGCCCAGTTCATTCGCTAAATTGCGCGCAGGCGTAAGCAGTTCGATGGATGGGCGTGCTATTTGGCCGTTTGTGATTTCAGCCCAGGTCAGAATGCCTTTTGCGCCGTTGCGTATGTCCACAACCGGAAAATCGGGCGTCTCTTTTGCTTCCTTTTCCTTGGTTTCCGTTTTTTGCATCGTGTTTCCGCCTGTGTTGAACTTGGCGATGAAATCGTCAACCAACAGTTTTTCGCCTTGTCCTTCGGACATCATGACCGGCGGACGGTCGCTCACAATATTATAAACGGCTGATACAATCGTCGGCGAGCCAGTCAGCCCGATCTTGGCGGTAGAGAGATTAATATCCGCCACGCCAAACACATTGATTTGGGCATTTCGGGCTTTGATGGCGCCTACCAACGACGGCTTACGCGGTGTGATTCCTGTCGGGGTGAGCGAAATGACGCACGGCATCGGCAGTTGCATCATCTGGTGGCCGCCTTCGATGATGCGTTTGGCAATGATGTTTCCGTTATCGTCGGGCTGTGCCCTTTCGACGAACGTAGCCTGCGGGATACCCAAATTTTCAGCTACCTGCGAAGGCACATGTGCCGTGTCGCCGTCGCTCGTCTGACGGCCTGCAAAAACGATAAACGGTTCTTTGCTGTCTTTGGTAAATCCCAGATGTTTGAGCAGGGTGGAGATAGCCAAACCGGTGGCATACGTGTCGCTTCCGCCGAGTTTCCTGTCGGAAAGGAGGTAAGCCTCGTCGTACCCCATGGAGATAGCCGTCCGCAAAGCCGCTTCGAAGGAGGGAGGCCCCATCGAGCAGACGATCAGTCGCGCATCGGGATATTTCTTTTTCAGTTGCAGTCCGGCTTCGAGTCCAAACTGACAATCTATGTTGATGATAGATTTTGCTTTCGTTCTGTCCATCAAACCGTCATCGCCCATGCGCATTTCGCTGGGGAGGGGGACTTGTTTTATTAAGCTTATAATAATCATGACTTATTTAATTAATTCAACTCAACTATTTTACTTCAACATTTTTCTACTCTCTACTTCTATTAATATTCTCATCTGTTGAATAGCAATTTGATTCAACTTTATCAATCGTTCCTGTTGTGTAATCCCTTCATTGATAAATATTGCATTCAGATTTTCCATGTTCGAGAGACATATCAATTCGTTAATGGTTGCATAATCACGCATATTTCCTTTAGTATCGGGATTGGCATCGCGCCACATTCTTGCCGTCATGCCAAACAGCGCCATATTCAGAACATCAGCTTCGCTGGCATAAATAATTGATATTTGCTGTTGTGTAAGTTCTTCAGGGATAAGGTTGTGCTTTATGGCGTCAGTGTGAATATGATAATTGATTTTTGTCAACTCCCGCTTTGCCGACCATCCAAAAGATTTTTGTTCTTCTTCTTTGAGACGTTGAAACTCTTTAACCAACAACAATTGAAATCGCGGACTTATCCACATGCCAAAATGAAATGCAATATCTTTATGTGCATAAGTTCCTCCATAACGACCGGCTTTCGCAGTAATACCAATCGCGCCTGTTTTTTCAATCCATTGTTTTACAGAAAGAACAAAATTATTATTTCCAGCCATATTTCTAATTGTACCGAATTCGGTATAATTGAAATCCGGATTATACAACGCCTCCCATTCACCAATATATTCAATTGTACTTTTTAAACTGAGCCATTTTATAATAATGTGCTCTTCCATCTGGCTATGCGCTATGTCGGTAAGTGAGATATAATCAGAGTTTTCAATCTGAATAACCGTTATTGCTGTTCCGGTCACATTTATTTTTGCCATATCTCAACTGAAAATCAAAGATTTTTATACTCCGGCCCATTGCCGCCATTGGGTACATTCCAGGTGATGCCGTCGGCAGGCTCCTTGATGTCGCAGGTTTTACAATGCAGGCAGTTCTCGAAATGAATCCTCAGTTCCCTGTGTCCTGTTTTGCCGGTATGAAGCTCGTACACTTCGGCGGGGCAGTAGTATTGGCACGGGGCGTCGTATTCATTAATATTTACTTTGTCGTAAGTTTCCGGATTGTTGACTTGCACGTGCGGAACCTGTTTCTCGTCGTGGAGCGCGCCCGAGTAGAACACGTCGGTCACTTTATCGAAAGTCAGCGTCTTGTCAAACTCAAACGTCGACGATTTTTCCTTAAACAACGGTTTGCGGGCATCCTGGAGTGTTTTTGTTGCCCGGCTGTCGGGATGCGTTTTCAGTTTTCCGAAAAATCCGGCGCCGCACGAAACAAGTTGTGTCCCGAAATGGAAAAATCCGGCAATCATCCCGTTGATGAATCCCTGCCGGAAATTGCGCACGCGATGCAATTCCTTATAGACGGAACTTTTGTTAATTAACAATTCGTATTGTTGCAGGGTCTGTTCCGAAAAATCGTATTTCTCCAATGCGGTCAGCGCCGTTTCGGCGGCCATCATGCCCGAATAGATGGCGAGATGAATGCCTTTGAGCGCGGGCATCGTCAAGAATCCGGCGCTATCGCCGACGATCAGCACGTTGTCGGCATACAGTTTCGGAAGCGAATACCAGCCGCCTTCGGGCAGCGTTTTGGCTCCGTATTCAATCATTTTCCCGTCATTGAGGTACTTCGCGACGACGGGATGCGTCTTCCACATCTGAAATGCCTTGTGCAGGTCGAAAGTCGGGTCGGCATAATCGAGTCCGAGTACCAGACCCACAGCCACTTTGTTGTCGTTTAGCCCGTAGATAAATCCGCCGCCGAACACGCGGTTCTGCACTGCCGGATACCCCATCGTGTGGTATATCTCACCGGGCTTGATCCGTCCTTCGGGGATACTCCAGAGTTCTTTGCAGCCCAGCGAATAAATCTGCGGGTTCCTGTCTTTCTGCAAGTCGAATTTTTGGATCAGCTTTTTGGTCAGGCTGCCACGCGTTCCTTCGGCAAGAATCGTCAGTTTGGCTTTCACGAGGCTTCCGGGCTGGAAGTTTTCCATTTGCTTGCCGTGATGGTCAACGCCGGTATCAATCGTTTTTGCGCCAGCCACTTTTCCGTTTTCGTCGTACAGCAGTTCGCTCATCGCAAAACCGGTATAAATCTCCACGCCTTTTTCGGTGGCTTTGGTTGCCAAATAGCGACAAATCTCACCTAAAGAAGCCGTATAATTCCCTTTGTTACCCATGTAAGGCGGGTCGAAAGGCAACTTTATTTTCCCTTTCTTGCTTATCAGGTACAGCGCGTCTTTACATACCTTTGCATTGAACGGGATTTCGTTGAAATCTACATCCGGCAATAAATCCTTGAATGCTTGGGGGCAAACGACCGCTCCCGACAAAATATGGCTCCCGATGGAAGCGCCTTTTTCGATCAGCAATATTCTTCGTTCCAGCCCTTTCTGCTTTAATAAATCGGCGAGACGAATGGCTGTGGCCAGCCCGGAAGGCCCGCCGCCGATGATCAAAATATCCGTTGTCACGGTATTGGTACTACTCATTGTTAATTGTGTTTATTTTTTAGGGGGGCAAAGATAGTGCAAGTTGAGAGATATACAAAAAAAACAAGTTTTTTTGTATATGAAAAATTTTCTTCTTTCTATGCGTTATGTTGAAAATTTCCACTATATTTGCGAGGTAAATTCATAACAGAAATGTTTTATTCATGACGAATGTTATAAAAATAAGGAAAGGATTAGACATCAGACTGAAGGGGAAAGCGACGGAAAAGTTCGTTGACATCGGAAAATCAGGCGTTTATGCGGTTGTTCCCGACCATTATGTCGGGCTTGCGCCGAAAGCGGTTGTTCGCACGGGCGACCGCGTCAGGGCGGGCGATCCGCTGATGATTGATAAATCGTGCCCGGAAATAAAGTTCGTGTCGCCGGTCAGCGGCGAAGTGACGGGCATCAACCGCGGTGAAAAACGTAAAATTTTGAGCATTACCGTCAAGCCGGACGAACAGATTGAATTTAAGCAATTTGATGTGAAAGACTCTGATACTCTCGATGCCGACAGCCTGAAAGCCCTTTTGCTTGATGCAGGGATGTGGCCTTATATCCGTCAACGCCCTTATGATCGCATGGCAAATCCATCGTTGACGCCGCGTGATATTTTCGTGACGGCATTTGATTCTGCCCCCTTGGCGCCTGATTTCAACATCGTTGTAAAAGGCGAAGAAGAGGAATTGCGAACCGGGCTGCAAGCGCTCTCGAAACTCACACCCGGAAAGGTTCATCTCGGCGTGAAAGGCGGCGCTTCATTCTCCTCCAGCGGGGTGGGGCAGGGGACGTTTCTCGTCGAACTCTACGGCCCGCACCCTGTCGGCAATGTCGGCGTCATGATCAACCACGTCAAACCGGTCAATAAGGGCGAAACGGTATGGACGTTGAACGCGGCGGATGTATTGTTTATCGGTCGTTTACTTTTGACCGGAACGGTCGATCTGAGCAGGGTAGTCGCGCTGACCGGCTCGGAACTGTCGGAAAGCGGTTATGCGAAAGCGATTTCAGGCTGTACGATTGGCAGTTTGGTACAGGGGAAACTTGCTGCAAACGGCAGGCTCAAACGTATCGTCAGCGGCAATGTGCTGACAGGCGTTCAGGTATCCATGGACGATTACCTTGGCGCCTATCACAACCAGATAACCGCCATACCTGAAGGCGACGACATCCATGAGTTTGTCGGATGGGCGATGCCCGGTTTCGGGAAATACAGCGTCAGCCGTACCTATTTCACCTGGCTGTCAGGGAAAAACAGGGAATATAAGCTGGATGCGCGTATTCGCGGCGGCAAGCGTGCCATGATCATGTCGAACGAATACGACAAGGTGTTCCCGATGGACATCCTGCCTGAGTATCTGCTCAAAGCGATCATCGCTTTTGATATAGAGAAAATGGAAAATCTGGGCATCTACGAGGTGGCGCCCGAAGACTTTGCGCTGTGTGAGTTTGTGGATACCTCCAAAATTGAAATACAGCAGATCGTACGTATGGGGCTGGATTTGCTTTATAAAGAGAATTATTGATTATGAAGGCGTTAAGGGATTTTCTGAACAGGCTAAAGCCTGTCTTTGAGGAAGGCGGTAAACTGTCGATGTTTCATGCCGTTTTTGAAGGGTTCGAGACGTTCTTATTCGTTCCGAACACGACTTCAAAATCGGGGGTACATATTCATGACAGTATCGATTCGAAACGCACGATGTCGATTGTCATCGTGGCGCTGATGCCTGCCTTGCTCTTCGGCATGTACAACGTGGGGTATCAGCATAACCTGGCGACGGGCGCCAGTCCGGGGATTTGGATGACGTTCGTTTTTGGATTGCTGGCGGTTTTGCCAAAAATCATCGTTTCATACGTTGTAGGGTTGGGTATCGAATTTATCGTAGCCCAGCTGAAAAAGGAAGAGATACAGGAAGGATTTCTGGTGTCCGGCATGTTGATACCGATGATAGTACCGGTAGAAACATCCTTGTGGATGATCGCGGTTGCCACGGCTTTTGCCGTTATTTTTGCAAAGGAAGTGTTTGGCGGTACGGGGTACAATATCTTCAACGTGGCTTTGGTGACGCGTGTATTCCTGTTTTTTGCCTATCCCGCGGCCATGTCGGGCGACACGCCGTTTGTCCGTACTGCCGCTACTTTTGGCATTGGCGGCGGTCAGGTCGTCGACGCTTTTTCGGGCGCCACACCGCTCGTACAGATATGCGTTGCCACGAAAGAGGCAGCCGGGTCGCTACAGGCAGTGGACGTGTTGGGTAATCTGCTGACTACACGGGATTTTTTCATCGGGTTGATACCCGGTTCTATCGGCGAGACGTCGGTGATAGCCATTTTATTAGGCGCAGCGCTTTTGTCGTTTATGGGTATCGCCGGTTGGAAAACAATGGTCTCGGTGTTTATCGGCGGCGCTGCTATGGCAGCTTTCTTCAACCTGTTTGGGACGACGGTGGCCATGACGGTTTCGCCCGTTGAACATTTATGTTTAGGCGGATTTGCGTTTGGGGCGGTTTTTATGGCGACCGACCCGGTGACGTCGGCGCGTACGGAAACAGGGAAATATATCTATGGTTTACTTGTTGGCGCTTTTGCCGTTATTATCCGCGTACTGAATCCCGGCTATCCCGAAGGTATGATGCTGGCGATCCTGTTGATGAACACCTTTGCGCCCCTAATAGACCATTTTGTTGTACAAAGCAACATCAAACGACGACTTAAAAGAACAACGATAGCGTTAAAAGTTAAGAGTTAAGAATTATGAATTATATATTATTGATATGAAACGGGAGAGTAACTTATATACAATCATTTATGCATCCGTCATGGTAGTATTGGTGGCGGTATTGCTGGCTTTTACTTCCGAATCGTTACGGGGTTTGCAGAAAAAAAATGAAGCGAATGATAAAAGGCAGCAGATATTACGGTCGGTCAACGTGTCGGTTTCGGGCGCTGAAACGGAGGCAAAATACAACGAACTGATAAAGGAAGCGTTTTTGATTAATGAGAAAGGTCAGCAAGTTGCAGGCGACGCATTTGCCGTTGATGCAGCCAAGATGTTTACAGAAAACACCTATCCGGTTTTTGTAGCCAATATTGGTGGTACAACAAAATATATTATGGCCATGTACGGCGCCGGTCTGTGGGGGCCGATATGGGGGTATGTGGCCGTTAATGATGACGGCAGTACTGTTTTCGGTACGGATTTCAGCCATCAGGGCGAGACGCCCGGCTTAGGCGCCGAGATCGCAACGCAAGCGTTCAGCTCCCGGTTTGCAGGCAAGCAACTGTTTAAAAGTAATGTTTTCAAAAGCATTGCTATCGTAAAACAGGGTAAAACCGTACAGGGTCAGGATTATATAGACGGAATTTCCGGAGGAACGATTACAAGCGCAGGCGTCAACCGCATGATACAACAAAGTATTGAACAGTATGTAGCCTATTTAAAAACAATTAAATAAAGAATTATGGGACTGTTAACAGGAAAAAATAAGGAGATATTATTAGGCCCATTGAGTAGGAATAATCCGGTCGTCATGCAAATGCTCGGCATTTGTTCCGTGCTTGCTGTTACCG
>Ga0082212_10000834_pt1 | contig 45124 bp, 45 predicted proteins | sample TergutNt197P3_FD_71548 | JGI IMG/M metagenome (GOLD analysis project Ga0082212, IMG submission 71548) | Neocapritermes taracua P3 segment gut microbial communities from Petit-Saut dam, French Guiana - Nt197 P3 | ecosystem: Host-associated > Arthropoda: Insects > Digestive system > Gut ... | reverse complement strand
TGGTGAAGAAGGCGATGCTGTAATACAGGAGATTGTCAAACTGGGATGCGGATTGTAAAAAAGATTAAAATAGCGACAGTATTGCTGCTTTTGGCTGCAACCATAATTGCTGCCTTTTTGGCTGCTTCAATAGCGCAGGTGCTGGCAGACTTTAATGTCAGGTTCGTGCCAAGCTACGAAAAAATAGACTTGCAGACGCTACCCGGAATTGCGGACGGGAGTTTTTCCGGTGCCGGCTACGGCGTAGTTTTCAGGCAGGCGGGGCTTGGAAAAGACGCAGTCGACAGCATTTACCGTTTGGAGAGGGATCCTGCTGCTGCGCTGGAAGCCTACCAGAACGCTTTTTTCAACCCACCAAGTTACAAGTGCTACAGAATTGGCATCATAACCCGCGAGGAACGCCTATTCAATGACGAAGGGAAGGTAACGAGGGCATACCGCTTGGCTGACGTCAGGGACGGGGACATTTTCGTCACAAAAGCGACCCACAGCATTGGCTGGAGGCACGGTCATGGAGCCATAGTAATCAATGCAGAAAGAGGGAGGACGCTGGAAGCTGTTCTTTGGGGGTGGCCCACGGAAATCCAATACGTGTCAAAATGGCAGACGTACCCCACCTTTGTCCAGCTCAGGCCAAAAGAAAAGGCGCTTGGGGCGGAAGCTGCCAAGATTGCGCCAGAATACCTGCTCGGCGTACAATACGGCCTATTGACAGGCCTTGTGTCAAAATACGTGGATTCGCCCAAAACAACCCAATGCGCACACCTGCCGTGGTACGCTTACATGAGCCTGGGATGCGACATCGACAGCAACGGGGGTTGGCTTGTGACGCCAAGGGACATAGTCGGCTCTGAATACCTTGACATAGTGCAGATTTACGGGGTGGATCCGGGTAAAATATGGTAGGTCAATCCAAAATAAACAGCAAAGCCGGGGACGAGTTTTGGATAAAAGCGGAGAAACTCCTCATTTGCTGCGGATTATCCTATTGAGCTGATTTTGTCGGTCATGCTTATTATCTATAATGACCGACAAACGCCGCTTGCTGAAGAATATGTCCTTCCATTGCTTGAATAAGATTTCGTTTTCTTGATACGGTGGGCAAACTCAGCATGCAATCCAGAACGAACACATTGAATTGGTAACGGTGTGACCAGTTGAGTGGGGGTTTAGGACCTCTATATCTATGCTTTCCATACCCGCGTCCTTGTACTGCACCGGATAAGTTTTTTACTATCTTACCGCGTGGAATATTTGCAGGAATAATCTGCATGACAGGTATATTCCAGATGACCCAGTGATTGTAAGCGGGTATTATATGCCCCATATCATCCATCATAATAGCGATAGATATAGCCTGTTCATCAATATATGACAGCCGTATTTCTGGTGACATATCAACACCATATCCAGTATATTGCTTTGGAATTAAGCCCTCGTGTTCAAAGGCTGGTGTCGTTACTATTAACTCTTTCATGTTAGCCCCCCAAAATATAAATAACGCCCACTCGCAATTTTAGTATCCAAAAAATAGTATAACACAAAAATATGAATATTTCCACATTAAGAACATCTACATCCCTGCCGCGAAACACAACGGTTTCTGCTGCGTTTCGTTATCAGTGAACTTATCAGTGAACTTATCAGTGAACTTATCTGTGAACTGCGTGTCAGTGTCAAATCCGATCATGCGGCAACTACCGAAAGTCATTGCGATTTTCCGTGATTTGCTTGCACATCCTTAAGAAATAATATAGAATTATAATCAAACGAGCAATAACATGAATAAACAGGGGGGAAACAATGTCAAAGGATAAGATAAATTTTGAAGATGAACAGACTAGGAACAATTTCAGGCACACTGCGTCGCACATTATGGCGCAGGCGGTGAAGGCGGTTTTCCCCGATGCGAAGCTGGCCATAGGGCCGGCCATCGAAAACGGGTTTTACTACGATTTTGACTTGGAGCACCGCTTTACCGAGGAAGACTTTTTGAAGCTGCAAAAGGAAATGAAGAGGATCATACAGGCAAACCTGCCCTTGGAGCGGTTCGAGCTGCCGAGGCAGGATGCGCTGGATTTCATGCGGGAGAGGCAGGAGCCTTATAAAGTCGAACTTATTGAAGACCTTCCTGAAGACGCTGCCATATCCTTCTACAAGCAGGGGGACTTCGTCGACCTCTGCGCCGGGCCTCACATGGATTCCACCGGCGCGATCAAGGCAGTGAAGCTGATGAGCGTGGCAGGGGCCTACTGGCGCGGCGACGAGAAGAACAAGATGCTGCAGAGGATATACGGGACGGCCTTCCCCAGCCAGGAGGAACTGGACGCCCACATAAAGAGGATCGAAGAGGCGAAGCTGCGGGACCACAGGAAGATCGGCAAGGAAATGGATCTGTTCGCGCTGCTGGACGAAGGCCCGGGGTTTCCGTTCTTCATGCCGAAGGGCATGGTGATACGTAACGAGCTGGAGCAGTTCTGGAGGAAAGAGCACGCGAGGAGGGGCTACCAGGAAATCAAGACTCCGCTCATATTGAACGAAGCGCTGTGGCATACGTCAGGCCATTGGGACCATTACAAGAACAACATGTACTTCACCAAAATAGACGACGAAAACTACGCCGTGAAACCGATGAACTGCCCTGGCTCAATGCTGATGTACAGGCGGAGGTTGTATTCATACAGGGATCTGCCGCTCCGGATGTGCGAGCTTGGGCAGGTGCACAGGCACGAGCTTTCGGGGGCGCTCCACGGGCTTATGCGGGTGAGGACCTTCACTCAGGACGACGCGCACATATTCATGCTCCTCGAGCAGATAAAGGATGAGATCATAGGCGTGATAGACTTCGTGGATTTCACTTACAGCCTGTTCGGCTTTAAATACCACATAGAGCTTTCAACCAGGCCGGAAAAGTCCATGGGCACGGAAGAGGAATGGGAAATTGCGACAAACGCGCTGAAAGAGGCGATGGACCAGAAAGGGCTCCCCTACATTATAAACGAAGGGGACGGTGCGTTTTACGGGCCCAAACTGGATTTCCACCTAGAGGACTGCATAGGCAGGACATGGCAGTGCGGAACCATCCAGCTCGACTTCCAGATGCCCCAGAGGTTTGGCCTGACTTATGTTGGCCATGACGGCGAAAAGCACACGCCAGTCATGATCCACAGGGTGATTTTCGGGTCGATTGAGCGCTTCATCGGGATACTGACGGAGCATTTTGCGGGGAAATTCCCACTATGGCTTGCACCTGTTCAGGTGAAGCTTTTAACCGTGACCGAAAAGTTCAACGGCTATGCGCACGAGGTCAGCGAAAAGCTGGCTGGGCTGGGGATAAGGAGCGAGGTGGACGACAGGAACGAAAAAATTGGCTACAAGCTGAGGGAAGCCAGAAACGATAGGGTTTCCTACATAGGAGTTATTGGAGAGCGCGAAGCTGCCGCAGGCACTCTGACTGTCAGGTCCAGCAAGCAGGGCGAACTAGGGGAATTTGCGGTTGGCGATTTTGCAGAAATGCTGCTGAAAGAAATTGCAGACAAGGAAATATAAGGCATGTATTTTATTGAAAACCAAAACAAAAAGTGGCGGGGCGGGGTCTACCTTTGCACGGCGAACTCGTCTTTTGAGTCGGATATATTGGAGTCCAAGCTCAGGGGAGAAGGCGTCCCCTGCGTTAAAAAATACAGGGGCACCAGCAATTCGCTTGAGATCATCATGGGCCAGAGCACAATTCAGCCCATTGACATTTACGTGCCGGAGGGCTTGCTTGAAGACGCAAGGAACATTGTGGAGGCAGTCCCCCTCGACGAGTGTGAGCCTGTGGATTTTGAGGAGTAGGTTCGATGGTGACGATTGACGAAGCTCAGGACATACTGGACAGCGTTGCAGAGGGCCTGCCGCCTGAGTTCTTCAAAGACCTGAACGGCGGCATCATCCTGCTGCCCGACGTGAGGCGCAGCAGAGAGCCATGGGCTACTGATTTGTACACTCTTGGCCAATATACGGTGAGCTACAGCATGGGGCGGTACATAGCGATATTTTACGGGTCTTTTCAGTATGTCTTCGGAGAGAACACTCCAAAGGAGAAGATGGCTGAAGAGCTCCGCAAGACGCTGCTCCACGAGTTCACCCACCACCTTGAGCACCTTGCAGGGGAGCGCGGCCTCGAAAAAGAGGACGAGCGGCAGATGATGATCTACAGGAGGAGGGCCGAAATGCGGCGGCTCCGGCGGAAGGAGTGAATTGAATTTTTACCGTTTTCTCATAGCCATTCGGTGGCTTTTTTTATAATTGGATAAAAAAAGTCAAAATTAACATTGACATTCGTCATAAATCAAATTATACTATACTTATGTTCAGCTATTTCATCAAAATTTAGAATCAAAAATGAATAATGAAAATGTGATTAGAGGGGAGCCTTTCGCACCGGCTGCAGCGGGAGCGAGGGGCAGCAAAACAAGTCAAAAAGGGGTTTAATTTAATAAGAAATAGCAATGCGGGCGACCCAGCCGTAAGGTTGGCGCCTGCGTTTTGCAGTGCAGAGAGCTTGGAAAAAATATGTTTGCGCTCAAGGGCAGATTAATATAGAATATAATAAGCGGTGCCGGAAGGCGCAAAAAATAGGATGAAAGCAGGATGGAGGGTGAGATTAGTGGATAACGAAAACGACGAAAAGAGAGCATGGAACCAGAATCCGCACATCAGCGAGCCTGACGGCAGCGGCATAAGGTACTACCAGTCAGACAATGCATGGGGGGCCAAGGCGAAAAAGAAAGGGAAAAGCCATCCGCTGAGGAACAGCCTGATTGTGCTGGGCAGCATTGTTGCCGTCTTGGTTATATTAGGTGTTTCTTGCAGCAGCCTGTTGTACAGCGGTTATGAGGAAGTAAAGCTTCCTAGTGACAACTACATAGCGACAGTGTACTTTGAAGGCACAATTGCCAGCGGGAACGCTGACTCGTGGGGCAACCCCGCCGGGTACCAGCACAGATGGACGCTGTGGGAAATAGACAGGCTGATAGGCGACAGCAACAACAAGGGCTTGGTTCTTTACATTGATTCACCAGGCGGCGGCGTGTACGAGTGCGACGAGCTGTATTTTAAAATAATGGAATACCAAGACAAGACAAAGAACCCCGTATACTCGTCGATGGCTTCGATGGCGGCATCAGGCGGGTATTACATTTCAGCCCCGGCGGACAAGATAATTGCGAACAGGAACTGCTGGACCGGGTCGATCGGCGTGACCATCGGGACGCTCATCGACATAAGCGGATTCCTTGAGAATCACGGAATCAAGACGACTACCATTGCGTCAGGGCCGAACAAAGCGATGGGGAGCTACTTCGATCCCGTATCAGATGAGCAAGAGGGCATTTTTCAAGCTCTTGTGAACGAAGCCTACGACCAGTTCACAGGCATAGTGGCTGAAGGGCGCAATATGGACATAGACAAAGTAAGGGAAATCTCAGACGGGAGGATATACACCGCAGCGCAAGCCTTGGACAATGGCTTGATTGACGCAATAGGGACTTATGACGAAGCGTTGTTGGACATGAAAGCGGAGTACGACCTCCATGGCTGCGAGGTAGTGGAGGTGCGCTACAAGTACAGGTCGTTCTTGTCAAACATGCTTGGAAGCGCAATCCCGCAGAATACAGGCGCAGCATCGGACGCGGCGGCGATCCTTAAGCTTTTGGAAAAACAGAGCAAGGCCCCGGTCAGCTATCTGTGCGAGATGCTGGCTGAATAGAGCAAATCTTGGCTGTTAAGCAAAAAAGCTTGACAGCCATTTTCTTTTGTGGTAAATTAGTTGAATAAGTGTCAAGTGAAAAAGCTTGGCATTGAGAGAACCGGGGGCACCATGTTCGACAAAGTAACTGAAACCAACCTGCTTTATGATTTTTACTCACCGCTCTTGACCAACAGGCAGAGGGAAGTGACGAGGCTCTACCACTGTGAAAACCTCTCCCTTTCCGAAATCGGCTGTGAATTGTCCATTAGCAGGCAAGGGGTTTACGATTCGCTGAAAAATGCGGAAAAGGCACTTGAAGAATATGAAAGCAAGCTAGGGCTTGTGCAGAGGTTTGCATGCACGGCAACCCTCGTCAGGAGCGCACATGAGCGGATTGATGCAATGATAATGGACAACGCGGCAAACAAGGAGCTGACAGGCCAGCTGTGCAGCCTGAAAGAAACAATCGATGAACTAGGTCAATGACCGGAGGTAATAAATGGCATTTGAAAGCTTGTCGGACAAACTCCAAGGCGTTTTCAAAAAACTGAAAGGCAAGGCCGTCCTTACGGAGTCGGACATCAATGATGCGATGCGCGAAGTCAAGCTCGCGCTGCTTGAGGCCGATGTCAACTTCAAGGTCGTGAAGGGGTTTGTGGACGCAGTAAAAGAAAAATCCCTTGGAAGCGACGTGATGAAGAGCCTTACGCCTGCGCAGCAGGTCATAAAAGTAGTCAACGAAGAGCTGACGTCGCTCATGGGAGGGGCAAACAGCAAGCTCACATATTCACCAAGAGGGTTCAGCATCTACCTGATGGTGGGGCTCCAGGGGACAGGCAAGACGACCACCTGCGGAAAGCTTGCCGCACACCTTAAAAAGAACGGGAAGAGGCCCATGCTGTGCGCCTGCGACATATACAGGCCCGCCGCAATAGATCAGCTTGAGGTCGTGGGAAAATCAGTCGACACCCCGGTGTTCACGATGAGGGAATGCAGGCAGCCCGAAACTATCGCCATGGAAGCGGTAAAGGAAGCGGAGATAAAGGGGTACGACACCCTGATAGTCGACACTGCCGGGAGGCTGCAGATCGACGACGAGCTCATGGAAGAGCTGGTAAGGATAAAAAAGGGGATAAAGCCACACGAGATACTGCTGGTGGTCGACGCGATGACCGGGCAGGACGCAGTGAACGCCGCAGTCGGCTTCAACGACAGGCTCGGCATAGACGGTATCATCATGACCAAGCTAGACGGCGACACAAGGGGCGGAGCTGCGCTTTCAACTAAAAAAGTCACGGGAAAGCCCATCAAATTCATCGGCGTGGGGGAGAAGTCGGACGCACTTGAGCAGTTCCACCCAGAAAGGATGGCTAGCAGGATACTGGGGATGGGCGACATGATGTCGCTGATCGAAAAGGCGCAGGAAAGCTACGATGACGAAAAAGCCGCCGAACTGGAAAGGAAATTCAGAAAAAACGCTTTTACCCTTGACGATTTCCTCGAACAGATGGGGCAGATCAGAAACATGGGGGGCATCGGGAAGCTGCTTGACATGATACCGGGAGTAAGCAAAAAAGCTGCGGAGGGCGTGGACCTTGACGAGAGCGAAAAGGAATTCGTGCAAATGGAGGCGATCATCCTTTCGATGACTAGGGAAGAGAGGAAGAACCCGCATATACTAAACGCCAGCAGGAGAAAGAGGATAGCGGCGGGCTCGGGCCAGCCGGTGAGCAGGATAAACACACTGGTCAAAAGGTACGACGATGCCCGTAAGATGATGAAGCAGTTCGCTGGCGGCGGCGGCGGGAAATTCAAAGGCAACAACATGTTCAGAGGGTTTTAAGGTCATAAGCTCGGCAAAACGCTGGGTTTTAAGATATACTACCGCATAACAAGGAGGAAATTCACATGGTAAAAATCAGGCTTAAAAGGATGGGCGCACATAAAAAACCATTCTACAGGATAGTGGTTGCAGATTCACGTGCACCAAGGGACGGGAAGTTCATCGAGGAGATCGGGTACTACAACCCTCTGACTGACCCCGCTGACATTAAAATCGACGAAGAAAAGGCAAAAAAATGGCTGGATACAGGCGCACAGGCTACAGACACTGTCAGGAGCCTGTTGAGGAAAAAAGGGATTATTGAGTAAGGAGATACGGTGAAATTTTATGGTAGAATTAGTTGCAGCGATTGCAAAAGCGCTAGTGGACAAGCCTGAGGAAGTCGTGGTCAGGGAAATTGAAGACAATCAGTCGATAGTAATTGAACTAAAAGTCTCGCCTGACGACATGGGGAAAATCATAGGGAAACAGGGCAGGATCGCAAAAGCGCTCCGGACTGTCGTGAAGGCTGCGGCTACGAAATCAGGCAAAAAAGTGGCGGTGGAAATAGTTTATTAACGAAACGTGACGGGGAGGGCGGCGAATTTGGCTGCACTCCCCGCAATTTGCTGCGCAGGGCGGCAATTCGGTGAAAAACATGGAAAATGTCCAAATAGGCAAGATAGTGAACGCAGTCGGGCTCAAGGGCGAAGTGAAGATGTACAGCTATTCCGGCTCGATGGACAGGTTTGCTGCCCTTGGCCGTGTTTTCGTAGGCGATGCGGAGCATGAAATAGAAAAGGCAAGGTGCGTCAAAAATACCGTGATAATGAAGCTTTCCGGGATAGACAGCAGAGACGCAGCGGAACTCGCCAAGGGGAAAGACGTCTTCATAAAGGAGAGCGATCTTCCCACGCTGCCGGAGGGCACCTATTACGTGAGGGACATGCTGGGGCTTTCCGTGTTCGACGACGCAGGAAGCTGCATTGGCAGGCTTAGCGACGTAATACAGAACAGCGCACAGGACTTGTACGAGGTAGAGATGGCAGACGGGAGGAAGATCCTGATACCAGCAGTGGAAGAATTCGTCCTGAGCGTCGACGTTCACCGAAGACGGATTGATGTGAAATTGATAGAAGGCCTGATTTAGATGAGAATAGACGTGCTTACGCTTTTTCCGGAAATGTTTTCCGCGATAACGGAGAGCAGCATAACCGGCAGGGCGGCAGAAAAAGGAATACTGGACATAAGGCCGACCAACATAAGGGATTTCAGCGAGGACAAGCACAGAAGGGCGGACGACAGCCCCTTTGGAGGAGGAGTCGGCATGGTGATGACGGCGGATCCTGTTTTCAGGGCACTCGAAGCCATCGGCGCCAAAGGGAAAAGGCTGCTTTACATGTCGCCCCGAGGAAGGATGCTTGATTATGCACAGATCCTCGAACTGTCTGAGCAAAACGAAATCGTCGTGCTCTGCGGGCATTACGAGGGTGTTGACGAGAGAGTGCTTGAATACTGGGATATGGAGGAAATCTCCATCGGCGACTATATCCTCACCGGCGGCGAGCTTGCGGCTATGGTGCTGATAGACGCTGTCGCCAGAATGATTTCCGGAGTGCTTGGGGATTACCAGTCAGCAGGCGAGGAGTCTATATACTCAGGTCTTTTGGAACATCCGCAGTACACAAAACCAAGGGAATACCGGGGCATGCAGGTTCCGGAAGTCCTTGTGAACGGGAACCACGAGCTAATCAGGCTGTGGAAATTCGAGCAGTCCCTTGCGCTGACGAAAAAAAACCGCCCCGACCTGTTTCTGCGCTATCTGAGCGGATGCGGGAGCCTTTCAAAGAAAGAGAAGAAAATACTGGAAAAAGTCATGGAAATGACATAATGCCTCTGTTGAAACGGGTTCTTATTTGGTGTAGAATACTTTAAGGGGAAAAGACATGAAACTGGCAAAAAAAATAATCGCGGGGCTGTTCGTGCTCTCCTTGATTGTTCTGTACGTTATTATTTATGCCGTCCCAAACGTCACAGGGGCTTTAACGCAGACGGAAATCCTCCAGTACGGCAACCTCAAGACGACGGACAACGTAAATTGCTATTTTGTGCGCAACGAAAAAGTGTACGGGGCTGTGCGGGCCGGCAGCATCAACTACTATGTCGGCGATGCCGTTCACGTCAAAAAAGGGACGAGGATACTCGATATTGCGTATTTTGCGCAGAGCCCGGAAAGCGAAGAGAGCGAATACGCCGGCATCACCGCAAGGCTTGGCGACGATGTCATCCTGCTGGCCGATTTCATAAGCGAATTCAACGGCATAACGAGCTATTTCATTGACGGGTACGAGTATTATTTCACCCCTGATACCATGAACGGGCTCAGGTACGACGAAGTCAGCGAACTCGGCATAGCTCCCGAAAACGTTGTCAGGGACAGCACGGCGAAGGGTGAGCCCCTCTACAAGATATGCGACAACAGGGAGTGGTACGTCGTTTGCTGGGTCGACGCAGGCAGCGTCTCCAAGTACAACAGAGGCAAAAGCGTAACAATAGAGCTTCCGCTTGGAGATGTAAAAGCCACAATAATGGACATAGTCGAAGATGGCGACAAATGGCTGATAACGCTTCGGACGAACAGGTATTACGAGGAATTTGCAAGAGTGCGCATGGCGCCGGCTACGGTGGTCACCTCGAATTACAGCGGCATCATCGTCAGAAACGAGAGCATCGCAGCAAAGGACGGGCAGATAGGCGTCTATATCAAGACGAAAAACGGGACGTACGTTTTCAAGCCCGTGAAGACAATTACGACTGACGGCCAAAACTCGCTCGTGGAAGTTTCCTACTACTATGAAAACGGCAACAGGGTTGACACTGTCAACATTTACGACGAGGTGTTGAAGGCACCGAGCCACGATTGAAGCGATGGAGGCAAGATGGGCAGCATTAAGGACAATATTGAAAAAATCAACAGTGCAATACGAGATGCAGCCCTGCTGGACGGCAGGGAAAGCGGAGACGTCCTGCTCTGCGCGGTGACCAAAACGAGAAGCCCGGAAGAGATAAACGAAGCGATACGTGCAGGGGTCACCGACATCGGCGAGAACAAAGTGCAGGAGATAATCGAAAAATACGATTTGGTTAGCCCCGTCAAATGGCATATGATTGGACATTTGCAGACAAATAAGGTAAAATACATCATAGACAAGGTTGACCTCATACATTCGGTCGATTCCATGCGGCTTGCGGAAGAGATAGACAGGCGCGCCGGGCAGTGCGGAAAGACCATGGATGTTCTGGTGCAGGTGAACTCCGCGATGGAAGAGAGCAAGTTCGGGGCAAATGCCGAAGGCGCCGAGGCGCTCATACGCGGCATGCTTGAGAATTGCAGCAACATCAGGATCAAGGGGCTTATGTGCATGGCGCCTTTTGAGGACGACCCAAAGGACGCAGCAGTGTATTTTGCGGCGGTGAGGGAGCTATTCAGCAAGCTTTCAAGGGAAGTTAAGCACGAAAGGCTGGAGCTTTCAGTCCTTTCGATGGGCATGTCCCATGACTACGCAGTTGCGATAAGCGAAGGGTCGAACCTCGTAAGGATTGGCACTGCGATATTTGGCGAAAGGAACTACAACAGGTAAAACAGGAGGGCAACATGGGAATATTTGGAAAATTTAAGGATTTAGTAGGCATTGAAGAAATCAGCGACGACGAAATAACCGAAGAAGAGATAAAAGCGGCGTCGAGTCAAATGGAGAAGAGGTCAATGGAACCAAAAACAGCTTACAGCACTGGAAGGAGCGAGCCGAGGGACGTGAAGCAGCCCCCGCCACAAAACAGGGGGGTGAGCCAGAACACTGCGCCGTTCAAGCTAGTCGTCATCGAGCCGAAGGGCTTCGACGAGTGCCCAAGGCTTGTGGACAGCCTGAAAAGCAAGAAGCCGGTCATAATCAACCTTGAAAAACTTGAATCCGACACGGCAAGGAAAATATTCGACTTTTTAAGCGGTGCGACCTACGCCCTGAACGGGAACGTCCAGAAGATAGCGAACAACATCTTCGTCTTTGCCCCCGAGAACGTCGACATTTCGGCCAACGTGGAGCACAAGGGCATAGACTTCAACAGCAGCAATCAGAAAAACCCTTGGAGGTGACGAATGGTATTGTTGATCAGAGCGGTAAACTGGTTTGCCGAAGTGCTTATGCTCCTGCTGCTTGCGAGAGCCATATGCAGCTGGTTTGTGAGGCCAGGCAGCAGTGCGTACAGGCTGTATCAGGTGTTTGTCACGCTGACGGAGCCGGTGGTCGCCCCGTGCAGGATTATAACATCCAAATTCAGGACGGGGATGATGGATTTCTCGGTGCTTCTGGCAATGCTTCTTGTCATGGTGGCGAGAGACTTGCTGGTAAGAATCCTTGCCGCGTTCGTTTTCTAGCAGGGGCACGTGAGGCTTTTGGGGCTTCTGGGGCTTCCGGCAAAGACTAAGCAGAAATTTGAAAGGGAAGATAATTATATGATCACGCCTCTTGACATTCAAAACAAGGAATTTTCAAAAAGTGTAAACGGATACAAAAAGGATGAAGTGGACGAGTTTTTGGATCTGCTGACGGTTGACTTGGAAAAGGTTTTGAGCGAAAGCGCCGCCATGAAAACCGAGAACGCGAGGCTGTCGTCTGAGCTTCGGCAGTACAAAGGATCTGAGGGGGCAGTCCTTGAGACCCTTGAAGCGGCGAGGGCCCTTATGGGCGACATTTCCGCAAGCGCAGAGAAAAGGGCAGAGATACTTCTGAAAAACGCGGAGCTGGACGCCGAAATCATTCAGCGCGAAGCAAGGGAGTCGGTCGACAGGCTGAACGAGGAGATCAAAATCCTGAAAAACAGGTTTACGGTCTTCCAGTCAAAATACAAGAACATGCTTGAACTGGAACTTGACAGGTTTGACACGTTGAGCGCGGATATTTTTGAAGAATTCGGGGCAGACGGCAAAATTGAAGAAACCGGGGCAAAGGCAGGCAAGCAGACAGCGCCAGTTGAAGCAGGAGTGAAAAAAGAAGATATTATGCGCACCATGGTCAACATCAGGGTGGGGGACGAAGCTTGAGCCTGCGTAAACACCACATCTGCTATGCCGCGATTGCTGCGCTGGCAGCTGCCGACCAAGCGGTTAAGCATATTGTTAGCACTCACATGCATCTTGGCGAAACCATCCCCATTGTTGAAAATGCATTGCACATAACTTATGTTAGCAACAACGGCGGGGCTTTCAGCATCCTTCAGGGGCAGGCAGCCTTGTTGCTTGCGGTTCCGGCGGTGCTGGCCGTTGCAATTATCGCATACATCCACAAAATGAGGAACAGCAGCCGCATTTTTCCGCTGCTTGCCTTGGCGCTGATTTGCGGAGGGGGCCTCGGGAATTTCATCGACAGGGCTCGGCTGGGGTTTGTGGTGGATTTCATCGACTTCAGGGTGTTCCCAGTGTTCAACATCGCAGACATAGGCGTGTGCTGCGGCTGTGGGCTGCTGTTTTTGCACATGGTTTTTCTTGACAAGCCAAGCAAGGTTAATAACGGGGGCGCAACCCAATGACAAAGGAAGAAGTATTTGAGCTGACGGCATTCGACGAGGATGACATAGGCGAGAGGGTAGACGTTTTTCTCTCGGCGTCGCTGGAAGAAGTGTCAAGGAGCTATGTGCAGAAATTGATTGAAGCGGGCCGGATGGAGCTGAACGGGGAGGTTTGCGTATCAAAGAAGCACAAGATTTCCTTCGGCGACAGGGTAAGGCTTACGCTCCCGGAGGCGAAGGAGGTTGAGGCGAAGCCCGAGGACATTCCAATCGCCATAGTATACGAAGACGACGAGCTTCTGCTCATCGACAAGCCAAAGGGCATGGTGGTCCACCCGGCGCCGGGGAACGAAACGGGGACCCTTGTAAATGCAGTGATGCACCACTGCAATGGCAGGCTGTCTTCGATAAACGGGATAGCGAGGCCGGGGATAGTGCACCGCATCGACAAGGACACCAGTGGGCTGATAGTGGTTGCCAAGACAGACGCGGCTCACCGTTCGCTGGCAGGTCAGCTTGCCGCCCATTCGATGACGAGGGCCTACGATGCGATCGTCTACAACAATTTTTTGGAGGACTCCGGCACAGTGGATGCGCCGATTGGCAGGGACCCGAAAAACAGGCTCAGGCAGGCTGTGACAGAAATCAATTCGCGAAGAGCCGTAACCCGCTACAGGGTGGTCGAGAGGTTCGGGAAGTTCACGCATGTCGAGGCGAGGCTTGAGACGGGCAGGACCCATCAGATAAGGGTGCATATGGCGCACATCAAGCACCCCTTGCTTGGGGACATGCTGTATGGCCCAAAGAAAAAGGCACTGGGGGCAGACACGCAGGCGCTTCATGCAAAGCTGCTGGGTTTTTTTCACCCAACGGGTGGAGAATACTTGGAATTTGAGAGCGAATTGCCTGAAGAGTTCCGGTTGCTTTTAGAAAAGCTTTCAAATGGGAAATAAATGCCGGCCACAAGGTTTGTGCGGCCGGCTTCATTAGGAATCAAATATCGGGAAAATATTTGGGTTCTTCGTCGTATAATCCAATGATACAGAAAAAAAGAGGACAATACAACCGCGAAGGGGCAGAGGCGTAATAACAAGGACGCCAAATGTAATAAAAAAGGTTATTATTGGAGGGGCAGATGTTCAACGAGTTTGTTCTTGACGCATCGGCGGAAAGCCTTGCCGGGTACCACTGGCATGCAGGCGAGCCGGACTGCGTCGTGTGCCTTGTGCACGGCATAGGGGAGCACGCCGGAAGGTATGGCCGGATGGCGGCAATGTTTGGTGCCAGCAGGATCGACGTTCTCAGCGTGGATTTGCGGGGGCACGGATGCAGCCCGGGGGTGCGCGGGCATTGTGCACCTCGCCGCGTCGTGCTTTCAGATGTTGACAGCTTGCTTCGATACGCGGAAAGCCGGTACCCCGGCAAACCTTTGGTGCTGTACGGGCATAGCATGGGCGGCAACATAGTTTTGGATTTCATGGTCAGGGGCACACTGTCTGCCAAACCTTGCGCTTATGTCATATCGTCGCCGTGGATTGAGCTTGTCAACAAGGCGCCGCAACTGGCGTATGGCTTTATAAAAGCCATGTCGTTAGCAAAGCCGGATTTCCTAGTCGGTTCGGGCATAAAGCCGGAGTATTTGGGAAACCCTGAAATCATCGAGGCTGAAAAAAGGGCGGAACTGGTGCACAGGTGCATAAGCCTTGAAACCGTCGCCGACTGCATCGGTGTGGGAAAGGCGCTTGTGAAGGGCAAATTGAAAGGGAACGGAGGAGGCCTCGGCAAGCCGATGCTTGTCATGCACGGCAGCGGCGACAAAATATGCAGCATTGACAGCACCAGAAAATTCGCGTCCCTTCAAGGAGGCAACTGCACTTATGTCGAGTGGGAGGGCTATTTCCACGAGATACACAACGGCAACAGCGAAAAAGACGGCAAAGAAGTCATTGAAGCTGCAATAGAGTGGATCAGGCGCCTCCCGGAGCTTTCGGGTTGACGTAGACTGTCCTGTTGTTGGAAAAGACTACCATGCCCGGCTTTGCGCCGGCTGGCTTTTTGACGTACCTAGCTTGGGTGTAGTCCACAGGCACGTTCCCGGAATGCTTCCCTTTGCTGTGGAAAGCGGCGATGGCGGCGGCTTCGAATATATCGCCCTCGCAAGGTTCCTTCCCTCCGGTGAACAGTATGGTGTGCGAGCCCGGGATGTCTTTCGCGTGAAACCAGACGTCGGTGCGCGAAGCCGTTTTGAACGTAAGCTCGTCGTTCTCCCTGTTGTTCCTTCCCGCTAGGATTTTCAGCCCGCTGGCTGTTTTGTACGCATAGGGCGCTGGTTTCGCCTTGACGGGTTTTTCTTGGCTTTTCCGCCTCCGGACATACCCTTCCTCAATGAGTTCGTTTCTTAAAGCTTCGATTTCCTCAACGGAAGACGCATTTTCAATGAAAGCGCTGAAGGATTCAAGGTACTCGATGTCTGAGCCGTTTTCGCGCAGCCTGGAGGTTTTTTCTTTTACTGCCGTTTTCGCTTTGCTGTATTTCTTGTAGTAGTTTTGCGCGTTTTTTGAGGGCGTCTGGCGTTTGTCCAGAGGGATGGAGATTTCCTGCCCGTCATAGTAGTTTACGAGCCTGGCTTCACTGGCGCCTGCCGAAAGCGAATGGAGGTTTGCAGTCAGAAGCTCCCCGTAAAGCCTGTAAACGCCGGCGTTTTCAGCAGCTAGGATATCCTCTGACAGCCGCTGCTTCTTGAGGTACAGTTTGTCTAGGCTGTTTCTTACGGTTCTGTCCAAATCCGCTGATTTCTGCCTCAGCCTGTTCAAGCCGGTCTTGTTCAAATAGTAGTGCTCTATGCATTCGCTGACGGATCCGAATTCGAGTCTGCAGCATGCGCCTTCAAACTCGGGGATAGAAAAAATGTGAAAATCCAAAGGCAGGCCGTTGTCGTCGACGTATACGACGGGCGTGAAAGCAGCCGATTCGAGGGCGCTGCGCATTGACAGGAGCTCAGTGAAGACGCTTTCGCCTGTCAAATCGCCGGGCTCAAGGGAAGCCGCAAGGCGGTTTGCCATGCCGGGGCTGATGCCTTGGATGCCTTGAAGCAGATTTTTGGAGAGCGAGTAGGGGGGGCAGTCGCACAGGGCTTCGAGTTCTTCCTTTTCGATGCTCAAAAATGGGGTTTTCCCCTGCGCAGGCGGGTATTCGTACGCCATTCCAGGGAGCACCTGCCTGACCCGGCTCTCATCCAAAGACACCCTTTTAATGCTGTCGATTATCCTGCCTGTTTTCGCGTCGACCAGAATAATGTTGCTGTGCTTCCCCATTATTTCGAATATCAGCGTTTTGTTAACAGAAAAGCCCAGTTCGCTCAGCGTGTCGATGCTTATTTCAAGGACCCGCTCCGAATCCTTCTGCCTAATCCCTGTTATCCTGCCTCCGGCAAGGTGTTTTCGCAGGAGCATGCAGAAAGCGAAAGGCACCTTCCGGTTTTCCGGTGTTTCAGTAAGCATGTGGAAGCGCGCGTGGCTGCTCCCGGATGAGGCGTACAGTTTGCAGCTTCCTGATTGTGCGCGTATGTGAAAAACCAGTTCGTCAGCTTCAGGCTGGTGAATTTTTTCGATTTTTCCACCGGCCAGCAGGGTAGAAAGCTCCCTTGCCGCTGCGGAAACGATTATTCCGTCGAAAGCCATTTGATTATCCTCCGAAATGATGTATAATAACCATTGTACAACCAGAGACGAATATTGTAAATGAAATGGGGGAAAAATCAATGGTAAAAAGCATGACGGGTTTCGGCAGGGGAGAGCACAGCGATGGCAAAAGGCGCGTCGTCTGCGAAGTTAAGGCGGTCAACCACAGGTACGCCGACATTAGCATCAGAATGCCAAGGAGGTATTCTTTTGCAGAGGAGAGGGTAAAAAACACGGTGAAAACCGTTGCGAAACGTGGAAAGATAGATGTTTCGATCATTGTTGAGCACATAACGGAGGACGACATCGACATCAAGCTCAACATGATGGCTGCAAGGCAGTACTATGAAAACTTGAGAGAACTCAGGGCCAGTTTTTCACTGGCAGGGGATGTTAGCCTAGAACTTCTGGCGTCGCTTCCAGACGTGCTAAAGACGATGCCGGACGTTACGGACGAGGATGAGATATGCGGCGCGCTTGAGGCGGGGACAAGGATTGCAGTGGAAAACCTTGACAGCATGCGGGCAGCTGAAGGGAAAAAACTCGCAGAAGACATTCTGGCCAGGGGCAAGCTGATCGAAGGCCTTGTCTCCAAGATAGAAGCGCTGGCACCAGAGGTGACAGCTGCATACTATGAAAAATTGAAGGAGAGGATCAGGGAGCTGACTGAAAACTGCATAACAGTCCCTGAAGACAGGATAGCTGCCGAAGCAGCAATTTTTGCAGACAAGAGCAACATCACGGAAGAACTCGTGAGGCTGAAAAGCCATGTTGGGCAGCTTGAATTCACGATCAACAAGAGCAACCAGCCAGATGGGAAAAAGCTGGATTTCTTGGCACAGGAGATGAACAGGGAGGCAAACACGATAGGTTCAAAGGCGAACAATTTGGAAATTACCAACACGATGCTCGAAGTGAAGAGCGAGATAGAGAAAATAAGGGAGCAGATACAGAACATCGAGTGATGTTCAGCCTAGGGGAAGCTTCTGAAAGCGGAGGGAATGAAATGTTAGATAATGTAAATGCGACAGATCAAGATGAATGCAAACTCAATGCAAAAAGTTTCGCCGAGTTCACGAAGAAAAAAGAGGGAAGATACGAGTTGATTGACGGCAAGGCGTATTTGATGAGTTCGCCATCAGTGACGCATCAAAGGATAGCTGCACACATGTACGATGAATTGAAAATTTGCTTCAATAACAGGAAATGCGAGGTGTTCATACCGCCGCTTGACGTGTTCCTTTACGATAAAAACATGGGGTGCAGCAACGTGTTCCAGCCTGATTTGCTTGTGGTGTGCGACAAGAAAAAAATCAAGGAAGACGGAATTCACGGGGCACCGGATATTGTCGTAGAAGTCGTAAGCAAGTCGAGCAGGAAAAACGATTACATACGCAAGCTCGGAAGCTACATGCTTAAAGGAGTCAAAGAATACTGGATACTGGATTACGAAAACGAACAAGCAATCGTGTACTCGAACATCAAGAACGAACTGTCGATGGTGGCATACAGCTTGAACGGAACAGCAAAAAGTCGCGTGTTCGACGGGCTGTGCGTTGACTTTTCCATGTTGTTCGCCAACCAAGATGAAATTCGGTGAAAATTTTCCTTGCATCGGTACTAAAAAGATAGTATAATATTTAGTGGTTTCGGCGTTTTTTGAAACCATCAGTAAAATTCACACACCGCACTAAATGAAAACGGTGCCTCGAAAGGGGTTTTTTCGCGAGGGGTGCGGTGGAGGACAAAAACCACAGGAGGGAAAAAATGTCAGTTATATCAATGAAACAATTGCTTGAAGCAGGGGTGCATTTCGGGCACCAGACCAGAAGGTGGAACCCCAAAATGGCTCCGTACATCTTTACCGAAAGAAACGGGATTTACATCATCGACCTTCAGAAGACAGTCAAGAAGATCGAAGAGGCGTACAAGTTCATGAAAGAGGTTGCGGACACCGGCAGGCCGATTCTTTTCGTCGGCACTAAGAAGCAGGCAAAAGCGGCGATAGTCGACGAAGCAAAAAGGTGCGGCATGTACTATGTCAACGAGAGATGGCTGGGTGGCATGCTCACGAACTACAAGACGATATCGGGCAGGATCAAAAGGCTCTACGACATCATGGACATGGAAGTCAACGGCACTTTCGAGAAGCTTTCCAAAAAAGAGGTCATCAAGCTGAGGCTTGAACTGGACAGGCTTGAAAAATTCCTCGGCGGCATCAAAGAAATGAAGGGAATGCCAGGCGCGATCTTCGTGGTCGACCCGAAGAAGGAGAGGATTGCGGTAAAAGAGGCAAGGATACTGGGCATCCCGATAATAGGGATTGTGGACACAAACTGCGACCCTGACGACGTGGATTACATCATCCCGGCGAATGACGACGCCATCAGGGCGGTCAAACTCATTGCGGGCAGGATGGCGGACGCTGTAATTGAGGCGAATCAAGGTGAAAGTTTTTACGACGACGAACCCGAGGATTCAGGAACAGGGGCAGCCGCTGAACCGGGTGAAAGAGATGAAAAGCCCGAAATTCCTGCAGAGGCAGCAGGAGACGCGGAAACTGCGGTGGAAGAGGAAACAGCGGTGGAAACAGTTGACGCCGTTGAAGAGAAAGATGCAGACCGGGAAGCCGACCCTGCAATTGAAGAAACTGCCGAAGAGGTGGGTGCTGTTGCCGATGCTGCGGCGGAAGCTTTCAGCAGCTCAGAAGAAAAACTCGACGAAACAGAAGAATAATTTGTGTAATATATATGATATGGAGGTAACGCGTATGGCTATTACTGCGCAACAGGTAAAGGAACTGCGTGAAATGACGGGCGCAGGCATGATGGATTGCAAAAATGTATTGGTTGAAACCGATGGGAATATGGAAAGGGCAGTGGAGCTACTGCGGGAGAAGGGCCTTGCAAAGGCAGCAAAAAAGGCCGGCAGGGTTGCAGCGCAGGGAATCGTCAAAGTGAATTTCGCCGGGGATGGCAGGTCTGCTTCGGTGATCGAGGTCAATTCTGAGACGGACTTTGTCGCAAAAAACGAGGAATTCATAGAATTTGTCGGAAAGCTTGCGGACATAGCCCTTGAGAAAGAGCTTGCCGGCGTAGAGGCGTTCTTGGGGCACCCCTACGAAGGCGAGGGCACTGTGCAGGACGCCTTGAACAACAGGATTGCAAGGATTGGCGAAAACATGAACGTAAGAAGGTTTGTTAGGTTTGCTGAACCTGGTTGCGCATACGCCGGATACACTCACGGCGGTGGGACGATTGGCGTGGTTGTCGGCTTTAAGACGGATGCTGCGGCAGAGGAAATTGCGGTAATGGGCAAGGACGTTGCCATGCAGATAGCTTCTATGAACCCCAAATTCATAGCGGAGGCAGATGTAGACCCTGATTATGTCGAAAACGAGAAAAAGATCATGACTCAGCTCGTCATTAACGAGGGAAAAACAGGCGACATGGTGGAAAAGATCGTCAACGGCAAGCTGAAAAAAGAGATCAAGGAGGTCTGTTTGCTGGAACAGAAATTCGTTAAGGACAATGAAATGACCGTAAAACAGTACGTTGAAAAAACTGCAAAAGAAATCGGGAAACCTATTCAGGTCGTGTCGATGGTTCGTTACGAAGTCGGTGAAGGGATCGAAAAGAAAGAGGAAAACTTTGCCGAAGAAGTTGCAAAGCAGATGGCGGGCAACTAGAAGACAAAAGGAAAAGACAAAAAGGCGGGGCTGGCAAGCAGCCCTGCCTTATTTTTCGGTTTTCAAGTGCGCCCTCAATTTTTCGAAGGTTTCGTCGCTGATGTAGTGCTCTATCTTGCAGGCGTCTTCCAATGCGGTATTTTCGCTTACGCCGAGGCTTGTAAAAAAATCTGCAAGCGTGCGGTGCCTTTCGTGAATTTTCATGGCGACGTCAAGGCCTTCTCTCGTTAGGGCGATGTATTTTGACTTGTTAACAATGATGTACCCGTTTTCGCGGAGCATTTTCATTGCAGCACTGATGCTTGGCTTGGAAAAACCCAAGTGGTTTGCAATGTCAACAGCGCGAACCTCACCCAGTTCTTTTTTCAACACATATATTGTCTCAAGATAGTTTTCCGCTGACTCCAAGAGCTTCATGGCATCACTCCTCCAACACTTCTTTCATTAGGATATACTAACTAAATGTGATTTGTCAAGACAAAAATATACTATTGACTGGCATAGAGAGTTATGCTATACTAACATTAGATAAAGTTAGTCTCAACTAACTACCCAAAGGAGGTCATATGAACATCATCGCAATGAGTACTCTGGCAGGAGTGATCGGAACTGGTTTTGGCGGGCTGTTTACGGCCGCATTTGGAAGCCGGACGGACAAAATGATCAGCATATTCCTTTCCTTTGCCGGGGGCGTCATGACAAGCATCGTCTTTTTCGAGCTTATACCGGAAGCACTGCTGCATTCAGCTACCCCGGTCATTATTTTTGGCCTTGCCATAGGCGTGACCATGGTTCTTATGCTTAATAACTTTCTTGACAAAATTTCTGACGACAACTACGAAAAAACGAAGCTCCACGAAACTTTTAAAGATTTTTACCACGAAACGGATATCATTGCAAGCAAGAACAGCATGATGCGTTCAGGTGTACTGATGTTTTTCGTCATAGGCCTGCACAACATACCAGAGGGGCTTGCTATCGGTGCAGCGGGAAACTACGATACTTCCCTTGGCTTTACCCTCGCCCTCATGATAGGCCTGCACAACATACCAGAGGGGATGGCCATTTCCGCACCGCTGATTTCTGGCGGCCTTTCCAAAGGGAAATCAATCTTGCTGACGGGTTTGGCGGGAGTACCAACTGTCCTCGGCGCGTTTGTCGGCGTTTTGATGGGGGGCATCTCAAATTTCGCTTTCGCTTTGGCTTTTTCTGTAGCCGGGGGCGCAATGCTTTACGCAGTGTTTGGTGAAATCCTGCCTCAATCAGTAGTCATGAGCAAAACCCGAATCCCGACAATTGTCCTTCTGATCGGAGTCGTATTCGGGCTGGCGTTGACTAAATTGCAGTCTTGAGACATTAATTGTTGATAACAAAAGCTATTTAGTTTAAAATGATATGTAGCAGATGTTGAACATGTTATGGGTTAAGTGTTAAAATAAGCAATTAAGGAGGAAAAAAGATGGCTAATCTAAAAGGAACAAAGACTGAAAAAAATCTAATGGAAGCGTTTGCCGGCGAGAGTCAAGCGCGCAACAAGTACACGTATTTCGCTTCAAAGGCGAAAAAAGACGGCTTTGAGCAAATCGCGGCTGTATTTGAAGAAACCGCAGGCAACGAAAAAGAACACGCGAAGATTTGGTTCAAACTGCTATGCGGAGGAGAAATCCCATCGACCGCTGAAAACTTGAAAGCCGCCGCCGCCGGAGAAAACGGCGAGTGGACGCAGATGTACAGGCGCATGGCGATTGAGGCGAGGGAGGAAGGTTTTGCAGACATCGCAGATTTATTTGATTCTGTTGGCGCAATCGAAAAAGAGCACGAGGAAAGATACCTCAAGCTGCTTAAAAACATAGAAGACGGCACAGTTTTTGCGAAAAAAGAAAAATCGTTTTGGATATGCCGCAACTGCGGGCACATAGAAGAGGGCGAAAACGCACCGCAGGGATGCCCGGTCTGCGCACATCCGCAGTCGTACTTTGAGCTTCGTTCGTTGAATTATTAGGCAGGCTCGCAGCTTTCAAAAAAAACTTTCGCCAACCCTGATAAAAATGGTATAATACAGGTGCAGTATTTAAGTCGCGGAAACAATTGCATGAGGAGGGAATATGAAACCTGGTTATAGAAGGGTCATCTTGAAAATAAGCGGCGAAGCGCTGGCGGGGGAAAACAAATTTGGCCTCAATGAAGAAATGCTTCTTCGCGTTGCAAAGGAAATAAAAGAAGTGAAAGCCCTCGGCGTCCAAATCGCCATTGTGGTCGGGGGCGGTAACTTCTGGAGGGGCAGGACGAGCAAGAGCATGGACAGGGCGACGGCGGACTACATGGGGATGCTGGCAACGGTCATCAACGCCTTGGCGCTGCAGGATGCTTTTGAGTCCATTGGCATCCCAACTAGGGTGCAGACAGCCATTGAAATGAGGGAAGTCGCGGAGCCCTACATACGGAGAAGAGCCATCAGCAAACTCAACCGGGGCGAAGTCGTCATATTTGGCGCCGGCACCGGCAACCCGTTCTTCTCAACTGACACGACGGCGGCGCTGAGGGCTGCCGAAATAGAGGCTGACGTGATACTGCTTGCCAAAAAAGTCGACGCCGTGTATTCTGCTGATCCGGAAAAAAACCCAGACGCAGTAAAATACGACATTCTGACACATCAGGAAGTCTTGGAAAAAAGCCTTGGCGTTATGGATTCCACGGCTGCGTCGCTGTGCAAGGACAACAACATACCAGTCCACGTGTTTGCGCTTTCACAGGAAGGGAACATACGAAAAGCTGTATTAGGTGAAAAAATAGGTACAATAATAAAATAGGAGGAGTATTGTATGAGTATTGATGTACAGGAATTTTTGACGGGAAAAATATCAAAGAGCCTTGCGGTGCTCAAAGAAGAATTGAACACTGTTAGGGCCGGCAGGGCAAACCCGGCACTGCTTGACAGAATAATGGTCAACTATTACGGGACGCCCACGCCACTTAAAAACATTTCAAACATATCGGTGCCGGATCCAAAAACCCTTATGATTTCGCCTTTTGACCCGAAGTCGATCGGTGAAATTGAAAAAGCGATTAACATGGCGAACCTAGGCATCAACCCGGCCAATGACGGGAAAGCCATCAGGCTTGCGATTCCGCAGGTGACCGAGGAGAGGAGAAAAGAACTGACAAAGCTCGTCAGAAAGATGGGTGAGGACTGCAAGGTCGCTGTCAGGAACGAAAGGCGCACAGCCAACGATGAGCTGAAGAAAATGGAGAAGGCCACCGAGATAACGGAAGACGACCTCAAGAAAGACCTTGAAGGGGTTCAGAAAAAGGCCGACAAAGCGATCAAGGACATCGACGACATCGTAGCCGCAAAGGAAAAAGAAATCTTGGAAGTTTAGTGGGACAGGCAATGCTAAACAAAGACAGGATGCCGCAGCATGTGGCCATAGTCATGGACGGCAACGGGAGGTGGGCTCAGAAAAGGAACATGCCCAGGCTTGCCGGGCACAACGCCGGCATGAAAGCTATGAAGGAAATCATCAAGAGGGCTTCCTCCCTTGGTATCAAGCACCTTACCGTTTACGCCTTTTCTACTGAGAACTGGAAAAGGGCTGCCGAAGAAGTGAATGGCATATTCAAGCTGCTGGTTCTTTACGTGGACAGCGAGCTTGCGGAACTCGCCGCGAACAACGTAAAGGTGAAAATACTCGGCGATTACCGGAAATTGCCCGCTTTGGCTGTCGAGAGGATAGAAAAAGCGGTTGAGGTGACGAAAGCCAACACCGGCCTGCAGTTCAACATTGCCCTAAACTACGGCGGCCGTGACGAAATCCTGCGAGCTGTGAAGGCTATTTGCGGCTGTGTCAAAAATGGGTCGCTCGAACCGGGAGAAATCGACGAAAACACTATCAGCGAACACCTCTATACCGGGAAAAGCTTTGCGTGTGTTCCTGACCCTGACCTTGTCATCAGGACCAGCGGGGAAATGCGAGTGTCGAATTACCTGCTCTGGCAGTGCGCGTACAGTGAGTTTGTTTTTGCTGACGTCCTGTGGCCGGATTTCACCCCTGAAGAATTCGAAAAAGCCATTGCGGAATACCAAGGCAGGGAAAGGCGTTTCGGCGGGAGGTGACGGCGTGAAAAAAAGAATTTTGTCAGGAGTCTTGATGTTGCCGCTGCTTGCAATAGTGTTTTTCGGAGGGAAAGTACTGCTTGCAGGCTGTTTCGCTGTTGGGGTACTTGGGGTGCGGGAGTTCTTAGGCGGTTTTCGCAGTATTGGCGTCAAGCCTTCGCCTGCGATAGCGTACGCCAGCGCGGCTGCGCTGTACGCAATAAATGTTGCCGGTGCGCCGACGGAGTGGCATATGCTTTGGTTTTTCGGAGTGACGCTGGCCTGCTTATTGTACATCTTCAAAGTTTCTGAGCGGAAAATCGAAGACGGTGCGGCGACTCTTACCGGGGTTTTCTACGTGGTTTTTTTCTCATACCATGTGGTGCTCACCGATCAGGTCAGCGGCTTTTCATCAATGGTCTGGCTGGTTTTCCTTACGGCGTTTGGCACGGACATAATGGCGTATTTTACAGGTCTTGCAATTGGTAAGCACAAGCTGTGCCCTGGCATAAGCCCGAAAAAAACCGTGGAAGGCGCAATCGGCGGGATAATGGGAAGCGTTTTGTTTTGCGGTGCGTTCGGTTTTTTTTTCGCATGCGAGGTTTTGACGCACTGCTTGATAATCGGCGCCCTTGGCGGGGTAGTGTCCCAGTTCGGCGACCTTACGGCGTCCGTGTTCAAGCGGAACATGGGCATTAAGGACTACGGGAACCTGATCCCTGGGCACGGGGGCATTTTGGACCGCTTCGACAGCGTGCTTTTCACGGCGCCGATGGTGTATTACTACATCGCGCTGGTGCTGGCGTAAAAATGGGAACAAAGATGAAGAAAATTGCGATACTGGGGAGCACAGGCTCTATCGGGACCCAAGCACTGGAGGTAATACAGGAAAACAGCGGCAAATTCGAAGTGTTCGCCGTTTCCTGCGAGAATAACACAGATCTTCTTTCGGAACAGATAGAGAAATTCAGGCCCCAAATAGCAGTTGCCGCTAACGAAAAGGACGCGCTCTTGCTATCAAGGAAACACCTTGGCACGGAATTCTTATTCGGCACAAGGGGCCTTGCGCTGGCTGCATCTGCGGGCGCGGACATGGTGCTGAACGCGCTTTCCGGGACGAGCGGGCTTGTCCCCACTTACGAGGCCGCAAAGGCAGGGAAGGTTATCGCGTTTGCGAACAAGGAGACTCTCGTAGCAGGCGGGAGCATAATAATGAAAGCGGTACACGGCAGCGGGGCGGTGCTTTTGCCTGTGGACAGCGAGCACTGCGCCATACAGCAGTGCCTTTTGGGCAATTCGCCAAGGGAAGTCAGGAGGCTCGTGCTTACGGCTTCGGGGGGGCCATTTCGGGGGTATTCCCTAGAGGAGCTGAAAAGAGTTACGCCTGAGCAGGCGCTCAGGCACCCGAGATGGAACATGGGCCGCAAGATAACCGTCGACTCGGCGACGATGATGAACAAGGGCCTCGAAATAATAGAGGCAAAATGGCTCTTCGACATGCGGCCGGAAATGATTGACGTGGTCGTGCATCCACAGAGCATCGTGCACTCAATGGTAGAATACTGCGACGGGGCTGTAATCGCCCAACTGGGGAAGCCGGACATGAAGGGGCCTATAGGGTACGCCTTGGCTTACCCCGAAAGGCTGGAAAACAAAGCCGGCGGAGTCGACTTCGCAGAGCTGGGCAGCCTGACTTTTGAGAAGCCCGACGAGGGCACGTTTGCCTGCATGAGGCTGGCAAGGCAGGCGATCAAGGATGAAGGCAGCAGCTGCCCTGTGGTGCTTAACGCTGCCAACGAAGCGCTGGTGCGGCTATTTTTGGAAAAAAAGATTGGATTTCTTGACATACAGAGCAACGTTGAACGGGTGCTGGAAGCGCACAAGCCCGAGCATGGGCTTGACATTGACGGAATATTGGAACTAGACAAAGAGATCAGGGAGGGGATAGGAAATGATAGTAGTATATACGGCAATAGTGCTGAGCGTACTCATATTTGCGCATGAGCTGGGCCATTTCGGGGCGGCGAAGCTGTCCAAGATCAAGGTGAACGAATTCGCCTTGGGGATGGGGCCCGCAATTTTCAAAAGGCAAAGAGGCGAGACGGTTTACGCGCTGAGGGCTTTTCCGATAGGCGGCTTCTGTGCGATGGAGGGCGAAAACGGGGACTCGGAGGACGAAAAGTCCTTTGACAGCAAGCCCATGGGCATACGGGCGATTGTCCTAGCTGCCGGATCCTTCATGAACGTTGTTTTAGCCATATTAATAATGACGGGGATCATCCTGTACTTCGGCACTTCGGCCACGACGACGTTAAACACGGTAACTGACGGAAGCCCGGCACAATTGGCCGGAATTCTTCCCGGGGACAGGATAGTGTCTGTGGGTGGGGTTGAGACAGATGCTTGGGAGGACATAGTCAAAGAAATATCAGGAACAGGTAAAGACAGCATTTTAATCGGTATAGTTAGAGGTGGAAACGAACTGATGGTGCAAACCGACATCGCGACCGCTGAAAACGGAAGGAAGATAATCGGAATATCCCCCAAAATAAACAGGAACCCGTTTGCGGCACTGGTGATGGGGACGAAGGCTTCATACGGGATGATAGTGAACATGGTGGATGTATTACGGCAGCTTTTTACAGGGGAAGTGCCTGCTACCGAGATGACCAGCATTGTGGGGATTGCCGTCATCGTCGACGAGACCGCGAAAATAGGCATGCTGCCGCTCCTTGACCTAGTTGCGCTCATAAGCCTAAATCTCGCCATTGTTAACATGCTGCCTTTCCCGGCCCTAGACGGCGGCAGGCTTGTGTTCCTTGTCATCAGGAAGGCTACAGGCAGGGCTGTAACAGACAAGATGGAGGCGACGGTGCATATGATAGGCTTTGCGATGCTGATTGCATTGATGCTGTTTGTGACTTGGAACGACATCGGCAGGCTAGTCAACGGGACGTTCCCCGGGCTGGGCGGCGGGTTTTGAGGTGCTGGCCGTGAAAAAAACAGTCCGGTGCGGGAATGTGGACATAGGGGGCGGCGCCCCCGTTTCGATACAGTCGATGCTGAACGTACGCACAGCCAACGTCCCTGGGGCGCTTGCCCAGATTGAAGGCCTTATGGGCGCAGGGTGCGACATTGTCAGGCTTGCGGTGCCGGATTTTGAAGCTGCTGAGGCGTTTGGCATGATCAAGAAAGAGCTGCTCCTGCGGCATGGCGAAAAGGCTGCGCCACTGGTTGCGGACGTGCATTTCGATTACAGGCTGGCCGTCCGCGCAATAGAAAACGGCGCGGACAAAGTCAGGATCAACCCCGGAAACATAGGCAGCCCCGAAAACGTCAAGGCAGTTGTGGACGCGGCAAAGGAGAGGGGCATACCCATAAGGGTTGGGGTCAACGCCGGTTCCCTTGAAAAGGACATCCTTGCCCAGTACGGTGGGGTCACAGCCGCCGGGCTCGCCGAGTCCGCGCTCAGTAACATGAAGCTGATAGAGGACATGGGCTTTGACAACATTGTCGTCTCGATAAAATCCTCGGACGTGCGAATGAACTACGATGCGCACATAATCCTAAACGACAAGACTGACCACCCTCTCCACATAGGCATAACAGAGGCAGGAACTGCCGAAAGCGGCAAGCTCAAGTCTGCGGCCGGCATAGGAGCGCTGCTGCTTGCCGGCATCGGCGACACTATCAGGGTCTCGCTTACCGGGGATCCTGTCAGGGAAGTGCAGTTTGCAAAAGAGCTTCTAGAGGCTGTCGGGCTCAGGGACAGCGGAATAGACGTCATATCCTGTCCGACCTGCGGGCGCACTCACGTGAACCTAGACAAAATCGTCGCTGAACTTTCAGAAAAGCTGGACCCGGTCAGAAAGCAAAGGGAACTTGAGGGTAAAAAGCGCATTTCCGTGGCGGTGATGGGATGCATCGTAAACGGTCCGGGGGAGGCGCGGGAAGCAGACATCGGAGTTGCCTGCGGCGACGGCAGGGGGGCGATTTTCGTCAAGGGGGAAGTAGTCGCCACGGTTTCAGAGGGCAGGATTGTCGGCAAGCTAATTTCCTATCTTAACAAATTATAAACGCAGGCCTTAGAATGGGTTTGAGCTGCGTTTCCTTACCAGCAGCAGCATGGCTACGTAATAGTTTCTTTCAGATTTGCTGGAGGCAGATTTGATTTTTTCCAAGCATTCGCTTTCTGAAATGAGCCAGTCGCCGCTCAAAAGGCCCAGTTCGGTGTTCCTTAAAAACTCACCTGCCAATTCGTCGCGGTAGCCTTTTTTTGTCATGTCGTAAACAACGGAACGGACGAGCCCCTGATAAGCCGTGTTGACGAAATCCCGGGATTTTTCGTCATAGCTGAGGTTGACGACGTTCATCTGGCCGCTTGTGCGGCTGCCCGACATCTCCGAGAGCAGCCCTTGTTCTTCAAACGCGCTGCTTACATACAGGTAGTACACCCGGGCGGCCCGGCCGCTTTGCTTCTTGCGAAGGACGCGCCCCAGCCTCTGTATGCGCTGCCCCCTGCTGCCGGTCGAAGAAACGACGATGCCAACGTCCACCTCAGTAATGTTAAGGCCTTCGTCCAGCGTCTTGCAGCTGACCAGTATCCTGGTTTCGCAGTCCTCAAACCGCCGCAGGGTGTTTTTGCGCACGTCCTGCGGGATTTCTGAATGGTAAATGCCCGCCTCGCCGGGGCATACCGAAGCAAGCTTGCTGTACACTGTTTCAGCCGTCTCAATCCTTTCGCTGAAGATGAGGATTTTGTCGGATTTGCTGGCTCGCCGCACTATGTCGAGTACGCAGTCTATCCGGAACCTGGCAAGGTACACCAGCTCCTTCCTCCGATAGATCAGGTTCAGGACTTTCCTTGCAAGCTCCGCTGTTTGAGGATCAGCATTGTTTATGATGTCTTCCAAAATTGCAAAGAATTCGTCGCCGCTTGCCATATTCAGCACAGGGCACCTCTGTTTGAGCTTGATCATTGCCACTTTCAGTTTGTCGGTCAGTTCTTCGTACTCTTCTGCTTCGTCCTTGTCGAAGTCTACAGAAATGTTGAACATTGAAAACTTGCTGATGACGTCTTCCGTTAACGCTTTTGCGAAAGTGTACTCGTATATTTCCTTTCCGAGTGAAGGGACGAGGATATCGTAGTATTTTTTGCTGTAGGGTGTAGCCGAAAGGCCCATTGTATAGTACGGCGCGTCTTTTGGGACATAGTCGATGAAATCGAAGATCTTCGAGTTTTCTTTTGCCCCGTAATGGTGGCACTCGTCGGCGACAAGAAGCACCCTGTCGCCTTTGCTGATGTCTTCCGTGATGTGGCGCGCAAGGGAGTACCTTGCGGAATTAATCACGTAGATCATGAACCTGCGGTGGGGATGTGTTTTACAGGTGCCGAAGTAATACCCGATTTCGCTCCTTGGCACGTTCAAAAAGTCGCATATGGCGCCGTGCCACTGGTGCGCCAAGAATATTTTTGGCACTACGATCTTAACCTTCAGCTGCCAGCTGTCTTCAGCATCAAAGAGCATCTTTGCAGCACTGAGGGCTAGGACGGTTTTCCCAGAGCCGGTCACAGCGTTGACAATCCCCCTGTACTGGTTCGCTTCCCATAATTTCAGGCATTCTTCCTGCCATTTTAGCAATTCGGATATCATAAGCCCCCACCTCGCCACAATTATAACGGTCACTCGACATAATGTCAAGGAACCGGAGCAGCGGAGGAGGACAAACGCATCAATTTTTTCTCCAAACCACTTGACAAAAAGCAAATAATATGAAACCCGTTAAAAATGCTGGGCACCAGCAAGTTTTTACGATGCGGCATATTACACAGCATGTAATACAATGTCGCATTTTTCGCGTTGTTTTCGAAGGGTTTTTTTGACGGCCTCAAACGTGGGCTCCCCAAACTGCTTGGGAAAAAATAAATGTCGTGAAAACCGTTAAAAACACTGGACACCGGCACGGTTTTGTGATACAATGTATTACATATTATGTAATACATTGCGGCGATTCCCGCATCATTTTCAAGGAGGTTTTTTGATGGCAAATTATCCGGACTGGGTGCTGAAGCACAAGGCGAAGGGCACTTACGTAAATTTTCAGAACGGGAAGTACTACCTGTACGCGGCGCACTCCGAACGCGTCCCGGGGACGGGCAAGGTCAGGCGCGTCAGCGACGGCTACATTGGCCGCGTTACGGAAGAAGACGGGCTGGTCCCGGCAAAGAAGAAGCTTGCGGGCCCTGTCCGCGCCCTTGAATTTGGGCTGTCCGGGGCAATCCTCGCCCTTTGCCCCAAAATCCGTGCCGGGCTCAAGCGCGAGTTCCGGGCCAACGCGGACTTTGTCATGGCGGGGGGCATGCTCCTTTTCATGCACGGTGAAATCCGGCATGCGCACTACCAGGCGTCGTTCATGTCGGAGCGCCTGCCGGGCCTTGACATGCGGAAAACCCCGACTGAAAAGCAGCGCACCGGCATGGAACGGGTGCAACGGATGGTCACAGACGCCTTGGCCGGCTATTTCGGGGACGCGCTCCCGTGCGCGGTTTCCCTCCTGCCTTTAGCCAGGGTGGTATGCATGGGGGATGAAAAGGCAGCCGCTGAAACCCCTGCTTCCGTTGCTGATTTCATTGAACAGCACAACCTGCAGGGTTTTATGGAGGTTTAAAGGAAATGGCCAAAATCGCAAACCCAATACTGGAATTCGCCGACATAATCAAGTCGAACGGGATAGAGTGCAGCGAACCGCTGTCCCCGTCAAACAAAATAGTGAAGCGCTTCATACGCTTGGCAAAGAAAGTCCCGGACAAGCGCCTGCAGGGCATGGTCTGCTACCCGCTCAAAGAGATCCTCCTGATTGCGTTCTTCGCCGTGCTTTCGGGGGCGGAGACGTGGACGCAGATGGAGCAGTTCGGGCGGGCGAGGGAAAAATGGCTCCGGCAGTTCCTGAAGTTCAAGAACGGCACCCCGTCGCACGACACTTTCAGGCGGGTCTTCTCCCTAATCTGCCCCAACGTGCTGCAGGCCCTCATAGTGGATTTCCTGATGGACAACATGAACAGGATAAAGGCGTCCCTCGGCATTGAAGGCAAAGGCGCGAGGCTCATCAACGTCGACGGCAAGCAGGCCAACGGCACAGGCAGGAAAAGCGGCAAAAATGGGGCGTCCCCCAACTTGCAGGTGCTGAACGTCTATGACGCTTCAAGCTGCATCTGCATGTCCATGGAGGCCATCGGCAGCAAGACGAACGAAATCCCCGCCGCGCAGGCCGCGCTCGAGCTGATCGACGTAAAAGGGGCCATAGTGACGTGCGACGCGCTCAACACGCAAAAAAACACAATGGGCATAATTGCAAGAAAGGACAAAAAGGGCGACTACGTCGCCGCCCTCAAGAAAAACCACCACCTTTTCTACGGCGAGGTCGACTTGTACTTCAACGACGAAAAACTGAGGGAAATCAAGGAAAACGAAGCGGGCTACGTCACTTCCATAGACAAGGCCCATTCAAAAGTCGAGCGCCGCTGCTTCTACGTCACGGACGACGTGGAATGGTTCCACGACAAGGGAAGCTGGGCAAATCTCCGCGCTTTCGTGTGCTACGAAAGGACCATGTACGACACTCAGACGGAAAAAACCACGAAGGAGCGCAGCTACTACATCAGCAGCGTCGCCGACGCGGAGCTTTGCGCGGAAGCCATACGGGGCCATTGGGCCGTCTTATGCCGCCCTCCTTTTTATCCCGCCCATTCGCGGAAACTCCGCAACGCGAATGCGGCAGCCTGAAATGGGCGAGATAAAAGTTGTGGCATTGGCGATGGTTCGATATACTTGACTTCCAAATATTTTTATGGAGGTCTATTCATATGAACCAGAAAAACATCAAAAAAGCAGTGTGCACCCTGTTGCGCCATTTAAAGGACAGTGGCTACACTAAGAACACGATTGCGTTCTACCGCAGCCGGTGCAACGCAATCATGGCAAAAGCCGAACTAGAGGGAGCTGAGCTAAACCTTGCCGACTTTCTGCGCTGGGCGGATCAATTCTCCGAAGGCAAGAGCAATTCCATACGTTGCTGCATGGCCAGAGTCCTTGTAATGCTTGATTGCATTATCAGGGATGTTCCATTGCCTCGGGGCAATGTCAGCACGGTTGTCCCGTTAAAGGCGAAAAATCCGGAATTTGCGGAAACGGTAAGAACTTTTGAAGAACTGCTCCAAAAGCGGGGCCAGGAGAAAAACACGGTAAAGTTCAGCGTTTACTGCGCCACTCACTTTTTCAGCTATTTGGAGAATCTTGGCATCGGTTCAATCGCGGAAGCCGCAGGAAAGCATGTCGTTGACTATCAACGCTTTGACGGGCAGGGTTATGCAAGCTCTACCAAAAGGGCGATGGCGTACAGGCTGAAGCAATTGTTTGAGCATCTGCATGCCGAAAACCTGACGGTGGGGAATTTGGCGCTGTGCATGTCTACCGATTACGCAATCAGGAGAAAGACGGTAGCCGTGCTGCCTGAAGATGCCCAAAAAGCCATGCTCGAATGCGGGAATGGCTTTTCTTCAGCAAAGCAGGCGCGCGATTACGCAGTTTGCATGTTGGCATTCAGGTTGATGCTGAGGGCATCCGACATCGTCAGGCTCAAGCTTGGGGACATAGATTGGGTTGGCAGGAAAATTTCAATCGTCCAAAAGAAGACCAAAAAGGCGCTTGCCCTCCCCTTGACCGACGACGTAGGCAACGCCCTCGCGGAATACATCCTCGACTTCAGGCCGAATTCGGATCATGACGAAATTTTTCTGCAGGCGGCTTTCCCCGGCGGGCCTGTGGCCAATCTTAACGATTGCCTTGGTTCGGTTTTGCGCCGGTGTGGGTACGCGGAGCCGAATGAAAGGCTGGGGCTTCACATGTTAAGGAGGACTGGGGCCAGCAACCTTCTTAAGGCGGGAGTGCCCGTGGATATGATATCAACAATGCTTGGGCACCAGAACGCTTCGACCGTGGATCCGTACCTGTCCACGGATGAGAAACGGATGCTGCTGTGCTGTGGGAATTTCAGAATACCCTGTTTTATGGAGGGCTCGCGCAATGAAGCATAACAGCGCTTACTCCAACCTATTGGCGCAATACATAGCGGAAAAAAGAATTGCGCTTACCAGGAGCTACTTTAGAAATATTGAATCCGCTTTGTCGTCGTTTGACGCATATTGCGTTAAAATTGGATCAACCGAAAAAACCCTCACTGAGGGCATCGTTAACGGTTGGCTGTCAGAACAATCACGCAAAAGCAACTATTGTCAGTTATTGTGCCGAACCGCAATCCGCCAGTTCGCGATATATCTGCTTGATAATGAAATACTGGCATATGTACCGCCCTGCCGCAGCCCAAAAACGAGGCAGGAGGAAAAAGCGGGGTTTAGCGGCTGCCTTGCCGGGCCTATTGAAGGGCTGGTGGAATCAAAGCGTTCCCGCGGCTTCAAGTATGGGCCGTTTAATGAGCAACGCATTTTAAAAAGGTTCGACGAATTTTGCGTCGAAGAGGGGCTTGAAGGTGACGCGTTGCCAAGGTGGATTGTGGAGAAATGGTCGGAAAGGACTGCCGGGGAAGGGGCGAAAAGCAGGTCGAACAGGATAGTTGTCATCAGGCAGCTTGCGTTGCACATAATCGCGCGGGGCGGCAACGCGTACGTTGCTGAAGCCGTGCCAGTTCCGCGCAACCCATTCCCGTATGTCCCAGGCGAAGACGAAATGGCGGAACTGCTGGCGGAAATTGACGCGCAAAACCACAGGGCGCCCTGGTCGCGCCTGACCGCCCCTGTCTTGTTCAGGCTGCTTCTGGCAAGCGGCCTCCGCATCTCGGAAGCTTGTTCGCTTAAAGTGGGATGCGTTGACTTGAAAGCAGACGGTTATTGCTCTATCGACGTCATTGACGCGAAAGGGCACAAGGACCGCAGGATATTTTTAGCCGGCGATATCCTCGCGCTTTTGAAGGCTTACGACAAAAAGATTTCCAGCATGTTTCCGGAAAGGGCATGGTTTTTTCCGGGCGATTGCAGGCCATTGGCAGAACATGTTTCGCCGTCTACCGCAGGGGCGCGTTTCCGTTTGGCCAGAGGCGTAGTTTTTGGCGGGGCCCCCGAGCGAGCGCCAACCGTCCACAGCCTGCGCCATGCCTATATAATATGGACAATACGGAGGTGGCGAGAGGAAAAACTGAACATAAGCGAAATGCTCCCTTACCTCAGCAGGCATCTGGGGCACTCGTCAATACAGGAGACGTTTATGTACTACGAACATTACAGCCAGGATTATGACCACATCAGGAAAGATAAAAAACACTATGAAACCATAGTGCCGGAGGTGCGTTATGATAAATAACGGGACTCCTTTTTTTACGTATGCCAATGAGTACCTCCACAAATACATACCGTTGCAGCGCGAGATGAGCAGAAATACCGAGAAAACGTACATGGGCGCTTTGAGCCTGTTCAGGCGGTATGCGTTGGAAGCCCACGGACTCGGCGTTGACAAGCTTATGTTTGAGCATCTTGATTTTGATTTCATGACAGGCTTCGCTGATTGGCTGAGGCTGCCTAGTTGTGGCAGGCAAGGGGCATCTGCGGCAACGTGCAACCTGCGCGCCTCGGCGATCCGCGCTTATGTCAAGTTTTCAATGGGCAAGGACGCGGGGCTTGCGTCAATATGGATAACGCTAAAAGCAATGCCGCCAATCAAAAAAGAGACGAAAACAAAGGAAGCGCTGAGCGAAGCGGCGTTGAGCGCCATGTTGGACCAACCGAATCAAAGCACTAAGCTGGGCTTGAGAAATGTTACACTGATGGTCTTGATGTACGACAGCGCATGCAGGGTTTCGGAGATCATCAATTTGAAAAAAAGCGACATCAGGATTGACGGCGCACATTCGCATATCATCGTCACTGGCAAGGGCCGCAAAGAGAGGCGCATCCCACTGATGGACAGAACGGTTGAATATCTTCGCCAATACATTTCCGTTTTCCATACGGCGCACAGCCAGGCTACGCCGTATCTGTTCTATACGGTCATCAAAGGCGTCGCGAGCCCACTTTCCCAAGACTGTGTATCGAAAACGCTAAAAAAGTCCGCCAACGAAGCCAGAGTGAGATGCGCGGAAATCCCCATGAAAATCCATGCCCACTTGCTACGTCGAACGCGTGCCACGCACCTATATCAAAGTGGGCATGATATCTTCACCATAGCGAGGTTCCTGGGGCATGAGCAGATTGAAACAACAAAAGAATACATGAGCCCGAGTATGGATCAACTGAGAGAGGCGTTGGAAAATACGATGCTGAAAAACGAGAAAGGAACAATCCCTGCACCAGAAGGTTATGAGGAGAAGCGAGCTCGGCTTTGTGGCATTAGGTAATGCCACAACTTTTATCTCGCCCATTTCAGGCTGCCGCATTCGCGTTGCGGAGTTTCCGCGAATGGGCGGGATAAAAAGGAGGGCGGCATAAGACGGCTTATTCCGACTTATGGATAAGCCGTCGAAAACGTCCTCCATTGGCACCTTGACGCCTCTTTCGGGGACGACGCCGACATGACTACGGACAAAAATGCCTACCTGAACTTCTCCGCCATGCGCCGCATGGCGCTGACAATGTGCAAAATATCCCAGTCCTTCATGAAGTGCAGCGTCAAAAGCATGCGCTGGCTGATCGGGCTCGAGTACAAGCAGGAGCTCGGCAAAATCCTGGGCACACTCGACGAGGCGTTCCTGGAGCAGGCGCTAAGGGCGGCGAACGAGAAGAAAAAAGCCAATTCCTAACAGTTTTGTGAAAAAAACTGCGGGCGCCGGCGTTTTGCACGGGGCCCGCTTCGGCTGCTGCCGGAAATCCTGCTTTCCTGAATTCTCCGATGCACCTTGAAAAAACAGCTTGAAGCTCTCCTGCATTGATGTTTGCACGTTTCCCCTCATTTTATTTGAGTTTTTCCGTCCGCTTTTCTTTCATTGGTGCGTTTGTCCTGGGAGTCAACTTGTGCCCGTTGCTTAGCCGGCTTGTTTACTCATGGCGTAAAAATTCTTCCGCTGTGACTCTCGGGTTCCGGTACCGTCGCCTGTTCTTTGTTTTGCTTCCGTAGTCAATCGCTTTCGCCGGACACCAGCTTATGCAGGCTACGCAGTGTTCACACCAATGCTGCCACTCCGGTTTGCCATTTTCTAGCTTGATGTTCCGCACTGGGCATATCTTTTCGCACAGGCCGCAGCCTGTGCATTCGCCGTTCACGGCAAACGCGGCATCCAGTTTCTCAACATCATTGTACAGATTGTTGGCGGTGACCGGGAGGCTCCTGACCGACTGCATCCGCCCCGTTATCTCCCTTGCGATCACGCGGAGGTGCTCCTCCGCTTTGTCGAGCATTTTCGCTTTTTTGTCCCCGTCTGCGGGGTTGTAGCTAACGACGTAGTTTGCGGGCATATGTACGCACTTGCCATAGTTCAACCGCAGGTTCTTTGCTTTCAGTGCTTTGTCCATTGCGTTGATGCTGCCTGATCCGACACCGCCCTTCGTTACGACGGTGAAAAGGTATGTATTCGGCTTGATCTCCAGCTTTTCCACGAACGCACGGACGGCACGGGGAAGGTTGCCGTAGTAAGACGGGAATACAAACCCGACCTCTGTGCCGGTCCCGCCGACCGCGCCCTCCGGCACAGTGTCTGTTATCTGCTCCAGCGGTAAACCGCCCATTTCTGCCGATAGGCACTTTGCTGCGTACAGGGAATTGCCAGTGCCGGAAAACCAATAGATACGCGAGTATTTGTCTGACATTTTAACCACCCTTGCTTAATCAATTGTTCGCGGACTCATGTTGACCGCGTCGGGTATAGTGTATCCAAAAATTTGCGTTTCGTCAATACGACATTGCAGCAAAAATCAGTGCTTCACTCCTTTCGGCTGTTATAATACCACTCAAGAAACTCGCCATATACCTTTTCCTCGGCATTTTTTCTTGCTTTAGCGGCATCGTCAAGGTTTTTGAAACTTCCAAGATAATATTTTTTGCCTTTGAAAATAATGGTTGCCACCCAACGTCCCCATGATTTATACCATGACACTCCCCTAACGCCTGAAGTGTTGTTTGAAGGAATAGTTTTCGATGATATTTTTGCTATGTTTGTACCCTCGACGAGGTATTTCTCAGTGAGTATTTTTCGGGCATGCTCGACCGTAACAAAGTTCAATTCACGTTTTAAACAACCACAGCTCTGAACGCCGCCATTGCGCAGGTTGTGCCCATGCGTAAAAGTTTCATTGCCACATTCGCATTTGCACCGGTACAGGATTCCACAATTTTTGCCATTTTTCATATCCTTGCCATAATACTCAAGCACGGTCAACCGCCCAAACACAGTACCGGGAGCAATTGGGCGTTCCCTGTTTTCAGCTTGTAAGCATTCGAGGCGGCTAAATTTGTCTCTAATCTTTATTTTGTTACTTTTTTGTTCCAGATGCTTTTTATAGGCACATCCACAGTCTTTTGCTCTGCGTCCTATGTCGTCGCTTCGAATTTCTCTGGTATTCCCACAATCACATTTGCACAAAAACCATCTTCTTTTATGAGGTCCGTTGAAATCCGCTCTCATGCCAAGGTCTTCGATGATCGTAAGGCGCTCGAATTTGTCACCAACACTCTTGCCCATCATTTGTTCCCTGCTTTCTTTTCCTTATCGCACGTCATGCCCGCTTTTGCCTGCATTATCAGCCATGCCGACAGCAGGCAGAAAACAGCCAGGTACCCGAAGACGATAAAATAGTTGCCGCCGCTTGCCCGAAGGACGTAGCCGCTGGCAGCAGGGCCAAGCAGCCCGCCGATGAAACCGTAAGCAGTGAAAATGAGCCCAAATATCATTCCAAAATGCCTGAGGCCGAATATGTCCGAGGCTAATGGTGCGGTTATGGCGAACAGCGTCCCAAACCCGAGGCCCACAAGGCTTGCCGCGACGGAAACCGGCACTAGGGTATGGGAAAATGCCAGCATGACGCAGCCGGCCGACGCCATCACGAATGCCGAGCATCCGGTCAGGTTCCTGCCAATCACGTCGGACACAGAACCGGCTATGATGCGGCTTACCCCGTTTGTGACATTGAACGCAGCTAGGACAGCGACGCTTGAAAGCCCAAGGCTGACAGCATAGTTGGCGGATAGGGAAATCATCGATATGCCAGCCGCGCCCATAAAAACCCATGTGAGCCATATCATCCAAAACTGACGTGTTTTCAGTGCCTGGGCAACAGTGAAATCAGTTGTTGAATCATTCGGGTTGCTTTTGCGCACGAATGTGTCGTCGAACAGTTGCCGCTCTTTATCGGGAACGAAGGTTTTTTCGGGCACTTCAGCCAGCATGCTTGCGGCAATATTCGTAATAGCAATCAGCACAATCATGATTATGTTCATTTTGACGTATCCAAACGAAACCAGCGTGAATTGGAAGACGGGCAGCATAAGAGCTGCAGCGATGCCAAATACGCAGTTCAGGGTGCCGGTGGCCAGCCCTTTCCGGTGCGGGGGGAACCATTTCTGGACTGTAGTCAGCCCCGGGCCGTAGATGAAGCAGTTGGATACGCCGTTCATGAAAGCCCATGCGTAGACCATGTAAATGTTTTTGGCAAATATCAGAACCAACATGGCGCAGGCTAAAATCGCCGCCCCTATCAGTATCGATTTCCGGGTGCCTAGGCGTTCATGCCATTTGCCTGCGAAAAACATGAAAATGCCCAAGGCTAAGAGCACGAAGGCTAAAGTGTTTCCTGTTGCGGCAGCGTCAACTTGGAAAGCCTCCTGCCAGTAAGGACCCATGAGCCCAGGATACCCAAAGACAAAAGCCCCGGTTAAAAAAATGCTTAGAGAACACCCAACGAGTGCTGCGATGCGCTTTTTTTCAATGAATGTCATGGCGTACCGGCCTCCTGTTTGTTGATAGGTTTATTATAATAGGTCTTTGTCTTTATGGCAACAAGAGTTCTATTGGCAATGGGAAATAATTTGTGAGAATTCCAATGATTTTGATCCACTTAACTGTTGAAATGCAGCCAGAATGTTATATAATAAACACAACTTAGATTTGGAGAATTGACTTGTACAAAAGGGGAAGGGTAAAATGAATAAAAAAACTCAAAAAGTCGTATCAGCATTGGTATGCTTAGCTCTGGTGCTTACGAGCATGCCTTTTTCAGCAACAGCATCGTCTGCAGCGAGAGAGGATTTTGAATACAGCATTGACGACAATGCGGCAACAATCACAAGGTACACCGGCTCAGCCGGCACGGTGGTGATCCCTGACACGCTGGATGGGTACCCAGTTGTTGCAATAGGCTACACTGCGTTCTACAACAACAGGAACCTGGCAAACGTCAGCCTCGGCAAGAACGTTACAAGCATAGGGAACTACGCGTTCAGCAGTTGTACGAACCTGGTTGAAATAACAATACCCGACGCGGCGGCGACTATCAGCAGCAGCGCGCTCCCTGCGACTGTCAGGAAAGTGAACGTGCCGGCCAGCGTGACGAGCATCAACAGCGTGTTTTACGGGTTTGCCTCCCTCGTCGAGATAAACGTGGCAGCGGAGAATGCAGCATACGCGAGCGTGGACGGGGTGCTGTTCGACAAAGCCATGACAGTGCTCTACAGGTACCCGCAGGCCAAATCAGACAAAGCAGCCTACGCCGTGCCGGACAGCGTGGTGACAATAGGCGACCAAGCGTTCTACGGCAACCAGAGCCTGAGCAGCGTTGCGGTCGGCGAGGGCGCAACCAGCATAGGCTACGCTGCGTTCTACAACAACAGGAACCTGACGAACGTCAGCCTCGGCAAGAACGTTACAAGCATAGGGAACAACGCGTTTGGAAGCTGTGTGAACCTAGTTGAAATAACAATACCCGACGCGGCGGCGACAGTCAGCAGCAGCGCGCTCCCTGCAACTGTCAGGAAAGTGAACGTGCCGGCCAGCGTGACGAGCATCAACAGCGTGTTTTACGAGTTTGCCTCCCTCGTCGAGATAAACGTGGCAGCGGAAAACGCCGCATACGCGAGCGTGGACGGGGTGCTGTTCGACAAAGCCATGACAGTGCTCATCAAATACCCGCAGGCAAAAGCTGACAATGCTTATGCGGTTCCGGACAGTGTGACAGCAATAAACAGCCAAGCGTTCTACTACAATAAAAGCCTGACCAGCGTGACTGTGGGAAAAAGCGTTGCAAATATTGGCAACCAAGCGTTTTACGCATGCTCAAACCTTAGAAGCGCACTGTTTCTGGGCGATGCCCCCGATTCATTTGGCAGCAATGTCTTTCTTAGCACTGCCAACGGGTTCATAATATATTTTACGGACACGGCGACCGGCTGGACGTCGCCCACTTGGAAAGGCTACAATGCAGCCCAGTATAACGTGGAACGTCCTGTTGCGCCTGGCAAACCGGTGTTGACTTCAAGGGCATCCGGAAGGATCGCTTTCAGATGGTCTGCTACGGTCAGCAATGCAGAAATTACAGAATACCGAGTGTACCGAGACAATCAATTTGTCGCATCAGTGAACGCCACTTCTTTCACGGACATGGGGCTTGCTGCCGGGGAGAGCTACAGCTACAGCGTCGAAGCTGTTGACGCCGAGGGCAAGATATCCTACCGCAGCGAGGAGTCGGTCTTGAGTACTGTACTGCCTTCAATCTCTTATTTCAATGCGCTTTTAAGCCTCTACGAACACGAAAAAACCCTGACTATATACTTGAGGGCAGGTGTCAGGGACGACATGAATGGAGCCGGCATGACAGCGGTGTTCGAGTACCGCAAATCAGGTGACGAAGAATGGGTTCAAATCCCGACAGTTTCACTACGCGACTATTGCTATGCAAACTGGGACATCAGAAGCCTTCCTGTGGGCGACTACACTGTCCGCTTCTTGGCTACCGATGCCGACGGAGCAAAAGCCGAGCTAGAGCAGTCAATAACCATTGTCGCTGCCCATGTCCACAGCTTTGGGGAATGGGTCGTTGAGAAAGAGCCCACGATTCTCTCCGAAGGGCTAAAAAGCCGAACATGCCACGAATGCGGAGAAAAAGAAACTGAGGTTTTGCCAAAAATAATCGTTGACATTTCACAGTCAGACGACTACGGGCTAGTCAACTTTACAATCGTTGAAGCGACGACCCTTGCCCCTGTCCCCGGTGCGTCATTGTTCGTATCGACAACCCATGACGGCGAGGGCACTGTGGCTGCGGATTCGCAAGGGAGGATAAGCCTAATCCTGCCAGTAGGCAAGCACAGTGTTTCGGTTTACGCCAAGGGGTTCCTGACCCGGAATCTGAATATATCAGTTTTGCCGGGAGAGCAGGACGCCCCTCCAGTCGGTTTGAGCGCAAAGCCTCTCGTCGAGGGGCAGTTGAGCTTCAAGGAAATGACATACGAGGAGATCGTAAAAGCCGGCATAGACCCCGCCGCACCGGGCAACCAGCAAGTGTTCGAGTACAAAGTTGTTATCAATTTCGACAAGACGCTTGAGCCAGTGACCTTCACGGTGCATTTCAATGGCGACGGCAAGTATTTGCCCCCCAAACCATCAGTTGACCCGAAGGACCCAAAACCCCCGGTTGGCGGTGGTAACGACCCAGGCGACCCAGGTGAATACGACCCAATCACCCACGACCCTTTCAGTCGCCCTAAAATTGGTTATGGAGGATTGCAGTTTCCGCTACCAGACGGGACAAATGTGACCGTTTACCCTGTGTCAGAACGCTTTTACCTGATAATTTATGGCGAAATCAGGTGGCTCAAGGAGATGTTCGACGTTGAACTTCTTGTGATAAACAATTCACTGACCGACACCATAGAGGACTGCGTTTCGGAGTTGATTTTGCCTGACGGGCTGTCACTGGCAGAGATGGCAGAGGGTTTTGGCGCCCAAGACGCAGTGCAAGTGATTAACCATGTCCCAGAAGGCAGCAGCAGGTCTGTCCATTGGTATGTACGCGGCGACGCTGCGGGCACATACGACATTTCCGCTTCGCTCAGTGGCACGTTGATGCCTTTCGACGAGAAGTTCATGTATGCGTACACGGCAAAAGACCCAGTCAAGGTATACGCCGGAAGTGCGCTGCACATGAACATTTTCATACCGGAGGCAGCATATGAAGGCGAGGGCTACACTGTAAGGCTGGAGCTTGAAAACGTGTCCGACCGGACAATATACGGATTGTCCCACAGGATAAAAGAGATTACCCAAGGGCAAGTGCTGTACTTATCGGACGGCACAGAAAAGATCGTTGAAAGTACAGCCTCCGGGGACTGGATATTTTTCTCTGACGAATTCAAGCCCGGTGACAAATTAATTGTCGAGGTTTCGGCAGAAATCCTGTTCCATTCGGTATTGGTCGACTTGATGATTGAAAAATCAGGGATGCTTGCCGATTATGGGTTTTTCATGTTGTCACTTACCCCAAAAGAGTGTGCAACTGTGCTGTTGGAATTGCTAAAACTGGATGTCAACAAAACCAGTCATAGTCAAGCTTACGATTTTATATTCACTTTGGTCGAATGCTTTTTGGGTCCCAGCCCGTCAGACTTTGTGAAAGCTGCGCTTGAAGCAATACCCGTCCGCTTCTACGTGACCGATGTTTTGGTGACTACGCTTGAAAATTCAACGACTGAGATACCATGCTCAATTATCTACAGGCCGGTTGCTCGGCGAAATACGTTGACCGCATACCTTTCAAAATTATTATCCAATCTCGTTATGGCAGGCCTGTACAGTTTAGGTAAGGTAGAGATCAGTAACACAGTGGGAGACATATTATATGACATTTCGCATTACTCAGACCCAGGTCATATTGTGAAATCTGAATTAACAGATATAATCATAAGCATCATTGGAGTGGAAAGCATATTTATCGTTAAGGACACAACTGGAGAAACCTCCTTTAAAGTTAAGGTCGTTGAAGTTGACGGGAACCGCGACCTTACGCCGTCAGAAAATTTCGAATTGCACACGAACAATCCGACAGCAATCATGACTGACGGTGTTTTGTACTTCACCGGCGGGGGCCTCATCAGCGTCACCCCCAATGCTCTAGTCGACGGCACGCTGTACGTCGAATCAGATGAAGGGGTGCAGACATTCCAAATCAGCACGGTTGAACAGCATGAATGCTACAGCGCAGAATGGACAGTTTTGTTGCCGCCAATAAGCGGCACCAATGGGTACAAGGCGCTCTGCTGCGACATTTGCGGCGATATGCTTGACGGGGAAATCATGGAGCCTTGCGGGGATCACGTGTTCAGCGGTTGGGAAACAGCGCTTGCGCCGGACGACCAGTACGTAGGCATAAAAACAAGGGCTTGCGAAATTTGCGGAACAACTGAATTCGAAATACTCGGTTTGTTGGGCAGCGAACCTGCTGAAGATACCGGTGGAAAGCCTCCGAAGGAACCCGGCAGCAGCAACGACAGCGGCGGCGGCGGAACTGCAATTGCGCCGCCACAGGCTCCGCTTACAGAAGCACCAATGCCGACGGGGCCGCTGGAAGGCACCGGATGGCACAGCGTGTCCACGCCTGAAGGCCAGCCGCCAATTAAAAACAGCGATGGCACCACTGTTTTGCCGGGTGGCGGAAAGCTCAGCATACCGGGCAATTTGGCAGTGGACGCTCCACTAGGAACAGTAATCTCCCCAGACGGGTCATTGCGCTTCCCAGAAGGCAGTAGCGGCGAGCTTACCCTTGTCAGCGGCCTCACTTTCAACATCGTTGAAGGAGCAGCAATCATTCTAGACAGCAGTGCGCCGCTGGGGTATTTCATCGATTTTGACAATCCGTTTGTGGACATTGGCGAAAACATGTGGTTTTTTGAATATGTAATGTTTGCATACACACATGGATTAATGTTTGGCACCAATGTTGACCCTCCGACATTCAGCCCAAACCGACCTCTTTCGCGATCCATGATCGTAACCATATTGCATCGGATGGCTGGATGCCCTGATGCGAGCGAGCTGACAAACCCGTTCAATGACGTAGGCGGAGGCAAATGGTATACAGACGCCGTGAAGTGGGCAGTGGCAAATGGCATCGTGTCGGGTTACGGCGATGGGTCATTTAAACCGGATGACAACGTTTCGCGCCAAGACTTGGCTGTTATTCTCAACAACTATATCGAATTTGCCGAGTTGAGCCTTCGTGAAGAAAATGAATATACAGGTTTCAACGACGATGCCAGTATTGCAAACTACGCAAAAGAGGCGGTCGAGCGTTTTTACAGGGCAACGATAATAAGCGGCAAACCGGGCAATGTATTCGACCCGAAAGGTGAAGCGACGAGAGCTGAAGCTGCAACCATGTTAATGGGCTTTGTCAGCCTTTGCCACGCATCTTTCCTCTAAACGCTTTTTGCGGATTTTTTTGAGATAGTCTTTGTTGAAATCTCGACTACTATGAAAAATCTCAAGTTCGGATTTGGAAGCAGTCTTTGTTTTGAATTTCAATGCGGTCAATTCAAGGGAACAAAACATATCGCAC
>Ga0082212_10000833_pt1 | contig 45147 bp, 30 predicted proteins | sample TergutNt197P3_FD_71548 | JGI IMG/M metagenome (GOLD analysis project Ga0082212, IMG submission 71548) | Neocapritermes taracua P3 segment gut microbial communities from Petit-Saut dam, French Guiana - Nt197 P3 | ecosystem: Host-associated > Arthropoda: Insects > Digestive system > Gut ... | reverse complement strand
GCAACGCTCGATGGCGGAACTCTAAACCATATATTCTCTGTTGAAAATGCCTAAAAAAACCGAAATTACACCCACAAATTCTGCTAGAGAACCAAGAAAATTATCGACAAAAACGGCTGTATTCCAGAAAACATAACTATTCAGACATGGTTTGCTTTTTTAATTCAGCACGGAGCAAAGCCGTTTCAAGAACCTTTATACTCGAAAGAAATCAAAGGTTTGCAGTTAGTAAACTCTCAATCAGCCCGATACGTTTCTAAAAATGATGTGGCACGTTATTATTTTAATGCTGATCATCGCTTCTATTCTGATAAACTTGCCAGTTTTGTTGTCACATGCAATGAAAAATCGTGCGGAGCCGTGATGAACAGAATTTCACGAATCTATTCCCGAGTGTACATTGATGAGGTGCAAGACTTGGCAGGCTATGATTTGGAAATCATCAAACTTCTTTTTGAGAGTAAGTCCCACGTATTATTGATTGGGGACCCAAGACAAGTCACGTACTTTACTCATTACGAAGCTAAGAATATACAATACAATGGGAAAATCAGTGTTTTTATTCATAACGAATGCGGCAATTCCCAGTATGAAATCGATACCGAGTCTCTTAACGAGACATATCGGAACATACCTGCAATATGTTCTTTTTCAGAAAAACTCTTTCCTGAATACGGCTCGATCAAATCAAGTCAATCCAAAACCACGGAGCATGATGGCATCTACCTCATCAATACACAGCAAGTTAATGACTACTTGAAATACTTTCAACCAGTTCAATTGAGGTGGAATAATTGCAAAAAAGTAAATTTAGAATATCCCGTGTATAACATGGGAGAATCAAAGGGAATGGAATTTGACAGAGTAATCATTTATCCGACCAAACCGATAATTGATTGGCTCGAAAATAATACATCGAACCTCCAACCCGAAGCAAGGGCAAAATTTTATGTTGCTGTTACCCGAGCAAAATACAGCGTAGCAATAGTTTGTGATCCGAATTTTCGATGTGATGATCCTACTATTCAAGTTTGGTCTCATGATTAACGGTTATTCAACCCGTTTTGTATTGATTTCAGTCTTAAAACATCCTCTTTCTGCGGTAGTTAACAATGATGGGAATTAGCCCATTCTTAACCTCTGGAGGAAAAATATGTATCGAACCCAAATGAAAGCCGAGAGCATTGACGATGCCTCGCAATTCCGGTATCCTTGTTACGTGTCAGAAAAGTTAGATGGTTGGCGTTGCTTGATCGTGGAAAACACGATGTACACGAGTGGCGGCAAAGAATTCAAGCCGCCCGTGCAAGAACAGTTCCGCCGGATCACCGAAGCCGCTCATCGGGCGCAGTTGGTACTCGACGGCGAATTGTTCATCAAGGGCAATGCCGATTTCGGGTTGCTCTCGTCGACGCTTTCCGCAAGTCTCGAAGTGATGGAAGAGCGAGGATTACAGTTCCACTGTTTTGACGCGGTCAGTTATGAAGAATGGCACGGTCGCTCTCGGCAGGAGCCATTCGTTGACCGATTGGATCGGTATCTCTGGTTCTGCAAAGACCAAGAGCGTACCGGTCTGATAGTGCCGGTTGAACAGCACTGGTGCAATCACGATGCGGACGCGGATGCGTATTACGCCCAGATCAAAGCAAGCAATGGCGAGGGCGTGATGATGCGTGTGTCGTATGGCATGTACAATCCGAACACTCGGAGCAAGGACATCGTGAAACGCAAGATTTGGCATGACTGCTCTGCAAAAATCGTGGCGATTCATCAGTTGGCAAGTCCGCTGAAATACGCAGATGAAGTGCGTGAAATTGACGGCGTAAAACATGGCTTCAAACATCGTGCCGGAAGCGTAACGGTTGAGATATTGCCTGACCAACCGTTGCCAGCCGGAACGCAGCAGAACGCCATGTTTACTCCAGCGGCTTTCCATCTTCGTGATTTGTTCTGGGCAGAACGGGAAACAATGATCGGCAAGATCGTTGATATGGAGTACCTCGCCGGGGCAACGAAAGGTAGAATGGGCAGGATCTTCCGGCTTCGTGAGGACATCATCGTGCCGGGTACGGTGCTGTGATTTTCAGTGCAAAATGTGAGCAAAAGGGCAGCTTTGCGGTTGCTCTTTTTTTACTACTCATCAGCCAAAACACCTGAAAACTATCAAAAAATGTCCCGTTCCCAAAAAAACGACCTCACTGGATCGTTTGTATGGGGCGTTCGTGAGGTCGCCAAGGGTTTTGTACCTGCCAGATTAGACGCTCTTAAATCGCCTCGTGAAGGGCTTGCCGAACAAAAACCGTTTCAAGCCGGTTTTTCTAGGCTCAAAATTAGGGCAGTTTTTTGACTGTCACCTGTACGTCCTTACTTCTGAGTCCTCTTGAAATCACCGCCCAGATTTGTTAAAATTCCTCTATGGGTCGAACTTCATGGCATCCGGCATTTGCACAAGCGATTGAAAATGAACTCGAAGAGAGTAAAGATGCGTTGACCTTCGAGACGGAGCACCAACTCACAACGGAGCCGTTGCGAATAGATGTCCTGATTATCCAAAAGAGAAAAGATGTCGTTATCAAAAAGAACATTGCTCAGATTTTTCGGGAGCACAATGTAATTGAATACAAAAGTCCCGAGGATGCCGTAACCATTGAGGCGTACCATAAGGTTCACTGTTACAGCCGGTTGTATGCCTCTCTGAACAAGGTGGACATTGCGGATATGTCGGTAACGGTTGTAGCAACTCACCGCCCGCGAAAATTGCTGGGATTTTTGAAGAGCCGATACACGGTAGTAAATGTACAGCCAGGGATTTACACGGTCGAGGGGGACACGAGTCCTACGCAAATACTTGTGACGGCGGAGTTGCCGGAAGAGGAAAATATTTGGTTGACCAGTTTACGAAATGACTTGACTGAAGAACAAATAGATCGTGTTTTGGCAGCGGCTGATGGTCGAGAAGGGGTGGATGCTTACCTTTATGCCATCGTCGAAGCGAACGCAGAAACAATGGGAGAACAATTTATGAGAAGGAAAAAGGAAGGTGTCATTTTTTCGGAAAAATTGGACGCATTTTTTCGCGACAAGTATTCCCCTTTGATCGCCCAAGGTGAAGCAATCGGCGTAACCAAAGGTAAAGTAGAAGGTAAAGCCGAGGCAGGCAGAGAAATAATTCTGGAATCCCTTCGGGAAAAGTTCGGCAAGGTTCCGAAAAACATTGAAAGAGCAATCAATCAAATGAACGATCCGATTGCCCTAAAATCGCTGGCAGTGCGTACCGCCAGTTGCAAAACTCTGGACGAATTTGCGACGGAATTATAGCCAAATTCCTTTACGATGTTTTACGATGTTTGCGAAAACGGTTACGATGTTTGCGGGGGCAAAACGATGTTATTTTGATTGACTTTGACAGGGAATGACATACAATGACAGAGTCGTTTGAGCCTAGAAATATAGGCTCTTTTTACTAAAACGCTAGAAATTAAGGGTTCAGAGCCTGATACAATGAAGTTATAGGGAGCTAAATCGACAAGCTAGGGGTCACAGGTTCGAGTCCCGTATCGCCCATTGTTGTAAATTGCGGTAACGTAAAGGTTTACGACTTATTAAATTCATGATTTTTTCGTCATGTTAGATATTAAAGTGTCCAGAAATGGACACTTTACGTCCCTAAAATTGACAGAATCATGAAAAAATTCCAAACCTTGCCGCCCAAAGTTGGTAACAACGGCGGCACCGCTTTCGTCCGTATCAACGGAAAACGAATCTATCTCGGCAAGTTCGGTTCACCCGAAGCCGCCCAAAACTACGCTCGATGCATTGCGGAATGGGCGATCAGCAGCGTCGGTCCAGAGCAGTCGAGTCCGCAAATCGGCACCATCACTGTCAAGTCGCTGGCTGTCGCCTTTTTGGATTATATCCAACAGAACATTCCCTCTCAATACCACACATCTCGATCCGCAATCACGGGACTATTGCAACTTTATTCCGACATTGCGGTAGATTCCTTCAGTCCAAAATGCCTCGTTGCCGTCCAGCACCAATTTACTCAGTACGTTGACCAAAATGGCAAGCGACGCTGTCGAGGGTATTGCAACACGCTTGTGCGACACGTTCGAGCGATCTTTCGCTGGGGCGTTTCGCAGGAATTGGTCTCGCCGCTTACTGCGGATGCTCTCAAATACGTTCCACCGTTGCGAGAGGGACGTACAGAGGCACCGGAAACGGAACCTCGCACCGATGTGCCTGATGAGATCGTCGACGCAACACTGCCGCACCTTTTGCCCACTGTGGCGACAATGGTGCAAGTCCAACGATTGGCGACCATGCGTCCGAACGAAGTCTGCCGAATGAAGGTCGGAGACATTGATATGAGTCGAAAAGATGGCATCTGGCTTTACAATCTTCCGAAACACAAAGGCACATGGCGGGGACATAAAAAAATTGTCCCGCTTGGCAAACCGGAACAGACTCTCATTCTACCCTACTTGGAAGGCAAAAAACCGGGACAAGCAGTGTTCAGTCCAAAAACGGCAATGTTGGAAAAAAAGATAAAAGATGCAAAACGCCGGAGAACGAAGGTTCCGCCAAGCCAGATATTACTAGCGGAAGAGCGGGCAGCAAATCCAAAACGGGGACTTCAGGAACATTACAGTTCGCGGTCATACGCCCGATCTATTGAACGAGCAATCGTTGCTGCCAACAAGAAGTTGCCAAAGGATCAGCAGATTCCGCATTGGACCCCCTATCAGTTGCGGCATGCCGGGATTACAGAGTTGATTGCAGAGCATGACGGAGACCGTGATATCGCCCGAGCGGTGGCAGGACAGAAGTCGATCAATATCACGCAAGGCTACAACCATGCCGATTTGAGAATTGCCATTGAGCAAGCAAAGAAGCGGGGAAATTTGCCGGAGAGTCCACATGAAGAACAGACGGAAAAGTGATAAGATCGTGCATTATGTCACTATCGAAGCATTTCAAGGATTTGCGTCGCTGTCGGTGGGCAGCCGGGAACGTAGCGGTCGCAACCGCTACAACAGTTGCCGACACCGAGACCGGCGCATTTCTGATTCCGAAATGCCTGCCCGATTTTGATTGTGCCAGCTTTCGCAGAGTAAGAACTAAGTTGCCGTAACGCACAAATCAATGCAGCGTAGCACGCCGAACAAGCATTTTGCTCGTCGATGTGCTTGGCGAACCGGCGAACAAGTTGACTCTGATTTTTCACGTTGGTCTTCGGACGTTTCTCCGGTTGCAATTCGCAAATCTCCGTGTCCGCATCGAAAAACTTGCCGATACCCAAACTTGCCGCTATCCGCAGATACTCAATCTCCTGCGGCTCATATCCGAGAAGAGTCGCTCCGTAAGAATCAAGAAGCACAGGATCGGTGCCGAGCATTATCCGGTCGGTCTGCACGGGATTGCCACCCTCCTCAAATGTCGGATCGCCGCAGATGCTGTCAATCACATGTAACTGCGGTTTCAAAATCGTGTTGAGAGCCGCTATTGGTCGGTGTAGTCCGATGTTGTGATACCGTCGTTTTTCACAGTCGGGAATGCAGCCCTTCATGTTTTTGAGGCAGCAGGTCATCGTCGTTTGGCAATGCCCTTTCAGTACCGGCACGTTAATCAGAAAATCGGCATTCAAAATTGTTTCGCAAACACCGAGCGTCAAATCGCCGACGGTCTTTTTGATAACCTTGTCGTTTTTCGTGTCGAAGAGTTTGATACCGTTTTTTTTAGCAAGAGCGGAATAGCCGCAGCGGTCAAAGGCTCGCTTGGTTGTTTCACCGAGCCAAGAACCTTCGGCAATGATGATCGAAGCAATACCGTTTTCTTTGAGGAAGAGGACGATACCTTCGACGATTTTCGGGTGTGTTACAGCACCTTCCGCTGCCGGTTTTGCAACCACAAGATTCGGCTTCACGACGACGTTCATTCCGGCGATCAATCGTTTCGCAACGTCGGACTCCTGCAAGAGAGTACACGTCATTTCCGTGATGTTGATACCGTAGATGATGCTGATTTTCGACATAAATGTAATCCGAAACTCTGAACTTTTGAATCTACCGGGTTCGTCACGTTTGTCAATCGATTTGTGTGGTAAAATGTTGACCAACAAGTCGACGAGTTGCCAAAAAGACGATGACGAAATTCACAAGCATCAAACTGACCTACGCCAACTGGCGGTTCTTCCCTTCTTGGACGGCAAACTTTGGAAAAGAAACTGGTGACGGCGCATTTGATGGCGATTGGAATCGGCTAATCCATCAGACCGAGGATACTGAAGACAAAAACGCTTTGAAGCGACATCAAGCATTCATCGCCGTTGCATTGAAATTGGCAGAACGGCTGACCGACTTCCCAGCGGTCGAACGAATTGCATTATTGGGTTCGCTTGCCAGACCGCCCATCCTTGAGCCGCATCCGTATTCCAAACGACTCCGTGATCGCGGCGTTCACATTTTCCATTCACCGAAAGACATTGACCTTGCGATCTGGCTTTCGTCGTTTGATGACCTCGGTGCGATTCGAAAAACGATGACAAAGACTATCAGTGAGATGGCAGAACACGCACCCGATCTCTGTGCTGGTTCCGTAGAGTTGTTCGTACTTGACCATCGAACCGGTCAATTTCTTGGGTTTCTCTGTTATTTCAATAAATGTCCGAGATACGATGATTGTTCTCTTCATGGTTGTGGAACGCCGAAATACTTGAAAATCGAGAAGGATTTCGTGTTGCATCCTGAGGCGGTTTCACGTGTCAATAGTGAAGTTTTGTTTGAACGGACACCGATTCCCTGTCTTCCAAACGCAAACCTGTTTTCAGCACTTCCAAGTAATCTGCCGGAAGAGTTGATCGAAAAACTTGTCGATGCGCCGGACATCCGTATTGAGCGAATCGTCTCAACCGGTCATGCAAGTCCGCCGGGATATTGGTACGATCAGTCGGAGTGCGAGTGGGTAGTTGTCCTGCGTGGTGAAGCGATGCTGGCATTTGAAGACGAGTCGATCATTCTGAAGCCGGGAGACTATGTGCTAATTCCGCCGCACCGAAAACATCGAGTCAATTCGACTTCTCCGACGGAACCAACAGTTTGGCTGGCGGTGTTCTTCGGCGAGAAAATGAAGAAGGCGAAGTGATCTGACGCTTGATATAACGCCGTTCATTGCTACAATGCCCTTGTTCACTTTTCCAAAACCGAGCATGCAACCGATCTATTTTTGTTTTGGCGATTTTCGTACCGGTGAGAAGAAATACAGGATTTTCAAGGTTCAGAGCATCGACGATGCTTACAATGTTGCCGACGAGTTGGGCTATGAGATAATCATCGACAACTGCATCAAGGCAAATCATATCGCCGATCTCGAAGAAAGAACGGTCGTTTCGATTTTACAAACCGTCGAGATCAAACTGAAGGAAGTCGAAAACGTTGTTTCTTGTTACCGGGTGGAGTATGACGAAGCCCAGCGGATGAAACGGCATTTTATGCGATCAGAAATGTCGCTCTATTTTCCCAAGAAACTTCCCAAGCCGGTGCGTGATTTCACTGCCGATGGCAGACCGTATATGAAGACGATGAGAGACATGCCCTGGATCATCGCCTATTGGAAGCGGAAGTTTCAAGAGGCGAATGTGCGTAAAATTCCGATTCGTGAATTGGGAACGGACGATATGATCATGCAAAGTGCGGCGATCCGTGAAAAGGTGCCATCGAAATAGATGGTTTGGCGAGCATCAATCCCAATGTGTCGGTATTCCCGAGGATTCTATACAAAATTCCGCTTTGGGGGCGATGTTCCAAAGAACCAGAGCAGTAAAAAGTCGTAAAATCAGGGATTTCAAATGCAAAAGGCATAACAGCGTGAAAACAAAGAGACGGCGGATGTTACCTGTAGTCACACTATTTTGAGTTTTGAGGGGTGAGTTGTAATCGACAGATGGATATGGTACACTCTCCTTGAATCGTTCGCCGTCCTGAGACACAATGTATGGGCGGTGGGGTTATTCCGTTAATCCATTTTTACGGAGGTTACTCGAATTTTCGGCGCATTGCCGGTTTACAATCAGAAAATTTTACAATCAGTTAATCGCAAGTATTTGCCCTTGAACCATCCTCGGATGGGGGATTCTTCCATGCGTAACCCGGCTTGCCGGTTTGGAAGGAAAAAGAATTTTGCTGTTGGAATCATGAATTCCCCCAATCGGGAATGTCATGCCAACAGCTTGCGAAGTTCCATGCGACTGAAAACTGTCCGTGCCGTTTTGCAGGTGGGTTAATGTAGCTCATGCACAAACCAGGGACGAGCGTTTAGGTTTCGTATTGGTTTGTGCGTGAGCGCATACTGCCTCAGTTACGCGGGGGGAAACTTCGTACATTTCAAGGGCACATGACGTTCCCTCTTCTTTGAAGACGGCTCTTGTCTATTATTTGTCGATTGCTGACAAACGAATCAGCGTACGCGTCTGAATGTATTCCGTCGGTGCGCCATGCGTTGGAATGCTGAGTTTGGGTACGACGAGGAATGGGTGTCCAGCCCATGTCGAGTAACAGAATGAAACGGGAAAACGTGGCTTACTTCGATGAAGTAACCCATTTTATAGAGAGCACAAAATTTCCAGAGAACATTATGGCAAATTTGTATTACTACGACTGCAACGGTCAAAAACAAGGACCTATTGACGTTGAGCAACTTAAGTCGCTTGCCCAGCAGGGGGTTGTCACGCCGGAAACGAAACTCGAAGACAGTCAAGGGCGTACCGTCTTTGCAAAAGAACTCACAAAAAAAGTTCAAGGACTGACGTTTCTAGAAACCATAACATCTGAAACGAAACAACCCGAATCGACACCGTCGGAACCGACAGTACAGAAACCGGTCACGGAATCGCCTGCCGCTGAACAGGATTTTTCCACTCCCTCCGAAACTTCTGAACCGAGAGAATCCACTGCTCCAACACTGGAACCATCAGGCACGTCGATTCAAGATGACTCGGGACGATCAGACTCTTTGGAACCCGCAAGCACCGACGAAATGCCGATATCGGAGCCGACGACAGATGTTACAGATCGTATTCTTTCGGAATTGAAGCCAATTCTCAATTCACTGAATGAAAAGGTGGAATCCCTGACGAAAGAGGTGAATTTTTGGAAACAACTCGTAGAAAGAAAGCAGGCAGACATCGACAAACTTTACGATGAGAATCGAGACTACAAAGATGACATCATCGGACAATTCAAGAAAAAACTCGTTTTAGGGGTGATCGAACAACTTGACGTAGCCTACAAGCAAATTGCAACATTTGAGAATCGAGAACAATCGGAGAAAAATTATACAAAACTCTTGCGGTCTTTTCAGGAGATTGCCGACGATTTTCTGGACATGTTGCGAAATCGCCTGGGCATCACCCCTTTTCAGAGCAATCATGGCGAAAAATTTGATCCTGCAAGGCACAACGCCATAAGAAGGAAGCCAACAAATGTTAAGAGCAGCGACACGACTATCAATGAATCAGTGCGAAATGGCTATGTTAATAGCGATGGACGTATCCTCCGACCGGAATTTGTCGAGGTTTTTTATTACGATGCATCTTTATCGTCGACTCCATCCGCCGATAATGCGGTCGACCCCGTTATAGAACCAGTAGAAGAACAGAATATAACACCGCTTGCGATGCAGTCAGATACCCAAGAATCCAAAGCGGATGAACAAAACACTACCCCCGTGTAGCATTTTTTATAACCATACTCCAACAAGAAAGGATTATTTACCAATGTCCAACGTACCCCAAAACAATGTTTTCGGGATTGACCTCGGAACTACCTACTCGGCGATTGCTACTATCAACGAGTACGGCAAGGCAGAGATCATCAAGAACTCCGATGGTGGGGCCACCACACCATCGGTTGTTTATTTTGAATCACCAACGAACGTCATGGTGGGCAGCAATGCCAAGAGAGCGGGTACTCAGGGACCAGAGGCTGCCATGAGGGTTGTCGATTTTGTGAAAAACCAAATGAGTAACAAGACTTGGCAATTCTCCATCGATGGCAAGGAATACTGTCCCATCGAAATTTCCAGCCTGATCCTCAAGCGGCTTGTCGAGGATGCGAAGAAACATGGGGGACATGAGGTAAAGGATGTCGTGATTACATGCCCGGCTTACTTCGGAGAGTTGGAACGTCTACGCACTCGTCAAGCAGGTGAGATGATCGGATTGAATGTTCTGAAAATACTTGATGAGCCCGTTGCCGCCGCTCTCAACTATGGCTTGGAAGTTGCAAACGTTAAGGGACAAAATGTCATTGTCTATGACCTTGGCGGCGGTACCTTTGACGTAACTGTTATCAGTATCGGTGATGACCCAGACAAAACGGATATTCGTGTTGTCTGTACAGATGGCGACCATCAACTCGGCGGTAAACTTTGGGATGATAGAATCGTCCAATACTACCTGGCGGAATTTCAGGAAAACACAGGAACGGACATTATGCAAGGCGATCCGCAAGATGTTCACGAAACGATGTACGATCTGCGAATCGAGGCGGAACGTAACAAACAAGCACTCACGACTCTCAACGAAGTAGGGTATAAAATCAATTACGATGGGAGCAAGGCAAATATCAACCTGACCAGAGAAAAATTCGACGAACTGACCACCGACCTCTTGGAGCGAACGATTGATCTGACCGACAAAGTCTTGGAAATCGCCGGACAAAAAGGTGTATCAAAAATCGACACGTACCTCCTCGTCGGTGGTTCAACCAGAATGCCTCAGGTTGAAAAGAGATTGATCGAAAAATACTCACTAATTTCAGGCGACACTCTTCGTTATTTCGATGTAGACGAAGCAGTAGCAAAAGGCGCAGCCAAGGAAGCCGAGATCGCAAAAATCAAAGGTTTGCTCGGAGGAGAATCTGATACCCCGGGCGAGTCTACGGAACCGCCAACTGAGGCAGAAATCGAGCGAGTTGCCCTACTGACAGGGAAAACGAAAGAGCAAGTACAGGAAATCGCTAACACGACCACCCGCAAGGTTGCTACAAAGAGTTACGGTATTGAAGCAGTAGGAGGCGACAACATATCAAGGGTAACAAACCTCATCATGAAGCAAACTGAGGTTCCCGTAACGGTCTCGAAGGAGTTTGGCGTAATGTCTGACGGGACAACATCGCTCCAGTTAATTGTCTATTCGAACGACGAAACGGAACCGATTGTTGAGCTGGACATGAGTACGAAAGTGGACGAAACGGACTTTCCATTGCCACAAGTACTGAATGCAGGAATGCCCATCCAGATTCAGTTCACTCTTACCGATGAAGGCAAATTACGGCTCTTTGCATACGATCCGACAGGTGGCGGCAGGAAAGAAGCCGAGTTTACACCGGAAGGTGCCTTGACGGAAGAAGAAATGGCTGCAAAAAAACAGCAAAGCGGTTCGCTTCAGGTGAAATAAGCCGACTCTGTATTTCTTGTGCTAATCCTTAACTATGTTACATGATTCGAAGAATAAACCGGTTGTTTTTATGCTGTCGGCAGCCCTCGGTTGCTTGATTGCCGCTGTCCTTGCCGAAGCATTTCTCCTCGCATTGCCGAAAGGAGAACCTATACCGTCGCAAATTCAAGCGGTCTGCCTCACCATCGACGTTTCCGGCTCGATGGAAGGTGCTCCTATGCGTGAGATGAAGGCGGCGGCAAAACGGTTTGTCGATAAACGATCCGGCGATGATCTGGCAATCACCATTTTTAGTAGCAATGCCAATGTTCTCGTGCCGTTTACCCAAAACAGCGGTACATTGAAAAGACGAATCGATGACATAGAAGCAGATGGTGCTACAAATTTTGAGGCAGCACTCAGGGTTTCCGCCGAGGTACTCGCAGGGGCAGGGCGTGAAAATGACAGGATTTTGCTCATTTTCACCGATGGCGAAAACACTGTTGGTAACGAAAACAAGGCAATACAGACAGCACAGCAATTGCGTCGGGACGGAGTACGGATTTTTTCTGTTGCCACAGACGAAGCGGACGTGGTGTATCTTGAAAAGTTAACGGGGGATGAGGACAGGGTGATTTATGCTCGGAGCGGCGAATTGGAAGATGCATTTGACAAAGCGGAAAAAATGATCGGCGTTGCCACTACGATAGGAAACGAAAGTGCTTCGTACACTATTGCTTTCATTGCCACCATTGGTTGGACTGTTTTTGTAGCACTCGGTATCGCTCTTGCTTTGGTTGCTATTCAAAATTATTTTTTGAAGAAGGCACTTTTGCAACCGGATCAGGCGATTTGGATTATTACTGGTGCGATATTGGCAGGAATTGCTGCCGGTATTGTAGCCCAAACGGCGATGACTATTCTTGCGGCAATTCATTTGGGCGAACTCGGTCGAATTCTCGCTTGGTCGGCATTGGGCAGTCTCTTGGCATTCGGAATGGTCTTTGTGATTCCCAATCTCGACAGGACAAAGGCGTTAGGATTTGGTGCATTGGGTGGTTTTCTCGGCTCGATTGGTTTTCTTATCGTGACCGCCATTGTAGGAAATACCGGAGGACGGTTACTTGGTGCATTCATTTTGGGCGCATGCGTTGGCTTGTTAGTGGCAATTGTCGAAACTGTTTGTCGTAATCTATGGTTAAAAGTCGTATATGGTCCAAATGAATCGATCCAAGTTAATCTTGGCTCACAGGTAGTGTCGGTTGGCTCCGGGACAAAGGATACCGTGTTTATCGAGGGTGTTGGTCCGCTTGCCGGAACATTTCGACTCGAAGGTGACAAAATCCGCTATACCGATTCAAAGGGTTCCAAACTTCTCATGCCGGGTAATAACGTTCAGATTGGAGACGTTACGTTGGTCATTTTATCCAAGAATATTCCCGCTTATATTCCGCCTTCGCCAAAAGAAAGTGGCGAAAATCAGGCAAATGTTGCGGTGAGGAAATAAGAATCATACTTTATTACTGTTTTTTATCCTATGTCAGATACACCAATTATAGGTATTGACCTCGGAACAACCTTTTGTGTTGTTGCAACCATCGACGAGATGGGAAGACCGGTCGTCCTCAAAAATAGTGATGGCAAAAGCATCACTCCTTCCGTGATTGCTTTCACCCCGGATCGTGTTGCTTTTGGCGACGAAGCCAAAGGTTTGCAATCGTTAGGCAACGGAAACATCGCATCGTTCTTCAAAAATAGGATGGGCGATAGGAGTTTCTATCTTGAATTTAATGGTCAACGGTATGATGCTACTGCCCTATCGGGATTATTGCTTGGTAAACTGAAAACAGATGCCGAAGCAGCTCTTGGCAAACCGGTATCTAAGGCGGTCATCACGGTCCCTGCCTACTTCAACAATTTCCAACGTGAAGCGACTATTGAAGCCGGAAAACTTGCCGGGCTTGATGTTCTTCGGATTATCAATGAACCAACGGCAGCTGCTATCGCTTATGGAATCGATAAAAGTCGCGAAGACCAAACCCTGCTTGTTTACGATTTAGGTGGCGGGACGTTCGACGTTACGCTTCTCAGAGTAACAACCGGTGCGATTCAGGTTATTGCAACTGACGGAGATCATCAACTTGGAGGTAAAGACTGGGATGGTCGTATCATGCAACATGTTGTCAACCAGTTTCAGGAAGAGTTTGTTTGTGATCCCCTTGCCGATGTCGAGACACTGAACGATCTCCTCGTCCAATGTGAAAATGCGAAAAGAATGCTTTCGGATGCAACCAGTGCCCGAGTTAAAATCTTTTTCGATGGAAATAAAGGCAGTTATACGATTACACGGGATCAGTTTGACACAATGACCACCGATCTCATGGAACGCACGAAAACGCTCTGTAATACCGTTCTCGGAGAAGCAAAAAAATCGTGGACAGGTACGGAAGAACCTGTGTCATGGTCAGACGTTGACGGTGTCCTGTTGGTCGGTGGTTCGACTCGTATGCAACAGGTCGCCACTGCCGTCGAAACCATGTCTGGAAAGAGTGTGATTCGTGGAATCAATATCGATGAAGCAGTTGCCATTGGAGCAGCGATTCAAGCGGAAATCGACAGAGAAGCCAATGTACCGGCTCGATTGCAGGGTAAAACAGCAACCGCAATGTTACCGGGGCGTAAAACCATTCAGGATGTGACCAGCCATAGTTTGGGAATGATCGCCGAAAACCACGACAGATCGCAATATGTCAATGCGATTATCCTATCACGTAATTCGACAATACCGGGTAGTGAAACGAGACCTCTCGCTTTTCGGACATCGGCAAAGAAAGCCCTTGAGATGGACGTTTATCTTCTACAAGGCGAGAGTGAACATCCCGGCGAATGTGCAATCCTTGGTAAATACGTCTTTTCCGACATCACACATGAAAAGGACGGAAATGCTGTTCTTGCAATCACGTACAACTATGACAAAAACGGTATCGTTGATGTTTCGGGTGTTCAGCAATCGACGGGAAAAACGCTTGCGATGCGCAAAGAGCCAGTGCCGGAAGATATGGCTTGGATATATGATTCGCCAAAGAACAGGAAAGGAGCGGCAAGCGAACATCTTACCGTCATTATTGCGATTGACACTTCCGGTAGTATGTCCGGCAGACCTTTCCAGCAAGCAAAAGAGGCGGGAAAAGAATTCCTGCAAAAAATTGATTTATCGTCGTGTTCCATCGGTTTGATAGCAACGCCGGACGGTGCGTGCGCCAGAACGGTGTTAGAGCCGTCGCAAGATGCAAACCGAATTATTCGGGCTATCGACGGATTAACAGACAAATGGGAAACAGGGCACCTGTTCAAGATGATTAAAAATACTCTCGCTCCGTTGGAAGGCGGAAAGTTTGCTATTGTTCTGACTGACGGTCAGTGGGGAACCATAGAAACAATGAAACAGGATGCTGGGGACTGCCATACAGCGGACATAAAAATTGCTGCGCTTGGTTTTGGCGATGTTAATACATCGTTTCTCAAAGCAGTTGCCAACTGGGATATGATTATGACATCCCCGGATAGATTTGTCGAAACATTCTCTTCCATCGCACAGGTTCTCACTCAAGGCGGTGGGCAAGGACGCATTTCTGTTAAGTAACCACTCACTAACAACCTTCAACACACAAAACAGTCATGGTAGAAAATTTATACTTAGATTTAGAACTTTTTCTTGACCCGCCGACAGTTCAGTTCGACGAGTTGAAAAAAGAGTTGAACGAGAAAATTCAGGAATGGAATAAACTGGTCTTCCTTCCGGGGTCGAAATACAAGCACATGTTTCAGATTGCGGATGCTTTCTGTGGGCGGGCAGCACCGCCCCAGCCGCCAGAAGCAACCTTGATCGACATGAGCGTTGAGGCGAGAAAAAAACGTGAAACGGCAGGGAAGCAAGCGGCAGCGATTTACGAAGAGGATGGCATACTCGAACAGGTAGCATACGATGCCCTTCACAAGGAATTTTCACCGTTTTTCAAAAAAGAGACGATAGATTCTTGGCTCACTTTGAAAGTTGAATCGGCGTTTGTTCCTCCTGTGGCACCAGTATATCCAAATGGTGTAAAGGAAGTGCCGAAAGTAGAGATGGACAAAATTGCAACGGACTTGAAAATCATCCTCGGAAATGAAGATGCCAATCTTTACGATTTGCTTCAAGTACAAATAACGGCAACGTTGGAAACAATTCAAAGTACACAAAAATCTGTTGCAGAAAAGGCTGCAAAAAAACCAAAAAGCGGACCGGAATCTGCAAAAGTTGATGCCGAAATTAGAGTGTTGGGACAAGCAAAAATCATTTTCAAGGATGAATTTTCACGACAAGGTTACGATATTGCCAGGAAGCGACGACCTTTCGATAAGCTTGCTGACTCTGTGTTTAGCAGACGGGTGATACAGAAAAACATCTCACATGCAGGATATGTAAAATCCATTGAGGAAGCCCGCCAAGTCGGTTTTTCACAGGCGGAGGCAGAGTGGTATGTTTATGACTATTACATTAACAAACGCAAACTCCCGTTGCCGTGGAGGAATGTTGCCACGTTGTCCAGCCAGCGATGTATCTTAAAGCCGGATCAAGTCAATGAACACAACGTCTACGGCATTGACCTTGGCACGACTAACTCGTCAATCGCCTATATTAATGAAGAAGGTCGCCCCGAAATCATCATGAACTCCGACGGATGTGCCACCACACCATCAGTTGTTTATTTTGAATCTCCGACGAGTGTCGTGGTAGGTCGCAACGCCAAGAGCGCAGGTGCTCTTGGACCGGAAGCCGCTCAACGAGTTGTTTCTTTCGTGAAAACCCAGATGAGCAACAAGGAGTGGACATTCCCCATTGATGGCAAGGAATACTGCCCTGTAGAGATTTCCAGCCTGATTATCAGGAAATTGGCAGAGGATGCAAAGAAACATGTGGGGCACGATGTCAAGGATGTTGTGATTACATGCCCTGCATATTTTGGTGAAATGGAACGCTACCGTACTCGACAAGCAGGCGAGATAGCAGGACTGAATGTCTTGACAATCCTCGATGAACCGGTTGCCGCCGCTCTTTGCTACGGTTTAGAAAATGCAAACCTCAGGGGAAAAAACGTCCTCGTTTATCGTCTTGGTGGTGGCACCTTTGATGCTACCGTCATCAGTTTTGGAGACGACTCAGATAAGATGGACATTCGAATTATTTGTACGGATGGTAGCCACCAACGTGGTGGAAAAGATTGGGATGACATGATCGTTCGATACTACCTAGAGGAATTCGAGAAAGACACGGGAGTGGACATTATGCAGGGTGAGTCACAAGATGTTCACGAACTAATGTGCGATTTGCAAATTGCGGCGGAGCACAACAAGCAAACACTCACGATTCTCAACGAAATCAAACATAAGATCGTCTTCGACGGGACCAAGGCGATAATCAACTTAACAAGAGAAAAGTTTGAAGAAATAACAGCCGACCTCTTGGAGCAGACGATTTATTTTACCGACAGAGTCTTGGAAACCGCCAAGGAAAAAAGTGTATCAAAAATCGACACATTCCTCCTCGTTGGTGGTTCAACTAGGATGCCACAAGTTCAAAAGCGGCTTAGCGAGAAATATTTCCTAACACTTGATGAAACGCTCCTCTACGCCGATCATGTCGGAGCAATTGCTAAGGGCGCAGCCAAAGCAGCCGAGATCACGAAAATCAAAACATTATTTTTCCCCTCTGTATCATCCTAATACATAAAAAACATGTCCGACAATTTATATTTAGAGTTGGAACTTCCCCTCGACGATCCAACTGTCCGTTTCGACGACTTGAAAAAAGAGTTGGGCGACAAAGTTGCGGAGTGGAATAAACTTGCCAACGTTCCGGGATCGAAATATAAGCACATGGTACAGATTGCAACGGCGTTCTGTGAACGGACGCGGCAACCCGAACCACCAGAACCAACCTTGATCGATTTATGGAAAGAGGCAAGGGATAAACGTGAGAAGGAAGGCAAGCAAAAAGTAGCCATCTACGAGGAAAAGGGAATACTCGAACAAGTGGAATACGATGCCCTTCACAGAGAATTTTCGCAGTTTTTCAAAAAAAGCACAATCGATTCTTGGTTCACATTGAAAGTTGAACCACCGTTTGTTCCTCCACCGAAACCAATGCTCCCTAATGGTATAAAGGAAATTGAAAAAACGGAGATGGATAAAATTGCGGCAGACTTGAAAGTCGTCCTTGGAAATGAAGATGCCAATCTTTACGATTTGCTTCAAATACCGACAACAGCAACGTTAGAGACAATTCAAAGTACACAAAAAACCGTTGCAGAAAAGGCAGCCAAAAAACCAAAAAGCGGAAAGGAGTCTGCAAAAGTTGATGCTGAAGTTAGAGTTTTGGGATTAGCAAAAATCATATTCAAGGACGAATTCTCACGACAAGGTTACGATATTGCCAGGAAGCGACGACCTTTTGACAAACTTGTTGACACTGCATTTCAAATACGGGCTCAAAAGAAAAACATTACTCATGAAGAATATGAAAAATCAATCGACGAAGCACGTCAAGTTGGTTTGACTCCGGCTGAAGCAGAATGGTATGTTTATGATTATTACTGCGGTGACAAAAAAACTGACGGCAGTAAGAAAACTCCCAAATGTCCACTGCCGCGACGAAAAGTTGTTTTGCCGCCCAGACAACAGTGCCCCGAATGCAACGCCTTAAACGACGTAAATGCCAAGGTTTGTCGGTGCGGTATTCCACTAAAAATCAAGTGTCCACGATGTGGTCGAGAAGGTTCTTTTGGCGACAAGGCATGTACGCAGTGCAGTTTTCCACTCGGCGATATGCCAATTGCTGTCAAACGCCTTGAACAAGCAAAACAAGCCATTGCCGACGGAAATTTTGAGGAAGCCGACGAACTTATCAGGCAAGTTAATGTCTATTGGAAAGATGCACCCGGTGCCGATGTCGTGCGAAAATCATTGACAGAACTACGAGAGAAAGACCGAAAGGTTAAAGAGCAGATACAGAAATTGGAAGCGCAAATCAAGGATGCCATTGGTAAAAAAGAAGTTTATAAAGCAAGGGAACTTTTTCATCAACTCCGACAAATTCCCGAGGCAGCCGCCCGTTTGCAAACGGAAGAAAAAATTGTAAACCAAACAATTGCCGAAGTGCAGCCTGACACTGCAAAACTTACATCCGTCAATGATCGGTCAGCAAAAACAGAACTCTGCGAAAAGATTCTTAACCGTATAGCCGATTGCCCAGTGGCAAAGGCTGAACTGGGCAAAATTCCGCCACTTCCGCCGGAAAACCTTGTCGCAACCGTTATCCCGACTGGGATTGAATTGAAATGGGCTGCTCCTATCGCCAAAAGTCTGCTCACATTCATCGTTGTTCGTAAAATCGGTGGTACTCCGGCTTCTGTCAGCGATGGTACCCGAATTCAAGATAGTGTAACACATTCCGGTTTTGTTGATTCGACTATTGATATCGGGGTTGTTTATGGCTATACCGTTTTCACTCAACGAGATAAGACCATTGAAACAACGGGCTGTCGTTCCGTCCTCATCCAAAAAATCGAGGATATCGGTAATGTGTCGATCTTACCTGGCGATAGTTCTCTAACCGTTTCTTGGACAAAACAGCCCGCGAGTCGGGGAATGATCGTAACCCGATTCACCGGAAATACAGCGACCGGAAATGGAACCCAGGTTGCCTTGCAAAGTGAAAACAGTTTTGTCGATTCAAACCTTGCCAATGGAACAACCTATTGTTACAAAATTCAAACGGTTTTTCTTGGGATTGACGGAAAAGATTGTTTATCTTCCGGTAAAGCTATTTCGGCAACACCACAAGTCCCCCCAAAGGTCATTGACGATTTAAGGGCGAGTGAAGCAGGCGATGACACGATACTTCAATGGTCGGTGCCGCCTCATGGCGATGTTGTGTTGTTCGATGTGGATACTGAACCGGAAATTCCTGTCGGGACAGTCGAATGGACGACGCTGGTCGTGCTCAAAGAGCGTTACGGGGAATCGATTCCCGTTCGCAATAAAGGACAAACTTCGTGGAAAAATACATCAACAGGTGTTCGTTATATTCTGCCGATCACATTTCATAATGGGCTTGCTGTTTTCGGCAAATCCATTTCTGTCATCAAAATTGATGACGTTTCCGAGCCTAATTTAGATTACATTGGGGACAGACTCCGCCTGACATGGAAATGGCCCAAAGGTCTGCAAAAAGTTCTGATTTCCTATCGACACGATCAACATCCGACAGGCACGGACGATGTTTTGTCTGCAAAAATTGTTTTGAGTCGGCAAGAATACAATATAGAGAGGGCGTGGTTTCTTCCTATTGGACATTCACAGGAATACTATTTTTGCATCTATGCGGTTGTCGAACGAGACACACAAAATGCTTATTCTCGTGGTGTTCCAATCCAAACAACGAAAATAACGATTAAGTATGATCTGTCTATTCGCCGTCCATACATCTATTGGGGACAAATTGAGGCAAAACTTTTCTTGACGATTGTCTCTCCACGTGGAAAGTTTCCCGACATGATCGTCAAGCGGAATTTGGGAAAACCGCCGCTGAACAGAGAGTATGGTGAGCCATTCATCGACATTCCTGCCAAAAGTGGTCGAGAACTGGTTATCCAACTGGACGTTAACCAATTAGAAAAGAATGACTATATCAAGGTTTTCGTCAAGAACAAAGCAGACGAAGATCGTTATGACATAGACTCTCCTCCTCGTGATAAATTGCATTTATGTTTCAAAAAACCGCTATTGCGTCAGTTATATCGTGAAATAATTAATTTGATTTTGAGGAGATCATCGCCATGACCACTTATATTTGCCCATATTGTTTTAGACAAGAGGATACTAACTCCATTTGGTTTCAATGTTCTAACCAGACATGTGTTTTTAACGATGAAGTCCGTGCAGAGTTTATCAATGATCGTCCTCTCAAGCCGGGTGAAGTTGCACCTTTGTCGCGGTACGTTTTTGAAGTTTCGGGTCCTGGACGTGTCGGTCGGTTATTCGGTGCGAAGGCTCGGCGTAGCGCGGACTGTGATGAATGTGGAAGCACTGCTCGCATGCGAGCATGTCCGCACTGCCACAGCCCTTTTCCCAGTGGTATTGAAAACTTGTCCCCAGTAGTAATTGCAGTTGTTGGAAGCAAAACGGTGGGCAAATCGAACTACATTGCCGTATTGATTCAACGCATCCGCGAATTATACGCACGATTCCAGTGGGATTTCGTTGGGCTAGATGATGAGACCGATAAACTCTACAAACGAGTGTTCGCAAGACCTTTGTACGAAGAAGGTAAGGCGGTAGCGGAAACTCAAACGGGACATGCCAATATGGATGTGCGTAGGCCGCTTTTATATACATTAGGTTTTGCTCAGGGCAGAAAATATAAGGCAATTACGTTGGCTTTTTTCGATACGGCTGGTGAAGACTTGAGTGATAAACAAGGCGATTTTGATGTGCTCGGATCCATGACAAAAATCAATCGCTATATTTACAACGCATCAGGGATTATCATACTCATAGACCCACTCAATATTCGAGAAGTCCGTGAAAAGGTCATAGGATCCGGGATTCCTGAAAGTACGATGTCCCCAAAAACAAACACAGTGGCAGGAAGTGTCATTGAACGTGTGGATCGATTGATACAGTACGGCAAAGAGCTTTCGCGAGCCACCAAAATAACTATACCACTCGCTGTTACTTTTTCAAAAATTGATCTGTTGAAGAATAACATACTCGCAGGCGCACCGATTTTCCAAAAAAGCAAACACGATGGCATTTTTAGTTTAGATGACTTTCAACGTATCGACGGTTGTATTCGAGATTGGGTAGATGAATATGACAAACATTTTATGGCAGTAACAGGAAGGTTCAAAGACGTGGCGTTTTTCGGTATCAGTGCTTTGGGAGGCAATCCCGATGAACATAAAAAACTGGCTTTCGCGAAACCGAATCCGATTCGCGTTGAAGACCCGTTACTGTGGTTACTGTGGAAAAAAGGGGTTATAGATAAAGGGAGATAGCAAATGAGCAAATATGAACTATTACAGTGGAAATTCACTGCCTGTCAGTACAATATCGAGGGCAGTAACGGTTTCAATACGTTTTCTATGTCGGAAGGACTAACCGCAGACGACAAGGCGGACTTGTGTCGTAAGGCTGGGTCTTATACTCCACCAGATGGCCTACCATTTACGCCAACACAGGAAGAGATTAAGACTTTGTTCCCGGTTGTTTTTTCGTCATTTCAATTACGGTCAGGGAAACATGCGGTTGTTCAAACCGTTTATGTCGGTCAAAGTTATGCTGAAAATCGTTGGGGGAACTTCTTTTCACATGCCTTAATCTCGCCATCCGACTTGTTACCATTTTATCCAATTCAACTTTTTAATTCGCCGTTATTCAAGAGTGGGCTTACCATAGAAGAGTTACAAATAAACACTACCCCGCCTTTATTGTCGCCCATCGAAATGGACGAAGCGAATCTCCGTGATTTTTCAACAGAACTTCCGCAATTCTTGGGGGATGATCCCTCCCGCTCCAAGATATTAACATCACTTCTCGCTGCCGTCAGAGATGGGCACCGTTCGGGTAAGCCGTTAATTTTGAGAGATTCCCCTAACAATATTCCATTGTGGCTCGCCGCAATTCAATATGCATTTCCGACACGTCTTGCTGGTGAAATTACGTTCACGACATACGTGCATGCCTTGTCCCATGGCGAACGTTTTCATATTACAACAACGACTGATAAATCGCTTCAAATTGATTCGCCGACAATGTCAGCGACAAACCATGTTTTCGATTTTGCAAGCGGCAGTTTCCCGGCGATTCCGGCAAAATCTAATCTATTTATCAATGAAATAAAGTGTGATGAGCCGCAGTATCCCGGGAGAGACATGCGAACGATACAACGGTTCTTACAAACACTTCGTTGCAAAATTGCAGACGACTCCATTGAGAAATCAATTGTATTGTACAAATTTCTAGAATGGAATACTCCACTCAGCAATCAAGCATTGCAGGCGATACTCGATTTTTGTTTTCAGCAAGACATTACAGTTAGGCAGCAATTTGTCAGTAAAATTCTGCAAAAAGAGCATATTTACGATGTCGATACACTGGAGATGTTGTTGCCAAAACTCTGGAAAATCATTCTGGAGTCGAAAAGTAATGATTTCGTTAAATTGTTCTATGATTTCTTTGTAAAGCAATTCGAAAATAATGTTGCCCCATTTGGATGGTCTGACGGCAGCAGTCGATTTGGAGTGATAGACCATTTTCTCGAAAAACACGGTGGCGGAGTCGGAGTAAAATTGTTGGAGTACGTGAATTGTTTAGTTAAACAAACCGCTGATGCAGAAAAATACGTTTGTCTTCATTACGCATTGAATCTCTGCTTATATTGTCGTGATTCCTCTCATTTTTGTGAAGAGATTGAAGTATCGCCATTATCGAGACTGGAAAAAAGAAAATTGGAACAGTTCTTTAATCAATCACTCGATTTTGTGGTATCAAAATCATTCAGTGCCGAAATTCACAAACATACAGTCGGTATTTTAACGAAAAAATGTGGACATGACGCATCCATCGTCCAGTATTACTTGAGACTCATAACAAAATATGGTGGCACGGATCAATGGAAATATGGCAAACCAGCCAAGGAACAGGGAACCGCATTTGCCAAATACGTATTCAATGATGCCACTGATGCAGAATGGAATATGTGGCTCGGCGGATGGCCGCCCCCTCCTAGCAAGCCGTATCACAAAACTTGGTCTGGAAAAATCTTTTCCACGAACCAATTATGGTCAATTTTTGACATCAATGTTTATACACGGGGTACATCAGCATTGGAAAAGAAAAAGAAATGGGAACACCTTCTTAATATTCGAAAAATGCTTGAAGCACTTGCATCATCGACAAAAGGGAAAAAAAGGTTGAAATTCATGAGCATACCCACATGGATGGATATTTGGGGCAATTTTGTATTGTATGCAATCATGGCATCTATCGTAATAGTATCTATCGGTTTACTCATCTTTCTCTTTGCTGGGCGTTCATCCAGTGATCAAGTACTCGATCCGATATTGAGTGAACAAGCCACTAATGACACTAATGATGTCCCACTCAATCAACCTACAAAATCAGCAACACCAGCAGAAAACAAAACACAAGACAAGCCGGCACCAGATGGAAAAAATCCGACGGAAACAAAAAAATCGCAACTGAGTAATAGTGTTGTGAAGTCAGAAAACGACACTAAGCCAAATCCTGACGATGTAAAACCAGTGAGGGCAGATATATCTGATCCCGACGGCAATAATACTGATTCCAAAAACGAAGATAGTCTGGAATCAGAAAGCCCCGCTAACACGCTTGTGGAGCCGAGTGAGTCGGAAACGTCCGTGAAGCTTACCTTCCCTGAAAATACCCCCAATATGCCTTAATCCATAAATGTTTTATTTAATAATTTCCCTCTATGATTGAATCGTTCATAGCCCCATTAATACTCCTGGTTGTTTTTACTGCTCCGTTGATTTATCTGTATCGAGTGGTTTATTTGCTACGTCAATACCATTGGGCATCCGAGCAAGCGCGGCAACATACAATATGTCCAGCGTGTCATCGTGTGGTCCAGCTTACTTTTTTTATGTGCCCTGACTGCAATCAAGCGAATGAACTCATTCCGACGGAAAAGGAAGTTTTTTATCAACAATGCTCCTGTGGAAAAATGCTTCCCAAGATTCCACAGCATGGCAGAAACGAACTTGTTGCGCTCTGCCCAAATCATCATCCGAATTATTATCCTATCAGCAAATATGCCGGCACCTATCCGGAAGTGGTCATCCCTATAGTTGGTGGGACATCTACGGGGAAAAGTGCTTTTCTCGCTGCTTGGACGGTATATTCGCAGGGCCAATTACAGTTTCAACACGGAGTTGGTGTTACTTTTCCTTTCAAAGGTAGTCCAGAGTATGCCAAAGATTGTATCCGACGGTTTCAAAAAGGAGTTCCGCCCATCAAAACTTCTATTGTTAATCCTTGTGCTCTTGGCATGGACATTGTTTCACGTACAAATCGAAAAGGACTACGGCTCTATCTTTATGATGTAGCTGGTGAGGTGTTCGATCCACTAGGAGGTGCGTCTGAAAATGCCCTGGCACCATTTGAGTATTATGATTTTATGGACGGTGTAATCTTTGTCATTGATCCTTTCTCCACACCAGTCATCCGGCAAAAATATTCCCAATCCCTGTCAAATTTTGGAACGTCTGACAAACCAACTGATGACACTTGTGAAAAATTCATTCGCGGTTTGTATGAACACAATTTAGCTCGTAATGAATATCACTTTGCCTCGTGTGCCGTTGTAATAACCAAGGCGGATGCCAAGGATGATAAATATAATTTAGACCTCGACTCATTGATTGGTGAAGTGGCTGCAAAAACAAAAATGCGAACTGAACCCGATTTAAGTTTCGAAGATGCACTGCACGAAGTCTGTGCAATGCAATTACAGAATTGGGGAATGGGACGTGTGTTAGATTTGCTTGAAGGGCATTTCAAAGAAGTTCGATGTTTTTCTGTATCGGCTTTTGGACACAGTCCGCAGACTGACATCCCTTTTGCTTCGCGACGTGTCGAATTGCCGATCCTTTGGTTATTGAAAAAACAACGACAGACGATATTTACATCCAGATAAAACTTTCCAAAATCAACATTTTACTCCTCCCCTAACCATTTTAGAAACATGAATATGCAACGGCAAGATGGAAAAGTATTAAAGAACGCGTCTCGTTCGAAACGCAGACTACCGCTTTTATTGCGACTGTGCTTCGCAATTATCGCTGTGATTGCACTGGTAATTATCCCGACAATGTTTAATCGTGCGAATGGCTATACATTACTCCACTGGGCGGCATACGATGGAAATCTCGAAATTGCCAAAATGCTCATCTCTATCGGAGTAAATATCAATGCCAAAGATAAATCAGGAGATACCTCATTTCACTGGGCAGCAGAGAGAGGTGATGCTGAATTTGTCAAATTGCTCGCGTCTAAAGGAGCAGATGTTAATATGAAAAACAGAGACGGTTTTACACTACTCCATTGGGCTGCTGCAAAAGGTGACGTTGAAATCATTAAATTGCTTGTTTCCAAAGATGCAAATGTCAATGCGAATGATTCAAGTGGCGATACACCGTGCCACTGGGCGGCAGACAAAGGAAACATTGAAACCGTCAAATTACTCATTTCCGAAGGAACAGATGTCAATGCGAAAGACAAAAATGGTGCCACTTTGCTCCATTGGGCAGCAGAAAAGGGAAATGTAGAAATTGCTACATTACTCGTTTCTAAGGGGGCAGATGTCAATGCAAAAGTCCCAAATGGAGATACTCCATCTCATCGGGCAGCAGCAAAGAGTAATGTTGAAATTGTCAAATTACTCATTTTCGATGGAGTAGATGTCAATGCAAGAGACAAAAATGGTGCCACATTGCTCCATTGGGCGGCTGAAACAGGGAATCTTGAAATCGTCGAATTACTCATCTCCCAAAGAGCAGATGTTAATGTGAAAATTCCAAATGGGGATACTCCTTCCCATTGGGCGGCGGAGAAGGGTAACGTAGAAATTGTCAAATTACTTGTTTCCGAAGGGGCAGATGTTAATGCAAAAAACAAAAATGGTGCTACTTTGCTCCATTGGGCAACAGAACAAGGGCATATTGACATTGTCAAATTGCTCGTGTCAAAAGGAGCAGATGTCAATACACCAACTTCCGATGGTGATACTCCATTTCTTTGGGCGGTGGAAAAGGGCAACGTTGAGATAGTCAGATTATTTGTTTCCGAAGGGGCAAATGTTAATGCCAAAAACAACAGCGGCGACATGTTATTTCATTGGGCAGCAGGCAAAGATAACATTGATGTTGTCAAAGTGCTCGTTTCCGCAGGTGCGGATGTTAATACAAAAAACAAAAATGGTGATACATTACTCCACTGGGCTGCTGAAAAAGGTGACGCTGAAGTCGCCAAATTACTCGTTTCAAAAGGTGCCAGAGTCAACATACAAGATTCAAACGGCGATACTCCTTTCCATTGGGCAGCAGCAAGCGGGAACTTTGATGTAGTTAAATTTCTCGTATACGAGGGAGCAGATGTTAATGCAAAAGACATAAAGGGTGATACACTACTTCACCGGGCAGCAGAAAATGGGGACGTTGATGTCATTAAATTGCTCATAGCCAAAGGAGCCAATGCCAATACACAAGATTCAAGCGGCGAAACTCCATTGCATCGGGCAGCGGCAAAAGGGAACATTGATGTTGTCAAGTTGCTCATTTCCGAGGGAGCTGATATTAATATGAAAAACAAAAACAGTGGTACTTTACTTCACTGGGCGGCAGAAAGAGGAAATCGTGAAATCCTAAAATTACTGGTTTCTAAAGGGGCAGATATCAATGCAAAAGACAAAGATGGTGATACTCTGTTCCACTGGGCTGCGGCAAGAAATAACGTTGAAGTTGTCAAATTACTTGTTTCCGAAGGGGGCGATGTCAATGCGAAAAACAAACATGGTGGTACTTTACTCCACTGGGCGACAATTAAGGAAGATATTGGAGTCATTAAATTGCTTATTTCCAAAGGAGCCGGTATCAATACCTACGATTCGAATGGCAATACGCCATTTCACTGGGCTGCCGGAAAAGGGAATGATGAAATGGTCAAATTGTTTGTTTCCGAGGGGGCAAATGTTAATGCAAAAAATCAAAATGGCGGCACTTTACTCCATTGGGCAGCAGAAAATGGGAAACTCGATATCACGACACTACTTGTTTCCAAGGGAGCCGTTATTAAAGCAAAAGATGGAAGTGGTAGTACCCCGCTCCATTGGGCAGCGTATGGGGGAAATGTTGAAGTTGTCAAGTTTCTGCTCACTCGTGGAATAAATATTAACGTTACAGACGACGATAATAGAACTCCGCTCCATTGGACGGCACGTGGCAATGGGAATGCCAGAGTTGCCGAATATCTCGTTTCTAGAGGAGCCAGTGTTAACGCCAAAGATAGAGATGGCAGGACTCCACTCCATCGGGCAGCAGAAAAAGGTGACGTTGAATTATCAAAATTTCTCGTTTCCAGAAACAAGGCTGGCATTAACACAAAAGATAATGGCGGTAAGACTCCACTCGATTTAGCAAGAGAAAGGGGAAATGGAGTAGCTTCCTATCTTGCAAGTCTAGTGCCTGCTCCCAGAGTACCCGCTCCGCCACGACAACCACAGCCACAACCCCCTACCCAACCTCGACAACGTGTTGATCCAAACGATGTTATTCGAACTATTAACAACGTGGAGAGGATTATACGATCATTTAGATAGTTTATGCTTACGATTCCACCAATAGAATCCATGACGGTAAACGAATTAAGCGAGTTGAATTTTCAACTCGTTAATGCGGTCGTTCGTGTCAATACGGCGATTCGAGAACGAAGTACCGGACAACAAGAGCCGAGATTTCGTGGAGTGACGTTCAACAGTACGACACGGACAATCGCTTGGCCTGGCGGTGGAAAATCTTTCAGCAAACGTGCGGTTCGGCGTTTTTTACTGCTACGAGAGTTGTTGTTATCAGAATCAGGAATTATGTCAGGACATGAAATAAGCCAGAACGTTTGGGGCAACGAAAGTATTTCATGGGACTGTGTGCGGAAACTGGCGGAAAACACGGGTAAAGACCTTGAGGATTCTCTGTGTATTTTACGACTTGAAGTCGAAAAGGAGCAAGTGAAAATATTGGAAATATAGGTTTCCAAAACTTTCCATTCCCGTAAGATAAAATGCAGGGACTGTAATGGTTTCGATTTTCGATGTGTCAAGAAAATGAGTTTCAAGGTATCAAAAAGTGATTTGTGTAGTTCTTGCCGAAAAATTCATCCAATCATGAATGACGGAAAGCCCAGCGATCTTTCGGTAGAGGATTTCCTTGATAGCAAAGGATATAACAATCCTATGGGCGGGTTTATTATTGGGAATCATGCGGTGTTGTGTTATTTAGAGGAAAACGGCGGTTGCTCAACCTGTGTAAGTTTACTAAGACGTGCTACTCAATCATAAATCGAAATCAAAAAGTAGGTTTCAAAGGAAATTTTTATGGCTATTATAGATACTGGAAAGATAAGACAGTCCGCACAGGCATTGATGGCGAAGGCGGGAGAGATGGGAAATTCTGCGCGTGCATTACCACTTATTGTAGAAGAAGCGGCGGCAACGGGCGGTCCTCAATTACAACAATTCGTAGCACAGGTACGCGATGCTGCGCTTACAGCCGGAGCTCAACAAGATACGATTCAGCAAATAGCGATACAAATGATGGCTTACGCCGATAAAGTGGATGGAGGAGGTTGACTGAATGAGGAGGTCACAACCGTTTCTGCTTTATGCAACATAATGTTCGCTGGTGCAATAGGAGTAGCTTCGCCATCGAAGGCAGCAAAAGCCGGTGCGTCTGTAGCAAGAAGAATCCCACCCGGAACCGATGAAGTTGCCGCCCAAGGTTTGCAGGCGGCGGCAAATATGGCAGTGATCGGTGCAGGAGAATTTATGGAAGCAACGGTTCGACAGCATGGAAAGAATCCTGCCGTTGCATTGAACAAACAACAAATAGATTTACAAATTCAACAAAATTCAAAAATCAATAAAAGAAATCAATGATTGAAACCCTGATTTTCATTGCGGTTGTTTTTGTTCTGTTGAAAATTGCGCAAGAAAAATTCGGACACACACCCTTCGGGAGAATTGGCGGGGAAATCCTGCGATTGCTGCTTTATATGTGCCAATTGCTTTTCTCGATAGTGTTTTGGCTCATTGCAGTGTTGCTACAAGTAGTGTTTCCGAAAAGTGATTCAAACAAATTTTTGAATTGGGTCAAATCCGCATTTGCAGGATTCGCATTTCCGGGATTCGGTTCATTTTCACGGTTCGGATCTGCCAGAACCATTACGGATATGTGGAAAGATAAATTGTGTGGGTATTCAAGTATAGACGGAATTCACGCACCTCTTGGTTGGACAGCAGATAGACAAGAAGTTTTGTTTGAACTCAGCGATGATCCGCCACACGCCGTACTTGCGGGGACGGCAGGCTCTGGAAAGTCAAATTTACTCCACGTACTGATACAGGGATTACTTCACCGTTTTTCACCGGACGAACTCCATCTTTATCTTTTGGATTATAAAGATGGAGTCGAGTTTAATATGTACGCAGGGGCAAAAGTACCGCAGATTAAATTTGTTGCAACGGTCAACGATTCTGAATACGGTATAAATGCGCTCAAGTATTTTCAAGATGAAATTACTCGCCGTAATAATGAATTTAAGGCAAACAATGCAAAAGATATTAGTGTAATGAGGAAGACTACGGGCAAACAGATTCCTCGCATATTGCTAATTATTGACGAATTTCAAGTTTTATTAAACGATGCGGCAGTAACAGAAGAAGCATACAAATTGTTCAGCGATATTCTTAAACGAGGACGATCTGCCGGAATTCACGTTTTGCTCGCAACTCAGTCATTAAGCGGTTTACGCGGATCAATAACAGGTGGATTTGATACGTTAAAAACACAGCTCGGTTATCGCATCGCCTTGAAATGCAATCAAAATGATTCGATGATGGTGCTTGCTCACGACAATTTAGAAGCATCCACATTGGAAGCAAAAAAGGAAGCGATCATCAATAAACAAAACGGGCTAAAAGAAGCAAATGTGAAATTTAATATTCCATTTGCTGAACCGACGATTTGCGTGAAACATTTACAGGATATTTCTACACAATTAAAGCAATATGGATATATTGCAGACACAAAGATTTTCGATGGAGCGTGCCTCCCTGCTGTCGCTTCTAGACAGCAATTTAGCAAATTCAAAGGAAAGATCCTTCTTGGCGAACAACTTTCCTTTGAATCCGAATTACTTGCTTTTCAATGGGAACGTTTTCAGGGAAATAATCTTTGCGTTACAGGGATTGACGATAACATTCGGAAAGGGATGTTGTATTCTGTGTTGCTTTCAGTTCAACAAGGGAACATTTTTGATCGTGTGGTTTATTATAATTCTACACCTAATTGCCCGGCAATTAATTTTAACGGGTTTCCAAACGTGGAAATGAAGAATCACACTTGGGATTGCAACATTGCACCATTGATTCACGGGATATCGACACAACGTACTTTGTTGATTATCAACTCACTTGACAGTGCTCGGACTTTGTATCCAAAGAAAAAAGAGTTTGTTCCGAAAGCGACACCGACTATACCAGCAGATTTCCTTAAAGAATTTCTCGATAAAGGACCACAATCCGGCTCATTTGTTCTTGCATTTGTAGATAATTGGGGACGTTTTAACAATAGCACAAACAATGATTATTTGGAAAATTTTGAAATGTATATTGGATTCTGCCTCAATGAAGACGATGCAGGTAGTTTGATTACGGGGCGTATCGGCAAACCATTTAGAGGATTAGATCAACCGAACAAAGCGGTATTTGTAGATCGACAAAGAAATACGCAAACACTGTTTAGACCATTTGTAATACAAAAATGAAAATAACTACTGGTTCTCACACACCCTTATAACATAGAATACCCTACTATTATGGCTGACAATTTATACCTGGAATTGGAACTTTTTCTCGACCCGCCAATTACCAATTTCGAAGACTTGAAAAAAGAGTTGGGGGGAAAGATTACGGAGTGGAATAAGCTTGCCAACGCCGACCACAAATACAAACACATGGTTCAAATTGCTGATGCGTTTTGTAAACGGATAGAACAGCCCAATCCACCAGAGCCAACTCTAAAGGCTATGGGCGAGGAGGCGTGTAAAACACGCGAAAGAGATGGAAGGAAAGCGGCAGCAGAATATGAAAGAGACGGCATACTCGAACAAGCGGCGTATGAGGACCTCGTCAAAAAATCTTCCAAATTTTTCACTGAGAAGACAGTTGCTTCTTGGTTCAATTTAAGACCTGAACCGCCGTTTGTCCCACCCAAGAAACCAACGTATCCAGGTGTGACGGAAGTAGATACATTGCAAATGAAGGAAATCGCGAGAGACTTGGGAATTTTCCTAGGCAATGAAGATGCCACTCTTTACGATTTACTCACATTACCGGCGACAGCATCACTGGAAAAGATTCGAGAGGAATGGAAAAAGGCGAGCGATGTGAATCATAAAAAACCTAAGGGAACTGCAAAGGTAGATGCGGAGCAACGTCTTCTAGGAAAAGTTAACACAATTTTCAAGAACAACACGTCCAGAGAAGGCTATGATATTGCCCGCCGCCATCAACCTGCCAAAAAATTAGCGGATTCAGTGTTCAACATACGTGCTTCAAGGGGAACTATCACGCATGAGGAATATGAAAATTCTATTACAGAAGCACTTCAAGTTGGTTTGTCCAAAGAAGAGGCAGAGTGGTATGTCTTTGAATATTATCGCAAACGAAAATGCCCGCCGCCGAGGAGAAGGGTGATTTTGCCGCCCAGACAACAATGCCCTAACTGCTACGTCTTAAACGACATTAATGCTAAGGAATGCACTAATTGTAAAATACCGTTCGACTGTCCAAAATGTGGGCAAAAAGGGAGTTTTGTTGCCGGTAAGGTCTGCAAATGTGGTTTTGCACTCGGTGACATGCCAATTGCGCTCAAACGTCTCGAAGAGGCTAAACAAGCCATTGCCGCCGGAAACATTGAAGACGCGGACGAATTGCTCCGACAGGCGGAAGTCTATTGGAAAAACTCTCCCGGTGCTGAAGCGTTGCGAAAATCGCTGGGGGAATTAAAAAAGAAAAATGAGGAAAAGAAAGTAGAAGCGGTGCTCGCCTCCGCACAAAAGGCTTTACAGGCGAAAGACATTGAAACGAGCGAAAAGCATCTGTTCGCTGCGAAACTGCTTAATCCGCAACTCGTTCAGATTTCTGTTCTTGAAAAACAACTGACGGAATTGAAGAAGCAGATTCAGAAAGAAAAAGCAGATTTAATTCTTGAGACCGTTTTGCCTGCTAAGTCCCTCACTGCCAATGTAACACCCGCCGGTACTGTCAAACTGACATGGGCTGCTGCTACTATTTCCAAACCGACTGGAAATCAAAAAGTTGACATCAGTTATATTGTTGTCCGGAAAGCAGACTCCATTCCTGGATCAGAAAATGACGGAGAAACAATCGTTAATACGCAGGAACTTCATTTTGAAGATACGACAACCAAAGTAGGACAGGTTTATGGGTATGCTGTATTTCCTTCGGCGTTCGGCACTACAAAATCAAAAGGTACGTCCAGCAATAAAATTATTCGTACGGCTCCAGTTTCCCAATTGCAAATTTCTCCCAGTGATGGAACAATTCGCCTTACATGGCAAGTCCCCAACAAGGCGGCACAAATTGCCGTTATTCGAAAAAAAGGAGCGATCCCCAAGGATATCAAAGATGGTGAGCGTATTTCGATGGGAAGTGCCTTAAACGGCTGTGTGGATAATAACCTTGTCAACAATCAGACATATGGATATTTGGTTATACCGCTGTTCAAGGGTATCCAGGGAGAAGAATTGCCAGGAGTACCGACAACGGTCAGTGGAACCCCACGCACATTACCACCGGCACCGACAGAAGTCCTCTGGCAAATTGGTGAACAAGGATTCGACATTCAATGGAAAGTTATTCCTAATGGCGATTTCAAATTTTATTTGTCGGAGTCGCCGTTAGGTAAAAAAGGCGATACCGTCGAATTGCATGATCCTGTTTTCTCAAATGTCAAAGAAATCACCGCTTGCGATTATTCCCAGGGTCGAGGGAATTATCCGACATTGCTCACGAAACCTTTTTATTTGACTCCGGTTTCCCGAAATAAACATATCGCTCTATTGGGAGAAGCCGTACTGGTTATTCCAGTACGAAATGTAACAAATTTCAAAATCGACAGAAATGCCGGAGATATTTTCCTGACATGGGACTGGGGTACAGCAGAAGAAGTACTGCTTGTTTATCGTACCGATGGTTTTCCCGTTTCATTGGACGACGAAAGAGCCATCCAAATTAAAGTAACTCGCGCAATGTACCAAGACGACAAGGCGTATATTATGAGACGTGTCGGTAGTGATAATTATTATTTTCTCGTGGCTACCGGTGCTGACGATGGGAAAAAACGCCTCTTCTCCACACCGCAACAATACCGAAGTGTCGGAAGTATAGACCGCACCGTACTAAAATATGAATTTGTTACAAAAAAAACTATTTTTGGTAGCCCCGTGTCTCATCTTTTGCGAATTTCCATAGTGAATGGTAAATCGGGAATACCGGAACTTGCCCTTTTTAAGCGAGTGGGGCGACAACCTCTTCGCAGAGAAGAAGGTTCTTTTGTGAAAAAAATAGAACATAACGCAACCGCCGCAATCGAAATACCGCTCCCTAATGAAATCATCGAAAAAAACACTTACTACAAACTTTTTCCTTTCAACCCCGGAGATGTGGAAATGATTACGATCAATCATCCCGCATCAGACAAAATGAAATTTTAACTATTTTTGAATTATGATGTTCATCCTTGGATTCATCACCATCATTGTTATCACCTTCGTCATTTGCGTTGCCATTGGCACCGTCGTTGGCATCGGTATCGGCATCGGTATGGATAATGGCAGCGACATTGGTGCTGTCATCAGCAAAGCCTACAGCAACATTGTTGGCAATGTTAAGGGTACTGGCAACGGTATCGCCATTGGTACCGTCGTCGGTGCCATCATAGGTATCTTTATTAGCGGTTTCATCGGTATCCTCGGTACTGTTGTCAACACCGGTACTGGTACTAGTGCTTTGCTAGGATTTTCCGGTGTCTGCGTCGTTGCATTCATTGGTAATGTCATCGGTTACACGGTGGCAATCAGACGTGGTACGGTCTTTGTGCGAAAAGTTTACTGTCCCTTTTGCTTTGAATCCATAAAGTTGACGGAGATTAAGTTTTTTTGCAAACATTGTAATGTAGCCATTCATCATGAACCTTCGTTTTTAGAAAGATGTGGTATCATCCGCTTATCCAGTATGCGATGCTCATGCGGTCATGTCTCTGCTTTCAAAGTTTGCCCACATCCAGACTGCGGGTTAGAGTTGCCGAATCAGATTGCAGACCTTCCTGATATTTCCATTGCAATCATTGGAGCAGCTGGCGTAGGAAAGACTCATTATATTGCGTTACTTATTCAACGTATTAAGGAACTGACAGACGTTTTCGACTGGTCATTGACTCCCATAGACAACGAAACCGTTACAAGATATACCAGGGAATTTTATGAGCCACTGTTTAATCATCACACAACTATCCCAGCGACTCAGGCGGGAGAAAGGATCCGTCCACTCCTCTATTCGCTCCGTCTGAAAACCCGACTCCCCCATTTGTTTAGCCGTCTGAACGATAGTTTGCCAGGCTTTCTCCGTCTGAAAAAGCAAAAAAAAATCATGCTTGCTTTTTTTGATACGGCAGGCGAAAATATCAATAAAGAACTCCATGAGATGGACACCATCGGACGCTATGTTTGTAACGCAGCTGGCATCATTTGTCTGCTTGATCCTTTGCAAATGTCTCTGGTTCGAGAAGAACTTCAGAGAAAAATAGAATTGCCGCCACAAACAACAGATACGGCGCAGGTACTCAATCAGATGTTTCGGCTCATTCAGTATGGGTTTAATGTACAAGGGCGCAAAATGACGCGAAATGACCAAGTACCCATTCCTTTGGCAGTTACATTTTCAAAAATTGACGCAATTTCTGCACCTGATGAAAATTGTCCGCCAACACTGCTTCATGAATCCAACGCTCTCTATCAGGAAAGCAGACACACTGGACATTTGAACCTTGGAGATTTTATTAATATCAGCGATCATATGCGGGATTGGCTTGATGTGGTGGACAAGTCACATGAAATTAAGCAAACGTGCAACCATTTTGAAAAATGCGTTTTTTTCGGTGTTTCTGCCCTTGGGGAAAATCCAACGGTTTCAGGAACAAAAGAAGTATTGTCTCGTGATCCACGTCCTCGCCGCGTCGAAGACCCTTTCTTGTGGATTTTGAGTCAATGTAAATTAGTTGATGTAGTGTCGGATTAGGTATTCGTTTCATATCTGAACGAAAAGAATTTTTAACAATTTTTTGATTATGAGCATTTTCGTGCGAAAAATCTATTGTCCCTTCTGTTTTGAGTCGATCAAACAGACGGACATTCGGTTTTTATGCAAACATTGTGGTGTAGTTATTCCTCGCGAACCGTCATTTTTGGAAAAATGTGGTATCGTTGGGTTGCCGAAGAGCATGCGTTGTCAGTGTGGTAAGGTTTCTACGTTCAAGGTCTGCCCACACACTACAGACTGCGGGTTAGAATTGCCAAGTAAGATTGGCGACCTTTCAGATATTACCATTGCGATCATCGGAGCCGCTGGGACAGGAAAATCTCATTATATTGCTTTGCTTATTCAACGCATTAAGCAACTAACAAACGCTTTCGATTGGTCATTAACTCCACTTGATAGCGAAACCGTTACAAGATATACCAGAGAGTTTTATACGCCTCTGTTTGAAGACCATACGACAATCCCGCCAACACAAACAGGAAAAATTCGTCCACTCATCTATTCTCTTCGCTTGAATAATTGTCTTCCTAGTTTTTTGCGACACGTGAACGACTGCCTTCCCAGTTTTCTACGCTTAAAAAATCATAAAAAGGTTATGCTGGTGTTTTTTGATACAGCGGGCGAAAATTTCAACATAGATACACATGAATTGGATACCATTGGACGCTATATTTGTAACGCAGCTGGAATTATTTGCTTGCTTGATCCGCTACAGTTGTCTCCGATTCGAAAGGAACTTCAGGGAAAAATTGAGCTGCCCCCTCAAACCACAGATACGTCGCAGGTACTCAATAAAGTATTCGAATTGATAGAGCATGGTTTTAAGGTGCAAGGGCGCAGAATGACTCGCAATGACCAAGTGCCAATTCCTTTAGCAGTTACATTTTCAAAGGTAGATGCTATTTCTGCACCGGACCAAAATTGCCCTGAGACATTGCTCCAAGAAACAAATATTATTTATCAGGAAAGCAGACATTGTGGACATCTGAATCTTGGTGACTTCAACAATATCAACGACTATATGCGTGACTGGCTTGATGTCGTGGACAAATCGAATGAAATTAGGCAACCATGTGCCAATTTTGAAAAATGCGTTTTTTTCGGAGTGTCTGCCCTTGGCGAGAATCCCAAAACATCAGGAACAAAACAAACATTGTCTCGCGACCCACGTCCCCGCCGCATCGAAGACCCTTTTTTGTGGATTTTGAGCCAACGCAAATTGGTCGATGTAGTGTCGGATTAATAATCATTTAACCCAAAGATCGTTTCATAACAAAAGAAGAATTGGAGGAAAACATGAGATTATTGCAATGGATATATGCTTCCTGCTGTTGGAGTATTGAAGGTAACGTCGGTTTCCAAACTTTCTCCCATTCAGAAGGATTGACACCAGATGAAGTTAAGGAACTCGCTAAACTCTTTGGACGGTACGAACTTCCAGCCGATGTCAGCCTCCAGCCTGATGAAGAAGAAATTACTGCTAAATGTCCAGCACTCTTTTATTCTGTTACGCTAACCACAGGGCGAAAAGCAATTTGTCGGGCAAATTACTTGGGACAGACTTGGTATAGTGGGCGTGGGGGCAATTTTATCGCGCATGCCTTGATCCTAGAAAAAGGCGAGTGGTCAGCCAATATCTTTGACTATATCGATTCACCACTGTTTTGGCGAGATTTTCCGCAAAACATCAAGGATAAATCCTTGCAAATGAAGGAAAAAGACACAACGGACTGGAAAAAGCCTGACTTTCTTCCAGTTTTATCTCTGAATGATCTCAATGGAAAATTTACATCGGAGGCATTTCGCACTTATATGACGAAACCCGAAGGCAAGGAACAACTGAGTCTTTTGCTTGGAAGAGCGTTATATCAAAAAGCCGAAGCAGGTCCGCAACCCTTCAAAACCCTTCCAATGGAGGCAGCGAAGACGACTGCCGCATTAGCCTATCTACTCCCAGTAGGATTACTAAATCAGCTGAATATCGCTACGTACTTGCAAATATCTGGAAAACCGATCAGTTTTTACAAACACTACTCATTTTTCGGCACAGATTCGTCATGTCGAGAGGTCGATTCTTCTCAGTCGGTAGCGGCCATTCTTGACGCTTGTTTGCAAGATCAACTAGGGTTTTGGCGTTTCTTTGATTCATTCAGTGGTGCGCAGCCGAAGGAATTGGAAACGATTGCCAAGATTTTTTTATTGCAAACTTCTTCAAACGAAACGCTAGGGGCTACAGAATTTTTCCGGTTTGCCGACTTAATACAAAAGCATCGTTCCTCTCCCGGAGCGGAGATTCTCTGCAAGCAAGCGGATGTTCGAGCAGATAGTTTGATCACGTCAAAGACACTTTCTACGATTTGTCCAATTCTGTGTCAGTTGGAATCGGTAACAGGGAAAAAATGTCTGACATCAAACATCTTTTTGCAATTTTGCATGACTTTGGTTGACAGTCCGTTCGGAACCGCCCAGGTACTAGAGGAATTTGAAAAATACGACCAGATGACCTCAGGACGCTTGGTTTCCTGTTGGACGGTTGCATCTCATTTTCAAAAAATCGCTACACTGGGAATAGAAACTGCCTCCTCTTCAAAATCAGGCACTGTTTTTCGCCAAGCAACTCTGTTGGCTGTTAGCAAAAAGGCATTTGAAAAAACAGGGCTTTCCTTAGAAAATGTCCGAGTCAAATTTCCAGATGAAATCCAAAAATTAGTTCTTGGCATTTTATCGTCTCAAGAGACGTTAACAAATCTGTTACAATCTGGTCGGTCAATAGACGATGTGGTTCAGTGGTGGGTGACGATATATCACTGCGATTCCAAGTCTCCTTTGCTTCCAGGGGTTATTGCTCAAAAATTATCAAGCCTCACCTCTTCGGATGCAATGTTCATTCGCAAAGAAATGCTAAAACGAGGATTCGAGGATGCAGTATTAAACGAATTATATCGCCAACTCGATGCTAATTCTTTGCTGTTTTATCTGTCTAACGACGAGTCTATCAGGAGCGAACTTGGAGGATTATACCGAAATCATAGTGCCGAACTTTTGTCACGGGTCAAATTCGATGTCATTTCAGTCAAGGATGCCATGCGGTTATTGTCATGCATCGAACGTCCCGAAAATCATAAAATCCGAAAATCTGTTTTGGACGCTATTTGTGCCGCTCTTCCCACAACTTGTCCCGACTCAGGCACCATAGAGATGTTGAAGAGAATTATCGCGATATATCAGGCGATTCCAGAGTCAATAAACGGAATCGTGTATCTTCTCAGTTTATGTCAGAAAATGGATGTCATGACAGCTTGTTCCATTTTTGCTGATAATAGGTCGGTTTATGATTCGTTACCCCAAACTAAACAAGATGCAATGCGACGTTGGTTACTTCCCTTACTTTTCGCACAAGCAACGGAAACCAGTATTCATGAAAAAATAGTTCAGCTATTTGCAACAAATAATTTCAAGAAGCAATTTGTCAGCGAATATATGGAACTGACCAAAAAGTTCGTTGGTTCGTTGAAACAAGGAATGATCGACCCGCATTTGCACAGCCTATTGGAATACTACCTTACATGCACAGATGGTATGGAGCCATTTTTTCGCGATGGTTTTGTAAATATCGTTTTCGCAAAATTTACCGTCAACGAATTTAATATCATCGAAAAGAAATCACCGTGCTTAAAAAAACTTTCCGATACGAAAAAAAAACGTTGGGAAGCCATTAAGAAACAGGTTAATGAATCCAATCAAGGATTTGTTTCGAAAACATATAATTTTGTCCACAAATTATTCGGAGGAAAGTAAACATGCCACAACTGATCCTTATAATTATTGCTTTGATAATTATATATCACATTATAGTCTATGTTGTCGCACCAGCCTTAGGTATTGCTTTGGTAATACTTCTAATACTGGCTGCATTGGGAGGTATTTCAGGAATCATATTATCCTGTTACAATTTTGTATGTGCTTGTCGGGACAATCTTTTCAAGCGAACTGCTATTTCATACACAGGCAGTATAGGTACACAAGAACCTGCTCGCGAAAGTTTTTTTTATTGGAAAGGTGATTGGTGGCTCAATCTCATTGATACATGTAAAGAGACATGGGATGCCAATGCGCTCCGCGCTAAATCATTTGAAAGGCAACGAGAAAGATGGTGGAGTGAAAGTTGGGGGACATTTCCTGCTGCATTCTGTCTTGGTGGCTCAATATCAGTATGGCTTGGATCAATCGTGTTTCTGCCGAATATATTTGTGATTTTCGGCTCAATCTTTTCACTCGTTTTTGTAACGTATAACCTATTGGCTTATAGTCTTTACGGTTTTGAGACGGTCTATTTGAAGATTCATGGTGTTTTCACCTTATGCCCGACATGCGGTCGTCACGTTGCCCTTCCTGTTTTTATTTGCTCTTCGTGCAAAACAGAGCATCACCGTCTCATGCCGTCCTCACAATATGGAATTTTCTCTCGAATTTGTAAATGTAAAAACAAACTTCCCACAGCTGGTTTTACTGGGCGTAGCCGATTGGAAGCACGCTGTCCGCATCCTGACTGTGGAGTTTCCTTGTCGGCGGAGGCATATCGTCCTATGACCATCGCATTTATCGGCGGACCTTCCGTAGGAAAATCGATGGTGCATTTGGCAATATGCTGCGATGCAGAACGTGTATTTCAGCAGCATTATTGGGGATATTCGACAAATTCCGATGATGAGAAGATAATAACAAAAATGAAAGACCATCTGAAACGCGGCATAAAAGTTGATTCCACTCAAAATACTGGCATTGTTAAAGCTCTTTGTATCGATCTCAAAAAACCAGAATGTACATTTCCTCGGCGACTGTATTTTTATGATCCACCTGGAGAGCTTTTTTCTGAAGCTGATAAAATGTCTGACTACAATTACTATAAATACCTACGAGCTGCGGTCGTTGTCGTCGACCCTTTTTCACTCCCACAAATATCACGTGAATTTGCCGACGAATTGAAGAACAATGCAAGCAAGGAAAATATCAAGCCAAGTTCGGTATCTCCTGACGAGAGCTTTGCACATTGGCTGGTTAGCATGGAGAGAGATCACGGAGGATTGGCAAAGAACGCCCTATGTGCAGTTTTGATCAACAAAACAGATGTTCCGGGATTCTCGAAGAAAGCCGGACTCGTCACTGGTGCTTCTGATGGAGAATGTCGAACTTTTCTCGAAAATTGCCAACTGGACAATTTTATGCGGCAACTCGAAGAAAATTTTAGAGAATGTCGTTATTTTGCTATATCGACAACAGGTGGTTCTCCTTCAGGAAAACCTTTTCAACCAAAGGGGATCGAACAGGTGATGGATTGGTTATTTACTCACAATTGTTTTGAATAACGGAGGTAATGCTATGTCACGACAAATAGAAGAGATGTCATCAGAAGCAAAAGTTGCGGGAGCCGTCGTTGGTCTCACCATCGTCCTATCGACGTTTGCTGCATTGCTTTGGGGGGGAAGCGTTTTCATGGAACCGGAGCTGTTAAGGGATATTGGGGGTTCATTTCAACCCACAACACCTACAATCGGTCAGCCTCAGTTTAGTGGCACTATATTCGAAGCCTCCCAGAATGGAACTGTTCAAGATGTACAAAACTTTCTCAATAATGGCATAAGTGTCAATGCGAAAGACGAAAATGGTGATACTCCGCTTCATCGAGCAGCACTTAACCGTAACGTCGAAGTCATCCATTTTCTTTTTTCCAAAGGAGCAGATGTTAATGTAAAAAACAGTTCTGGCTGTACCCCGTTCGACATAGCAACGAACGATGGTAATACAGGAGCAGTTGAATATCTCGCCACCATAGGTACTATACTCGCTATAACTGGGCAAACTCAACCACCTTCATCGCAGCCATTGCAGCCACAGTCCTTTGTAGAACCATTGCTGTCGTCCACATCTCCGTCTGTCACAATACCATCACAAAACAGATTTCGATTTACCGTTGCCGAGCAAGCAAAAATCGACAGATTTTGCGCAAGGTATGGGAGCGACATAAAAGCCGTGGACGAAACTGACATGACATTACTCCATAGAGCGATTTTGAACTCGGAAGGCATAGAAGTCATAAAATATCTCGTTGCCATTGGGGCAGATGTCAATGCTCAAAATAATCGATACAGAGCATCTCCTCTCTGGCAGGCGGTATTCACCAATAATTTTGAAGTTGTCAAATTTCTTGTTGAGAATGATGCTGATCCGAACGTTAAAAGTGCCAATAACCAAACTCCACTCGAATTGGCAAGAGAACGGGGAACTCCGACGATGATTCAATACCTTTCCGGCAAAAGCCCCGCATCTAACCAATCCACAGCTCAGCCACAGCGTTCCAGTACACCAACAGCATCTACCCCACCTATGACGGTACAGCAGACACCACAAGGGGGAGTGCAAATACCTGGGCGGAGAGGCGGGACAGTGGACATTGGACCCGATGGTGCTGGGATAACAGGACCACGGGGAAACCAGCTAAGTATTGACCCCAATGGAAGAATCCAGTTCAGACCGAGACAACAGCGATAGCAATTATTAAGAAGAAACAATATGTCCCGACAAATAGAAGAAATATCATCAGAGGCAAAGGTTGCGGGGGCGGTGGTTGGCATAGCCATTGTCCTGTCCGCATTTGCGACGTTGATATTCGGAGGTAGTTACGTTACGGGAATGCAAGCGGAAGATGTCCAAAGGTCATTCCGAGATATGCTTGCCCCACCACCCTACATTGAAGTTGAGCAGGGAAACGAAGTTGCCGTTGCAGCTTTTTCGTCAGAAGGCAGTATGGTGGTTACGGTGGCTGCGCAAGGCGGAGCAATCCGATTGTGGGATACCCATTATGGAATGTCTGTGTCATCAGGTATAAAAGGATTTCACCGCGATGTCAACTTTGTCGCTTTTTCGCCGAACGGGTTGAAAGTGATTACGTGTGGTCGCAATGGTTCCATTGCGGTTTGGGACGTTAATTCTGGTGACCTAAAAAAATTGGAGATAAGTGAAAAATACTACAGAAATGTTACATTATCACCGGATGGAAGGTACATCGTTACGGCAGAGGATGATGGTATCCAATTTTGGAACACACAATCGGGAGAATTATTTCGAACGTTAAAAGGGATAAGAGCACCTTTCACCTTTTCTCCTGACGGAAGGAAAATTGCTGCCCAAGGCGATGACGATAGTGTACATGTTTTTGATTCCCAATCGGGTAAGATATTACGAACAATGGAAGGGGAAGGATATTCTATCTATTCTATTGTTTTTTCATCAGATGGCAGAAAAATTCTAGGCGGTGGTCAAGGAACTGTCCGAATTTGGGATGTTGAATCAGGAAAGGTATTACAAACTTTGGATATAACTTGGTCTAAAGATGACGCAATAACCGCTGCCTTTTCGCCGGATAGTAACAAAATTCTAACGACGACCAGGTATGGGGCTTCCGCTCAAATTTGGGATGTCGTAACAGGGAAAAAGGTTCGCTCGATAAGCCTTGGGATATTTGGAGGCAGCATTAGGAATGCCGCCTTCTCGCCTGATGGTAGGAAAGTTCTTACAACAGGTAAAACCGCCAGAATTTGGAATTTAGAGTGGCAATAACAAAAACTGAACCGCGAATCCATGTGATTCGCTAACAACAATGCAAACAATAAAAAAAATCATTACATCGTATCCGAAGTGGTTTGTTCTCGCAATGACGGCGGGAATCGGGTGCTTCGTCGCCGCTTTGGTTTTGGGTGAGCCATTTTTGGCTTTGACTCGTAAATCTACTCCGCCTCCTTCTCCGATTTTGCCTCAAGCAATATGTTTGACTTTCGACGTGAGTGGATCAATGGAAGGATATAAACTCGAAGAAATGAAAAGAGCAGCCAGTGATTTTATCAGTCGCCGGGACTTGTCGTTAGATCAATTCGCTCTTGTTACCTTCAGTAGTTCGGCATCCATTCAAGCCAAATTCACGCAGGATGCTCCCATCATGTTGGAAATCATCGATTCGCTTGCTGCTGACGGCGGTACAAATTTTGAAGCCGCAATGCTGATGTCAGCAGAAGTTTTACAACCTGTCTCCGGTAAAAAAAACATTGTAATCTTTACAGATGGGCAGAATACAGAAGGAAATGCCAGGCGAGCCAAGTCCATAGCAAAAAATTTGCGAGTGCAAGGTGTCAATGTCGTTGCGATTGCAACCGGAGATGCCAATTCGTGGTATCTTTCTTCGCTAACGGGGGCTTGGAACCGGGTAATCTGGGCTCATACGGGGCAATTCGATCAGGCATTTCTCCAAGTCGAGAAGATGATTGGGGGCTTGATGGACTCTGGTGGTGCGTACACATTTAAGGAGACACTGATTCGGGCTTGTGTGTGGACGGCGTTTCTTTGTTTCGGTATTGCCATTTTCATCAAGATGGTACAAAATATCTTGATGCGACAGAAAGAAATTATTCGTGCGACAAGTTTCTTTGTAATACTCGGCGCAACTGCAATAGTCGGCATTTTTGCGGGCGGAGGCGGACAAATTCTTTATGGTATTTTTTCTTTTTTCGGTTTGCTCAATGTTGATCGAATTATCGCTTGGGCTTTGCTCGGTCTTATATCGGCTTACTGTTTATCCTTGTTCATTCCGAACCTGAACAAAGATTGGGCATGGAAAAGTGGGGCGTTGGGCGGTCTGTTAGGGGCTATTTGTTTTATTTATTTGACACAAATGTTTGGGGACATCGGAGGACGGCTTATCGGAGCATTCATACTAGGATTCTTTATTGGCTTGATGGTGGGCGTGATTGAAGCTGTTTTTTGTAATGCCTTCTTGAAAATCCATCATCCAGGCAATGAATTGACTACGATCAATCTAGGGGAACAGGTGGTTTCACTGGGGACAGGTCATTCTGATACGGTTTACGTTCGCGATGTTGGTGATAAAGCGATGACGTTTCAGTTAGTTAATGGCAAACTATCATGCTATCAAAATGGGCAACTACAGAACATCGGTATTGGCGATAAACTTACGCTTGGCAGTGTTACGGTCGAAGTGTGTGAGGGATATTCAGGAACTTCAAGGATGAGTGTACGCTAAATTTGAGCAAATGCAGGCTTGTGCGACAATAACGAATGTATTACAGCAACAATATAAAATGATATGACACGACAATGACTACAATTTTAAACCTTTAACCTTTTTTAGGAGAAATCATTATGGCAGTATCATCTGATGCACAAATGTTGGCAGAATTCGGACAAAGAGCAAACGCAGTAGGTGCACAATGTGCGGAGTTTGCTAACAGAGTAACGGCAGGGTTCCCACATACTTGCGACACCCCGAAGGCAAAAAAAATTAAAGGACAAGCCGAACAATTGGGTTCTCTTCTCAAGCAATGCTCTGAACTGGGAAATCAAATCGGTTCAGGTGCCATGCAAGAAGCATCGAGAATAGTAGGTGGAT